>Ga0222713_10001528_pt1 | contig 25877 bp, 5 predicted proteins | sample C33_649DmetaG_FD_165061 | JGI IMG/M metagenome (GOLD analysis project Ga0222713, IMG submission 165061) | Estuarine water microbial communities from San Francisco Bay, California, United States - C33_649D | ecosystem: Environmental > Aquatic > Marine > Unclassified | place: USA: California... | reverse complement strand
CCGAGCGCAAGCTCGGCTACCTGCATTGCACCGTCGAAGCCCAGAAGGCCGTCCCCACCGCCCTCCGCCCCGCCCTGCCCCAAGCCGTCGCCCGGATGCTCAAGGAACACGGCTTCGCGGAGTGAGGAAATCTGAAGAGTAGGTATCGGCGGTTAGCGGTTGGCGGTAAGCGGCTGGAATCCAACCGAATCCAAAGGGAGACCGGAAACCGGATAGTTGGCTGCGGGCATTCTCAGGTGGCGGGTGGCGCCACCGACTTGGATGGTCAGCGGGACTTATCCATGCAGCCCTCAATTCAGTCCTCAACGCAGGCCTCCATTCAGTCCTCTACTCTCACTTCTTCCCCAACTCCGGCTCCGTCCACGCATCCGTCCTTTCCATTCCGTCATCGACGCAGTCATCTGTCGTCGATTCAGCCCTCTATGTATTTCGGGTGATTGGACTTATCCATTCAGCCCTCCATTCAGCCCTCAACGCAGACCTCTACTCAGTCCTCTACTCAGTCCTCAACGCAGGCCTCCATTCAGTCCTCTACTTCTTCGTGAGTTCCGGCTCCGTCCACGCATCCGTCCGGCCTTTGTTTTCCTCACGGATCTTCTTCACGAGGTCGACGGACACGGGGGTGGCCTCGTGGTCCCATTCGCGACGGATATACGTGAGCACGCCGGCGATCTGTTCGTCGCTGAGGAATCCGGCCGCAGGCATGTCGTAACTGTAAGTCATCCCCTTCACCTTGATCGGGCCACGCAGGCCGTGCATGACGACCTTCACGATGCGGTCCGGTTCACCGAGCACCCACTCGGATTCAGCGAGCGGCGGTGCTAGGCCTTCGAGACCCTTGCCGGTCGGTTGATGGCAAGCGGCGCACAGGCCGGCGAAAGTCTGCCGTCCATTATCAAAGAGCGCCTGCTCTTCGTTGGTGAGCGCCTGGGTTGTCGGCACGACCACGCCCGGCTTACCCGGCCAGACGACGGTGCTCTTGAACCAGGCGAGCGCCTTGAGCATCGCGGCGTCCTTGCTCTTGGAAAGCTTGGCCAAAGCGGGCGGCTCGGCGTCCAGCTTGATCGGACGCTTGGCCGTGACGGTCGGGTGCGTGGCCAGTGAGCCGAGGAGCGTGACCTGCTGAGAACGCAGCGGGAGCCCGCCGATGATGGCGAGGGCCTGGGCCACGCGCGCGGGCTTGCGCTCGGCAAAAACGCAGCGGAGGAGCGCCGCCGGCAGGGTCTTCGAATAGGCGGCGGGCTGCTTGAGCACGGCGGCGAAGACTTCGAGCTCACGTCCGGCGAGGCCGCTGATGAAGGCGTCCTGGATGGCGATGTGCTCGGCGGCGCGCTGGGCAAGCGCGGCGGCCGCAAGGTCCACGGTCAGGTCCTTAGCCTCGCCCATGGTCAGGGCGAGCTGAACCTGCACTTCCGGAACGGTCTCTTTCGCGGCCATTTCGGTCCAGCGAGCGATGACCTCGGTGCGCTGCGGCCCGGCCACGAGGCTTTCCGAAACACGTAAGGCGGCCGCACGCACGCGTGGATCGGCGTCGGCCAGGCCGGCGGAAACGAACGTCCAGTCGGCGACGCCGAGGCCATGCTGGGTCCACATCGCATGCACGCGGCCCATCGGCGAGGAGGTCTCGCGTCCGAAAGCGGTGAGAGCGGCGGCGAGGGATTTGTCGCCGCTTTCGATGAGCAGACGCTGGGCGGTCTCGCGGCGCCATTCGTTACCGCTACCGAGTTCGGCGATGAGCTCGGCAGGCTTGAGACCGGCGAGTCCCTTCAGCCCCGCGGTCTTATGTCCCTCCGGGACGACGCGCCAGAGGCGGCCGAGGTGCAGCGGGGCGATGAGCCCACGGTCCTCGCCCTGCTTGCGTAGGTAGGACGTCAGCGAGATGCGGTGCTGGATCACGCCATGATGCATGTCCACGAGATACAGGGCGCCTTCGGGTCCGGTGAGCGCGTTGACCGGACGGAAACGCTCGTCGGTCGAGGCGACGAACTCCTGCTGATCGTAGAAAGCCTTCCCCTTGACGAGGCCCTTCTCGGGATTGAGCACGAGACGCTTCACGAGATTGCCGGCGGGCTCGCAGATGAACGCGTTGCCGTAGGCGTCGGCCGGGAAGAGGTCGGAGCGATAGACCCAAGGTCCGCAGGCGGCGGTGCATTCCTTGAGCTTGAAGTCGCGAAGCATCTCCGGGCGGTAGCCGCGGTTGATCCCTGGGTTCACGCGGGCGGGCCAGACGGTCTGCTCGACGGCGGCCTTGGTGTTGAGGCCGGTGTTACGTCCCAGGTGCGGATTGCGCAGCAGGTAGGACGAATTGACCACGTCGACGCGCAGGAGGTCGCTGTTGTTGTTGGAATACAGGCGGCCGTAGTCGTCCTGCCCGAGGCCCCACTGGCCGCGGAAGGTGCTGTTCTCGCGGACCCATTTGCCGTCGGTGAACTTGAAGCGGGCCGTATAGGCGCCGGCGTAGAGCCAGCCATCATGGCCCCAGAGCAGCGCGTTCGGGGCGCGTTCGGGATTGGCGAGCTGCGGGCGGGAGGGATCGACGCGCACGCCGAAATCGGTCGCGACCTCGGTCTTTTCGTCGGCCTTGCCGTCGCCGTCGGTATCGCGGCAGAACCACAGATGAGGCGGGGCGCCGACGAGAGCGCCGTCGCGGTGGAGCACCAGCGCGCGCGGTAAAATGATGTTATCGAGGAAGACCGTGCGCTTATCCATGCGCCCGTCGCCGTCGGTGTCGCTGAGCACGACCACCGAACCCTTGGCCTGGGCCTCGGTCGTGCCGTCGAAGTCTTCCATGTAGCCCGTCATCTCGACGACCCAGAGGCGGCCGTCGGGCGCGAACTGCAGGACCGTCGGGTGGCGGACGAGCGGAGCCTCGGCGACGAGTTCGATGCGGTAGCCCGGCGCGACCTTGAAGCTGCGGAGCGCCTCCTCGGCGGAGAGCGGCGGCGAAGGCGGGATGAGGTTTGCCGGCACGATCGGCACCTGCGGCTCACCGGCCTTGTCCCCGATCTGCGCGCACAACGGGGCCACGCCCAGGCAGAGGGCGGCGAGGAGTGGGACGCGTCGGGGCATACGCATACCGACACTATGTAAGCCGCCGGGTTTCCGGGTCAACCGACCCCGCCGCTTTCCCCCGCCTTTATTCGATGGTTCGCGGACATAACGCCTTGGGCCCACCCGCGGGCCGACTTTTCCTTTCATCATAAAGACCTCAGGCGTCGCGGGTTGTTTTGTCCGAATCGTCGGGCCAATCCGGTGCTATCATGCGTGAACTTTGCTTGCTCCTGCTGGGACTCGGGCTGCTCTCCGTCTCGGCCGACCCTGCCTCCGCCGCCTTTCAAGCCGGCCAGGTCATCGCCGCTCCGGAACTCGGCGACACCGACGGCGATGGTCTCGACGACGGACTCGAGCTCCAGCTGGGGACTGACGAGAGCCTTCGGGATACCGACGGCGACGGGTGGGACGACCTGAGCGAACTCGTCCACGGCACCGATCCTTGCGACCCGCGAGATCATCCGCGGGCGACGGAAGCCGATCCCGGGCTTACTGAGGAGGTCAAGCTGACCCTACGTCGGGAGGCCATCCGGCAATCCGCATGGACGCTCCCGCCGTACCGCCGCCCGACGACCTCGGGCGGAGTGCAGAGCCTACGCTATTACTACCTCGACGGAAACATGCCGGATTTGGCCGCGGAGTTACGGATGACCAGCCTTCCCGCCGGTGAGTATGTCCTGGCTTGGCGCCATCTGATCGGGCACAACCCCTTGGATCTCCGCCAACATTACGTCGTCCGCATCACCAAGGCGGACGGCAAGGTCATCGGCGAATGGCCGACGCCGGCGGAGGTCCGGACCGAGCGAAGCTTCGCGGCGCTAGCCCTCTCGCTGACGACCGAAGACGTAAGCCAGCCCTTGTCATTCTCGGTGACGCCGGTCGCGACCGGACTGCGCTACGCGATCGGCGACTTCATGGTGCTGCCAGCCGGGCTGGAAACGGACGAAGACCGCGACGGCATCATCGCCTCGGGCGAGAGACCGCCGTCAGGGCGGCCGCTCAGGCATTGGATCAATGACGACGATGACCACGGCGAATGGCAGGAGAAGTCGGACCGCCCTGGCTTGTCGTCAGCGGAGGCCGACCATGCCCGGCCGGGGATCGACGGGCTACGTGACTTGGTCGACTTCATCCCGCTTAACCTGGCCATCGGCTCCGTCGTCCGTCGCCTGCGGCCGGAAGACGGCTTCAGCTATCGCCTCCGCAACGATGACCGGGCGGTCCAGGCGGTCGTGACCGGTCTCACCCGGGCCACGGTCGGAGCCTTGCATCGCAACCCCGCCTTGGCCGTCTTCGGTCCGTCGCTCGACGGCGCCAGGGATTCGGCGGAGATCCTGAGACCGGATGAGCAAGGGTGTCTCGATCTCCCCCGAAGTTTCCTTGAACACGTGGCGGCGGCGGGCCACGGAGTCGTGCTCCTGGAAGGAGCACGGGCCACGCGCAAGCCTCTCCGGCTTGAGATCTGCAAGGAGGGCGAACTGATCGTCGGCCTCGAGATGCCGCTCCAGGTCGGCCCAGTCGAATCGATGTATCGTCAGGTCGACCTCACCCGGCTCGCCTCGACCTTCGCCGGCAAGCCCCTTCCCTCCCAGTCCCCCCCTCGGCCATCGTTCGTCTTCGATCCCCCGGTGCTGCCGGACCTCGAAAACGGACGGGCTTGGATCGTGATGATCCACGGCTACAACGTCTCGGGTCAGGCGGCCCGCGGCTGGCACGCCGAAACTTTCAAACGCCTGCGCGCGCTCGGCAGCAAGGCGCGCTTCGTCGGAGTCACCTGGCACGGCGACACTGGATTGGATTACCATGAAGCCGTCTTTCAGGCCTTCCTGGCCGGCGACGCGTTGCCGGCCGCCCTCCGCTTCGTGGATCCGGGACGGACGACGCTGATCGCCCACAGCCTCGGCAACATCGTGGCCTGCCAAGCTGTCCAGGCCGGCTTCACTCCCGCGCACTACTTCATGCTCAACGCCGCCTTGCCGCTTGAAGCCATCGCCGGCGAAGCCGCGACGGCGGCGCATGCCGCCGACATGACGGAAGCGGCCTGGCGGCCTTACCCTCGCAGGCTCTACGCCGCGGATTGGTCGAAGTTGCAAGCCTCCGGAAGACAGCGGCACGGCTACGCATGGCCCAACTGCTTCGCCCGCATCCGGCATCTGGACGACGTGCTCAACTGCTATTCGGCCGGCGAAGACGTGACGAACTGTCCGCCGTACTTGACCGACGCCTCGGTGCTCGCCGCGCTCTGGGCCGGACGGGCGATCGATTATGGCGTCTGGAAGACGCAGGAACTGCTCAAAGGCGTCGGCTGGACGCGCTCGCTGGGGTCGGCGGCGATGGCGCGGACCCAAGGCGGCTGGGGCTTCAACGCCGCCTGGCGTGGCCGCTTCCGGCCCAGCGGTCCGGATCGGATGCTGGGCGGACGCTTCGAACTGCTGCCTCCGGCCACGGCGGCCTTGATCAAGGACGAGCAACTGCTGAAGGACCCCTTCTTCTTTCCCTTCGAACGACGGGCGCTGCATGCGCCAGAGACCAGCCCCGCTTCTCCGCTCGTCGACGCGCCCAAGGTGCGCTACGACCTGCTCGCACGGGGCCTGCCGGCGCTGAGCCCGGCCGCCGGTTCGACGCCCCTGCCGACGATGAACGGACCCGGCATGGCGTCGAACTATGACTTGGAAGCCCAAGGCCGGCTGTCGCACGCCGGCTGGCCCGCCGAAGGCCATCGCTCTCCTTTGACGCAGGGTCGCTGGCTGCACAGCGACTACAAGAACGTCGCCCTACCCTACGTATACCCGCTGTTCACCATGATGATCAGCCGAGGTGGCCTACGATGAGACCGTTCTTCCTCATCACGGCGTCCCTCTCCATCGCCTGCCTGGCCGAGGAACGCAGAGTGATCCTGCTGGATGAAGACGGCTGGGGACTTCAGGGCGCCATGGTGGAGGTCGTGCTCACGCCCCCCGATGACCCTCGGCTTGCCGGCGTGATTTCCCGCAGCGGCCTGACCGACGCGGGCGGAACGTATCTATTCGATGCCGGGGAACGGATGATCCTGAGCCGCGTGCAGGCGAGGCTGGACGGCCACCACGCGATCGACGCCGACCAACGCCATGGCTTAGGCCGTCCGAGCCTAACCACCACGACACAATTCACCATGCCGCGCGTAACCGAACTGGTCTCGTTGCATTACCGGGAAGTCCGGCTCACCCGACTCCCGGCCGATCGTTGGATCGGCTTCGACGCCGCCAGGGGCGATGCCGTCGCCCCATGGGGCAAGGGGCAGTCCGCGGACTTCCGCTTTCACCTGAGCTTCAAGCAGACGGGCTGGACCGAATCAGCCGAAGCTTTGGCGAGGTTGCGCAAGACTCCGGAAGGCAGGCGGATGGATGAAGAGGAGTGGTCCGAAACCTATGGAAGATTCGAAGGAAGCCTGCGGTTGTCCTTTCCCCGCCCCGGCGACGGCATCGTGTCTTCACCTGGCTTCTGGCCTTACTGCCTGCTGAAGATGCCGGCCTCGGCACCCGCCGACGGATACCTTGCCGAGCAAGAAATCCGCTTTGACACGCTGACGGACATGGCGACGGCGTCTGACTCCATGGGATCCTTCCTGCGAGTGCGCACCCAGCGTGATGCCTCGGGAAAAATCATCTCCGCTCACTACGCCAAGATCCACGGGCGCATCGAGGCCGGACCCGGACGGGTGGCGTTCCGGTTTTACTATAATCCGCGGGCCGATGATCGCCGGCTGGCCTTCGCCCCCGGCCGGAACCTCCTGCGCCCGGGACCCGGGGAACCCGTCCATCTCTTCGAAACCCAGCAACCCTGAGAGGGGTTAATGGATTGCCCCACGCGCCTGACATTTCATATTGATCCTATCCCCATGAAAGCCCTCCCCCGCCTCGCCCTCATCGCCGCCGCCACTGGTTCGACCCTGACCGCGTTGGCGACTCCGCCTCCCGCCGACCTCGGCCACCTCGGCGGTAACTACTCCGACGCCGACGCCATCTCCGGCAACGGTCAGGTGGTCGTCGGCGAAAGCTACGACGCCCTCTCAACCTCCCTCGGCTATCGCTGGACCGATGCCGGCGGGATGACGAGCCTCGGCTCCCTCGGCGGCTTCTTCTCTTCCGCGAGGGCGGTGTCCTTCGACGGCTCGGTCATCGTCGGCTACACCAGCGATGGCTCGAACATACTGGCCTTCCGGTGGACCCAGGCCGGCGGCATGGTGAGCCTCGGCACCCTCGGTGGTCCCGACTCCTACGCGGCGGGCGTCTGCCGCGACGGCTCCGTGATCGTCGGTACCAGCAACAACGGCTCGGCTTACCGCGCCTTCCGCTGGACCCAGTCGGGCGGGATGATCGACCTCGGCCATCTCGGGGGCGGATCTTCGGAGGGTTTCGGCGTCTCGCCCGATGGCTCAGTCATCGTCGGCGAAAGCCATAACGGCTCCTACACCGCCGCCTTCCGATGGACCCAGGCCGGCGGGATGACCAACCTCGGCACCCTCGGCGGCAGCTACTCCACGGCGCGCGCGGCTTCGACCGACGGCTCCGTGATCGTCGGCACCAGCAACAACGGCTCCGGCAACCAAGCCTTCCGGTGGACCCAGTCGGGCGGCATGGTGAGCCTCGGCACCCTCGGCGGAAGTTTCTCCATCGCCAATGCGGTCTCCGGCGACGGCAGCGTGGTCGCCGGCGAATCCGACGACGGCGGTAACCTGCGCGCCTTCCGCTGGACGCAGGCCGACGGCATGACCGACATCGGTACGCTGGGCGGCGGCTACGCCGTCGCCAAGGGCATCTCCGCCGACGGCTCCGCCATCGTCGGCACGAGCGAGACCGCCACCGGCGATTACCACGCCTTCCTCTACAGCACCGGCGTCATGCTCGACGCCACCGATTGGCTCGGCTCCGTGGCCGGCGTACAGTCGGTGCTCTCGAACACCCTCGGCCTGACCCGCACCTTCCTCGAAGGCGCGCACCATCGTCCTCTGGGCGAACTCGGCCGCGGCCGCTCCTACTGGGTCACGGGCGACGTGGCGGGCAGCTCGCGCACCCGCGATGTGCTCACCCGCTCGGGCGAGGCCGGCGCCACCTTCACGCCTTGGTCCAACGTGCTCGTCGGGCTTGGCGCCGGCTACGGCCTGCAGGATCAGCAGCTGCTCAACGACGGCCGCTCCCGCACCTCCGGACAGTATCTCGTCGGCGAGATCGACTTCCTGCAGGCGGACGGCGGCATCCTCTCCGTCCTGCTCTCCTCCGGAGACTGGGACAACCAGACGAACCGCGGCTACGTGACGGGCGGCGGCGTCCAATACTCGCAAGGACGCACCGACGTGAAGAGCAGTTCCTTCCGCGTGCGCTACGACACCCCCGTGCTGACGCGGGCCTATGCGACCGACCTCAAGGCCTACGCGTCCTACGGACATTCCCGCGCGCGCTCCGACGGCTACCAGGAGACCAACGGGACCAACCCGGCCAGCTTCGACGGCATGGAGCAGACGGCCAAGGAAGGCCGGCTGGGCCTCGCCGCCACCCGCTCCTTCGGCGAGAAGTTCCGCGCCCGCGTCTCGGCCGAGTGGATCCGCCGGTTCGACCACGACATGGCGGCCATCAGCGCGACCGACACCACGAGCCTGCTCGTCCTCGCTCTGCCTACGTCCGACCCGGTCCGCGACCAGGCCCGCTTCGGCCTCGACCTCGACTACCTGATGGACGCGCAGACCACGCTCTCCTTCACGGTCCATGCCGCCGGCTTCGGCGAATCTCCGGACGTCTCCGGCGCGATCAGCCTCCGTCGCGCGTTTTAACAGGCAGGGACAGCACCACGTGCTGTCCTCCCCAAGCCGCCCACCCGGGCGGCTTTTTTGTTGGCCGCGTTCGCCGCAGGGTGAACGCAAAGGTAGGGGCACGATTCATCGTGCCCTCCTCTGCGGAGGGCGCGGCGTAGCCACGCCCCTACCCTCGGCCGCCCTGCGGCGGCCGTCTCCCTAGGTCAGCACGCAGTGCTGACCCTACCAGGATGCAACGGAGGCGATGTCATCGCATCCCTGCCTAAGGCTCTCCCCCGATACTCCATACTCAATACTCTGCCGCTAACTCAGGCTTTCGCCTGACGCTTGCGTCGGCGGATCGCCGCGGCGGCGAGCGCCAGGGCTCCCAGGCCGAAGCCGTAGGTCGAAGGCTCGGGGACCGCGGTCAGCGTGATCGACGTATTGCCGTCCCACTCGATCGACCAGAGGCCGGCGTTCGAGGCGCTGCCGTCGGAGTAGGTGAACTCCGTGAGGTCGAACTCGAAGACGTCGCTGATGTTCTCGCCGCTGTTGAGCAGCACGCCGCCGACGGTCGCGAACTGGAAGACGCGGACCGAAGCGTTGCCGTTGGGCGGACCGAAATTCAGCGGATTCCCCAGGGTGCTGCCGTCGCCGGCACCGAGCAGGGACGAGATCTTGAAGTTGATCTTGTTGTTCACGCTCGCCCCCGTGAGGTCGAGGTTGCCGCTGATCGAGAGCTTGTCGTAGCCGGCGACATGGTCCGTGGCATCCTGGACCTGCCATTCGAAGTTGGAACCTCCGAACATCGCCAAGGTGGTGGCGGAGAGCGTGCCGGGCGAGTTGCCCGGACCGACCGTGGAGCCGGCCACCGCGGTGGCGGCGCCGACCGTGCCGGAACCGCCGAGGACCGCGCCGGAGCTGAGGGTGACGTTGCCCAAGGTGCCGTTGACGGCGAGCGTGCCGGACGTGACCGCGACGTTGAGCGTCGGCGCGCTGACGGCCGAGGAGATCTTGAGCGTGCCGGAACCTTCCTTCTCGAGCGACGCGCCGGCGCCCATGGTCGGGGTCGCCGCGAAGGTCACCGTATTGGCGCCGAGGTCGAGCTTGGCGGTCGCGCCCGCCGGGACGGAGAGGCGCGAGGAGATGTCGTCGGTGTTCGCGCCCGACCAGGCGAGCTTGGAGCCGTTCGCGACCTCGATCACCGAAGAAGCGTAGGTCGAGCCCGAGCCGAGGGCGCCGGACTCGAAGCCGAGCGTGGCGCCGCCGGCGATGTCGACGCGGACGTCGCCCTTGAAGCGGTTGGCGGAGCCGCCGAGGACCCACTTGCCCGTGCCGTCGATGGCCAGCGCGGCGAGGCCGCGACCGGCGGCGAGGTCGTCCGCCGAGATCTGGGCCTCGAAGCGGTTCACGCCGATGTTGTTGGCGACGAGGCGGAGCTCCGGGGTCGCATCGGCCGGATCGAGGGCCATGACCGACGCGGAGCTGAAGGTCAGCGGCGCGGCGGAGGCGTCGACCGCGAGGGCCGCGGCGCCGTTCACCGTGAAGCTGCGGGAGGTCGTCGTCGCGGTCGAACCGGTGAACTCGAGGGTCGCGCCGTTGCCGAGGACGAGCTTGGTCGGGTCGGTCAGCGCGGAAGCGCCGAGCGAGCTGCTGTCATCGGCCAGGTGGGCGGCGGAGATGACGGCGCCGGCCGCGTTGGCGATGATGCCGCCGGTGAAGAAGTTCGGGGTCGTCAGCGTGAGCTCGCCACCGTCGGTCTTCTCGAGGCCGCCCGTGCCCGTGAGCACGGTGGTGACGGCGGCCGAACCCGAGGTGGAGACGGCCGTGACATCCGGACCGCCGGTGATGATGCCGCCGGTCGCGACCGAGATGGCGTTGGAGACGCCGAGGTTGTTGAGGTTCAGCGTCGCGCCGGCGGCGACGGCGACGGCGCCGGTGCCGAGGGACGCGGCGTCCTGGATGATGAGCTCACCTTCGTTGACGGACGTGCCGCCGCCGTAGGTGTTGGCGCCGGTGAGCGTCAGGACGCCCGCGGTGGCCTTGATGAGGGAACCGTTGGCCCCGGCGAGCAGGCCGCCGAAGGTGCCGGCGTCGACCGTCAGGGCCGTCGTGCCGAGGTTGATCGTGCCGCCGCTGAGCGTGCCGACGGAAGCCGCGGAGCCGGCGAGATTCAAGGTGCCCGCGGCGTGCGTCGTGATCGTGGCGACGCCGCCCACGGTGGTCGAGCCGCCGGAGACGGTGTCGACGGTGAGGTTGCTGGCGAAGCGCGCCTTGCCCGTGCCGCCGAGGCTGGCGAGCGTGACGGTGCCGGTCGTCGCGCTGAAGTGCAGCGCATCGTCGGCGACGTTGTCGACGGTGACCGCGCCCGCGGTGAGGCCGGCGCCGGAAATCACCGCCGTGCCCGCGGCGCCCACGGTGATCGCCGGGGTCGCGCCGAAGTCGACGGCCGTCAGGGTGCCGCCGGTGACGTTGATGGAGGCGGTGCCGCCGAGCGCGCCCGCGGCGGCGACGAGCGTACCCGCCGAGACCGTGGTGACGCCGGTGTAAGCGTTCGCGCCGGTGAGCGTCCAGGTGCCGGCACCGGATTTCGTCACGGCGGAGAGACCGCCGAGGCTGGCGCCGGAGCCGTCCGAGATGACGCCCGAGACCTTGGAGCCGGCATGGGTGCCGCCGAGGACGAACGTCCCGGTGCCCGTGTTGCGGCCGACGGTCAGGTTGCCGAGCTCGAGGGCGGCGGTCGTCGGGTTGAACGTCATCGTGCCGAGCGCGCCGGCGGAATTGACGAGGTTCGCGACGTAGAGCGAGTAGCCGTCGGCGCCGGTGACGTTCAGGGTGGCGTTGCCGTAACCCGTGCCGCCGTTGCCGGTGAGGCGGACGACGCCGTCCGTGCCGCTGCCGTTGTTCGAGACATGGATCGTCGACGTGATCGTGCTGTTGCCGATGAAGGAGACCGGGAGGTCGAACGTACCGCCTCCGTCGAGGGCGAACTGGAAGACCGGCGTCGTCGCGCCCGACGCGGCGTTCAAGGTCGCCAGCGAACCCATCGCGGCGACGGAAGTGAAGCGGAGGGTCGAATTCGTGCCGCCGCTGATCGTCGCGGCCGTCGAAGCCAGCGAGGTGCCGGCCAGGACCAAGGTGCCGCCCGTGACCGTCGTCGTGCCCGCGTAGGCCGCCGCGCCTTCGAGCGTCAGCGTGCCCGCCCCGGACTTGGTCAGCCCGCCCGCGCCGTTGAGCGTGCCGACATCGCGCAGCGTGCCGGCCTGGGCGTCGAAGGTGATGCCGTTGGTCGCGTCGCCGACGGCGAAACCGTTGAGGTCCAGGACGCCCCCGTTCAAGGCGAGGGTGGCGCTTTCCGTGCCGGCCCCGCCCGTGCGGACCACGTCGCCCCGCACTTCCAGCGTGCCCCCGGTGACGTTGATCGAAGACGTGGCGGTCCGGCCGGCGGCGGCGTTCGCCATGTTCACCGCGGTGCCGGAGCCCGTGCCGATCGTCGCCGAACCGCCGGTGACGTTCAGGGTCGCGGTCACCGTCTCCACCGGGGTCCCGGTGCTGGTGTGGACGGCCATGGTCAAGGAACCGATCGTGACGGCCGGCGTGCCGGAAGCCGCCGCGTCCCCGAGGTTGAGCGTCGCGTTGGCGGAGCCGGATCCCGCGCCCGTACGGCTCGCCAGCACGACGGAGGTGACGTCCAAGGTCCCGTGGTCGAAGCTGAGGGTGGCGGTGGCGTTCCCCGTGTTCTGGGAACGCGCCGCCATGGTCAGGGTGCCGAGCAGCAGGTCGGCCGCGTGGCCGGAAAGGTCCAACGTCGAGACCATGTCGCCGGCGGTGCTGCCGGACGTGTTGATCACGTTGAGCGTCGCGCGCCCGGTGCCGGCGGAATCACGCACCCGCAGGGTGCCGGTCGTGTCGGCGGCGTCGAAGAGGACGCTGCCGCCGGAACGGAGCCCGGCGCCCGCGGAACCGACGTTGAAGGTGTCGGCATTGATCTGGTTGGTGCCGCTGCCCAGGGTCAGGACATGCGTGGAGGAACCGCCGGCGCCGTCGCCCACGCGGAAACTGGCCGCGGTCACGGTGTTGTTCGTCGCCAGCCGGAAAGTGGAGGGATTGAGCTCGGTGCCGGTGTTGGTGTCGCCCACGCGGAACGTTCCGGCGCCCAGGTTGGCCGTGAAATTCGCCAGGCCGCTGAAGTCGGCGTCGACGCGGCTGTCGTTGGTTGAGCCCGAGGCGGCGCCGACGTTGAAGCTGTTGCCGCCGCTGTTGACGACCAGGGAGCCGCCGCCCGTCGCGTTGATGTTGGTGTTGACGTTGTCCCCGTTGATGCCGAGGTTGACCGCCCCGTTGATGGTCAAGGTCTTGCCTGACGGGATGACGATGCTGTTGGTGACGGAGTCGGAGGTGCTCTGCACGACGAGGGAACCGATCGTCTGGTCGTAGCCGTTGAGGTCCAACGTGGCCGCCGTGGAGCCCGTGCCGAGCCGGACCGCCGTGGCGACGGGCAAGGCGTCGGCGACGCCCAGCTTGAGCACGCCGTTGTCGATCAGGGTCGAACCGGTGTAGCTGTTGGCCGCGGACAGCAGCCAGGTGTTGCCGTCGGTCTTGTTGAGGGTCATCACGCCGCCCACTTCGGAGAGGGCACCGATGGAATTGACGAGGGCGGCATCGGACGTGCCGCGCAGCGTGAGGGTCTTGCTCCCCGCCATCTCGAAACGCGCGCCCGAAGGGAGGGCCAGCGCGCCGGTGCCGTTGGCGAAGAGGGAGATGGTCCCGGTGGTGCCTTGCAGGCCGATGATGCGGTCGGAGCTGTGGCCCGCGCCGACGTACCGCAGCCCGGCGCCGGTGGTCGTGAGACCCATCCGGATGATGCCGTTCTCCGTGGTGGTAGGCGCGCCGAGCGCGCTGGCGCCGCCGCCGACGTTCGCGAGGCTGTCGAAGGCCAAAGTTCCGGCCGTGACTTCCGTGACGCCGGCGTAGGTGCTGAGCCCCGTCAACGTGAGCACGGAAGACTGCGACTTTTTCAGCCCCATGGAGCCGGCGAGCACGGCGGCCACGGCCAGGTCGTTGGTCTGATTGAAAGAGAAACCTCGGGCGGCGGTGAGGGTGCCGGTTCCCGTGATGGCCACGGAGGCGCCGGAAGCAGTCAGCGTGCTCACCGTCAGGGACCGGCCGCCGAGATCCAGCGTGGCGCCGGAGATCGCCAGGGGCCCGCCGACGCCGAGGGCGTCATCAGCTCCGACCGTGAGGGTGCCGGCGGAGATCGTCGCCCCGCCGGTGAAGGTCGCAGCGGCGTTGAGCGTCAGGTTGCCCGTGCCGAGCTTGGTGAAGCCCCCCGCGCCGGAACCCAGCGAGCCGGCCAAGGCGAGATCGACGCCATTGGTGTCCAGCGAACCGCCGCCGGCCAGGAACGTGATGGTACGCAGGGAGACGTCGTCGGTGAAACCGGAGCCGAGACGCAGCGTACCGCCGGCAAAGACCAAGGCGCCGGCGTTGCCGCCGATGTTGTCGAGGTCCGCGACCTCCAGGACGCCTTCGTTGATCGTCGTACGACGGGCCCCGCCGCCGGCGGTGTTCGTGCCTGAAAGCACGAGCGTGCCTCGGCCGGACTTGGTGATGTCGGCCGCCGAAGCGAGCGGCGAGGCGATGGTGGCGGTCACGACGCCGCCGGCCGAGGCGGAGGTGGGGTTCTGGACGAAGATGACGTACTCGCCGGACCCGCCGACGGTGATGCCGGCGTCGAATCCTCCCAGCGTGACGCCCATCGCGGGAGCGCCCGTGACCGCCCCGACGGCGGTGAAAAGCATGGCTCCGGAGGTGACGGCGAGGGCCTGCGAGGCTCCCGTGCCGGTGACGGACACGACGCCGGCCGTGGTGTTCGCGTTGTTGACGACGAGCGAATTGATGGTCTGCCCGGCCAGGCCCGTCAGGTCGGCGGAGAGGGACTCGCGGACGTTGTCGGTGTTCGCCGACTTGTTGGTGAAAGTCGCGTACTCGGCGGTGAGGCTGAGGGGGCGCAGGCCGTAGCCGGAACCGCTGGTCGCGACGTAGGTGACCAGCGAGTTGCCCATGTTGGCGTCGACGAGGTTGGCGTCCTGGGTCTCCCCGATCGCCCAGGGGACGATGGGGATGTTCTTGGCGCCGGCGGCGCCGGCTCCGCCCACGAGCGAGGCGACGAAGGCCGTCTCTTCGGCCGAACCGCTGACGACCCGGAGGAAGTTGCGGTTGCCCGAACTGCTCCCGAGGTTGCGCCCACGGAGGGCGAAGGTGGCGCCGTTGGACCGGACGACATTGGAGGCGATGATGCCCGCGACGCCCGTGGTGCCCGAGGCATCCCCCCGGAAATAACTGGCTCCCGAGGCCAGGGTCAGGACGCCGATCGTCTCATTGGTCGTGGCGTTCTGGTCGGTGCGAATGGCCAAGCCGCTCGGGCGGGTTTCGCCGTTCCACGAACCGTCGGCCGAGTTGAGCGTCAGGGACATGGTGTCAGGCAGCCGGGCGCTGGACCGGGTCGTCCCGTTGTTGCTGATGAGGAAGCTTGCCCCGCGGTTGATGGTGACGCTGGAAGCGTCCATCGTACCTGACGTTTCGAGGTAGGTAAGTCCGCCGTTGAGCACCAGGCTGCCGGTGAAACGCGACCCGGTGATGCCGCGCAGAAGCCAGTTGCCGATCCCGGAGGTGCCGTTGCGGACGATGGTGCCCGTCCCGGCGAAGACGCCGTCGTAGGTCGCCCCGGAGGACGTGAAGTGATCGACGGTGAGGGTGAACACGCCGACGTCGAAGACGCCGAGGTCCTGGTCCGTCTGCCGGCTGCCGCCGGACAGGCGTCCGATGGTCTCGTTGGCGAGCAGCCGCACGGTCGTGTTCCGGGTGCCGGAAAGATTGATAAGCGCGCCGTCGCCCACGGCGGTGCCGCCGGCGAGCAGCAGGGTGCCGTTCTGGACCTCGGTGGTGCCGGAATAGGTGTTGTCACCGGACAGACGCAGGGTGCCCGCTCCCGACTTGGTCAAGGCGTGGTTGGCACGGATGTCCGCGGACAGTTCGAAGGGCTGAGGGCCGTCATGGATGACGATCAGTTCGGGCACGTTGGAGGCCTGCGCCCCGGAGAAGAGCGTGCCCCCTGTCAGCCCCGAGGCCACGAGCGAGGACGAAGTCACCAGGAGGCCGCCGCTCGCGATGCCGAGCACGCCGGTCGGGGCGAGGGCCAGGTCCGACCCCGCCGCGGCGTTGAACCGCAGGCTGTTCACCGAGGCCAGGCCGACCGTCCCGGTGAAACCGGCGCTGTCGCTGATGTTCTCCCCGCCGCTCCAGCTGGCCACGGAGTCCTTGGCCGAGGTGACCGCGGCGACGATGTTTCCGTCCGCCGCGTTCGTCAGGTTGCGTCCGAAGAAGACCCCGGTCCCGTCGTCGACGGTCAGCCAGCCTCCGATGATCGCGTCGGCTCCGGCGCCGAGCGTGTTGAGGGCGTCGGTGGTGACGCCGTTGGCGGCGCTTTGGACGCCGGCGGGCAGCACGAGGCGGACGGTGCCGTCCTGCGCGTTGATGGCTCGCGTGATCGCGTTGAGGTTCAGGACGAGGTCCTGTCCGTTGACGGTGCCGAGGGCGATCGTGCTGTTGCCTCCGCTGGCGAGGGTGAAGCTGGCCACCGGCTGCGCGACGGCTCCCGTGGCGTTGCCGGACAGGGTGAGGTTGCCGCCGCGCATATCGAGGGCGCCGCCGGAGATGAGCTTGGTGGCCGTGCTCGTGGCGTAATCGAGGATGAGCGATCCCTCGACGATGACGTTGCTGCCGGTCCCCGTCAGGCCGCTGTTGTCACCCGAGAGCGTCACGGTGTTCATGCTGACCTTGTCCAGCGTCACGGCCCCGGCGGCGACCAGGCCGGCGGCGATGTCCCCGTCATACAGGTCGATGTTGTTGCTGACGGCGATCGTGCCGGTCCCGGTGATCACCCCCGTCCGGTCGAGGTTGCGGTTGCCGACGATGAGGTCCGTGACGGCAAGCGCATAGGTCCCGGTGTTGAGCGTGCCCGTCCCGGAGGCGTCGACGCCGATACGCAGCCCGTCGAAGTCCGCGGTGACCACCGCGTTGTCGGCGCCCAGGTTGATCACGCCTCCGGCCTGGGCCCGCAGCGAGGCGTCGGCGGAAAGCGTCGCGGTCTGGAAGGAGAGCACGCCCGTTCCGTTCAGGTTGAGCACGGCGTTGGTGGTGACGGTCAGGTCGTCGCGCACCCGGAGCAGGCCGTCGGGAAGGGTGAGTTCGGTGCCTGCTCCCGTGACGGTGGCGTCATCACCGACCCGTGACGTGGCGGCGCCGATGGTCCACCTTCCGCCGGTGACCTGGAAGTCGGCCGCATCCCCCGTCATAGTGAATCCTCCGGTGATGAAGCCGACGCGGTCCGCGGCGCCGGTCAGGTATAGCTTCGTGCCGTCGGTGGTGGCGGAAGGGGTGATGGCTCCTGCGTAAGTGATGGTGTCCGCCGCGGTCACGCCATTGGCCGACAGCGTCAAGGCGGAGGAGGCGGTGATGGGGCGGTCGGTCGACTGGGGGGAGCCGCCGATGAAGCGCAGGGTGCCGTTGGCCGAGGAGCTGATGGCCGTCCCGCGTCCCAGCGAGCTCGGCCCGCCGCTGACGTTCGTGACGGTATCGAACTCCAGCACGCCCTCGGCGAGGGTGACGTTGCCGGTGAAGGTGTTGAGGCCGGTCAGCCGCGCGACCCGGTTGGTCGTACCCCAGCCGCCTGCGTCGTCGTTGATCGTCAGGCCGTAGGCGGCCCCGGACTCCGCCGAGATGACGCCGGAGACGGTGACCACGCCGGCGGCGTCGCCGCCCACGGAAAGGCTGGAATCGCCGCCCAGGACGATGCCACCGCTGAGGACCAGCTTGCTGTAGGCGTCGGCCAGATAGACGCGGAGATTGGCGCCGGTTCCGCCCGAACCCAGGAGGAGCGCGGAAGTCTGGTCGACGATGAAGTCGGAGCTCAACGGGGAGCTGGTGTTGTCCACCTGGAACTCCGCCACGGCGGAGGACGCCAACGTGAGGGCACCCGTCCGGCTCAGCGTCTGGGCGTTGGCGCCCTGCAGGATGACGCGCCCGTAGGACGCGAACGTGATGTCGTTGCCAGCCCAGCCGGGGCTGACCGCCGCGGAGACGGTGACCGTGCCGCGGTTCATGGTCAACGGGCCCGACCAGGTGGAACCCGCGTTGTTGATCGTCAGGGTGCCGCCGAGCTGGTTGCCGCTCGAGACCGTGGCGTTGCCGTCGACGACGAGGCCGGCCGAACCCGTGACCGGTCCGGAGAGCGTGATGTTACGCGCGGTCGCGGCGGTGCCGCCGTTGGCGTCGGCAAGGCTGACGCTGGAGGCGAGGGTGACGGAAACCGCCCCGGAATAGGTGTGGTTGGCGCCCGAGCCCGAGAGGGTCCCTCCCGCCAGAGCGATCGGATTGGGGAGGGTTCCGCCGGTGGCGTTGGAATAATAGAAGGCCGCCCCTGATCCGATGCTCACCGCGGCGAGGTTGGAGTTGGCGACGGTGCCGAGGGCGCCGAGGTTCTGCAGTTCGAGCGTGCCGGCGCTCACCGTGAAATCGGCGGTCTGTCCGGCATTGAAAGTGGGGTCGGAAGCCGCCGCCAGCACCACCCTGCCCGACCCCGACTTGGTGACGTCGGCCTCGCCGAGCAACGCGCCGCCGAAAGTGAGGACGGACGACGCGTCCGCCACGCTCCAGGTCTGGGAGCCTCCGAGCTTGAACGCCGTGCCGATCGTGACGGCGGGCGGACCGCCCGCGGCCGAAGTGACCCCGTTGATGACCTCGAGCCGGCTGGCGACGTTGACGCCCGTCGTGATCGACACGGAACTGGGAGTCGTGGCGCCGGACTCGAAGCGCAGGGAGTTGAGGCGGAAGTTCTGCTCCAGCGTGGTGACGAGGGCGCCGCTGGCGCCGTCGTAGGCGAAGACGAGGTCGGTGCCCGCGCCGGGCAACGAAACGGCCGCGGCCGTCCCGGCCTTGTCGGTCGACCAGTTATTGAAGTTGGCGTTCCAAGTCGTGTCCGTGGCGCCGCGCCAGTAGAGGGTGCCGAGGATGAGGTTGCCGGTGGTCAGCCTGACGCTGGTGTCATCCACGAGCCAGGTGTAACCGTCGAAGCCTCCCGGCAACGTCCCTTGGACCATGTTGCTCAGGCCATAGGCGGTCAGGCCGCCGTCCGCGACCGACAGCAAAGTATAGGTGGTGTTCTCGTCCAGCCCGGCGTCGGTCAGGTTGAAGGTCACGGTGCCCCCCAGCGCGAGGATCCCTCCGGCCGCCAGCCGGAAGACGTCGGTCGCCCCGGTGCCTGCGTTGAGGTTCAGCGTCGCGGTGCCCGTGCCGGTGTCGCCCAGTCGCAGGGTGGTCAGATTGGCGAAGTCGGACCCGGCGCCGTCGAGCAGGGTCAGGACCGACCCGGCGCCGACCTCGACGGAGGCCAGCAGCCCGGGATTGGTGATGCCGCCGGTGAGGGCGAGCGAGGAGGCCCCGGTCACCCGTAGTCCGGTCGCGGCGGTGACGGCGCCGGCGAGCGTGAACGAACCGCCGCCTTCGCTCGCGATCGAGCCCTTGGCGCCGATCGTCACCCCCGAATTGAAGGTGGCGGAAGTGTTGCCGAGCTTGACGAGGCTGAGCGCGCCGGAGCCGGTGTTCTCGACGGAATAGGTGCCCGCGCCGGAGCCGAAATTGACGGCCGTGTCGTTGGCGCCGAAGCGAAACTCGGCCGGATTGGCGGAAGTATTGTCAAGACGCACCGTTCCGTTGGAAGTCGCGGTGAGCGTCGTGATCGTCTGGGTCGTGCCGTTCAGGTCGACCGTGGCCGTGTCGAAGGCCACCAGTTCCGGCGACAACGTGACGCCCGTGTTGGCGGCGGAGGCGGAGGGGATGGCGTTGTCGGCGGCGAACCGCAAGGTGCCGCGGTCGATGTCCATCGCCGAACCGGCCTGATTCCAGTTCGACGCGGCTCCGTTGGTGCCGAGAGTGAGGACGCCGTCGCCGTTCTTGACGATCTGGAGGCCGAACGCCGTGGTGGTGGCGAAGGCGCCGTTGATGACCGTCTCGCCCGGGCCGTCCAGGGAGAAACTGCGGTTGCCGGTGAGCGCGTCGGCCTTGAGCCCTTGGAAGACGAGGGCCTCGCCCGGCAAGATGCCGTTATAAAGGGTGTTGCTGTTGGCCGAGGTTCCCAACCGGGCGTCGGTGAGGGTCAGGCTGTGGCCGCCGTTGACGCCCCAGTTGGCGTTGTTGTTGAAGGTGACGGCGTTGGCGATGGTCCGGTCCGCACCATGCGCGAAGACCGTGCCGTTTCCGATGAAGACAGGCCCGGGAATGGCGGCGTCGTTACCGAAGCCGAGGGCCCCGGCGGAGACGGTGGTGTTGCCCGTGTAGTTGCTGCCGGGATTGTCGAGCACCCAGGCGGTGCCGCCGTCGACGACGAGGCTGAGGATGCCGCTGCCGTTGTTGGTCAGCGCGCTGGACAGGAAATTGACGTAAGGGCTCGAACCACGGAGGTAGAGGCTCTTGTTGCCGGTCTCGGTGGTGTCATGCCGGACGTTCGTCAGGACCAGCGGACCGGAGCCGTCGGCGTGGATCTGGATGGCTCCGGTGGTGCCGCGGAGCCGGATCATCCGGTCGGAGGTCTCGCCGGCCCCGACGTACACCAGTGTTGCGCCGTTGGCGGTGGCGTTGCCGAGGACGAGGGCGTTGGTGGCGGTCATCGGCACGCCGGAAGCGCCCACCGAACTGGTCAGGCCGCCGAAACTGGAACCGAGGGAGGCGACGACCAGGGTGGCCTGCTGGACATCCGTGGTGCCGGTGTAAGTGTTCGCGCCCGTCAGGCGTAGCACGGCGTTGCCGGTCTTCACCAGGCTGCCGGTGCCGCTGAGGGCCCCCGACAGGGTCGCATGATCCGAACCGGTGTTGGTGTTAGGCGTCACCGTCACCGTCCGGGTGCCGCCGTTGAGGTCGATCGGATTGGTGAAATTGACCGCGCCGAAACTCGAGGCCGAACCGAAGAGAAGGGCCTGCGTGCCGCCGGTGCCGACGAAGCCTCCGGCGCCCCAGGTCAGTTGCGCGCCGCCGTTGAGGGTCACGGTGAGATCGCCCGAATGCGCCGCGAAACCGCCGCCGCCGGTGGTCCCGCCCCAGGTGATCGTCCCGACTCCGGCGACCGGAGTCGCCGCCACATCGCGGGCGAAGACACCGGAGGCCTGCAGGACGCCGGAGGTCGTGGTCGTACCGAGGACCAGCGGGCTGGCGGCCGGCAGGGCGGCGAGCTGGTTCAAGGCCAGCACGCCGTTGGTGACGGTGGTGACGCCGGTGTAGGCGTTGCCGACGTTGCCGAGGTTCCACTGCCCTGCGTCCACCTTGGTCAGAGAAGTGACGTTGGCTCCGTTGTCCGTCAGGCGCGGGTTGAAGGTGTTGTCTCCGGTGGAACTGCCGGCGAGACGCAAAGTCTGGGCGGCGGCGCCCGCACCGAAAACGATGTCCCCGGTGTTGGTCCAGACGAGGGCGTTGTTATTGCTGACGTTGCTGGTGATGGTGGCGCCGGAGCCGGCGGCGGTCCCCGCCAGAGTGAAGAGGCGGTCGGTGGAGGCGGAACGTGAACCGAGGGTGAGCGAGCCGTTGAGGATGGAGCCGCGGTAAATCAGGCCGCCCGTGGTGCCGGAGAAGACGAGGTTGGAGGCGTCGGCCGACGACGCTCCGATGCCGCTCGGCTGGCCGCCGACCGCCAGATAGTCGACCGTCACCGTACCGGTGGTGCCGGCGATGGTCATGGAGCCGGTGAAGGTGTTCAGGCCGGACCAGGTGGGGGAGCCCGTCGTGCCCGCCTTGATGACGCTGAGCGCCCCGGCCCCCGCGGCTTCGCCGAGCACGCCGGTCCAGGTACCGGCGCCGCCCGACTGCAGGGTGACGGGGCTGGCGCTGACGTTGGTCACCGACCCTGATCCGATCAGGTCACCGAAGACGACGTTGGCCGAGACGGCGCCATCCAGCTCAAGGCTGGCGCCCTGTCGGATGGCGAGTCCCGCGCCGGTGCCCGAAAGTCGGGCCGCGGAGCCGGAAAGCCGGACGACGCCCTCGTTGATCGCGCTCTGGCCGGTCTGGGCGTTGGTGCCGAAGATGACCAGCGTGCCGGCGCCGTTCTTGGCCATGCCGCCGGTCGTCGCGGAGGGGATGATGACCGGAGCGCCGGCCTCGCCGAGGTTGAGAACGTCGGTCGGCAGGTCGACCCGGAAAGCCATGTTGACCGCGGCCGCCCCCTTGATCTCCCGGGCGGTGCCGGAGTCGCTGCGCAAGGTGGCCGTGCCGCCGGACTGCAGGATCGCCCCCGTGGAGACGGTGAGGTTGCCGCCCAGGGTGAGCGTCTGGCCGTTGGTGACCAGCGAGGAGACGGTCACGGCGCCGTTCGTGAAGCTTTCGGTGAGCTTGTTGTGGACGGAGGCGACGAGGGCGCCGGAGGCGTTGCGGAAGCTGCCCGAGTCGGCGTAGACAGGGGCGACCACCTGGCCGGATCCACCGATGACGGCGAAGTCGGCGCCGTTGAGATAGAGGTGCCCTTGGAAATTGGCCGTTCCCGGGAGGTTGGTGGCCGTGGTGGCCGCCTGTCCGGTCAGCGTGACGGTGCCGCCGCCCGCCTCGGCGGTGACGAAGTTGACGCTGGAAGCCCCGGTCGTCGCGCCGAGGGAGGAGAAGGTCAAGCTGGCGGAACCGGAGCCGTAGCCGAGCAGCCGCACCGTCGCCGAACCCGCCGTGGGGGTCAGCGCGCCCAGGTCCTCCGTCGTGGCGGCGTTGAGGAAACCACGGAACTCCAGCGTGCCGCCGCTGGTCTGCGTGGTGCTGTCGGTGGAGAAGGTGATGGCCCCGTTGGACTTGATCGCGTCCGATGCGGCCGCGGTCGCTCGGACCTTGAGGACGCCGTTCTGGATGGTCGTCGCCCCGAGGTAGGTGTTCGCGGCGTTGAGGACCCAGGTGCCTGAGCCGAGCTTGAGCAGGCCGCCGGTGCTGGCGGTGGGCTCGACCGGGATGACGGCATTGACGATATTGTCGGCGGTGTTCGTGCCGCCCAGGATGAGGTTGCCCGTCGTGGCCGCGGCGATCTTGGTGATGGCCCCGTTGAGGATGACGGGGTTGGATCCGGGCTGACTCGCGTAGATCGAGTTGCTGGCGCTCGTCGCGTTGAGCGTGATCGTCTTGGAAGTCGTCAGACCCCCGGCGGTGGGCGACGTGGCGGTGCCGATGATGAGGTTGCCCGCGGTGGTGGTCGCGTTGCCCAGCACGATCGCGGCCGTGTTGTTGTTGAGGGACCGGAAGTCGGTCGCGATGATGGCGCCGGCCTGGATATTGGTCGCGCCGAGATAGCTGCCGCCCACTCCAACGATGCTGAGGGAACCGGTTCCCGCCTTTGTGAGGATGTGGTTCGCCGCCGTGGCGGTGATGCTGCCCAGGATGGCGGTGTTCCCGTTGCCGTTAAAGGTCAGCGTCCGGGCCGACGCATCGTTGTTGCCCCAGACTCCGGCGGCGAAGGTCAGCGTCCCGCCGACGTTATTGCTGATGGTATTCGGGTTGGCGGATGAATTCTGGCTCCATCCCTGGAGCGTCACGCCATAACCATTACGGCTGTTGAAAGTGCCCGTCGTATTGGCTTCGACCCGGAACGTGCCGAGCGTGACGAGCCCCGCGATGCTCGAACCTCCGAGGGCCGGGCCGGCGTAGATGGTCGAGTTCCCTCTGAGGTAGACGTTCTTTCCGCCCGCGAAGGCGTTGAAGTCAAGGTCGACGTCGCTGCGCAGCTCCAGCACGCCGCTGTACATGTCGATGGTCGAACTGCTCCCCGTTCCCGTGTTGGCGCCGAAGAGGCTCGTTCCTCCCACGGAGGCACGCGTGACGAGGACGGAGCTCTGCTGGCCGCCGGTCGCTGAGCCGCTGACGCGGAGGGTGCCGGTGAAGGCGGAGGTGGACGACGGATCCAGCACCAGCAGGCCGGCACCGGACTTCTCGATGCTGCCGGAGCCCGACAGCGCGCCGGTGAGGGTGAAGTTGTTCACCCCGGCGGCGTTGACGCCGCCCAACGCCACAAATGTGGACGCCGCGGTGCCCTGTGAAACGAGCGAACCGGAGAGCGTGAGCGTGCCGTTGACGGAATTGATGCGGCTGTTGCGGAAGGTCGCGGGCGAAAGTTCGCTGAAACCAGCGACGAGCGCGCCGGATAAGGTATTGTTCCCGAAAGAGACGACGGCGGAACCACGCTCTCCGATCGGCCCACGGCCTTCGAAATTGATGTCCCGGGCGACCACGAACCCGCCCGCGCTCCCGTCCAGGACAAGCGACCCGCCGGTCAGGCCGAGCAACGACCCGTTCTGAGGCACGAGGTTATTGGCGGCGACCACGATGGCTTCCGTACCTTGGCCCAGGGCGGCGGCGGACCCGACGACCAACAGGCCGTTCGAGACACGAATCAGGCCGGACAGATCATTCGCCGCATTGGACAGGCGAAGGGCGCCTCCTCCGGAGAGGGTGAACCCATTCGTGCCGCTGAGCTGGGAACCAAGGGTTGCGATCATCCCGTAGCCGACCCGCACGGAAGGCGAATCACCCGCCAAGGTCAGGGTGCTTCCGGCAAGCTGATAGCCGGTGACGCCGAAGTCCAAGCCACCGATCACGATCGGCTCGCCGAGCGTGACGACGGCGGCGCTTCCGGTGAAGTAAGCCACATCCGCTGACGTGAAGACCCCCGCGTTCGCCGCCGAATCGCCGGTCGGCACGGTGGACCAGTTTGAAGCGGTTTCATTGGACCACACGCCCGATCCTCCGGTTCCGGCGACGGAAGTGTCCGTGTCCCAGTAGAGATTAGCTCCATCAAGCTCTGACGCAGAGCAAAGGAGTGCCGCTGCCACCATGAGAGTGGCACGTGAGAGGGATTCGCGACGGCGAGATCCTTGGAGATTGACTGTCATGGGGCGCAGTTAAGAAGAAACTACATACTTAAAATTGACCCAATTTCGGCAGTTGTGAACAAAAATTGTGGAAATCTGGTCAGATTTTGGTTAAAATCTAAATAGCCTAAAATTGCCCGATGGCGCCGGCGTGACGCCGACTCGCAGGACAAAACCGGCGACGGCAGTTCGGCAAGTTACGCCGGCATAAGACCGAACCGGTCATATAATATTATAATTGATTGCCCTCCTTCGTTAAAGGATGAGCATCGCATCCCCGTAGCTGAAGAAGCGGTATTCTTCCCGGATGGCCTCGGCGTAGATCTCCTTGAGCCAGGCCACCCCGGAGGGGTCCCCGGGGGTCAGGAACGCCCCGACCAGGCAGAGGAGGGTCGACTTGGGGAGATGGAAGTTGGTCAGGAGGTGTTCGCAGCAGCCGATGCGGTCCCCCGGTTGGATGAAGAGGGAGGCCTCGGAGACGAAGTCGCCTTCATGCGCGAAACCCGGGACCTTGCGCAGGGCGTCCTCGCTCGCGCGCACGGAGGTGGTGCCGATCGCGAGACGCGGGCGACGCTCCCGCAATGCCTGCATGGTGCGCGCCGGGATCCGATATGTCTCCGAGTGCATCACGTGCGCCGAAAGCTCCGAGGCCGTGACGGGCTGGAACGTCCCCGGGCCGACGTCGAGGACGAGGTCGAAGGCCTCGTGTCCCCGCGCGCGCAGCGTCTCGAGCAGCTCGGGCGTGAAGTGAAGTCCGGCCGTGGGCGCCGCCGCGGCCCGCGTGGCCTTGGGGTCGGCGTAGACGGTCTGGTAACGCTCGGCGTCGTCGGTGGGCGCAAGGCCGCGCTCCTTGCGGGCTTCGACGATGTAAGGCGGTAGCGGGAGCTCGCCGAGGCGTTCGGCCAGATCCTGCACGGTCTCGCCGGGCGGGAGTTCGAAGCGCACGCGATATTCGCCGTGCGCGTTCTCGACGGCGACGGCGCGTCGGCCGTCGACGAGGAAGCCCGCCGCGTCGCCGGCGCGCTTGCCGGGACGCAGCATGCACCACCATTCCAACGGATCCAGCGTGGGACGCAGCAGCAGGCACTCGACCTTCCCGCCGGTGGGACGCACGC
>Ga0222713_10001527_pt1 | contig 25888 bp, 28 predicted proteins | sample C33_649DmetaG_FD_165061 | JGI IMG/M metagenome (GOLD analysis project Ga0222713, IMG submission 165061) | Estuarine water microbial communities from San Francisco Bay, California, United States - C33_649D | ecosystem: Environmental > Aquatic > Marine > Unclassified | place: USA: California... | reverse complement strand
CTGCTTGTTTGACGACGTAGCAACCCCTGAGAACGCTAAAGAGTCCGTAGCCCGCGACAAACTCCTAGAACGATGGGACACGGTAGCCGAAGCACGTGTAGACCCAGGCGGTTTGCTTGCAGTCATCGGACAAAGGCTAAGCCCAGGTGACCTCTACGCACATTGTTTATCAAAAGTGACGTATGAGGAAGACCCTGACGCATACGACGGTGCCGATGTTACGGATATTTCGGAAGATAAGGAACCTGAAAAGAAATCAAAGTACACCCACTTCGTTTATAAAGCGTATTACGAAGAATTGGACACAGGGCGTGATTCCCGTAAGACGACGGCACCTCCTTGGCCTAACGGGCCACTACTTGACCCATACCGCTTGTCATGGAAAGACTTGTCGTACCTAAAACACTCCACCCCAGCAAAGTTTCAAGTCATCTACCAGCAGCAAGACATGGCACAAGGCAACTACCTCATTGAGAGGGTGTGGGCGACAGGCGGCATGGGACCCGACGGCGTGCTCTACCCAGGGTGCATCGACAACGACCGCAGACCTGGATACATCCCATCGAATCTTGAGCCGCCAATCATCTCAGTTGCATCCGTGGACCCAAGCCCAACAAACTTTTGGGCTATCCAATGGTGGCTCTACCAACCCAAAACCAACCTGCGCTATTTGATTGACTGCGAACGAACCAAATTGACTGCCGAGGAACTACTTGGTTACGATACGAGCAGCCGTAACTATGGCGGCATAATGGAGATTTGGCAAAACAGGTCGTTCGACATGGGCTACCCGATATCCCACTGGATAGTTGAAGTCAACGCCGCTCAACGGTTCCTGTTGGCTCACGATTTCGTCCGCAAGTGGCAGGCCCTCCACGGAGTCAACGTCATTCCTCATACAACCTCCAGAAACAAACTAGACGAAAACCTGGGTGTTGAGGCTTTGTTGCCGAACCTGTTTAGAACAGGCCAGATTCGGATGCCAACCATGAGAGAAAACTGGAAGACTCTCGCCTTCGTCGAGGAACTGTCGTCGTGGACACCGAACAAAAAGAATGGCACCGACTTGGTGATGGCAGCCTGGTTTGCCATGCTCCACCTCCCAGAACTCGGACCATTGAAAGCCCCACCTCGCCTATGGCGCCCTTCTTGGATATGATGTGCTATCCTGAAACACACTATGGGTAAGAAACGTGCAGCCAAAACCAAAAGCAATATGGGCGGTTCCGACGACGGTGCCGACCAATATTTCCTTCGTGGTGGAAAAGCGTACGTTCGAAGTGGCTCATCGGGCGACATCGTTGCTGGCCCATTTGAAAAAGGTACCGCCGCTTATAGCAAGGCAGCAAAAGATGTTTTGTCTGGTCGCACCGCAGAGTTCGGTACCCGTTCCGTATTAGAAGGTATGCGAAGTTTCATGCGTGGCGGTGGCGGTAGTCGTCTTACTGGGCGATAAGGAGTTGACCATTGAGGTCGCTTGACGAAATTGTTGAACTGTACCACCAGCGCCGATTGGCTGCTGGCCCCGTGCATGAACAGATGCGTCGCGTCCGCGACCTCGCCAACGGGGACGTAATCGTTCCGTTGAACGAGTTAGACCGCAACGCCAAAACCAACGTAGCCAACCTACTCGTACAAGGCTTAGAGCAGATGTCGATGCGTGTCTCCTCAACAATGCCGAACCCATACTTCCCTCCAGTGAAGGAAGGGTCAGAGAACTCGAAGAAACTTGCCCGTATGCGCAAGAAAGCGATGCTCGGTTTCTGGGATGAGAACCGTATGCAAATGAAGTTGCGTCGCCGTGCACGTCACCTTCTCGCGTATTCGTCGTCACCAGTTTTCTTGAAACCAGATTTCGGTACACTCACCCCCAAATGGCAGGTACGCAATCCGTTGGACACATTCGCCGCACCAATGGACGATGACGATGTGGTTCCAGAGAACTGCATCTTCACGTCACGCGTCACCGCCTCATGGTTGTTGAAAAACTACGGGGAATTGGTAGCAGACCAACTGCGTTTCGGGCGAGTCGATTCCGATTCCCGTTACACACTTCTCGAATATGTTTGCGACGACTCGCTACAACTTGCCGTCTTAGGTGCCGAAGACAACCCTGAACTGTCGGCATCTGAGCGCGCAGGTTTGGAAGCAATCCTGTTGGAAGCAATCCCCAACCGCACAGGTATGCCACTCGCAGTCGTACCGAAACGCATCACCCTCGATAAACCGCGAGGACAATTCGACGGCGTACTAGGTATGTATTATACGCGTGCACGTTTGCAGGCTCTCACGGAGATTGCGATTGAGCGCGGCATTTTCCCTGAAGAATATTTGATTGCACGCCCAGGCGAAAACCCTGAGATTCTGCAAATCGCTGACGGTAAAGCAGGCATCCTCGGTGTCGTCAAAGGTGGCGACATCCAACAGTTGCAACTGAACCCTGGCTACAAAACCGATACAGCGTTGGACCGTTTGGAACGACAAGAACGCTTGGAGGGTGCTATCCCTGCGGAGTTTGGTGGCGAATCGGCTACGAACATTCGTACTGGTCGCCGCGGTGAAGCAGTCCTCTCGGCAACCGTCGATTACCGTGTGCAAGAGGCACAAGAAATTTTTGCGAACAGCCTGTTGCATGAGGACAAGATTGCGATTGCTTTAGAAAAAGCGTATTGGGGTGACCAAACCAAAACGTTCTTCATGTCAGGACGAATGACACAAGGACAAGAAACGTATGTTGGTAACAAGATTTGGCAAACCGACTACCACTTCGTCTCATATTCTGCTGCTGGTACCGATGTCAACAACCTGATTATCGGTTTAGGGCAACGCCTGGGTACAGGGTTGATGTCGAAGGAATCTGCTCGTGAAGCCGACCCTCTCATCTCCGACCCCGATTTCGAACATGACCGTATTATCGCTGAAGGTGTGGAGGATGCTTTGCTTGCTTCTATTCAGCAGCAGGCTGCTAATCCGCAAGGCCCGTATCAGCCAGAAGATTTGGCGTACCTCACCCGTCTCGTAGTTGAACAAGATGTTCCACTGTTTGAAGCGGTTGCACGTACGGATGAGCGTGCCCGTGAACGTCAGGCTGCCGCGATGCCGCAGGGTGCACCTGAGACGATGCCAGGGTTGGCTATGCCAGGTATGGGTGCTGAGGCTCCTGTTGCTGCGCCTGCTGGTGAACCGTCACTTGAATCTTTACTTGCTCAACTGGGGGGATAAATGGTTCAGCCACAATTCAAAGGACAAACCTACGGTGAGGCCACGGCGCAGAAACGTAGCGTCCAAGCGGTACCTACTGCTGCTGCTCCTACGGAGCGTCGCGCTCAGCAGGTTGCACGTCCAGCGGCTCCAGGTTCACTGACGGCTCCTTCGGCGCGTCCTGATGAGCCGATTACTGCTGGTGCACCGTTCGGTGCTGGTGTCGGTCCTTCAGGTGCGGGTATTCCGATGATGGTTCCTGCTGGCGACAACGTGATTGAGGAATTGAAAGCAATTTATCAACGTTTCCCGAACGATGATTTGGCGGACCTTTTGGATTCTTTTCTTCGTGAAGGATACTAATGGCCTTCGGGGTGCTACCAGAAAAGGCTGACGAAGACGCAATCCTGGATGGGATTGAATCTAAAAACAAGTTGCGTGAACAGGCTGCCGCTTTAGCGTCTCCAGGTTTGTCGGCTCGTATCGGTGAGATTTATCGTGCGAACCCGTGGATGAAACCAGGTGAGATTCTTGCGTTAGCCAAAGCGGGCGCATCAGACCAGTTGGTGAACGCCGCATCCACACAGTCTGCGAAACAGTTGCCTGCACGTTTGGACCCGACCACTCCTCGGAAAAGGAACTGGGTTGAGCGCAACATTGGTGACCCGCTTAGGGCCGCTTCACGTTACGCGTTCGCCACTTTGAACCTTGCACCTGAGTTGGTGCAGAACGTTTCGTCACAACTGTTGAACAGAAACAATCCGAAAGGGTTTGACGGCTGGTTCAAATCAACTTCTTTGGGGACGATGATTGCCGCATCCAAGGGTGAGGTGGACCCTGTGACTGGTCAGGCGATTAGCGCAGGTGAAGGTTTCTTTCTGGGTGGCACGGCAGCCGAGAAACAATCTGAGCGTGCACGTCGCGTGCGTGGCACCATCAACGGTTCCGCGTGGACGTTGGGTCGTGGTGCGGCGGATGTTGTGTTCGCTCCTGGTTCGAAGCCGTACAACATTTTGTCTGGGTTGGTTGATGCTTCTGTAGCAATTTTTGCTGACCCGACCCTCTACGGTGGTAAGGCGCTCAAGGTTGCGCGTCTTGAAGGAAAACTTGGATTTTCTGGTGCAGCCATCCCCGCCATTCAGACGGCTGATGAGATTGCGGCGTTCGCCAAAATTGCTCGCGCAGGCGAACTGGCAGCAGCAGGATTATCCGAGGGTGAGATGGTTGCTTGGAACGCATCGAAGTTCCGTACCTGGGCTGAAACAAACGGAAAAGCCAAACGGCTTATCAACACCCTCGTGGAGAAAGAGGATGCGTACGACATTTTCTCTAACGTCTTCAAAGGTAAGATTGACGTAGCGGAAGCGAAACGTCTTGCCGATGCGAAAAGCCGTGACGAAATCCTTGCCATTATCGGTGAACAAACAAACCGCATGGACGCCGAACTATCAGGACTATTCCCACAAGACATCCGCCAAATCGTCAAAGCCCGCGAACGAATCCCCATTTACAACAACCTGCGCAATAGCAAAATGTTGACGAAGATGCCTGACATGGTTATCAAAACAGGAAGCAGTCAGGATTCCATCAAAGCCGTCAACTCGTACGGCAACTACCTGAAGTCAATCGGACTCAAACTCACCGACGGTGAAGGTAAAGAGTTCATGCAAGAAGTAATGGAGGTTTTCGCTGACCCGAACGCCGCAGGCTCAGGACGCGTCAACACGTTATTCGAAAAGATTGTGAAGAAAACCGTATCCGACGAACTCACCCAAGGTTTCGGTGCACTCGTAAAATCCGATGCCGACGAAGTAGCCAACGAATTATTCCAACGTGTCGCCAAAGTACGTGAAGAACTACGCCTCTACCTCATCAACGAAGCAGGCGAAATCGACGACTTCGGATTACTGCAATCATTGAGAGATTCGGGGCAACTCGTATTTGATGGCGACCTCAACCCTGCCACCCTCGCAGATTTGCGTCTCGCAGGACCAGGCTCGCTCGCAGAACTCGCAGACAAAATCCAGGTACTCCCCGACCTGCGTGCCGTACGTCGCGTCACCGCCAACCCGTTCATCCGTCGCGCCCTATCCAAGAAAGCCAAGTTCGCAGACTTCCCATCACCAGCCGCCCTCGCAGCAGGCGTACCACTAGAAGACGCCCCACGAGAGTTGCTACGCGGCGCAGGCAAATCACGGGGAGCAATAGCAGTAGCCGACTACCTCCAAAACGAAGTATGGAAACCACTCGCCCTAATGACAGGCGGATACATCTTCCGTAACATGTTCGACGCCCAAATCCGTATGGCAACCGTAGGCAAAGCAGGATTCTTCAACCACCCAATCAAATACATACAACTCGTCCTAGGCAAAACAATGCCCGAAAGTTTCCTAGGCCGCGCACTAGACGACATCGAATACGAAGACCTAGCCAAAAAAATGTCCGACAGAACCGACGACTTCGAAGAAGCATTATCGTTCGGCTTGCGTCGCAACATCGACGACCCCGAAGCCACCTACAGACGTGCCCTACGCAGCAACTCGATGGTCACCGTCAGCAAAGTCAGCAACCGACCCCAATACCTCAAAGGCATGTACGAAGAACTACGCCGCCTCTCACTCGACCAAATCAACAACGCTGTCGCCAAAGGAATCCCCACCGAAGAACTCGTCGCATGGCTACGCAACAACCAAGACCCGAAAGCAGTCAGAGCATTAGACAGGCTGCGCCGCTACCTGGAAGGCGGCTTAGACGTTTACGACCCAGGCACCCAAAAGATGCACACCGTACGCGTCGCAGCAGGACAAGTAACCGACGACGTGTTGGCACGTTGGATAAACCGTCTCGGCAACCCGCGACTAGACCTCACCACAGGCGGAGACGAAACACTACGTTTCGCCGTAGCCCATCGCCGCCTCCCGTTAGCCGCATCCGAAACGATTGACCCACGCAACCTGAAAGACGCCGACTTCGTTGGCGGCACCCTACGTCGCGGCGTCGGCTCCGAAGTAACCCTCGGCATCGAAAACGGTAAACCGATTAGCGGTGTCGTCACCGCAGTCAACAGCGACACGTCTTGGACTGTGCGCCGCCTCTCCGACAACGACGTATGGGACAACCCCGCAGGCCAAAAAGAATTACAGGACTACATCCAAAAAGTGTACGAAACACGTGGCAACAACCTTCCCGCACGCGTCAAATATGCACCCGAATTAGGTGAAGCAGACGCATTAGGCATAACCGAGAAACAGAAAGAAGCCCTGCAACTTTGGAACCGTGGCGTCAACTTCTTCTTCGACAACGCATACGGTTCAGCCAGCCGCAAGTTCGAACGTTCACCTATCTACCGCCAGTTCTACTATGAACAGTTCATTGAGAACGCCGACCTGTTGACCCCGCGCCAAGCGCAACTGTTCAAAGATTCCATTGAAGGTCGCGCACAACGCGCCAGCATCAGCAAAGAAAAACTGTTCGGCGGCAAAGACAAATACGACGAACTCATAGCCAAACTGGACTCCGCTAACGGTACGGGCACCGTCAAACAACTAGAAGACTACGCAGGCTTACGTGCCCTGAATGACACGAAAGAAACATTGTTCAACGCCGTAGAACGAAACAACATGGAAGACATCCTGCGCATCATCGTCCCATTCGGACCAGCATGGCGTGAAGTAATCAAACGATACGGCTCATTCCTCATCGAAGACCCGACACGAATCCGACGCGCACAACTTGTTTACAACGGTGCAGTCAACTTCGACCCCGACAACGACGGACAAGGCTTCTTCTACAAAGACCCAATCACAGGAACTAACACCTTCAACATCCCATTCTCAGGTGAACTATCCAAAATCATCACAGGCGTCAACGCCCCACTACAAGCACCAGTAAAAGGTTTGTCAATGGGCTTACAGGTCATCCCCTCCATCGGACCTGTCGCCCAAATCGCAGCATCTGAACTCATCCCCGACACCCCATCAGCAGATGCCATCGTCGAAATCCTCCTGCCATACGGCAGGAAGAAGCCTGGTGCCCTCGTCCCAGGATATGCCACGAAACTGTATTCAGCGTTGCGTGACAACCCAGGCAAAACAGAATCCATCTACGCCAACACCTACACCGAAACCGTACGCGCGCTCTCAGCATCAGGCGAATACAACCTTGACGACCCAGCCGAAAAAGAACGGCTACTCAACGACGCAAAATGGCGTGGACGCATACTCACCCTATTCCGTGCAGCATCACAATTCTTGGGACCAACATCAGGAACCCCAGAAGCAATCGTAGAAACCAACCAAGGCGACATCTACGCCTCGTATCTGCTGAAAGCGTTCCAAGATTTGCAGGCCACCAACTATGACACCGCTGTCGGAGAGTTCCTCCGCATCTACGGCGACGACGCCCTCCTCTACGTTTCATCCAAAACCGAGGCGATGCAACCTGGTATCGCAGCAACGGAACAGTTCGGTGACTGGGAACGCAAAAACGGTGCCGTCCTTGAAGCGTTCCCGTTGACGGGCGCATACTTCGCCCCAGGAGGCGACGACTTCTCGTTCTCGGTATGGGACCGCCAGATTCGCACAGGGAAACGTGAACGTCTCACCGCATCAGAGATGATTGACTTAGCCCAATTCCGTGTCGGTAACGCCATCTACCGTGACCTGAAACGGCAGGCAGGTAAATATCCGCCAGCCGAAGTCCGCGACTGGTTGAGCCGTCAACGCGAAAAGATTAGCGAAAAGTTCCCAGGATTCCCAGCAAAACCGATGTTCACCGTCGGAGAGTTTGACCGCAGCGTACGAGAAATGAAACGAGCCGTCGAAGACCCCCGACTCGCAAACAATGAGATTGCTGGCGCAGCCCGCGAATACTTGAACTATCGTGACCAGGCCATCGCCCAATATGTTGCAGCAGGCGGCAAAGAAGGCGGGTTCGCCACAGCGAAACAGGCAGCCGATTTACGTCAATGGTTGTTCAATATCGGTACCGCGTTAGCGGATGCTGTACCAGATTTCCAGAGAGTCTGGGACCGTGAACTAGCATCAGAGGTTGACGAACTATGAGCAACACGCCAACGCCTCAGCCGATTGTGGACATCGAACCGATGCCCACCGTCACCACAGGCACCGCAGGCGTGCCCCGCTATTCGCTAGGTTCAGATTTCCAGTTCACCGAACGCCCCGTCACACAAGGCTCTTTGGCGCTTGCAGGGACACAGGATTATTACAACCAGCAATACTTCGTTCAGCGTGGCAACAAAACCTATTACAGAGGCCCAGGTTTAGTTGACGGCAACGGTGTCATCAAACGCGCACCGTATGACCCATACAACTTGGATACCGAGGCGTACCGTTTCTTGGCATCCAAGGGTCGCGGTGAACGTTTAGCGTTGTTGAACACGCTCGCTGATTACGGTTTGTATGAGGGCGGGAAACCGTCGCAAACAACGTTCGATGGAAAAGATTTGGAAGCAACATCAAAGTATTTGATGGAGTTGAACCGTTGGGGTGTTACCGAAGACATCGGCATCGCATACCTGAAAAATGAGTACCCTGGTGGACAAGTCAAATCAGGTCGCACGATTCGTGTTACCGCGAAAGAGGACATTCAAACTGTGTTGCGTGAAGAATCGTTCCGCCAGTTGGGTCGCACGATGACTCCGAAAGAAGTTCGTGAAGCGGTACAGTTTGTTCAGTCCCGTGAACGTCAAGCAGCATATGGCGCAGAGCAGGCTCCTGCGTTGAGCACGTTGGCTACACAGGCTGTCGGTCAAGGACGCCAAGAAGAAGTCCAAGTTGAAGGTTTCCGTACGTTGGCAGATTTGTTCGAACGTGCGTTCGGAGGTGCATGATGGCTGAAGACAAACAATACGATTTAGTTTCGGGCGACAAACGCATCAACGAACTCAACAAACAAATCAAAGAAATAAATGATGCTCTTGCCAAGGGAACTTATGTACCCAAAAACGCTGCCGACCCCAATTTCACGGCACCAAATAAAACGGTTCGTCTGCCGCAGTTCTCGGAAGCGTACAACAATCTCATCGAGTTACGCAATACACTGCAAGCAGAACAAACCAAAATCACGCAACAACTTGCCGTCAAAGCGCAAACATATACGCCGCCTGCTGGACCTCAAACGGGGATTATCAAACAAGAGTTGGCTTTGCAAAAAAAATATGCAGCAACACCAACCGTTGCCACACCCACGAGGCCCATCGGTACTGGCGGCAAGTTCATTCCACCAGTACCGATGGGCGTCGTACCAGAGAAAGTGACAGAACCACCACCCCCTTTGGGCGGCGATGGTGGTGCAGCGGCACCAAAGCGCGTAACGAAAGCAGAAGTCGATGCAGCCCTCGCCGCATCAGGTTTGCCTGACACGCCACAGAATCGCAAAGACATTCGCGAACAGTTGAAAGCAGGCAAGAAAGCCCCCTCCAACTGGGAAGCACTCGTCACCACACAAGCAGGCGAATACGCATACCTACTCGACCCCAAGTTCGAAGGTGTCGCAGATTTGCTACGCAAAGCCGTTCAACAAGAATGGTTCAAATCCGAAGAAGGTAAAGCACAGTTCCTCCAGGAACTAAAGAAAACCCCATACGGGTTGAACACCTCCAAGAATCAGCAAGGGTTCGATGTCAAAACCCCTGCCGAAAAACAGTTGGCTATCCAGGCGCAGATTGACAAGATTCGTAGCGAGTACGGCGAAATCCAATTCGACCAAAACACTCTCGAAGAAGTCGCAGGCGTAGCAGCACGCAACGGTTCAAGCGACGTGGAACTGGGTCGTCTCGTGTATCGTTCGGCGTTCAAACGTGGAGCCGTATCCCCAGACTTTACGACACCTACCGCCGCGAAAACTGCGTTGGGTGGTAATGATGCGGACCGTATTCGTGCCATCTACCGTGCCTACGGGCAACGCCCCGATGACACACAAATTGCCCGCATCCTCGCCCAAGAAACCGACCCCGCCAGCGGTGTTGTGATGACGGAGGATATGTTGCGCAACAATTTGCGTGACATAGCAAAGGTGAGTTATTCTCCGTTTGCGGACCTGTTGGACCGCGGCATTTCGGTGGAAACGATTTTCTCCCCTTACCAAAAAATAGCGGCAAGCGTGTTAGAGAAAACCGCGGACCAGGTTTCTTTCGTCAACGAGAACGGGGTTCCAACCCAGTTCGCTTCAGCGTTGATGGGCGAAAAACCGATGTCGCTGACTGACTGGATTACCAAACTGAAGTCTGATGACAGGTATGGTTGGCAGTTCACGACTGAGGCGAAGCAGCAGGCAACGAGTTTGGTTATGGACCTAGAAAAGAAGTTCGGGTATAGAGCATGAGCAACGTAATGTTTGAGTCCGTTGATGGGGGTGGGGAAACAGCCACAACGACCACTCAGCCCACCTCAGAGGAAATGCGCCAAGGGATTATTGACAGCCTTGCGGAAGCAGATGCGGAAACACGTGCTGCGGCGCTGAAGGGACTGGGAGAGAACTTTTTTGGCACCGAAACTTTTGAAGAATTATCAGCAATCACCAGCACCACAAAGACCCCTGCCACCACAACGACTACAACCACCCCATCCGTTGAAGACCCAGCCCTAGTTTTCGCCCGCCAACAAGCCCTACAACGCCAAGAAAACGCTTTTGGTGTCGTCAACACATTCCTCCAACGAGCAGGCCTACAAGGGTTAGAAACCCAAATCCGCAGCCTCCTCGCCCAAGGCGTCGAAGACTCCGACGCCATCCTGTTCAACCTCCGCGAAACCCAACAGTTCCAAACACGGTTCAAAGCCAACGCCGCCCGCGCCCGCCTCGGACTACCCGAACTAGACCCCGCCACCTACATCGGATTGGAACAGCAGTACCGTTCCACCCTCGTAGCCAACCGTCTCCCATCCAACTTTTACGACTCCCCAGATGACTTCGAAAAACTTATCGAAGGTGACGTTTCCCCAGCCGAGTTCCAATCCCGAATCGACCAAGGATTCGCTAGGGTACGTGACGCAGACCCAGCCGTACTGAACACCCTCCGCCAGTTCTACCCCGAAGTTGGCAACGACGAATCCTCCCTAGCCGCATACTTCATTGACCCCACCCGTGCCGCCACAGCCCTTCAACGTCAAGTTGAGGCAGCCCGCATCGGTGCCCGCGGCAGGGAACAAGGCCGACTCCAGTTCGGTGCTGCCACAGCAGAAGATTTGGTGGCTCGCGGCTACACCGCCGAACAAGCCCAAAGCGCGTTCGAACGGGCAGGGCAACTCGCAGGGTTGTATCAGGAGATGGGTGGCGAAGAAGGTTTGTCCGAAGCACAAAAGGCTGGGGCAGCCCTCGGATTCGATGTCGAAGCACAACAAACATTGGAACGTCGCCGCGCTCAACGCGTCGGACAGTTCCAAACAGGAGGACAGTTCGCCCGCACCTCAGGCGCCACTTCAGGCACCGTTGAAACAGGTATCGGTCTAGCCCAATAGGGTACTTGCACGGCTACGGTACCGTGTGCTACACTCAACATTGTCATAACGACAACAGCCATCACGCCCCTCCAGCGTGATGTGGGTAAAGGAGTGAGCCAATGTCAAACGTCCACGATTTCGAAGACGAAACTGGTGATGAAACACCCAAGGACCCTGTGCGGGCACGGATGCGTCAACTTGAAAAAGAGTTGAAAGCCAACCAGCAAGCATTGACGGAAGCCGAAGCACTCAAACGCGAATATGCGTTTGTGAAAGCGGGAATCCCAATGGATAACCCGATGGCTAAGTATTTCGTAAAAGGTTACGAAGGTGAAATCACTCCTGAGGCGATAAGGACAGCGGCGGAAGAAGCCCGTCTCATTCAGGTGGCTGCCGATAATGCGCAAGCCAAATCTGAAGCAGATGCATGGAACCGCGTCACAAGGGCGCAACGTGCTGGTGAGACAAGCGAACCCGTCGTTGACTGGAATACGAAACTCAACCAGGCTCGGAACTCGGATGAAGTGATGCAGATTTTGGCTCAGGCAAGACAAGAAGCACAAAACATCTAGCCCGCACAGGTCAACCCTGTCGGGGAAGGACAGGACATGACCAAGACACAACAGAGCAGCCTGCTCACAGACCAGGTTGCATTTGACAGGATTGCGTACTTCGCACTCCGCTCCGAACTTTTGTTCGACGCGGTTGCAGACGTGATGCCAGTCGCACAAGCAATGCCAGGTTCAAGCGTGAAGTTCACCATCTTCAACGACTTGAGCGAAAAGACCAGCACCCTCACCGAGGACACCGACATCACCCCAGTGGTGATGGGCGACAGCCAAGTTGAAGTGACGCTGGATGAGTACGGCAATGCCGTGAACACCACCGCCAAGTTGCGTGGCACCTCGTTCCTTGACGTGGATGCAGCAGCCGCGAACCTCGTTGGTTACAACGCTGGTATCAGCATCGACGGAGTTATCCGTGACGTGCTTGCCGCTGGCACCAACGTCGTGTACGGCGGTGGCGGAACTACCACCCCAAGCGCACGCACAAGCATCACCGCAAACGACATCATCGAAGCGAACGACGTTCGCAAGATTGTTGCCGCTTTGCGCAAGGCAAACGCCGTGTCGTTCAACGGCATGTACATGGGTTACATTCACCCAGACGTGTCATACGACCTCCGCAAGGAAACAGGTGTGGCTTCGTGGCGTGACCCGCACGTGTACAGCGACCCAGCAGGTATCTACAACGGCGAAGTCGGAGCCTTCGAAGGTGTGCGTTTCATTGAGACGCCACGTGCGAAGATTTTCGAGAACGCCTCGAACGGCTCAGGCTCGACTGGCACCGTGGATGCGTATTGCACCCACATTGCAGGTCGTCAGGCGCTTGCAAAGGCTCACTCAATCGTGGATGGCAACGGTGCGTTCCCTCGCGTCGTGCGCGGTCCAGTGGTTGACGTGCTCAGCCGTTTCCAGCCTGTCGGCTGGTACTGGCTCGGTGGCTACGCGCGCTTCCGTGAAGCGTCGCTGCGTCGCATCGAGTCGGCGTCATCGCTCGGCGCCTAATAGCGCTTAGCAACTGAATGTGGTGGGGTGGGTCGTCCTCCCCTCGGCCTGCCCCACCGCTTCTCTTTTTGTTCTGCTATCATCTTGTGCGAGGTAACTGATGTCAATTTCTAACTATGCAGAAAACAAACTGCTTGACACCCTTCGCGCTCAATCGTTTTCGGTGGCAAACGTATACGTGAAACTTCACTTGGGCGACCCTGGTGAAGCGGGTACAAGTAACGCAGCCGCAAATACGACTCGTGTGGCGGTTTCTTTTTCTGCCGCATCATCTGGTTCGATGGCGTCTTCTGCAACCGTGGAATGGACGAACGTTTCCACTACGGAAACTTATTCGCATTTTTCTTTGTGGGATAACTTGACTGCTGGTAACTGTTTGTGGACTGGCGCATTGTCTTCGTCTGCTGCTGTGACTGCTGGTGACACTTTCCAAATCACTTCGCTGACTCTTACTTTGGATTAGGGTGAGGTAGCCTCATGGCTACTGGAGTCACCGATTTCAGTTTCGGGTTTACCGACACTCCTGGTTTTCGGGAGTTTGAAGAAGTACCGAATTACACGTACCGCAAGGTCGTCTATTTTGCTTCCCCTTTTGCTTCGACGCAAGGTTTCTATCGCGGCTTAGTCGTCGTTGACCGTACTGCTTCAGGAGCAGGTACAGGGTCGTCAACTGCGCAACGTCTAGTTGTATCGTTGCGTGCTGCCACAGGTTCAGGGTTAGGTGCATCATCGACTACTAGGGTGCTGGTTGCTAAGCGCACGGCACTCGCCTCTGGCACAGGTTCGCAGACCGCTGAGGGTGAGCGTGTCGTTCCACGGTCTGCCACAGCGAGTGGTCAGGGGACCACGGATGGTGGTGCTGTCGGGTTGCATATTGCGCCCCGTACCGCCACAGCCGCAGGCACAGGGACCTCGGTTGCGAATGGTGTTGTCACTCGTGCGTTCACCGCCACAGGGTCAGGGACAGGCTCGCAAACAGCAGTAGGGCTTCGTCTCGTGCTACGCACCGCCACCGCATCAGGGACAGGGGCATCCACCACAGATGAAGAAGTTACCCGCGCATGCATAGCAACAGCATCGGGCACAGGAACATCGAGCGTCACCCAACTGCATATCGCTCCTCGTACAGCGACAGGAGCAGGAACAGGTACAGATTCCTCTCAGCGTGTCATCACCCGTTTCCGTACCGCCACAGCATCAGGAGAAGGCGGCAGACAGATTGTGTCAGCCCGTGTCGCACAACGCACAGCCACCGCATCAGGGGCAAGTAGTGAAACGAACGCAATACTCAAACTGCTCATCTTCCGCACCCCCACCACAACAGAGATTCGGGCCGCGGACCGTTTTGACGATTCGATTGCTGGTCGCTTGTTCCGTTACGCCGAACCCACCTCATCAGGCGTCAACGTATACAAACTTGTGGACGGAACATTCAGCAGCACCGAAACCCGTGACCCAGTACTGCGAACCTATTGGGGTGGCTCCAACAACTTTGTGACACCAGAAGAAAAAGCCGAACTTGTAGCCGCAGGCTATGGTGAATACGTAACATGAGCACCTTCAGACCACCAACCGACGACTTCGTGGTATTGGGTATCCCGCCGAAAGAGATTGACTCCCAGGAGGCAAGACTCGCCTATTCGCTGTTCCGCCATTTCGATGCCGAACCCAGGGGTAGGAACGTGTTCCTACTTACTGACGGCACTTTTACCGAGAACGAACCGAACGACATCACCACCATCAGCAAGGTCTATTGGGGTGGTTCGGATAACGATGTGTCAGCAGCCGAGGTTGCTAGTCTTACAGCGGCAGGGTACGGCGCATACATTTCGTAGGGGAACATGAAACACGCAGAGACTCATCCGACGTTAGATGTTGAAGGCTGCTTTGCTTGCCGTGTTTCGCATGTTCGCATGTCTGGTTCTGCTATGCCAACCCGCCAAAATGTTGCACATCTCAACTCAAAAGAACGGTCATTAGATAAAGACTTGGATGCCTACAAACGTATACGGCAAACGGGTGGTCAACCTATGAAAATTGATGGTTCAGCAAAAATAGAAAAGACTGCCGATTGATGCGGCTAACAATCTACGTTCCTACGTTCCTCCGCAGCGAACTAGATGTTTGCCTTGCATCCATCATCCCCCAACTAACCAGCGAAGTTGAACTGATTGTCAGCGACAACGACCCAAAACAATTTGCAAAAAACATTGTTCTTCGTTACCCACAAGCCCAATATTCAAACCGCCACTACAACATTGAAGGCGACCCCAACGTGTTACGAGGACTTGCTTGCGGCTCTGGGGAGTACGTGTGGGTATTCGGAGACGATGACACGATGCTCTCAGGCGCAATAGAAACCTTGTTGCCGATGCTTGACGGAGTAGACAGGGTGATTCATTGGTCTGCGAACGCAGGAGAAACAGGGGCAGGTTTCAACGGCACGATGCCCGATTACATTACGAGCCTCAGCGACAAGTCGATACTTGTTGCATCAACGCTGATTACAGCAAACGTGTGGCGTCGAGCAGCGATGAACGTTGCGCTTGGCCTGAACAAAGTTGATACCAGATATCCGCTATTTTGGGCTGGGCTTGGTTGCAAAACCGTAAAAGTGATGAGCCAGCCGACCATCACCGTCGGGCATATTCATCAGAACGTGTTCGGATTTTTCAACGAAGTAATTTACGATTACCTGCAGTCCCTTGTCGCCCACAACAATGTTCCCGCTATCCCGTTGAAGGATGCGTTGGATTGGAACTTCGTCAACGTATCGCAATGAACTATCAATCTTGGCAAGGGTACCCGCATCCGCGATACGGCTACGGAGCAATGTGGCACAACTTTGTGCGCCACGTCCCCAACGACATAACACTCCACGAACATGCCGACGTAATGGTCAACATGTTGCAGCCCTACCAAATCAAAGGTTTCTACAAAGGGCAACATCGAACCTGTTTCACAATGTGGGAATCCACAGAGTTAGACCCGCGTGGCGCACTTTGGTTGGATTTCTATGACCAGATTCTTGTACCCTGCGACCACAACCTAGAACTCTTTTCTCGCTACCACAAGAACGTAAAGAAAGTGCCGTTAGGGGTGGACCACACAATTTGGAAAGCCACTCCACGCCCCAACAACAAACGATTTAGGTTTCATGCTGGCGGTTCACAATGGTTACGCAAAGGTTTGGACATCGTACTGGAGGCGTTCAAACGAGCCGACTTGGATGCCGAACTACATTTGAAACCGAACCCTGAAGCACATGGCGTTCCGCCACTTACCCTGCCCGACAACGTATTCATGCACAGGCAATGGTTTACCGAAGAAGAAACCGTCAAGTTTTTCAACGATGCCGACTGCTACATTGCAGCCACAAGAGGTGAGGGATTCGGACTCATGCCCCTACAAGCAATGGCTATGGGCATCCCCACCATCATCAATGCTTCCTCTGGTCAAGCAGAGTTCGCGGACCTTGCCAGCATCGTTATCCCTCACGGACAATCCAAGTCAATTTATGGGGGATTGTGGGACGAGTCCAACCCCGACGATTTGGCTGACGCCATGCGCACCATGTTCGCAGATTACGAAAACCATAAAACGTCAGCAAAACTGAGGGTCCGCAAAACGAAGGCATGGTCTTGGAATAACGCCGCCCGCCAGTTGGCAGACACATTGCTCGTCGGCAATTTACTTGAAAACCCCGAATGGGAACCGTCCATCCTCAGATTGCCTATGCGTGTCAAACGTAAAGTCTCAGGAAGTATCAACGGCAAAGAGTTCACCTACCTCCCAGGGCAAGAGTATGTCGTACCAGAGAACATTTATCAAGTAGTATGCGATAGCGGAAACCTCATAGGAGCAACATTATGAAAAAGAAGAAAGAGTTTTGGGACACCAAAAACCCGAAAAAGAAATCTAAGCCCCTGTCCGCTGGACAGAAGAAGGCAGCCAAAACACGTGCCTCCAAAGCGGGTCGCCCCTACCCGAATCTTGTTGACAATTCGTGGGCTTCTCGTCGTGGCTAAAACCCCAGCATGGACACGCAAAGAGGGCAAGAACCCGAAAGGTGGACTGAACGCCAAAGGTCGAGCATCATACAAGGGTGGCACATTGAAGGCCCCTGTCAAAGCGGGCGACAATCCGCGACGCGCATCCTTCCTTGCCCGCATGGGCAATATGCCTGGACCTGAACGCGATGAGAAAGGCAGGCCGACTCGCCTGCTATTATCATTACAGGCTTGGGGCGCATCATCCAAATCGGATGCACGCAGCAAGGCGAAAGCAATATCCGCACGCAACAAAAGGAACAAGTGACATGCCGAAAGTTGGAAAGAAAGAGTTCGCATACACCCCAAAGGGTATGGCTATGGCGAAGGCTGAAGCGAAGAAGACTGGCAAGAAAATGAAGACAGGCAAGAAGAAGAAGTAATGCCACTTCCCAAGAACAAGAAGTCTTCCGTGAAAGGCGCACCCGCTAAGGAGTATCGCCCTGCACCGAAACCCAAGAAGGGTAAGCGGACACGCAAAACTTCTGCGAAAGCACAAGCAGGTTCGTTCCCAGGGTACGGGAGTTACACTTACTAAATGACTACGGTTGCGACAGTCCTCACGAGGGCTTCGCGTCAGATGTTGGCAGGGGTCGTTGAAGAACGCAACAAATTGGCGACAAGCCTCGATAGCAGCACGACGACTGTTGTTATGTCTTATGACCTTGGCGGCTTTCGTAATGGTTCTGTATTCGAAATTGAATCAGAACTCTTTTACGTTTGGGATGCGAACCCAGCAACGAAAACGATTACAGTCGAACGAGGATTCAACGGAACGACCGCTGCGGCTCACTCAGCCAACGTACTTGCTACGGTCAATCCGCGGTTCCCGCGGGCGCAAATGTTCGATGCGGTCAACGCCGAACTAGACGACCTTTCATCGACGATGAACGGATTGTTCCGTGTCGTCACCGTCGATTTGACATACAACGGGTCGGACCGCCAAATCAACATCACCTCATCAGGGAACATTATCGAACTGTTGGATGCCCGTCTCCGTTACCTTGCCGACGACCATCCCGTGTTGAACGCGGTGCGCATCCAAACAGGTTTACCGACAGCCGATTTCGCTTCAGGGAACACACTCGTATTCGACAACCCTGTAATGGCAGGCACCGTACGCGTCCGCTACAAGGCACCATTCGTGCGAGCCACAGCCGAAACATCCGACCTCACCACCAACTGTTTCCTACCCGCCACATGTGAAGACATTGTGGAAACGGGAATCATTCTACGGATGATGAACGGACGAGAAATCAAACGCAACTTCATTGAAGCACAAGGCGACACCCGTCGCTCCGACGAAGTGCCCCCTGGCGCAGTACGCGATTCCACCACAACTCTTGCCCGATTGCGTCGCGAACGCATCATCGCAGAAGCGGCACGCCTCAAAGCACAGTATCCCATCAAGTTCAGGAAGTAGCCAATGGCTACGCTGACGCGTTTCACAGACGCTTTCCTTCCAGCAACAGGGTTCTATACGGGGACAGGGGCAACTGCGTTAGTTCCCGACATTTTCCCTGTCGCTATCAACGGACGCCCATACATGGTGGACATGTCAGCGAACGCGTTCAACCGCCAGTTCGATGCCCGTGTCCGTGACTCTGTGGACCAGTCTGCTGAACCTGGCGAGGGTGCGTTGAACCCGCAGGGGTTGTGGCGTCGTTCGCAATCGTCGTGGCATTACGGTGCTGGGCAAGAGTATTCGGATACTGCCGATGCTGAGGCCTACCGTTTCTATACCAGTAAGGGTGTGGATGTTTGGGAGAAAGGCAAGTTGAGTTTGCTGCCCGAAACAGTACAGAAGTATTCGTCTGCGAACAGCAATCTGCATCTTGCTACTGCCGATACACGTTTGTATATTACGGATGGTCAAACCGTCAAATACTCTACGGACCTGTCAACGTTTACGACGGTGACTAGCACTAACGCATCTAACTTGTTTTCGATTGCGTCTGACGGATACAACGTGTTCTTTTCGTATGCCGACGGCGACATTGACCAAACCGACGCTGGCATTAGCACGGCATCCAATTACATTACGGGTATCGAGGCAGGCTATTTGGCGTATGTCAAAGGCCGTCTCATGGTCGCAGGGCAAGGTACCGATAAACGCAAGATTTGGAACATCACCACCACCCCAGGGTCTTCAGCGAACAACCCGTCTGCTCTGTTCACGCACCCGAACAGCGATTTCAACTGGGTGGGTTTCGCTGCTGGACAGAACCACATCTATTGCGCAGGTTACGCAGGGAACAAATCGTTCGTCTACAAAACAACCATCAAAGCCGACGGTACAGCGTTGGACATTCCGACAGTTGCCGCTGAACTGCCATTAGGTGAAATCATCACGAGCGTCCACGGCTATCTAGGGTTTGTCGCAATCGGTTTGAGTGACGGGTTCCGTCTCTGCTCATCTGATAGTGACGGCAACTTGGTGATTGGTCCGAAGATTGTGACGGGTTCATCGGTTGACGAGTTCGCTGGTGTCGGACAATACATCTATTTCGGATACAAGAACTTTGATGGCACCTCGACAGGTATTGGACGCATGGACATCTCGGTGTTTATTTCCACGAACCAGCCTGCGTATGCCTCAGATTTGATGGTGACAGGTCAGGGTGCAATTTCTGATGTTCACGAGTTTGGTGGCAACCCTATTTTCACCGTCGCAGGTTTAGGGTTGTACGCCCAACACGCCACGAACCTTGTTGCGTCAGGGTTTTTGCGGTCAGGTATCTACCGTTGGGGTGTCCCCGATGCGAAGTTCATCCCCAAACTCGACCTACGTTGCCTACCTCTCGTTGGTTCCGTCACCTTGTCCGTTGCCTCGGACGGTGGCGACTTCCACGATTTCACCCCTTTCTCAACCGTTGGGGCGAAAGAGAAAACGTTCGACGGGTTGGAAGACAAAGTGTTTGAAGCCGAACTGAAAGTCACCCTCACCCGTTCAGCCGCGGCAACCACAGGACCAACCCTTACCCGTTGGATGGCACGCGCCTATGCCGCCCCGCTACGTTCCCAAATCTTCTCCGTGCCCCTCATCATGCATCACAAACTGTCCATCAACGGACGCGAATATTGGCAGGATGTGGACAGAGAACTCGGCTACCTGCGTGACCTCGTGGAAACCCCCAGGGTTATCACCTATCAGGAGAACGAAGAAACTTTTGCTGTGGTGGTAGAGAATGTCCAGATGCAGATAGCCCAACTGGTGAACGCTCACCGTGCCAACGATTTTGAGGGTACTGCTATAGTGGTCATGCGTAGTGTAAGGTAGGTCAGGTATGCCAGCAGTAACTCGTAGACAATATAAGGGCGCAGCGGCGCAGACGACGATTGTGAACGCTTTGGCGTCTGGTGATACGTCGGCTACTGTTGCTGCTACTACTGGTTGGCCTTCAACTGCGGCTGTCCCGTTTTTTGTTGTTATTAGTCCTGGGACTGCTTCTGAGGAGAAGTGTTTGGCGACGATTTCTGGTTCTGTGTTGACGTTGACTCGTGCGCAGGATGATACGACTGCTGGTTCTCATGCGTCGGGTGCGACGATTTACCCCGTGTTTTCGGCGGATGATGCTGATGAGGCGAATAAGTTGGCTTCGACGTTGACGACTCGTGGTGATTTGTTGACGATGGGTTCGGGTCCTGATTTTGCTCGTATTGCCATTGGTTCGGCTGATACGGTGTTGACTTCCAATGGTACGGATGCTGCTTGGGCGGCTATTCCTCCGTCGGTTGATATTATTCAGATTCAAGTGTTTAGTTAGGAGTCATTGTGGCAACATTTACGAAGAAGAAACTGTCGGGTTCGACTGATGGTCTTTGTGTCAAGGTAACTGGTACTAGCACGGCGGCGACGGTGACGGTGCATACGGCTGTTGCTGGCACGACGGTTGGTACGTTTGATGAGTTGTGGTTGTATGCGAATAATACTTCTGCTTCGTCGGTGAAACTGACGATTGAGTGGGGTACTGCTACTGCCGCTGATGGAAACATTGAACTCACTGTGCTACCCGAAGCAGGTTTGGTGACAGTAATCCCTGGACTCATTTTGCAGAATGCGAAAGTGGTGAAGGCGTTTGCGGCTACGGCTGATGTGATTCTTTTGTCGGGTTTCGTGAACGCTATTGCGGCGTAAGTAATGGCTACTGCTCGTCGCCAACTTGGGTACATTTCTTCGCAGTCGTCGCAGGCCGTGTTTGCTTCGCAGACGCTTGCTGTTGAGTTCCTCCTCGTCGGTGGTGGTGGTGGCGGTGGTGGAGCCACCTACGGCGGTGGCGGTGGCGGTGGCGGTTTCGTCACAGGCTCAGGCATCATTGGTAAAACGACCTACACCGTCAAGGTCGGCGCAGGTGGCGCAGGCGGCACCAATAGAACAATGAACCCCGGCACACGGTCGGCGTTTATAAACGGTGCAAACGGCGGCGGCGCAGGTGGAGCAGAAGATACGCGCATTGGCGGTTTAGGTGGCTCAGGTGGCGGCGGTTCCAACTCAAACGTAGGCGGCGCAGGTATTAGCGGCGAGGGCAACGCAGGCGGCAATAGTGCAGCAACTACCAACGCTGGCGGTGGCGGTGGCGCGTCGGCGGTAGGTGCAAACGGAGCAGGAACCACAGGCGGTGCAGGCGGTACAGGGACGAGCAACAATTACAACGGCACAAACCAGGCGTATTCGGGCGGCGGTGGCGGTGCAGGTTCAGTCACCAACGGTGCGGCAGGTGACGCTTCCGCAGGTGCGGCACCCGCTGGAACCGCACCCGCAAATCGTGGCGGTGGCGGTGGCGGCGGCAATATTGGCAACGGAGGCAACGGAGGTTCGGGCCGTGTCATCGTGCGCTACCTAACAGCCAACGCAACCGGGCTAACGATTACGGCAACGGGCGCAACGTCAGGGACGCCAACGGTAGACGGCCTTTATTCGTACTTTGATTACACAGCAACAGGGACATTGGTGGTGGCATAATGGCACACTTTGCGAAAATAGAAAACGGTATTGTTCGTGAAGTCATCGTTGTCGGGAACGATGATGCCCCAACGGAAGCAGCAGGCAAAGCGTTCATCGCCAGCATCGGGCTTGCTGGTGAGTGGATACAGACTTCTTACAACGGGAATCCGATTGAGGGTCAAGACCGTGGGAAGTATGCAGGTATCGGTGATGTGTGGAATGGTTCCGAGTTTGTTAGTGAGGTAACGGAATGACACGCTCGTACATGGGTTATGTTTCGTCACAGACAACTAGCACGGTGAACATTATGGAGTACGGTGTTGCCACAGGTGGCACGGCTATCTCACCTGACCCGACTGTTGGTGGCATCGTGTACCGAGTGTTGCAGTTCACGGCGACAGGTACTTTGACGGTGACGAAGGCTGGGTTGTTTGATGTGCTTGTCGTTTCGGGCGGTGCAGGCTCATCAGATGCGAACAACGGCGGCGGCGAAGCAAGCGGCGGCGGCGGCGCAGGCGGCGTGTTGGAAGAAACTATCTATCTCGACGCCAATCAAACGGTGACTATCGGTGGCGGAGGCGCAAAGGTGAATGGCTCATCATCATCTATCGGTGGTGCTCGTGGCGTTTCGGTTGCAGGCGGTGGAAGAAGTGCCACGACGAACCTGTTGGCGCAGTTAGGCGGCTCAGGCGGTGGCGGCAATAATCAGAACAACGCCACAACTCGCATTGGTGCGGCAAGCATGGCACCTGGCGTTAGTGGCAACGCAGGGGGAAACGGTGGCACAGGTGCAAGCGACGGCGCAGGCGGCGGTGGTGGTGCAGGTGCAGGCGGTTCCAATAACTCTGGAACGACTGGAGGCGCAGGCGGCACAGGTTATGATTGTTCAGCGTTCATTGGCGGCGCATCATCATTCGTAGCAGGTGGTGGCGGCGGCGCAGGTTCAGGCGGTGGCGGTTCGGCTACTGGCGGCGGCGGCGCAGGCGCATCTAGTGGACAGGGAACAAACGGAACGGTGAACACAGGTGGCGGCGCAGGCGGCTCTGGAACTGATGGTCGTGCTGGCGCAACAGGCGGCTCAGGAATCGTCTATGTAAGGTTCAAGGTTTAGTTATGGCACATTTCGCACGAATCTCAGACAACATCGTTCAGCAGGTCATCGTCGTATCAAACGACGACTGCGGTGGCGGCGACTTCCCTGACTCAGAACCAGTCGGTCAAGCGTTCATCGCATCACTCGGACTCGCTGGCGAGTGGAAGCAAACAAGTTATTCAGCAGGGTTCAGGTCTAAATACGCAGGTATCGGTGACACCTATGATGCTGACTTAGATGAGTTCGTGACACCAGCAGTTGAGAGTGCGCCCGAATAACAGCCTTCGTTGGCTGATACTCGCACCCGCGATATTCTTCGCCCTCACAACCCCAGCCAACGCTGAACCCCAACCAGGGCTTGCCACCACCTACTACACCATCGACGAAATACCACCGCTACGTTCCACCAGCGAGTATCCGATATGCGGAACCGAAACAGAAAACAACATCAACCGCAGTTACGACGGCGAACCATACGAAAACTGCACAGGCGACCTGTTCATGGTTCACATGACTGGCTACATCACCATCCCTGAACATACGACGATTGAGTTTTGGTTGGCTACAGATGACGGCGGCTACGCCAACATCGGCGGCAACGAGTTCGAATCATGGAACGACCAGGGCTGCTCCTGGATACCATCAGGACAACTAGACATTGAGGCAGGCGTCCAACCGCTTGACGTGTGGATGTACGAGAACGGTGGCTCATCGTGCATCATGCTCGCCTGGAACATCGACGACGAAGGTTGGGCAATAGTTCCCGACGAAGCGTTCACCCAAACCTCAACACCATCCACAACCATCCCTGAAACCACCACAACGTCAGAGCCGACCACGACTGTCCCTGAAACAACTGTCCCTGAAACCACCACAACAACAACCGTCTACGTTCCCACCACCACAACATCTACGACCACCACAACTTCCACCACCACGACTACTACGACTACTGAGCCGCCAACCACCACAACCGAAGCAGAACCCGAACCCGAACCCACCACCACCACAGAACCTACCGAGGAGGAAGCGCCTCCCCCTGACACAACTCTTCCTCCGCCAGAAGACGACGAGCCTGACGAGACAACCCCTGAGACTCTGCCCGAAGACGAGCCTGATACGACTCAACCTGAAACAGATGACCCAGAAACAGAATTGACACCAGAAGAACCAGACCCAATAAAGGAAACAGAAGAAGAATCATCAGAGTCAACCATACCCGAAGCCGAGGAACTTGACGAGGCAACCACAGAACAACTCACAGAACTATTCGAAAACATCACCGAAGAACAACTAGAAGAAGTCATCACAGCCATCCTTGAAGAAGAACCCACCCAAGAACAAGCCGTAGCCCTAGCCACCAGCCCCCAAGTCCTAGCCAACATCAGCGAAGAACAAGCCGAACAAATCTTTGAAACCCTAGACGTAGCCGCCCTCACCGAAGAACAAACCGCAGAACTCATCGCCGCAGTCCAAGACGCCCCCACCGAAGTACGAGAAGCCTTCGAAGACAAAGTGGACATCTTCAAAAACGCCCTAGACACCTACATCCCCACAGGGTCCAACATCCCCGTCGGAGAACGACGCGCCCTCATCGCTATCGGCGCAGCCCTCACAGCCGCAGCAGCGACTAGGATACGTCGATAATGAAACGCATACTCGACTACATCACCGAAAACTCGTGGACCCTCGCAGGCACAGGATTAGTCCTCATCACCCTCTCAGGCCCCACCCTCCGCCAAGCACTTTGGATTACAGGAGTAGCCCTAGTGCTACACTCAGTACTCACACTAGGAACGGGGAAGAAAGATGAATAAAGCCATGACCATTACCAAAAATGTGATAACAAAGTTCCTCGACTTGGGGCAACGCCTCCTATCCCTGTTCCTTGCCAGCGCCCTCCCAGCCATCACGGGCGGAGCCGTCATCGGCGTATCGGTAGCCAAATCTGCGTTGCTTGCAGGATTCATGGCAGTAGTCCAAGTGATTCAAAAACTTGCAGCGGCCTCAACCGACGGCGAACTGACAAGCGAGGAGATTGCTGAAGCGTTCGGGAAGAAGTAATGGCAACGCCATACCCCATCGTCAAAGTAACCCTCTGCTCACATCTGAAAGGCGTCAAACCTGGTGAACTCGGTCCAGAACTTCTGCGCAGCATTGAAGGCAAAGGTAAACTCCATCATTGTGCGGCTGACGCATACGAAGCAATGGACGCAGCCGCCAACGCCGAAGGTATCGACCTCGCCCCAACCTCGCAAGCGGACACCTACCGTTCGCTCGAAACCCAAGAGTATGGCTTCTACCAGAGGCACACCGACAACCCGAACAAAAAACTCCTCAAACAAAAGCCGCGCATCTACAAAGGCAAAGCGTGGTACCTGAAAAAAGGTATGGCACCAATGGCGGTCCCAGGGACTTCCAACCATAACCTCGGTATCGCCGTCGATATTGCCAACGCCAGCGGTGCACGCTTAGCGTGGCTGCTCAAACACGCTCAGCGTTTCGGATTCTCATGGGAACTACAATCCGAGCCGTGGCACCTGCGCTATGTAGTCGGTGATGCCACCCCAGAG
>Ga0222713_10001524_pt1 | contig 25917 bp, 28 predicted proteins | sample C33_649DmetaG_FD_165061 | JGI IMG/M metagenome (GOLD analysis project Ga0222713, IMG submission 165061) | Estuarine water microbial communities from San Francisco Bay, California, United States - C33_649D | ecosystem: Environmental > Aquatic > Marine > Unclassified | place: USA: California... | reverse complement strand
CTGGTAATACAACATTCCCGGGCGACGTTACAGCTTACTCTTCTGACCAGAGATTAAAAGAAAATGTTCAAAATATACCAAACGCATTAGATAAAGTACTATCTTTAAATGGTGTAACTTTCGATTGGAAGCAAGAAGCATTTGATGCCGGGTTTAATCCTAAGATCAAAGAAGGTGATGCAGGGGTATTAGCACAACAAGTACAAGCGGTATTGCCTCAAGCAGTTAAACCTGCACCATTCGATATAGATGAAAACGGAGGATCAAAATCAGGAAAAGATTACTTAACAGTGCAGTACGAAAAATTAGCTCCATTATTTATTGAGGCAATTAAAGAACAGCAAGCACAGATTGAATTATTAAAAGCAGAAATAGCAGAACTAAAAAATAAATAAAATGGGTTTACAGTTAAATGTTGATTTAGAAACTAACCAAGGTCCATCTCAACAAGTTTACATAAGAGTGGAACAAGTAACAATACAAAAGTATAACGGTAGGATGATAATATCTACTTCCGGATGGTTAGATGAAAATGTAAGTCAACACCCTGGGCCTATAAGCGACCAGGTTTTATACTACAGAGGGAAGTCAAAAGAAGGAGAAGAGGTTTCAATACCTAACTTATTTATAGTTGACTTAATAAAAGAAGAAGAAGTTATTAAACCAATTATAGAAAAAAAGATTAAAATGGTTAAACAACCTTATGTATCTTTCGACGAAAATGGGGATGAAATAACCTTAGAGAAAGAATTGCCAGTAGAAGTTGAAGAGGTAGTGGGTGAAGAAAAAGTAATAAGTAAGAAGGTTGATTTTAGTATATTAAAAGATGAGTACATTTTTGATTTAGCTTATCAAAAAATAGTAGAAGAGTTACAGGGAATTTTTCCTAAAAAAGCAATAAAGATAGTTTAAAAATGGCAGTAGTAACAATTACGACAACAAATTTATCGTGGTATGCAACCAGAACCTGGGCTAACGGGGTAAACGGTGCATCATCCAACATTACTACAGCCCAAATATTTAGTGATTGGTATCCTGCTGCATCTACACCTCATAGTGCTAGTGAATGGAGAAATAGAAATATTTTTTACGGCAGTGTTATAGCCGATACCGGAGGAACTGTTTCTATAACATACCCCTATACTGTTGCAGCAACATCAGGTACAATAAAGGTTAAGAATGTAGATTACAGCGCCTACTCCTATATTACAATTGTAGCTACAGCATCGTATCCTTGGACGTTCCACTCTTGGAGAACGGCAGCTGGAGGCGGTGGTACACAATTAGGAACTTCTGCTTCTACAAACTTAGGGTACACCGACTGGACAAGTGCTACTTCTATTTACGCTTACTTTACAACAACACACGTTAATCCTTACGCATAATAAATAAAATAGGTTTTGAAAGTAATATGGGTTTTAGATAATATAGAAGAAACAGAAAGCTTTTATAGTAGATTTAATATGTTATGTCTACTAGCTTCTGTTAGATTGTGGAAACGTAATCATCCACAAGATAAATGCGTGTTATACTGTGACTCCTTAACGCTATCCCTGTTAAAAAGACTTAATGTAGATTGGTTCTGGGATATAATTGAACCTTTTAATCACGATCCTTTCATAGATCGAAAAGTATTCTGGGCTGCATCAAAACCTCAAGTACTTTCTACAATAAACGAACCAGTTATCCTTATGGATAACGATACCTTAGTCTACAAACCTTTTTCTCAATATTTAGACGGTGAAACAGTCTTAGTATGTAATACTGAAGAAGGAAAAGGGTACTATCCTACTGGAATTGACCCGTTAATAAGATCTTTGTCTTATAAAGCAAGATGGCAACAGAAATCCGTAAATGTTTCTTTCTTATACCTTCCAGATCCAGAATTTACTCAAGAGTACGCTAAGAATAGCTTACAAATGATGAGAGAATTTACAGAATTAAAAGCTCCTAACTCTCAGTACTTAATATTTGCGGAACAACTACTACTTCGTCACATGTTAGACGAAAAACAGGTAAAATACCGTCCCATTATTACAAATTCATGGAATTGTACTAAATGGAATTGGAATGAAGATGAAAATAACGGGTTATGGCCTATAAAAGAGTCTCAAATATACTTTAAACATTACGGACCGGAAAAAGACTACTTCCGGGCAAATAAAGCCTTTTGTAATTACGAAGAAGAAGTGAAAAAGTTGGAAAATTGCGTAAATTTTACTAACTTAGATGAATTAAAGAATTGTAAATTATAATGTCAATAGTTGATTCTAACTTTATTAAGAAAATGATTAGTAATAATCATAAGATAGACGAAGAAACAGGAGATATTACTTATGAACCACTTAAGTACCGTTGGACACACGGTGCTACTGACTATCATTTAGGTGATGGTCTACTAGTTTATAGTATTATTCAAATGATGAGAGCGAAGGTGTGTGTATGTTTAGGAAGCGGCAGTGGTTTTATCCCTCGAATCATGACTCAAGCACGTATTGACTTACATCAACAAAATATCTTTGAAGGAAATGGAGACTATAACTGGGGTGACATTGGGGTTACTTATCTTGTCGACGCTTGTAACGGGGTTGGCGGCCCTAATGATTTGGATAATGAAGAATCATTCTTCAGGAAGACGTTTTATCCAAGATTTATCAAATCAACTACTGAAGATGCCTATTATAACTTTTTTGTTAGACAGGATATTAAAATAGACTTGCTTTACATTGACGGAGATCATTCATACGAAGGAGTTAAATTAGACTTTGACTTATACTCAACGTTACTATCAGATAAAGGTATTATCGCAATACACGATACAGACGGAGAGTATGAAAAGACGTTAATCGTTTCGGAGGATGCTAAAAAGCATCACGATAGGTTTGATGGCCCTTCTAGATTTATAAAAGATATAGGACCGGAGTGGAAAGTATTTAACTTTTTCAACCAGGGTATTGTAAAAAATAAACCATCCTCAACAGGACTAACACTTATACAACGTGCTTAACTTAGTAACAGTCGTAGGACGCAATACAAATATACTCCCTCATATGTTAAAGCACTATGAAGGTAAAGTTGATAAAACTTATGTAGCAGTTTACCGTCAAGATGAAAATGATGGAATACTAGATGAGGTTTTAGAATTAGGAATTAAGCCGTACATTGTAGTAACTGATCAAAAATTTAATTGGGAAAGAGTAACAGCTTTATATAACTTTATCAAGCAAACAAAACCGAACGATTGGTGGATAGTTTCAGATGACGATGAGCTCCAAGTATATCCTTATGAAATTTCTGATATAATAAAGCAATGTGAAAAGTCTAATTTTGATTTCGTAACAGGAGGTTTTTTAGATAGAATAGGAATTGATGGATCTTTTCCGGAAGTAAATAGAGACACGGATATACATTCTGCTTTTCCTTATGCTGCTTTTTTTCGATACCCAATGTCGAAAGCTTGTCCAAACAAAGTGACATTAATGAGAGGGTTTCAAGATATATGTTCAGGGCAACATTACGCAGTGTTTAAAGACGGAACAAATAGCTGGGGTAAATCACATCCTAGAAGATTTCCAATAGATGAAGTATTCACACAGGTGCACCATTTCAAATGGGATTCAACATGTATAGAGAGAATCAAAGAAGTAGCAGATATAAAGGAACATTACGCATACTCCCATGAATATAGAGCAATGTACGATGCAATAAGAGTCTTTGACTGGAAAATTGATATATGCAATCCTGAATTTTTAGTTGAGAAATTGAATAATTTTTCGTATATTGATTACTTAGACTACTCGAAGTGGAATAAATTAAGAGATAAAATTGTTACAATATGACAACAAAAGCAACCAAAGCAACAACTCCTAGTCAATTCGAAATAGATAAGCTTCTATTGGAAGAACGAAAAGTAAAAGCATTAGAGAAAATTGGAAACTCTTTAGATGCATTGACAATCTGGTTTGAAGAGATTGAAAAAGATGAATGGAGCGATAGACTTCAATACTATCTAGCTGAATGGCATAAGACAGTTAAACCAAAAGATCCGTTAATTAATGGATAAGAAATTAGGAATAGTAGTTCCTTATAGAAATCGATACGAACACTTACTTGCGTTTAAGCATGCAATCACTGAATACTTTTCTAACTCAGATATAAGATATGAGTTAATTATTGTAGAGCAAGATAATGCAAAAACCTTTAACAGAGGTAAGTTACTAAATATAGGGTTTCTACAAGCCAAAAAACTAGGATGTGACTATGTTGTATTCCATGATATAGATATGCTCCCAGTTCAAGTAGACTATTCCTACTCCGATAAACCAATACACCTTGCTACAAGCTTTCAATCTGACGATGGAACCGAACGTATAGTCTTTGACGAATATTTCGGAGGTGTAACATTATTCCCGGTAGATTTATTTGAGAGGATAAATGGGTACTCTAATGAATACTGGGGATGGGGATTTGAAGATGACGACTTATTCTATAGATGTAGGCAATATAGACTTCCTTTTGATACTAAGAAGGTAGTCAACCTAGACTATAATACTCTTGCTTTAAATTTTAACGGAATTAATGCTAACGTAAAAGTAAAAGAAGATATAGATTTATCAAAATCCTTTTCTATATTTATTTGCTTCAATCCAGATAACGTAGCTCTCAATCATGAAGTATACGACGACAAGTTTACTATCTTATCAATTCCAAGTTTAGGAGTTGAGTTAGGGTATAATTCCTATAAGAGGTATAACGTAGTTTTACAAGATTCTGAAAACAACTACCTATACATCAATTCAGATATTAAACCGGCTTTCCCTACTTCTACAGTCTTAACTTTTGATATTGATAATAAAGTTATCTCAATGTACCAAGATGGAGAGTTTGTAGGGTACACCACTTATAAAGATTCTTTACAAACCTTGAGAAGTACAAGCACTTTTATACTTGGTGCTGGAACAACCGGAACAGATAACCTATTTAAAGGATCTTTTACACAGTTTGCTGCTTTTAGCAACGTACTAGATAGTAAAGAGATTGAAACTATAAGTAATAACACCAAGTACGGATTAACACAGAATTTTAAAAACTATAACTCTTCAGAGCATTTAAAAGTCTACTACGATTCAAAGTTTATAAAAAACTATAAGTTGATAAACCTTACAACAGGAGAATTAACAGGTAAGATAATTAACTGTGATGTAGTTGAACATACAGGAGAGAGTGTTTCTAATATAGCTGTTCCCCTTAGAAGAGATAGTATATTTAGACTTCTTTCTCATGAAGAGAATGGATATGTAGGAAGCGGGTGGAAAGAAGTAACAACACGTTATAATCAGTTAAAGTATGTAAATGAAGTACTAAGAGGAACTCATTCAACAAAACAAGACGGGTTAAATAACTGTAATTATAAAACACACTCACGTGTTCACATTAATAATCAAACACATTTAGTAGTAAGTATATGAGTCATAAATTAGGAGTCTGTGTACCGTATAGAAATAGAGAAATGCATTTGCATGAATTTGTACCTAAAGTAGGAAAGTATTTAAAAGATCAAGGTATAGATTTTCAAATATACTTTGCTCATCAAACAGATGATAAACTTTTTAATAGAGGTGCTACAAAGAATATTGCAGCTAAACATGCTCTAGAAGAAGGATGTGATTATATAGTTTGGCATGATATTGATATGATACCTCAACCCGGTGCGGACTACTCCTACCCGGAGAAGAATCCTATTCATATTGCTACTAATATTTCACAGATGGACTATGAACTAAAATATCACGAATATTTTGGTGGAGCAGTTTTATTTACAAAAGAACAAGTAGAAGCTACAAATGGATATTCAAATAACTACTGGGATTGGGGAATGGAAGATGATGATTTATTTTGGAGATGCCATTTAGAAGGATTAACAAACGATACATATTTAGATACTAAATTAGATAATCAAAGATACTTACACTTTAACGGAGAAAATAGCTCAGTAGAGATTCCATACATATCTGATTTTAGAAACTTAACTGCTAACTCTCATACATTCTCTGTACTGGTTAGAGCATTTCAACAACCAGAGAAAAACTCAGTATTCTTAATTGGAGCAGAAGAAAAGAAGTACGTAGAGTATCCAATCTTAAGAATTAACCCACCAGATTACGGAATTTCATTTAACAACTCTAGAGCTTTATCTTTTCAGTACTGGAATAACTTCCACTACCTAAACTACATGTGGTTAAAGAGATACGACAATCAGTGGAGTTGGTTAACAGTTGTAGTTGATGCAGAAAATCAACAATCACATTTTTACTTAAATGGAACAGAAGTAGATTCTAAAGCAGGCTTTGGAAGTAGTTCTCCTTGGAAGTATGAAGGAAAGCTTAAAACATATAGAAATAATAATATTTATTTAGGAACATCTACTACATTACCTGACGAAAGTACTCACAAGTACTTTAAAGGGGATATTGCAAAAGTAGTAGCCTGGAATAGAGCACTAACTCCGGAAGAAGTTATTTCCGTACATAAAGAGTTGCCTAATCAAGGAATAGTTCTTAACTTAGACTTTAATAATGAATACTCTGAACTTGTATACAACAATACTGAATATAGAACTGAAAATATCAGAGTACCAAACTCTATTACCTCATAGAGTTCCTGGGCGTTTTCGTTGTTTGCCTCATGTAGATGAAGGACTAGTTAACGGAGTTTGGGCTAAAGGTAAAACAACAGCTCAAAACGAAGAGAGATACGTATTACAGATGCAACAAGGAAAAGTTGATTATAAACAAGACGGAATTAATAATGTAAGTTATAAGTTCTTAGGAGAACAAAAATTAACTCCTTGGGCTAAAATTTTAAATATAGAGTTATGAACAAAGAGAAAAATGAGTTAACAGTCCTCAGAGAAGAGTTAAATAAAACTGGTTGTGGCTTCTGTGCAGCAAAATGGACACAAGTTACAATACACCTACAGATGGGAGAAACTCACTCTTGTCACCACCCTAGAACACATAAAATACCGGTAGCAGAGTTAGTAAGGAATCCTTCTGCACTACATAATACAAAGTACAAGAAAGAACGTAGAAAAGAGATGCTAGAGGGTAAAAGACCTTCTGAGTGTGACTATTGTTGGAATGTAGAAGACAACTCAAAAGAATTCTCAGATAGAATTTATAAGTCAAATGAACCATGGTCTAAACCGCATTTAGAAGAGATTATAAACTCTGATTGGAGAAAAGACTACAACCCTAGATACGTAGAAGTAGCTTTTTCAAATGTTTGTAATTTTAAATGCTCTTACTGTGGACCTTCTTTCTCATCTCAATGGGTACAAGAGTTAAAGAAACACGGAGCATATCCAACATCTACAAAATTTAATGATTTAAAATGGGTTGAAGAGCAAGGTAGAATGCCATTTAATCATGGGGACCCTAACCCATACTTAGAGGCATTTTGGAAATGGTGGCCAGACTTATATAGGGATCTACATACATTCCGTATCACAGGAGGAGAGCCTTTATTAGCAAAAGATACATGGCAGGTATTAGATTATATTATTAATGAAGAAAAACCTAACAGAAACCTTAACTTAGGAATTAACTCTAACCTCGGAGTGCCTGATGAGTTGATAGATCAACTTATTGAAAAGATCCAAATTATTGAGAACGATAGTAAAGTTAAGGAACTGGTACTGTATACATCAATTGATACATGGGGTAACCATGCAGACTATATCCGTAATGGAATGGACTATACAAGGTTTAAAAAGAATGTAGAAAAAATATTAGAAAACTGTAAAAGAGTTTCAGTTGTGTTTATGTCTACGTTTAATGCTTTATCTGTATTCAGGTACAAAGAGATGTTAGCATTTGCATACAATTTAAAAAAGCGCTTTAATAGCCCAGTACGTTACTGGAACCCGGTAGTGATGGTAGATTCATCTTACCTAAGACATCCAGCACACCAAACTGTTCAATTACTTCCCCAGGAGTATAAAGAGTTGATCTTAGACGCTGCTAAATTCTGTGATGAATTACGCTACGTAAATAAAGTAGAAAGCGAACAGTGGCAACCTTGGCATACAGGTTTTACAGATATCGAAACCGATAAAATTAAACGTATTGCAGACTGGATGTCAGCTCCTCAGGATCCTTTAATATTGGCTAGAAACAGAGAAGATTTTTATAAGTTCTTTACTGCACACGATAAACGAAGAGGAACTAATTTTGTAGAAACATTCCCACAATTAGCTACATTTTTTAACGACTGTAAAGACGCAATGAATGAATTTAATCGCACACAGGGGTAATCTTAACGGACCGAACCCAGAACAGGAAAATAACCCAGAGTATTTAGCAATAGCTATAGAACAGGGGTATGACGTAGAGGTAGATGTTTGGTACAAAAACCATAAGCTATTCTTAGGTCATGATTTTCCCGTATACGAAACCTCTTTAGAATTCCTTAAAAAAGATTTTATTTGGGCTCATGCTAAAAACTTAGAAGCTCTTCACTATTTATTAGAGAATGACGTACATTGCTTCTGGCATGAAGAAGATCAACATACGTTAACAAGTAGAGGTTATATTTGGACTTATCCAAATATGGCTGTAACTTCTAAGAGTATAATTGTAGATTTACAACCGCAAGTAAAATTAAGACCGTGTTATGGAATTTGTTTCGACTGGACACCTATCCAAAAATAGTAGAATAGCTATATGCTTATTTGGGAATATAATCGATTCTTCCAAACTAACTAAAGGGTTAAAACTACTTACATACAACATACCAGACATATCTATCGATTACTTTGCGAATACGTATCAACAGCTCGATGAAAGTTTTGTAGACAGTTTAAATATAAAAAACTACCAAACACAGCCTAACTTAAACACTTACGAACCTTCACTAGAAGACGCATTTAGTCTAGCTAGAGTTAGTATACTGAAGCAACGATTTGAAGCCGATTGTAAATTCAAATACGACGCAGTTATTGCTGTAAATACAAGCTCAGAAATAAGGTATACAGTTTTATCAACAAATCAAGAAATAACTGATCAAACAGTATATGGATTTGGATACTACATGGACACCTCCGTAATGCAATTTAGGTTAGATAACCTAGTATGGTTCTCAGATTCAAACACCTTTGACACACTTTCTCGAATCTATTTTGACTTCGCTAAGAATCCACTACTATCTTTAAAAGAAGAAGTAGCTTGGCATTCTTACATAAAGAAACATAACATCAACATAACACCTTTGGAATATAGAGCAGTTATTCTTGATGCTAAAAAAAGACCCTTAATCTAGATGCAAAATAAACCTAAAATAGCAGTATGTATCGCGGGTGAAATAAGAACCGGAATAGAAGACTTTAAAGTATTTTCTGAATTCTTTAAACATTACGACATAGATGTATTTGTACATACTTGGAATGTGGTAACTTCCGACAATTTAAAATTTGGAGAGGACATCTGGAAGGGGAACGAAGGGTATGATACAAAAGGTATTCAACAGAAAATAGCAGAACTTTACAAACCTGTTAGGATGCTAGTAGAAGATCCTTTAGAGAAAACTGATACATTAGCTTTTGAATCAATGATGTACAGTATATACAGAGCTGATTTACTTAGACAGGATTACGAATTAGAGACTAACAAAATATACGACATAGTAGTAAAGTACAGGTTTGATTTAATATTTGAAAAAGGAATTACATTCCCACCTTTTCAAGTAGAACCAAGAACGTTATACTATGTCAACCGTAACCAAGGATGTACTCCTCAAGACTGCGGCAGACATGGGTTAAGTGATTTATGGTTTTATGGAGATTCTAATACAATGTCTACTGTGTGTAGTATGTATAATTTCTTTAGGTATAAATTAAAACCTTTGAGAAATCCGAATTACTTTACGGGAGTAGAGTTAAAAAGAGATATGAGCTTTGCAACTTTTTCACCTAGTCAACTTTATTACAACCAATGTATAAAATATAATATCAGACCTGTAGACATCTCAATGATGGATAATAACTATAATAGACAGAGTCTACATAGAACTGCTGTAAAGCATTTAGACCCTTATGATAATTTTAAAGAAATAAACGAATACTACAACTCACATGTCTAAAGATCTAACACTTATAACTTTTGGAGATAGCTGGACATGGGGAAGTGAACTTCGCAAACCAGGTCTGAAAAAATCAAAAGAAGATTGGGATACTTCTAATGATGAGTATCGTCTAAAAAACGTCTGGCCTACCTACTTATCAGAACAGTTAGGCTTTACTAAACATATTAATAGATCATTCCCAGGAGCATCTAACGATATGATAGTAAGACATTTAGTAAACTATATACTCCAAGAGTATTTAAAACCTGGTAAGCCAACTGATGACTTATTTTTAACAATAGGATTAACCTCTCCAGATAGAGTAGATCTTTATTTTAAGAATGAACAAATATTAGGAGACCAAGGTTGGATGACACTTTGGCCGTATATGGATATAGATTACGGAGATAAGCTTCGTAATAACTTTGCTAAGACATACTCTTTATATTTTGCAAACCCAGAAGAGTTTGTATACCGCTATATAAATCAAATACACTACCTGCAGACTTTTTTAACTGCTAATAATATTAAGCATTTAATATTTCAATCCTTTTATCAAACATTTGGGCATGTTCATATAACTGAATGGGAGGATAAACCACATGCATTTACGTACAAGTCTATTATGAACCAATCGTACTGGGAGTTAATTCACCCGGTAACCTTTATGAATAAGAATGTACCTGCTCATAGTTTTCATGCACATGTAAAACTTAAATCTATGCTAACAGGAGAAGAAGGTTTTAAGGTACAACATCCTTCTGAGATAGGACATAAATGGTGGGCAGATCATATGAAAGAATATATAGTAAAAAATAAACTTTTAAAAAGTATTCCAAAACTACATACCTACGACTTTTCAGATCCAGTAAAGACACTGCCGGTTACATTGAAAAACACAGGGCCTGTAGAACAAGATATAGAAACAAAAAAACCAGTTTTTAGAACATTAATATGAGAACACTTTATTCACTCGGAGATAGCTTTAGCGTAGGAGTAGGTTTAGATATTAGATCTCTACCTCATAAAACTTACTCTGGAATTTTAGCAAGTAACCATGAGTCTACTCTAAAACTATTAGGAAGAGCCGGATGTGATATGTTTACAATATACCTTCAGGTTCGAAAATTAATTAAACTCAGTAAAGGTAGAGACGAACTTGCAATAATAAGCCTTACTTGGCCTGATAGGTTTTCTTTTGCAACCGAAGAAGTACACTACCTGGACGTTGATCTAAAAAATGTAGATTACCTCTCTTACGTACCATATAGAGATGCTTTAGCATGTAACCCTGATATTATACCAGCTTTCGATTTTTCAAACAATCCTAAAATATTTAGCAATACATTAGTAGATATCGACGGATTACTAAACGGAAAGATGTATAATAAAGACGGTATGCATGTTTTAAGTAGAGAGCATAGAAAAGCTTTAGAGTACTATATTACGTATCTACACAACCACCACATAAAACGAGAACAAGATACAGGGTTGGCATTGTATATGCATACGCTTTTAAAGCAAGCTAATATCCCTCACGTATTTCTAGACCCGATAGGGTATTTCCTTCACGAACCTCATAATAAACTGACAACACTTATAGACAAGAAGCACTTTATTATACACGACTGGTACAAGTTCGCAGAAAAATACCCGGACGTACAAGGAACAAGCCATGTTAATGAAGAAGGTCATCAAGTAGTTTCACAAATTATACAAGAACATTTAGATAAACATAATATAATTGAAGAATGGAAAACGCCCCTTATATAGTTTTTCCTATGCTAGGAGAAGGTTCTAGGTTTGTAACTGCAGGTTACACCACACCTAAGTATTTATTAGAATACAAAGGTAAGACGATGTTAGAACACGCGGTAGATACGTTAGGAGTTAATGGAGAACTTATTTTTATAATAAGAGGAGATCATGATCAAGCGTATAAAGACCAGATTGATAGACTAACTAAAAAGTATGATGCTAATCTTCTAATAGTTAACCGAAAGACGCAAGGAGCAGCGGAAACAGTATCACTTATCCGTCCGTACATCCAAGATCTTTCCCGTCCATTAATAACAGTTAATGCTGATCAGTATATGCACTGGAATGGAAAAAAGTTTGAAGAATTACTTGCTTCTGATCCGGAAAGTTCGTATATTGTTACACATACCGACTCTTCCCCTAAATGTAGTTATGTGAGGTTAGAAGGAGATGAAATTGTAGAAGTACGAGAAAAGATCGTAATAAGTAATACTGCTACAGTCGGAATATACCATTGGGCATCTACTAAAGATTTTTTAGAAGATGTAGACCAGATGATGGAAGAAGGTGTTAAAGATAACAATGAATATTATATAGCACCGGTTTATAACTACACTATTAAGAAAGGAAAGAAAGTCAAGATGTATCATATACCTCCAGGACAATTCTACCCAGTAGGAACACCAGAAGATTTTGAATATTTTAAAAACTTAGAACTATAATGAAAGCAGGTAGAATAGAAGATTTTAAGAAAGGATGGTTTATTGGAAACTTTGAACCAAGTCTACTCAAAGCAGATTTTGAAGTAGCAATTCAACATTACAAGAAAGGAGAAGTTCATAACGATCACTTTCATAAAAAAACAACCGAGTACAATGTAGTACTGGACGGTGTTATTAAGATTAACGAACAAGAGTTTGTAGAGGGAGATATCTTTATTATAAAACCTTATGTAGTTAGCCAGGCATCTTACTTAACGGACGTAAGGTTGTTAGTAGTAAAGACAGAAAGTGACCCAAAAGATAAATACGAATTTGAATTAATATGAATATAGTAATAGATAAAATACCAGCAGACCATTTTTTAGTAGAGTACTATCTTGAATCAAGAACTACCTTATACGAAGCAGCATATGCTTTAGCAGTTGGTCAAAGCATAGGAAACCCTTCTGTACGTAATGTATTTGAAACTCCTGAATTAATTGCAAACCATTGTGCTAAGATAGTAGACATAAAAGAACGTTTAGATTCTAAAAATAAAGGAACAGTAGCTATTGCATTCCCTGCAGCAAATATAAACTGGGAAGAGGATGGTATCTCACATTTAGTATGTAACATAATGGGAGGGCAGACTGATATTGATATTATAGAGAAATGTCACATTACTGATATTGAATTACAGAACCTATACCCAATCTTAAAACCTAAATTTGGAATAACAGGTATTAGAGAAAAGACAGGTCAGTACGAAAAGCCGCTACTAGGATGTATACTTAAACCTAAAATTGGTTTAAAACCTACAGAGATTGTCTCTATTGTAAAAGATATGATTGAAGGAGGAGCAGATTTTATTAAAGAAGATGAAATTATGTCTAACCCAATTTTCTGTAGTTATGAAGATAGATTACCTCTTATTAAAGAGATATTACCTGACAACGTAATATACCTAGCAACATGTAATTCAGATCCACACAAGTTAGTAGACAGAGCTAAAAAAGTACACGAGTATGGATCAAACGGTATTCATATCAACCTTTGGAGTGGGTTAGGAGCTTACGCTTCAGTTAGACAACTAGACTTACCTCTTGTAATGCATTATCAGAAAAGTGGAGATAAGGTGATTACCCATATCAATAACCCTTATCGAATTGACTGGAGAGTTTTATGTAAGTTAGCTGCAATTAGCGGCATTGATACTATACATGCCGGAATGTGGGGCGGTTACTTAAGCGACGAACCTACATATCTACAAGAGGTTATGGATATATTAAGAGAGAGAAATGTACTACCGGCTTTAAGTTGTGGTATGAATGCTCAATTAATTCCAAAAGTAACTGAAAAGTTTGGATATGACTACTTAGCTAATGTAGGAGGAGCAGTACACTCACATAAAGACGGTATCAAACCAGCTGTACAAGATTTAAGAAAAGCTATAGATAAATGATCGCAGTAATTGTATCGGGTAAATTAAAAGGACTTTCAGATAACTTTCCGAAGTTTATAGAATCCTTACATGAACCGGTACAATGTTTTGTGCACACCTGGGATACAGAAGAAAATAGTAGATGGTTAAATAAACTTAACAGGTACGGTGATATAGTCGATTTAGAGTATGTAACAGAACCGCCGATAGACAATAAGAAGTTTGCGATACTTCACTCTACGTATCAAGCAGTAAGTTTAATACCTGATTTAAACAAGTATAGCACTATAATAAAGTTTAAACCTGATCTAGATACCGATACTATTATATATGATAAGAATATTACAAAATATTTTCAAGAAGCTACTTTACACACCTATCCGCTTCTTAAAGGAAAAACAAAAGAAGATTTTATTTACGGTAGGGTATTGTATAAAACACTAGACGAAAGAATGTTTAGCACATTCCCAAAAGCAATAGAGACGTTATTTAAAAGATCATACGGGGATTATATTACAGATCTACAAATGATAGATAATTTTTTAATAAAAAAATACGGACTCTACTACGAAGGGAGCATCCTCTGGACTAATTATATTAGAGAAAGAGGTTTAGATATTATACAAGACCTAACACTCCAATTACCAAATTGCAAAGTTATAAACAATTAATTATATGAGCGAAGAAAAAGTTTTTTTAACAGAACAAGAATTATTAGATCTAAAACTAGTACAGGAGCAGAAAGTACGTTTAAATGAAGAGCTAGCTGCTATTAGTTTAGCAGAGTTTGAAATTAAAAATAGAAAACAAGCAGCAGAAGCTTATTATAATTCTCTTAAAGAATTAGAAGCTAGGGTTGTAACACAGATGGGAGAAAATTACGGAGCTGGGAGATTAAATGTTAATTTAGAGACAGGAGAGATTTTACCAGAATAGTCAATATTTCCAAAATATGTTTCAAATGTTCCTACCTATTTATTTAAGTACGGTAACTATATTACAAATAAAAGGGTTTTGATTTTAACAGGATATTTATTTAAGAACCCAACTAACAAATAATAAGAGACATGGCAGAAACATTAATTTCACCAGGTGTATTAACGAGAGAAAATGACATTTCGTTTATTCAACCAGCAGCCGCTGCTGTAGGCGCAGCTTTCATAGGACCTGCAGTAAAAGGTCCAGTAGAGCAACCTACTGTAGTAACATCTTACGGTCAATATCAAAGATTGTTCGGAACCACTTTTCAATCTGGTTCTAACTCTTTTGAATTTTTAACTTCAATTGCAGTAAAGAGCTATTTTGAGCAAGGCGGTAACACGGCATTAGTAACAAGAGTTGTATCTGGATCATTCACAGCAGCATCCAACACAACTATTACAGCTTTAACAGGAGCTGCACCATTTACATTAGAGACAATCGGTAAAGGTGCAATCTATAATAATGCTAAATCAGCATCTACTATCCAAGAAAATCCAGACGGTTCATTAGCTACTGGTTCTGCGGATAACGTTAGATGGGAGATTGGTAATATTAACAACCAAAGCGGTACATTCTCATTGTTAGTTCGTAGAGGTGATGATAGTAGAAAAAATAAGATCATCTTAGAAACATTTAACGACTTATCTTTAGATCCAAATTCAGAAAACTATATTGAGAAAGTAATCGGTAACCAAGCTGTTAGCAAAACAACAGAAGGTTCTGAAGTATTTGTAACAACAAATGGTGAGTACGTAAACAGATCAAACTATATTAGAGTAGCTTCTGTAGCTAGACAAACACCTAACTACTTAAGCACAGACGGTATTACAGTTAATAAAACAGCAGCAGGAGTTTCTTATTCAGGTTCATTACCAACAGCTAAGTCAGGTTCATTCTACGGAGCTACAGGTAACCTATACGGCCCTCGTGCAAGCAAATTCTTTAAGAATATTAACAGTGTAGATACTCAAGGTTTAGTAGCAGCTAACTATGCAGATGCTATTTCAATCTTAGGTAATAAAGACGAATATCAATTCAATATTATATCTGCTCCAGGTCTTATCTACTCAATCGGTACTCATAAAGTTCAATTAGATTCAATTATCTCATTGGCAGAGACTAGAGGAGATGCTATTGCAGTAATCGATCCACAAACATTTGCATCAACAGTTAGTAACGTAACAGCAACAGCAGGTACAGTTAACAGTTCTTATGCAGCTGCTTACTGGCCTTGGTTACAAACACAATCTGCAACTGGTAAGAACGAATGGGTTCCAGCTTCTACAGTTATCCCAGGTGTTTACGCCTTCACAGATAGCGCAGCAGCACCATGGTTTGCACCAGCAGGTTTAGTTAAAGGAGGTATTCCTAACGTAATCCAAGCAGAACGTAAAGTAAGCCGTGAGCAACGCGATACTTTATACCGCGCTAATGTTAACCCAATTGCTACATTCCCTGGACAAGGTATTGCAGTATATGGTCAAAAGACTTTACAGAAAAAAGCTTCAGCTTTAGATAGAGTAAACGTACGCCGTTTATTAATCGAATTGAAACGCTTCATCGGTAGTCAAGCTAACAACATTGTATTCGAACAAAATACAATCGCTACTCGTAACAAATTCTTAGCAATTGTTAACCCATACTTAGAATCAGTAGTACAGAGACAAGGTCTTTATGCATACCGTATAGTAATGGATGATTCTAACAACTCTGCTGATGTAGTAGATAGAAACCAAATCGTAGGACAGGTATTTATCCAACCAGCAAAAACTGCAGAATTTGTAGTACTTGATTTCACAATTGAACCAACAGGTGCGACATTTGTAGCATAATTTTTAAAACAGATATTTATATAAAACAGATAATAAAATGGCAGTATTAGATTCAAACGAAATAATGTTCAGAGCCTTCGAACCGAAGGTACAGAATAGATTTATCCTATATAGTGAGGCTATACCAGCTTTCATGGTAAAAGCAGTAACTGCTCCTTCATTCACAGATGAAGAAGTTAAGTTAGATCACATTAACACTTACAGAAAGATTCGTGGTAAGAGAAACTGGGAGAACATGGATATGACTTTATATGATCCAATTAACCCTTCAGGTGCACAAGCAGTAATGGACTGGGCACGTGCTTCTTACGAGTCTGTAACTGGTAGAGCTGGTTATTCAGATTTCTACAAGAAAGATTTAACTTTGAATCTTTTAGGACCAGTAGGTGATATCGTATCAGAGTGGATCGTTAAAGGTGCATTTATCGTAAACATGGCTCAAGGTTCTTTGGACTGGGGTACTAGCGATGGTGTTGAATTAACAATCACTGTAGCGATGGACTACTGCGTATTGAACTACTAATAATCTGCCTTATATTAATAAAAGAAGCCCGGAAAGAAATTTCCGGGTTTTTTGTTGGTTCAAAAAGTTATTTTTCATATATTTATAGGAAATAACGTTATTTAAAATCAAATTTATGGATCAACCACAAAAATTCCCTACAGAGATTGTAGACCTACCTTCTAAAGGGTTACTTTACCCAGAAGAACATCCATTAGCATCAGGTACTATTGAAATGAAGTATATGACAGCTAAGGAAGAGGATATCTTAACCAACCAAAGCTTTATTGAGAGAGGAGTAGTAATCGACAAGTTATTACAGTCTCTAATTGTAACTAAGTTTAACTATGATGATCTTTTAGTTGGAGATAAGAATGCTATATTAGTAGCAGCACGTATCTTAGGTTACGGTAAAGATTACGAATTTAACTACCAAGGACAAAAAGAAAATGTAGATTTATCTTTAATTGAAAATAAGGTTTTTGATGAGAGCTTATTCAAAGATAGAAAGAATGAATTTACTTACGAATTACCTGCTACAGGAAACGTAGTTACTTTCAAACTTTTAACTCATGGAGATGAACAAAAAATCCAACAAGAGATAAAAGGTCTTAAGAAAATTAACAAAGACGCTTCACCAGACTTATCAACAAGGTTAAAACACATAATCATTGGTGTTAATGGAGCTACTGATTCTAAAAGTATTAGAGATTTCGTAGATAATCATTTCTTAGCAAGAGACTCTCGTGCATTTAGAAAACATATCTCAGAATTTCAGCCAGACGTAGATTTGAAATTCTATCCAGAAAATGGACCAGAAGGAGGGGTTGACATTCCAATCGGGGTTAACTTTCTTTGGCCTGACGCCAACGTATAGAGTTGCTATTTTCAACCAGATTCATGAGATAGTATTTCACGGAAAAGGAGGATATGATCACGATACAGTATATGCAATGCCTATATGGTTACGTAACTTTACCTTCCAAAAGATGAATGAATTCTACGAAAAAGAACAGGAAGAAATAAATAAATCTAAAAGTAAGACACCTTCTAAAGCAGCTCCGAAAGGACCTGCAGTAAGAAAACCGTCTTATAGTGCTAAGGCTCGCCCATAAAGCGAGCTTTACCTATTTATATCATATAAGTACAGTTAATAAATGGCCGGAAACGATAATAGACAGTTAGAAGAAGCAAAAAGACTCTTACAGGAGATAAATACCTTAAGAGCTAGGCTTAATCAACAACCGTTAACAATGACGGATGCTGATGCAGTAGCAAATGTGCAAAGCCTTCGTAACGAACTAAGAGGAGTACAAAATGCTTTTCAGGATGTAGATGATTCTGCAACAAGTCTCTATGATCAGGTTAGAGCAATTTCTGGTGAATTTAAGAACCAGCCAGGCGCTTTGCAGAAGATTAGATCATCTATGAAGAAGATTACCTCTATTGCAGAAGATTTAAAACTACAAGAACAGGGTATTAAAGATCTTTCTACAAAGCAACTAGACGATTTAGCTCAAAGATTAAAAGAAAATAAAAAAATATTAGATGACGAATCAACACGTTTATTAAACGGAGAGGATTTATCAGATATTGCACAAAGAGAGGTTCAGGCTCTTCAAGATTTAATACAAGAACAAGGTGGGTTAACTAACATGACTAGAGACCAGGTAGATGCTGCTCTAGAGTTAGTTAACGTAATGGATAATCTTTCCACAGAACAAAAAGCCGCTTTAGCTAACTATGTAGACCAAGGTAATGCATTAGGTAATATAGAGGATAAAATTAGTGCTATAAAAGAACAGCAGAAAGAAGTCAATAACTTGATGGGTGTTGGTGGTGCTGTAGTAGATGGATTGGACGGTCTAATGGGTAAACTCGGTATGAGCTCCAGTAGATTCAAAGATGCAGTATCAGAGGCTAAAGATAAAATGAAAGCAACTGCAGAAGCAATTCAATCAGGTGCTCAAAAAGGAAATAAGTTAACAGTACTAATGTCTGGCTTAGGGCCTTTAGCAAAAGGCTTTGGAGCTGCTTTATTAGATCCGTTAACTATTATCATGAAGATAGTAGATGCGTTCTTCAAATTAGATAAAGCAAGCACAGAAGTACAGCGATTAACCGGACAAAACTCAGATTTAGTTGCAGGAGCAAATATGAGATACGCTACTTCGGTAGATTATCTTGAAACCGTAGCAGAGCTTACAAAGCAGACTGGTATGAATGCTCAAAATATATTTACACCAGATGTTATTGCAGGAGCCGCTGAATTAAAAAATACAATGGGACTTGCTGCTGACGAAGCAGGAGGTCTTGCAATGATAGCTCAGACTACAGGTGGGAATATAGATAAGACAGTCGATAGTATTGTTGCTGAAACTAGTGCTTTTAACAAAGCAAATAGATCAGCTGTATCTCAAGGACAGGTACTTAGAGACGTAGCTAAAACTTCAGATGGAATTAAAGCTTCTTTAGGAGGTAACCCTAAATTAATAGCTGCCGCTGCTACACAGGCTCGTAGATTAGGAATGGAACTTAGCCAGGTAGACGGTATTGCTAGTTCTTTATTGGACTTTGAAGATTCTATTTCAAAAGAAATGGAAGCTGAACTACTTACAGGTAAGGACTTAAACTTAAATAAAGCTAGAGAGTTAGCTTTAAATAATGACTTAGCAGGCGTAGGTAACGAATTATTTAAGAATGCTGCTGATATCAATGAATTCGGTAAAATGAACCGAATCCAACAAGAGTCTTATGCGGCTGCATTAGGTATGACTAGAGACCAGCTAGGTAAAATAGCTTATCAGAAGGCAATTGAATCCGGAATGACAGAAGAACAAGCCGCCGCAGCAGCGAATGTAAATGCAGAGGATATGAAGAGAGCGGAAGTACAAGAGAGAATTCAAAAATCAGTAGATAAGTTAGCACAAGCATTTGCACCAATATTAAGTATAATAGGAGATATTGTTAACATACTTGCACCAATAGTACAGGTAGTGGGAGGAATAGTAGGATGGGTTGTAAAACTTGCATCTGAATTTAGTGTAGTAAAGTATATCCTTTATGGAATCGTCGCTATAATAGCAGCTCAAAAAATCGCAGGATTCTTTGGTACTTTAGTTGGAGGCGCTTCATCTTTCTTATCTTCGATAAAGAATATAGGTTCTTCATTCAGTGGAATGATGGATACAATGAAAGGCTGGGGACAGGGTATCAAAGATGCTTTTTCAGCCGGTAAATCAGGAGCAGGTAAGATAACAGAAGCTGCTAAAACGGCAACCGATGCCGCTGGACCAGTAGCAGATACTGCTTCTAAAGTTGCAGGCCCGGTAGCGGATAAAGCAACAGAAGCAGCTAAGTCTGCACAAGGTGTATCAAAAACAGCCGGTACAGGTATAAAAGAATTCTTAACAAACTTAGGAGAAGGTTTACGTAACTTAGGTAAGAAATTTGGAGATGTATTAAAAGGTATATTAGCTTTAGGATTAGCCGCAGTAGCAATTGTGGGACCTTTAGCTGGAGCAATGTTAATAATTAAAGACGTACCTGCCGCTGCAATGATTGCATTTGCTGCTTCAATTGGAGTGTTAGGTTACTCTTTAGCACAAATAGGAAAGAATGCAGGTGATGTAGGTAAAGGAGGTCTTGCTTTAATAGTAGCAGGAGCAGGTATTGCCGCAGCAGCATTTGGATTTTCACTATTAAAAGGAATTGACCCAGTAGGAATGTTAGCATTCTCAGGAGCAGTAGCTATATTAGGATTATCCTTAATTGTAATAGGAAAGAACGCAACAGATGTAATAAAAGGAGCAGCTGCAATGTTAATTGTAGGAGCTGCTATAGTCGTAGCATCATACGGACTTTCAATGTTATCAGGAATAGATCCAACATCTATGATGGTATTTGCCGGTTCGTTAATTGCTCTTGGTTTAGCCGCTGCATTATTAGGAACAATAGCTAGTCAGGTAATGATGGGAGCAGTTGCTTTACTTGTATTAGGAGCAGCTCTAGTACCAGCCGCATATGCCTTTTCATTATTAGCAGGAGTTGATACAAGTACAATAGTAGCCTTTTCAGTAGCTTTACCTTTACTTGCATTAGCAGCAGCAGGATTAGGATTCTTAGCACCATTTATTATAGCAGGTGCAGGAGCGTTAGCAATCCTAGGACTTGCTTTAATTCCTGCAGCAGCAGCATTTGCATTAATGGGATCTGTTGACGTAGCAGGTATAACAGCAGGTTTCGCACAACTTGGAGGAATTGCCGGAAGCTTATTACTAGCATCAGTTGGTATTCTTGCATTAGCATCTGCTTTAGGTGTATTTGCTGCAGTAACAGCAGGAGGAGGTATAATGACCGGCCTTACTTCTTTATTTACAGGAGGAGGGCTTATCGGTGATCTTCAAACCTTAGCAGCTATGGCAGATCCGTTATCTCAAGTAGCAGGATCTCTAACAGCAATTTCAGCTGCATTAATGGGTATTGGAGCATCAATGGCTGTAATAGATACAGAAAAGTTGAAAGAGTTAGAAGGATTAGTAATGACAACAGCCTTCGCAGCACCAATGGTAGCAGCAGCCGGAGCTATTGGAGAAATGGTTAGTGGAATTGCTGGAGCACAAAAAGACGACAAAGGTGATGCTAATGCCGCTGTAGTAGCAAAATTAGATGAGCTTATAGCAGCAGTTAGAGCAGGAGGCGATGTGAAGATCGATGGTAGAAAAGTAGGAGAGCATATGGCTTTAAATGCAACCAATACTAAATAATTAACTATTTATTAACGAACTTAAAAACAATAAAATGGCAACAACAACAAAAGGAATCCTAACAAATCAGGCCCCAAAGTCTAGATTAGGTTTAAAAGGAGCAACCCCGAAGGTACCGATTGGAGCAACTAAAGCGTCTAAATTACATGGCACTTCTTCTATCAACAACATACCAGAGTTCTTGGGAAGCCCTTCCAACTTAGATTTGAACGGACAAGCACCATCAAAATACTTAGATAACCCACCAGCTTAGTAATGCCAAGACAAGATCTAATAACAAGAAAGACAGATCTTAAGAGCTTAAAGTATGGGAGTAGTGGTCCTTATATTCAAAAAGATATAAATAACCCACCTGTCTACAATTCCATTAGTTCAGAAATAACTCATCGTATAGATGATACTGTTCGAATTGGTAAAATGTTAGTAGATACTCCAGGTCTTAAGTTTGCGTTAAACCAAGCTTTCTTAAACTATTCTTCTTCAGAGAAGAAAGGGTTTGGAAAAAGACTACTCGGCGCTCTAGGAGATACTGCCAAAGTACTAGCAAGTACTATAGCACAGGTACCCGTTAATGGAACAGGTACTCACTTTGTTATTGGATTTGGAGGACACGAATATCTAAAACAAGGAGGACAAAGAGGAGGATGGTTAGATAGGGTATTACAGACAACCGCTGGAACAGGTGGTGTAAATGGTGCATCAACAGTATTAGCTGGTAAGAATGTAATTTTTGATCATAGAGGAGAAGAAGGTTACAAACCTATGACCGACTCAGAGTTAATAGATCAAGAATACAAAGATCAGCTTAAAGTAGATATAGCAACTTCTTATATTAAACAGGAAGGTAGAACTCTTGCAAAGGCAGGTTCTATTATTATTCCTGAAAATGCAGGACAGGAAGGATATACTCCTATAAATCCCGGCATAGATAGAACAGATGCATACACTGATGTAGATATTAATCAAACATATACTGGTCAAGACGGTAGAGTCCTATTAAAAGGAATCGCAGGTACAAGCATAACAGCTTCTGTACCCACACGTATCGATGATGATTCACAGGCGGTAGTAGATAAGTTTAAGACTTCTTTAGAAAACGTTCAAGTAGACGCTAAGACACAGTATGATATAACAGCAGCTGTAAGTAGAGATCAAAAAGATCCTTTCCATCAATCAGGAAAGGGATTAGGACCAAAAGTAGATCCAAACGCAGCAACTACAAAACCACATAAGGATGCTCCAATTCAGGAGAATACTTTAACACCTTATTTAGGTCAAGGAGGTCAGCCAGCTGAAACTGGTAAACCACAAACAGGAACATCACCTAGTAAACAGAAATCTGATTTAGGTGCTCCTAAAACTGTTGTAAATAAATCAAAAACAGTAACAGGCAAGCCTGCTATTAGAGATTATAAAGAAGCGGATACAGGAGTAAACGCCAAGACGAGTTATAATACTCAAGCGGTTGATAAAAAAGGTATGCTTGATCGTTACGATAAGATAACACACGAGTACGGAGCAAATAAGTATACAAGTAAGATAAAGAAGAATGACGATATGATACCATTCGTATTCTCTATCGTTACTCCAGAAACAGCAGAAAAACCAACACAGTTAGCTTTCAGAGCATATCTAGATAGTATGAATGATAACTATTCATCTACTTGGAATAGCTTTAATTATATCGGTAGAGGGGAAAAATTCTATACATATGGTGGCTTTGAAAGAAAAAGTTCCGTATCTTTTAAAGTAGCAGCTATGAATAGCGGTGAACTAGACGTTCTTTATAAGAAAGTTAACCACTTAGCATCAGCAACAGCTCCTACATATGATGCAGCTGGAACTTGGATGAGAGGTACTTTTTTAAGAATGACAATAGGTACTTATTTTGATGATCAGCCTTGCCTACTTAACTCAGTAGGTATTACTGTAGATCAAAATGTACCTTGGGAAATTGATATAGACGGAACAGTTGGAATGGAAGTTCCTCATGTACTTTCGGTAGCCTTAGATCTTACTTTATTGCACGATACAACACCTAAGACAGGTTTTGAAAAGTACTTTGGATTTAGAAAGGCAGGTTCAACATCTTCTAAAGCATCTGGGGATCAAGACCCAAGTGAAAAAGAAAAGAAAGCCGATAAAGGAAACAAAGGCGGCGGTAAAAAAGCAAAAGTAGATCCTATCAAAATAGATCCAGTAAAGATAGAACCACTACCGCGTACAAAACTAGACTTAAGTAAATTTCAACCAATACCAATAGCAAAAGATAACACAAGAGATGTTAGAATGGAGCAGTTGGTAGCAAGAGCAGATAAATTAAAAGCAGATAGAAGAGCTGCAACCGCAGCAGCCGGTAAAGCTGTAATTAAGAAACCTTAAAGGTAATGGACAGATATAGACAAATAGAAGAGTATAGAACAGAAGAAGGAGTGCGTTATAGACGTAACCCTATCTACCCGGATATACCTGAACATGAAGAAGATCTATACGTAATTACCACAGGAGGCGACCGTTATGATACGCTAGCTAATCAATTTTATAATGATCCGACTTTATGGTGGATTATAGCATCAGCAAATAACTATAACAAAGATAGCCTCGCAATAACACCCGGTGTACAATTAAGAATACCGGCAGATAGAGACGGAACTATACTTGAGTATTATAGAATAAATAATATAAGATAATGGGAGGTTTTTTAGGAGAAGGGCTTACACCTGGGGTTATAACACAGATCACAGCAAGGAAAGCACTACTGACCAAAGCAGATAGAAACAACGTACACCATGCGTTACTTAATTCTAACGTACCTTGGGTAGCGCTATATTCCGGTGTGAAGCGTGGAGATTCTTTTGCTAAATCTGGAATAACATTTAAACTAGAAGGTGGCGCCGCTTTTCAAGGAGATATAGGACAGAATGGAGCTCCTGCTGGATATTGGATCAGTACCGATACAGGTAAATCAACAGGTATCAGACCAAGAGCAGGTATAACAGATGTTAAGGTAAAATCAAAAGGAACTTTTGGTACTCTACGAGATGTTGAAATAAACATTAAAGCATGGACCACAGAAGACTTTGAAACTCTTTATGACCTTTATATGAGACCAGGCTTCCACTTCTTATTAGAATGGGGGCATTCGGCATACACTACTTCCGGAAACGATATTTCTCAAGTTAGACCATCTGCATCAGGTACTTTTCTACGAAGCTCAGTTAGCTATAAAACAGTAATGGAAGAGGTAGTTAGCCAGAGACAAAAATCAGGCTATAACTACGACGGAATACTGGGTGTATGTAAAAACTTTTCCTGGTCTTTAAATGAACAAGGAGGTTATGATATTACTATCAACTTAATTTCAAAAGGAGAAGTTATTGAATCAATAGGTGTTGCTTTTGATCCAGGACCTAACGTAAATGCAGAAGACCTTAAAAAAGGTAACAAAGATAAATCAGAAAGAAAAAGCCCTATACATTTCCTATTAAAGAGAATTGAACTTTCAGAAGCAGAAGGAGAAGTAAAGTTAGATGGATTAGGTAGTGGGCAGTTTAAAGAAGCCACTTCATTATTAGATCCGGCAAAATTTGATGTATTCCAAAAAACAGGATTTGACGTAGAAGAACCGGGTAGTATGTTTGATAAATCTAAAACACTTACTTGGATCTCCTTACGAACAATTTGCGATATTATTAATGCATTTGCGGTAACTAGAGAAGGTCCAGATAAAGGACAGGTAGCTTTTGAGATTAACACAGAATTAGGAAACAAGTACGTAACTCATCCAAGTCAATTTAGTATAGACCCTATTGTATGT
>Ga0222713_10001522_pt1 | contig 25925 bp, 23 predicted proteins | sample C33_649DmetaG_FD_165061 | JGI IMG/M metagenome (GOLD analysis project Ga0222713, IMG submission 165061) | Estuarine water microbial communities from San Francisco Bay, California, United States - C33_649D | ecosystem: Environmental > Aquatic > Marine > Unclassified | place: USA: California... | reverse complement strand
GTTCACACTAGAAATAGTAAAAACAAATTTCCATTTTTTCAGTCAGTTGCCTTTGGACTGATGTATGGATCTATCTTTACATTACTTGCTGCAAAAATTCAGGGAGCAGAAATTTTAATTGAGCTTAGTATAAAATATATTTCAGCACTTTTTTATTTATCTATATTTGGAACAGTTTTAGCTTTTTATTTATATTTGAGCCTTGTTGATAATATAGGCTCAGACAGGGCTGGATATGTTGGAGTAATGATGCCAGTTTTAGCTTTATTAATTTCAAGTTATTTTGAAAATTTACAATGGTCGAATAATTTACTAATTGGATTACCTATTTTATTGATAGGTTCAGTTTTGATCCTAAATCAAAAAAATAAAATCATTATTTAATACTCGATTATTTATAGTTGTTTTAGTAACATTATTTATATAAAACCCATCTTCACTAGCCCCCTTAGCTCATTTGGTAGAGCAACTGATTTGTAATCAGTAGGTGGCCTGTTCGAATCAGGCAGGGGGCACCATTTGATTTTTTTAAATACAAATAATTAATTTTGATCTGTATAAAAGCATTACAATTATAATAACAAAAAATGAAAAATATTTTGGTTTTAGGTTTTGGGGTAGCTAGCACAGCATACATAACTTTATTGCAAAAAAACAGAAATAAAGTTTCAGTAGTCGGAACTCCCTTTGATTTAGAAAAAATTAATCTTGTTAAAAAAAATAAAATAATAAAAAATTATAGTTTAAATATAAAATTTTCAAATAATGTTTCTTTTTTTAAACAATTTGAGGATCTTAATAATTTAAAATATTCTTTAATTATTATTGGTGTCAATTCCAATGGTTTAACTTGGGCTGTGGAGCAATTAAATAAAATTAAAAATACGTGCACTGTTTTAATTTTGACGAAAGGTTTGCTTAAAGAAAAAAATAAAATTTATACAATTAGTGACTATGTGAAAATCAAAACAAAATTTAAGAATATTGTGTATGCGGCCGGACCTTGTTTGGCAAATGAACTAATAAATCAAATTCATACTAGAACAGTTCTTGCCAGTGGTTTAATTTCTGATGCGAAATATGTTAAGAGTATTTTAGAAAATGAATATTATCATCCTGATATTTCTAGCGATATAACCAGTGCTGAAATTTGTGCAGCTACTAAAAATATTTATGCAACCATCATCGGTTCTGCTAGTGGTCAATCTAGTAATAGAAAAGTTTATAAGTTTAACAAGAATTATTACAATGCTGCCTCAGCTTTATTTGAACAGTCATTAAAAGAAATGAGTATTATTGTAAAAAAATATAGAGGCTCTATCAAAACTGTTTTGGGACCTGCTGGATCCGGGGACTTGTATGTAAGTGCCTTAGGAGGAAGAAATAGCAAGCTAGGTTTCTATCTCGGAAAAGGTTTTTTATATAAACATATTATAAAAAAACAAATGAAAGGTATTACAGTAGAAGGGGCGGAATTGATTCTTGATGTAGGTTCATTATTATTAAAGTCAATAGGGCCTAAAAAACTACCTTTGGCTTTATTTTTATTTAATGCTGTAAGTAAAAATAAAAAATTACACATAAATTGGAAAAAATTTATTAATTAATTAGATTTTTAGGCATTTTTTGTGAATAAATGTCAAAATCGCTTATTTATAAGGTGATAATTTAAGTGTATAGAATTCGGCTATGGAAAATGAATTCTTAAGAGATTACGCAACTATCCTAATTTTTTTGTTTATTTCAGTAGGTTTGGGATTTGCTTTTATTTTTGTAAATTTTTTATTTTCTCCAAGCAACCCTGATACAGAAAAACTTTCAGCATACGAGTGTGGATTTGAGGCTTTTTCTGATTCAAGAATGAAATTTGATGTTCGTTTTTATTTAGTTGCAATTCTTTTTATTATTTTTGATTTAGAGGTGGCATTTTTATTTCCCTGGGCAGTTTCACTTGGTCAAATAGGATCTCTTGGCTTTTGGAGTATGATGATTTTTTTAACAGTTTTAACGGTGGGCTTTGTCTATGAGTGGAAAAAGGGAGCTTTGGATTGGGAATGATAGTGACTGAAAAATTAGATAAAATCCCTCAAGAATTTAAAGAAGTCGCTGAAGAATTTACAAAAAAAGGTTTTGTAACAATTGCAAGCGACCAATTGATCAATTGGGCAAGAACTGGCTCTTTACATTGGATGACTTTTGGTCTTGCATGTTGTGCTGTAGAGATGATGCAAACTTCGATGCCAAGATATGATCTTGAACGTTTTGGAGCTGCACCAAGAGCTTCCCCAAGACAATCAGATGTCATGATTGTAGCAGGAACTTTAACCAATAAAATGGCTCCTGCTTTAAGAAAAGTTTATGATCAAATGCCAGAACCTAGGTATGTTATTTCAATGGGTAGTTGCGCTAATGGTGGTGGCTACTACCATTATTCATATTCCGTGGTCAGAGGGTGTGATCGAATTGTGCCAGTAGATATCTATGTTCCAGGATGCCCACCTTCAGCTGAAGCTTTGCTTTATGGAATATTGCAACTTCAAAAAAAAATAAGAAGAGAAGGAAGTCTACAAAGATAAAAAAATTTATATGTCAGATATTTATAAAAATTTGAAAGCTTTAATAGAAAATAATAAAGAAATTAAAAACGATAGTATTGAACTGTTGCATGACAATCTAATTATCAGCTGCACAAAGGAAAATTTAATACATAATATTGACGTTTTAAAAAGAGGTTCTCAATTTAAATTTAGGCAGTTAATCGACATTTTAGGAGTTGACTATCCTCAAAAAGACAAAAGATTTGAAGTCATTTATTTATTATTAAGTCATGAATATAATTTTAGAATTTCGATAAAAATTTTTATTAACGAAAACGATATTGTTCCTACTTTAACTAATATTTTTCCATCTGCTAATTGGCAAGAAAGAGAAGTGTTTGACATGTATGGAATTCGTTTTGCGGATCATCCAGATTTAAGAAGAATTTTAACAGATTATGAATTTGAGGGGTATCCTTTGAGAAAAGACTTTCCTTTAACTGGCTATAAAGAAGTTAGATACAGCGCTGAACATCAAAAAGTTATTTATGAACCAGTAAAATTAGCCCAGGATTATCGAGATTTTGATTTTGAAAGTCCATGGGAGGGATCTGATTATATTAAAAAAGAACAGGATAAGAATAAAGAAAAAATTTAATGACCAAACAAACTAAAACAATGAATTTAAATTTTGGCCCTCAGCATCCAGCTGCACATGGAGTGCTTCGTTTAATCTTAGAATTAGATGGGGAGATGATTGAAAGGGCAGACCCACACATTGGATTATTACATAGAGGTACAGAAAAATTAATTGAGCATAAAACCTATACTCAAGCTGTTCCCTATTTTGATCGATTGGACTATGTGGCTCCCATGAATCAGGAACATGCTTTTGCTCTAGCTGTAGAAAAATTACTTAAAATTGAAGTGCCATTGCGCGCTCAATTTATTAGAGTGATTTTTTGTGAGATTGGAAGAATATTAAGTCATATCTTAAATATAACTACCCAAGCTTTAGATGTTGGGGCGCTTACACCTTCTCTATGGGGATTTGAAGAACGCGAAAAGTTAATGGTTTTTTATGAACGAGTTTCAGGATCAAGATTACATGCAAATTATTTTAGACCGGGAGGTGTTCATATTGATTTTCCTACAGGATTAGCCGAAGATATTTATGAATTTTGTCAAAATTTTCCAAAAGTAATAGATGATTTAGAGACTTTATTAACTGACAATAGAATTTTTAAACAACGAAATGTTGATATTGGAATTGTATCTAAACAAGAAGCTTTGGATCATGGATTTTCAGGAGTGATGCTGAGAGGCTCAGGTGTTCCTTGGGATCTAAGAAAATCAAATCCTTATGAATGTTATTCAGATTTTAATTTTAAAATTCCTGTTGGAAAAAATGGGGATTGCTACGACAGATATTTGTGCAGAATTGAGGAAATGAGAGAAAGCATATCGATAATGATCCAGGCTATCAATAAATTGCCCAAAGGGCCCATAATGACTTTAGATACAAAAGTCGGTCCTCCAAAAAGAAGAGAAATGAAAATGAGTATGGAGGCTCTTATTAATCATTTTAAACTATATACAGAGGGTTATCGTGTTCCAAAAGGAGAGGTATACGCAGCAGTAGAGGCACCAAAAGGTGAATTTGGTGTTTATCTAGTGTCAGATGGTTCAAACAAACCTTATCGATGTAAAATAAAGGCACCAGGTTTTACACATCTTCAAGCAATGAACTATATGATTAAAGGTCATATGTTGGCTGATGTACCAGCAGTTTTAGGATCAATGGATATTGTTTTTGGAGAGGTGGACAGATGAGCGGAAAACATATTTCACACGATCAGCCAAAAACTTTTAAATTTTCAGATGAAAATCTTAAAAGAAAGGACGAGATTTTAAAAAAATATCCAGAAAATAGAAAAAAAAGTGCCATTATGCCTTTGTTGTATTTAGCACAAAGACAACATCATGGCTGGATACCCCTGGTGGCAATTCAATACATTGCCGACATGTTAGAAGTTCCATACATAAAAGTTTATGAAGTCGCAACTTTTTATACGATGTATAATTTAGCACCAGTAGGAAAGTATTTTGTTCAAGTGTGCACTACTACTCCATGTGCTATTCGCGGATCTGGAAAAATTGTAGAGATGTGCAAAAAACATATTTCTTTGAAAGAGGGACATTTAAGCGAAGATAAAAAAAGTTCATGGATTGAAGTAGAATGCTTAGGTGCTTGCGTAAATGCTCCAATGATACAAATCAATGATGATTATTATGAAGATTTAGATGAAATCGAAGCTGAAAAAATATTTAAGAGTTTTCAAGATGATAGCTTGCCAAATATAGGGTCTCAAAAAGGGAGAAAAGGTTCTGAACCCATACAACAAAGATTAACTTTATTAAAAAAATAAATGCTCAAAGATAAAGATAGAATTTTTCAAAATTTATATGGAGATGAAAGTTACGATCTTGCGTCTTCTCTAAAAAGAGGAGATTGGAAAGATACAAAAGAAATTTTAGGAAAAGGAAAAGATTGGATTATAGATCAAATTAAAAAATCAGAGTTACGAGGCAGAGGAGGGGCTGGATTTCCAACGGGTATGAAGTGGTCATTCGCTCCGAAGGAGGCAAAAGAAGGTAGACCGCATTATTTAGTTATTAATGCAGATGAGTCTGAACCCGGAACTTGCAAAGATAGAGATATAATAAGATACGAACCGCAAAAATTAATCGAAGGTTGTTTAATTGCTTCTTATGCAGTAAGCGCTCACACTTGTTACGTTTACATAAGAGGTGAGTATGTAAATGAAGGAAAAGTTTTGCAGCAAGCTATTGATCAAGCCTACGCTAAAGGTTTAATAGGCAAGAATGCATCTGGTTCTGGTTGGGATTTTGATATGTATATTCATTTTGGAGCTGGAGCGTACATTTGTGGTGAAGAAACAGCATTGCTTGAAAGCCTCGAAGGAAATAAGGGTCAGCCGAGATTAAAACCTCCTTTTCCGGCGTTAATCGGTTTGTATGGATGCCCAACTATTGTGAATAACGTAGAAACTATTGCTGTAGTGCCAGCCATTTTAAAGAGAGGAGCTGATTGGTTCGCATCTTTTGGCAGACCAAAAAATAGAGGTACAAAAATATTTTGTATTTCTGGAAATGTAAATAACCCATGCAATGTGGAAGAGGAAATGAGCATTCCATTGAAAGAATTAATTGAGAAACATGCTGGTGGAGTAACCGGTGGGTGGGATAATTTACAAGCTGTTATTCCAGGAGGATCATCAATGCCACTGTTACCAAAAAGTATTTGTGAAACCATACTAATGGACTTTGACTCCTTAATTGAAGCTAAAAGTGGATTGGGCACCGCAGGTATTGTGGTGATAGACAAATCCCAAGATATAGTAAAATGTATAGCTCGTATTGCAAGATTTTATAAACACGAAAGCTGTGGTCAGTGTACTCCATGTAGAGAAGGGTCCGGGTGGATGTGGAGAATGTTAGAACGTATTGGAAGAGGTGAGTCAAATATTTCAGAAATTGACATGCTAATGGATGTTACTAAGCAAATAGAGGGACACACAATATGTGCCTTTGGAGAAGGATCGTCTTGGCCAGTTCAAGGTTTGTTAAGACATTTTAGAAAAGAGATGGAAGATAAATGCGATCCGGATAAATATTATTTAAGGGAAAGTCAAATTTAATGCCAAAAGTTAAAGTAGATGGAATTGAGATAGAAGTAGAGTCGGGAACAACAGTTTTGCAAGCCTGTGAAATTGCCGGAAAAGAAATTCCTAGATTTTGTTATCATGAACGTCTGTCAATTGCTGGAAATTGCAGGATGTGTTTGGTTGAAATGGAGAAATCTCCGAAGCCAGTTGCCTCTTGCGCAATGCCTGTTGCTGAAGGTCAGGTAATTTACACTAACACCGAAATGGTAAAAAAAGCCAGAGAGGGTGTAATGGAGTTTTTGCTCATTAATCATCCATTAGATTGTCCAATTTGTGATCAGGGAGGTGAATGCGATCTACAAGATCAGTCCGTTAAGTATGGTGGTGGCAGTTCTAGATATGCATTAAACAAAAGATCAGTAAAAGAAAAGTATATGGGTCCTTTAATTAAAACCCAAATGAACAGATGTATTCATTGCACAAGATGTATTCGTTTTGCAGAGGAAATTGCAGGTGTTCCAGATTTAGGAGCTATTAATCGAGGTGAAAACATGGAGATCACGACTTTTCTTGAAAAAACATTGGACAGTGAACTATCGGCAAATGTAATTGATTTATGTCCTGTTGGAGCTTTAACTTCTAAACCTTATGCGTTTGAAGCTAGACCTTGGGAGTTAACAAAAACTGAAACCATAGATGTTATGGATGCTGTGGGTTCTAATATTAGAGTAGATACTAAGGGCTGGGAAGTAAAAAGAATTTTACCAAGAGTGAACGAGGAAATTAATGAAGAGTGGATATCAGATAAAACTAGGTATGCTTGTGATGGATTATTAACCAATAGAATTGATCAGCCATATATTCGCCAAAATGGAAAATTGACTCCATGCTCATGGGACGATGCCTTTAAAAAAATTAAAGAAGAATTTTCAAAAACAGCAAGTATTGGTGGCGTGATTGGTGAGCTTATTGATTTAGAAACTATTTATGCATTTAAAAATTTATTATCTGTGGTTACAGGATCTAATTCTGTAGATTTTAGACAAAAAGATTTGTACCTTGATCCTTCTCATCCGGGCAATTATTTATTTAATACCTCAATTGCCGGAATTGATGATGTTGATTTGATTTTATTAGTGGGCTCTAATCCTAGATTGGAAGCAACTATAGTAAACTCCCGTATTAGAAAAAATGTAGTTAATAAAAATACTGAAGTTTTTTCTATAGGAAATCCTGGAGATCAGACGTACAAAATAAATTTTCTTGGAGATAATTTAAATATTTTAAAAGACATAAATAATGATCAATCAATTTTTTCAAAAAAACTTAAAAATTCTAAAAAACCAATTTTTATTATAGGGGAGAGTGTTCTTAATTCTCAACAAGGAAAATATGTATTAAATGAATCAAAATCTATCTTAAAAAAATACAATGCCATTGCTGGCTTAAACATTCTACACCAAGCAGCTTCATCAGTTGGCGCAATTATTCTTCAAGCTTATAGTTTAACCGAAGATGTTTTAAAAAATGAAATTCTTTACTTAATAGGTGCTGATGAAATTGAAATTGAAAAGAAAGATAAATTTATAATCTATCAAGGTTCACATGGGAGCAAAAATACAAAAATAGCAGATGTTGTTTTGCCTGGCGCTGCTTATACAGAAAAAAATGGCCTATATGTAAATCTAGAAGGAAGAGTTCAGTCAGCTTTTAAAGCTACATTTCCTCCAGGTAATGCAAAAGAAGATTGGAAAATAATTAGAGCTTTATCTGATGTATTAAACAAGCCTTTAAAATTTAATACAATTGAACAATTAAGAGACAAGATATTTAGCTTATACCCATCCCTTAGCAATATTGATCAATTGCCTGCGATTGATTACGCTAATATCAATATAGATAAATCAACCGAAACTTTAAATTCGAAAGTTAGCTATAATTTTATTGATTATTATCAATCAAATGAGATTGCAAGATCCTCTAAGACCATGAATGAATGCAAAACTTCAAGGCAGCTACTAGATAAAACAGGTACAGAAAATTAATCATGATGATGGAATACTTAAATATAATTTTTTTTGATAGTCTTAAAATTTTAGCACTTTTGCTTCCAGTTCTTATTGCGGTTGCTCTAATTGTTTGGGTGGATAGAAGAGTGTGGGGTTTGGTTCAGTTAAGAAAAGGCCCAAATGTCGTTGGTCCATTTGGCTTGTTTCAAACATTAGCTGATGCTTTAAAATATATTTTTAAAGAAATAATAATTCCGGCTGGAGCAAATAAAGTTATTTTTGTACTAGCCCCTGTTGTTACCATGTCTCTAGCATTATTAGCTTGGGCAGTAATCCCTTTTGGTGAGAATATTTATGTAACTAATATTAATGTTGGAATTTTATATCTATTTGCGGTTTCTTCTCTGGGTGTTTATGGAATCATTATGGCTGGTTGGGCTTCCAACTCTAAATATCCATTTTTAGGAGCTTTAAGATCTGCAGCGCAAATGGTTTCCTACGAAGTTTCCATAGGTTTTATAATTGTTACAGTTTTGTTATGTGTTGGTTCATTAAATTTAGTTGATATTGTTATGGCACAAAAAAATATTTGGTTTGCCATTCCACTATTTCCCATGTTTGTGATTTTTTTTATTTCTGCATTAGCTGAAACAAATAGACCTCCATTCGATTTGCCAGAAGCTGAAGCGGAACTAGTGTCGGGCTATCAAACTGAGTACTCTGGTATGATGTACGCATTATTTTGGTTAGGAGAATATGCCAATATACTGTTAATGTGTGCCTTAGGTTCAATTTTGTTTTTAGGAGGATGGTTATCTCCTGTTGATGCTTTTCCATTTAATCTAATTCCATCACCTATTTGGCTAGTTCTGAAAATATTAATATTGTTTATTGTGTTTGCTCTAGTAAAAGCAATTGTGCCAAGATATCGATACGATCAGCTAATGAGATTAGGTTGGAAAGTTTTTTTACCGCTATCTTTATTTTGGGTTGTTTTAACTGCAGGATTTTTATTTTATTTTAACTTATTACCTAATCAATCATGAAATTTAATCGAATTTTAAAAACAGTTTTTTTGAGTGAGTTTGTAATTGGTCTATTCTTAGCTATTAAATATATGTTTAAGCCTAAGGCTACAATTAATTATCCCTTTGAAAAAGGACCGCTAAGCCCCCGTTTTAGAGGAGAGCATGCTTTACGAAGATATCCTAATGGTGAAGAGAGATGTATAGCTTGCAAATTGTGCGAAGCTATTTGTCCAGCCCAAGCAATTTCCATTGATGCAGAATTAAAGGAAGATGGGTCGAGAAAAACAACCCGATACGATATTGATATGGTTAAATGCATTTATTGTGGCTTGTGCCAGGAAGCTTGCCCAGTGGATGCTATTGTTCAAGGTCCAAATTTTGAATTTTCAACTGAGACAAGAGAAGAGCTGTATTATAATAAAGAAAAACTTCTAGATAATGGAGATCGTTGGGAAAAAGAAATTTCTTATAATATTAAAACAGATAAATCTTACAGATAATGCTAGCTCATTCATTAATATTTTATTTTTTTTCATTTGTGGCTGTAGCCTCATCATTGATGGTAATATCAAGCAAAAATACCGTCCATGCAGTCTTCTTTTTAATTTTAGACTTCGTTAGTATTTCCTGCCTTTTTATCATGTTAGGAGCTGAGTTTTTAGGGATGATAACTTTAATAGTTTATGTTGGAGCAGTAGCTGTCTTGTTTTTGTTTGTGGTTATGATGATCAATATCGATTTTGCTCAACTTAAAACTGGATTTTTAGAATATATGCCTTTTGGTCTTTTGGTAGGTCTTGTTATTTTGTTGGAACTTGGAATGATGTTTGCTACCTGGAAATATAAACCTGAGTTTATTAAAGTACAATCTTCTAACAATGTAATTATTAGCAATACAGAAAGTTTAGGAAAAGTTATTTATACAGATTACATTTATTTTTTTCAATTATCTGGTCTTATTTTATTAGTAGCAATGATAGGTGCGATTGTCTTAACGTTTAGAAGAAAAGATTCTTTACGTAGACAGGATATTACAACTCAGGTTTCAAGAGAAAGAGAAGATTCCGTAGAATTGATTAATGTTCCAAGTTTTAAGGGAGTTAAAATTAATGATTGAAATAGGATTAACGCATTATTTGTTCCTTTCTGCTATCATTTTTACAATTGGTGTAATTGGAATATTTTTAAATAGAAAAAATGTGATTGTAATTTTGATGTCAGTGGAATTAATTTTAATTGCAGTAAACATAAACTTAGTTTCATTTTCAGTATATTTAAACGACATAGTTGGTCAGGTTTTTACTATGTTTGTTTTAACGGTTGCAGCTGCAGAGGCGGCAATTGGATTAGCAATTTTAGTAGTCTTTTTTAGAAACAAAGGCAGTATTCACGTTGACGATATTAATTCGCTTAAAGGATAATAAATGGCTTATTTACTAGTTTTTTTACCATTAGTAGCTTCTTTCATAGCTGGTTTTTTTGGAAGAGTTTTAGGTGATAAATTTTCTCAAATCATTACTTGTTCATGCGTGGTAGTTTCAGCATTGCTATCGATCTATTTATTTTTTGACGTAGCTTTAAATTCTAAAATTTATAATTATAAAATTGCTAATTGGATCTCTTCTGGAGGACTAAAATTAAATTGGTCGATTTATATTGATACGCTGACATCGGTAATGTTAGTTGTGGTCACCTCAGTATCTGCTTTAGTACACATTTATTCAGTAGGTTACATGAGTCATGATCCTGACAAACCAAGGTTCATGTCATATTTGTCTTTATTTACTTTTATGATGCTGATGTTAGTTACTTCAGATAATTTTTTACAATTATTTTTTGGTTGGGAAGGAGTTGGTTTAGCTTCTTACTTATTAATTGGGTTTTGGTTCAAAAAACCAACAGCAAATGCTGCGGCTATCAAAGCTTTCGTGGTTAATAGAGTGGGAGATTTTGGATTAGCAATTGGAATATTTTTAATTTTTAAATATCTTGGTGATGTTAATTTTATTGAGGTGTTTAAAAATATTTCAACACTTCAAAATAAAAATATTAATTTACTAGGCTTTGAAACTTCACTGATAAATTTTATTTGTATTTTTTTATTTATTGGGGCAATGGGAAAATCAGCTCAAATTTTTTTACATACTTGGCTTCCTGATGCGATGGAAGGACCCACGCCAGTATCTGCCTTAATCCACGCTGCTACCATGGTAACTGCTGGTGTATTCTTGGTCGTTAGATGCTCGCCAATTTTTGAATATTCACCATTTACCCTTAACCTTATTGTTCTAGTGGGAGCTACTACAGCATTTTTTGCTGCTACAGTTGGTTTAGTTCAAAATGATATAAAAAGAGTAATCGCATATTCTACTTGCAGTCAATTAGGCTACATGTTTTTTGCTGCAGGTCTTGGCGCTTATCATATTGCCATTTTTCATTTATTTACCCACGCATTTTTTAAAGCATTGCTTTTTTTGGGTGCAGGATCAGTTATTCATGCATTTCATGAAGAGCAAGACATGAGAAAAATGGGAGGGGTTTGGAAACAAATTCCTTACACTTATATCCTAATGATTATAGGTACATTGGCCCTTACCGGATTTCCCCTGTTTGCTGGCTTTTTCTCAAAAGATGCAATTATAGAAGCTGCCTTTGCATCTAAAAGTTTATTCGCAGGTTATGCGGTAAGTATTGGAGTATTTACTGCTTTTATGACTTCCCTTTACTCCTGGAGACTGATTTTTATGACCTTTCATGGTGATTTTAATAACAAACACGTGGAATTAGAAAAAGTTCATGAGTCTCCAATGGTTATGATTGTTCCTCTAATATTTTTGTCCTTGGGAGCAATTTTTTCTGGCTATTTATTTAAAGATTATTTTATAGGGCAGCATTTTGAGCAATTTTGGAATAATTCAATATTTTTTATAAAACAATTTGTACTTGATCATCCGCCCTTATGGTTTGTGGTATTAACGCCAACTTTAGTTTTTTTGGCTATTCCACTTGCATATCTTTTTTATGTAAAAGATAAAAAATACCTTGATGGTTTTATTTCTACAAACCAACCTTTATATAATTTTTTATTGAACAAGTGGTACTTTGATGAGTTGTATGATTTTTTATTTGTCAGACCAGCAAAAAAAATTGGAACTTTTTTTTGGAAAATAGGAGATATATTTATCATTGATGGTTTTGGGCCTGATGGTTTTGCAAAGACTATTAAAATTATTTCAGATAAAGCAGTACAGTTCCAAAGTGGTTTTTTATATCATTATGCTTTTGTTATTTTGATTGGTCTTTCTCTATTATTAACTTATCTGATGATTTTCTAAAATTATGAATTTGCCTATTTTAACTATAATTATTTTTTTACCGTTAATTGGAGTATTTTTTCTTCTTCTCAGTAAAGGAGATGAGGAAAAAGTAAATAAAATTAGTTTTAATATTTCTTTACTAACTTCATTACTTGTTTTTATTTTATCTTTAGTATTGTGGAAAAACTTTGATCATACAACTGCTGACTTTCAATTTTTAGAAGAAAAACAATGGATAGTAAATTTTATTAAATACAAAGTAGGAGTTGATGGTGTTAGTATTTTATTTGTAGTATTAACAGCTTTCATAACACCTATATGTATTATTGCCACTCATAATAGTGTTAAGGTAAGAAAAAAAGATTTTTTTCTTGCACTCCTATTAATGGAAACCATGATGCTAGGAGTATTTTGTTCTCTAGATCTTTTTATTTTTTATCTTTTTTTTGAAGCAGGTTTGATACCAATGTTTTTAATTATTGGTATTTGGGGCGGTATACGAAGAGTGTATTCGGCTTTCAAGTTTTTTTTATATACATTGCTTGGCTCAATTTTTATGTTGATTGCAATTATTTTTATTTATCTGAAATCAGGAACTACAGATATTCAAGCACTCTTAAAGTTTGATATTGCTCAAAGTTATCAATATTGGTTATGGTTAGGTTTTTTTACTTCTTTTGCTGTAAAAACTCCTATGTGGCCAGTTCATACATGGTTACCAGATGCACACGTGGAAGCTCCTACATCAGGTTCTGTTATTCTGGCAGCGATTTTACTAAAAATGGCTGGTTACGGATTTATTAGATTTTCTCTTGGCTTATTTCCTGTTGCTTCATCTTACTTTGCACCACTAATTTTTTCACTTAGCATAATAGCAATTATTTACACTTCTTTAGTTGCGCTCATGCAAAAGGATATGAAAAAATTGATTGCTTATTCATCTGTGGCTCACATGGGATTTGTTACTATTGGAATATTTGCCTTCAATTCACAAGGTATTGAGGGTGGCATATTCCAAATGATTAGTCACGGAATTGTTTCAGCAGCACTTTTTCTTTGTGTTGGTGTTGTTTATGATCGCATGCATACTAGAGAAATTTCAGATTATGGAGGTGTAGTTAATACCATGCCAAGATATTCTGTAATTTTTATGATATTTATTTTAGCTGGATTGGGATTACCGGGTACAAGTGGATTTGTTGGCGAGTTTTTGGTTTTGGTAGGTGTGTTTAAATCTAATTACCTTGTCTCATTTTTAGCAGCCACCGGAGTAGTCTTGTCTGCATGTTACAGTCTCTGGTTATATAGAAGAGTGGTTTTTGGAGAAATTACAAATGATAATGTTAAGGCGTTGAAAGATATTAATGGTTTAGAATTAGTTACATTATTACCATTAGTTTTTTTGACAATTATTTTAGGTATTTTTCCAAATATTATTTTAGACACAATATCCGTGAGTGTTGAAAATATTGTTTCTGTTTATAATTCTAAAATTGCAATACTTAACAACGTGATAGTAAAATAAATGGAAAATATAAATTTAATTTATCCTGAGCTTTTTATAGCTTTATCCCTATTAGTTTTGTTAATGGTTGGAGTATTTAATAAAGATAGTTTTAATATTGTAAGCAAATTCACTTCACTTGCATTGTTGGTTTCTATACCTATGATTTATATTAACGACAATGTATCTGCTAAATTATTTGGAAATAATTATTTGATAGATGAATTTTCATCTTTTTTAAAAATATTAATATTAGGATCAAGTGCGTTTGCACTTTTTTTTACCAATCAGTATATTAAAGATAATAAAATAGATAAATTTGAATACCCAATATTAATCATCGCAGCAATTCTGGGAATGTTTGTGATGGTAAGTTCAAATAATCTAATTGGATTATATCTTGGTATAGAACTACAATCATTATCACTATACGTGCTAGCAGCATTAAATAGAGACTCTGTTAAATCTACTGAGGCAGGTGTTAAATATTTCGTTTTAGGAGCTCTTTCTTCAGGATTATTACTTTATGGATGTTCGTTAATTTATGGTTTTACTGGATCTACAAATTACTTTGTTATAGCTGAAAAATTTACATCTGGTAACTTAGCTTTATCTTTTGGTCTAGTTTTTATTCTTGTAGGTCTTGCTTTTAAAATTTCAGCGGTTCCCTTTCATATGTGGACACCAGATGTTTACGAAGGCTCTCCCACATCTGTGACAGCTTTCTTTGCTTTAGCTCCCAAAGTTGCCGGATTTGGAGCTATCATAAGAATTCTTTATGTAGCATTTGGAAATGTTTTTCTGGAATGGCAATCAATATTAATTTTTATTTCAATTGGATCTATGATTTTAGGAGCTGTAGCTGCAATTGGCCAAACCAATATAAAAAGGCTTATGGCTTATAGTAGCATCAGTCATATGGGATATGGACTTGCCGGACTTACTACTGGTATCAATGAAGGTATTTCCGCATCTATCCTTTATATATTTTTATATGTGGTAATGAATATTGGTAGCTTTGTTTGCATACTGTTAATGAAAAGAAAAAATATCTATTTAGAAAATATAAGAGATCTATCAGGCTTGTCTAAAAATCATCCCATAATAGCATTTTCATTCACAGTAATTTTATTTTCGCTTGCTGGCATTCCTCCACTAGCGGGATTTTTTGCAAAGTTTTACGTATTTATGGCTGTTATAAAATCTAATTTATTCGCTTTAGCTATTATTGGCTTAATTACATCGGTAATTTCTGCCTTTTATTATTTGAGAATAATTAAAATTATCTATTTTGATCCAGAGCAAGAAAAATTTGATCCTATTACAAGCAAAGGTATTAAAATTTCATTAGCATTTTCGACTTTATTAATATTATTTTATTTTTTAAATCCTTCCGTGTTGAATTATTTTGTTAATATTGCTGCTAAAGCAATACACTAATTATAAATGGGATTAGCAATTTATTATTATGACACTTTAGACAATACTAATGATGAAGCTAAAAAATTAGTAGAAAATTACAACATATCTTCAGGATTAATTATTACTGATATTCAACATAATGGTAGAGGAAGATTTGGAAACAAATGGGTGTCAATGAAAGACAATTTTATGGGGTCTTTTTTTTTTCAAGTTAATAGTTACAAAGATATTAAAAAACTGCAGTTGGATTTTCTTAATATTCTTTTAAATTGTTTAAAAAAAGTTTTTAAATTTAATAATTTTGTAATTAAAGAACCCAATGATATTTTATTGCACCAAAAAAAAATTTCTGGAATTTTAGTTGAAAGTTTTAAATTTAAAAATAAATTATTTGCAGTTGTTGGTATAGGTTTAAATTTAGTAAAAAGTCCAACTTTATCCAACTACCCAACTACCAGTTTGTACAAAAAATTTAAAAAAAAAATTACTATTAGGGATTTTGCTGTTACCCTATTAAGAGAAATGAAAAAAACTTATTTATGTTCTTAATTGCCGATATAGGAAATACTCATTCAAAGTTTGCTGTATATGATGTTAAAAAAAATATAATTACTAATTTATGCACTTTTAATACTGCATTGATAAATAAAAATAAAAAGTTTCTTCAATTTGTTAAAAAAATTAAGGCAAATATTTTTATTGCAACTTCTGTTGTTCCTAAGACTTTTTTTCAAATTAAAAATATTTTTCAAAAGCAAAATATTAAATGTTATGAAATTCTTGATAAAAAATTTAAGAGCCCAATTAAAATTAATGTAAAAAAACCCAAGCAAGTTGGCTCTGATCGAATTGCTAATGTTGTGGCTGCTTATAATTTTTACCGAACAAATTGTGTAGTTATTGATTTTGGAACTGCTACCACATTTGACATTTTAACCAAAAATGGAATTTATCAGGGTGGATTAATTACCCCTGGTTTGCGTTTATCTCTATCTACTTTGAATTCTCTAACAGCGTTGTTGCCTCTGATTAAGTTAAAAAAAACCAGGCAAATTATTGGAAAAGATACAGTTTCTGCAATGAATTCAGGAATTTACTGGGGTTATGTTTCGATGATTAACGGAATATTAGAAAAAATCATATCATCTACCAAAAAAAAATATAAAGTTATTTTAACTGGTGGCTTATCTTATATTTTTTCAAAATCTTTAAAATATAAATCCGTTATTGATAAAAATATTACATTGTGGGGAGTGGTAGGAATTATTAATTATAATAAAAAATTTTTTAAAATATGAAAATTGATAAAAACGAATTAGTTTTTTGTCCTTTGGGTGGTTCTGGAGAAATAGGCATGAACATGAATTTGTATGGTTATGGAAAGCCAGACAACCATGATTGGATCATGATTGATATAGGCGTTGGTTTTGTGGACGATTCAATTCCAGGTATCGATTTAATGGTTGCCGACCCCGATTTTATAGTACAAAGGAAAGAAAATTTATTAGGAATTTTACTTACACATGCTCATGAAGATCATATCGGAGCCATTGCTCATTTATGGCCTTTATTAAAATGTCCTATTTATGCAACTCCGTTTACTGCAATACTAATTAAAGAAAAGTTTAAAGAAAAAAAAATTCCCATCGATGGAGTAATTAAAATTATTCAACTTAATGGAAAAGTTAAAATTGGACCATTTGACATTAATTATGTTACTTTAACTCATTCAATATTAGAGCCTAATGCACTTCATATAAAAACACCAGCGGGCTCATTACTCCATACGGGAGATTGGAAATGTGATGCAGACCCCTTACTGGGAAAAACGATGGATGAAGTCAAATTAAAATCAATTGGTAAAGAGGGTGTTCTGGCTATGATTTGTGACTCTACTAATATTTTTACGGAAGGAAGGTCTGGTTCTGAAAAAGATGTTAGGGATAGTATGTTGAATATCATGGAAAATATTAAGAACAGAATTGTGGTAACAACTTTTGCTTCTAATGCTGCTAGGATGGAAACTGTTTTTAAATGTGCTGAAAAAGTAGGTAGGCATTTATCACTTGTGGGTCGCTCTATGCACAGGATTTATAATACTGCCAGAGAATGTGGTTATTTACAAAATATAAAGCCACCACTTGATCCAAGAGATGCAAAAAAAATTCCCAGAAATAAAATAGTATATTTGTGCACAGGTAGCCAAGGCGAACCTATGGGTGCAATAAACAGAATTGTTAATGAGGAACACCCGGATGTTTTTTTGGATGCTGACGATACAGTAATTTTTTCTTCAAGAATTATTCCAGGAAATGAAAAAAAATTATTTAAAATACACAATCTTTTAGTCAAAAGAAAAATTAATGTTATTTCTGAAGAAAACTCTTTTATTCATGTCTCTGGTCATCCAGGTAGAGATGAAATGAGAGACATGTATAGTTGGATCAAGCCACAAATAGCAATTCCAGTACATGGTGAACACCGACATATGAAGGAACATTTTGATTTTGCAAAATCATTAGGTGTTCCGCATCCAACGCTTATTGAAAATGGAGATATCATTAGAATTTATCCAGGTAAACCAGAAATTATTGATAAAGTGCACAATGGAAAACTTTTAGTTGATGGAAATCGTTTAGTTGAAGAAAGTTCAAGATTTTTAAGCGATAGAAAAAATATCGCGCATAATGGATTGATGGATGTTACTCTAATCATATCCAAAAAAGGTCATTTAGAAAGAAATCCAATAATTAATTTAAGAGGATTACCACTGAATGAAGAGGAGTTTGATGAGATTTTATATGATCTTGAAGATGAAACTATTAACTCTTCTAAAAGTTATAGCTTAAATAATAAAAAAAATGAAAAAAATTTAATAGATTCCTTAAAGTCTAACTTAAGAAAAATTGTTTATAATAAAACTAAGAAAAAGCCCTATACGAATATAATTTTAGTTAGGTTATAAAATGTCTTTAGTCGGTCAAATAGTAGTTTTTTCAATTATTTGGATGGTTGTCTTGTTTACAATACTTCCAATAAAAATTAAATCCCAAATAGAGAATAAAGATGTTTCATTAGGTACGGATCCTGGAGCGCCATCTGATCCACATATTATGAAAAAATTTCTTATTACCACAATAGTTTCATTAATAATATTTGCGATTATTAATCTTTTGACATATTTTCAAATTATTAATTTAAGAGATTTTTTTTCAAAACAATGAAACTTTCGCAGCTATTTTTACCTATCGTAAAGGACATTCCTTCAGATGCTAAAATTAAATCTCATCAATTAATGCTACGAGCGGGAATGGTAAGACAATCATCAGCCGGAATTTATTCATGGTTACCATTGGGTTTCAAAGTATTAAAGAAAATTGAAACAATTGTTAGAGAAGAGCAGGATAATGCCGGTGCACAAGAAATGTTAATGCCAACCATACAATCCGCAGATTTGTGGAAAGAAAGTGGCCGTTATGATGGATATGGTCAAGAGATGTTAAGAATTAAAGATAGACAAGATAGAGAATTACTTTATGGACCAACTAATGAAGAGCTTATCACGCAGATTTTTAGAGATAATATAAAGTCATACAAGTCGTTACCTTTAATACTTTATCATATTCAATGGAAATTTAGAGATGAGATTAGGCCCAGGTTTGGAGTAATGAGAGGAAGAGAATTTTTAATGAAAGATAGTTATTCATTTGACGTAACCAAAGATGGCGCAAAGTTATCTTACAATAAAATGTTCTATGCTTATCTAAAAACTTTTCAGAGATTAGGTCTTAAAGCTATTCCGCTAGCAGCTGATACCGGACCAATAGGTGGGGATTTGTCACATGAGTTTATTATTTTGGCAGAAACTGGAGAAAGTCAAATTTATACAAGTAAAAAAATTCTAGACGTAAATATTGATAATTTTTCTAATTCCAAGGAAAGCTTAGAGAGTATGGTCAAATCCTATACTGAAATATATTCAGCAACAGATGAAAAATTTAATCAATCTGAGTTTGACAGTCGTGTTAAAAAAGAAGATCAATTAATTACCAGGGGCATAGAAGTAGGTCATATTTTTTATTTTGGAGATAAGTATTCAAAACCTATGAAAGCTCATGTTAATTCTGCTACTGGAGAAAACATAACAGTAGAAATGGGCTCTTATGGTATAGGTGTTTCAAGATTGGTAGGGGCTATTATTGAAGCAAACTATAATAATAATGTTATGAAATGGCCATTCTCAGTGACACCATACCATGCGGCTATTATAAATTTAGGAAATAAAAATGATAATGAGTGTAAAATAAAAGCACTAAACATTTATCAAAAATTAAAAAAACATGCATTTGACGTTTTGCTAGATGATACTGACGAAAGTCCAGCAAGCAAATTTAAGAATTTTGATTTGATTGGAATTCCTTATCAAATTATTATTGGAAGCAAGCAGTCGATTAGTGAATTTGAATTTAAAGAAGTTAATGGAAAAAAAGAAAATCTTTCTGAAAATGAGATTATTACAAAATTACAAACTACATACTTCAATTGATTAAAGCTTCCGAATTATTAATTGTTAAACGATATCTTAAACCAAAAAGAAAAGAAGGTATTTTAAAAGTTATTTCTATTTTTTCATTTTTAGGAATTGGCCTTGGAGTTGCTACTTTGATAATTGTAATGTCAGTTATGAATGGATTTAGAACTGATTTAATAAGTAAGTTATTATTGTTTCAGCCTCATATTTTAGTTTATCAATTTGATGACTACGAAAATAATAAAAAAAAAATTAAAGATACTTTAGAAAATAATCAAATTAAGCTTACCAATATTAATTTATCTTATCAAATACAATCTCTTATAATTAGCAAAGATATAAATAAAGGATCTATGGTAAGAGCACTCCAGAAAGAAAATTTTTTTTCTGACAAACTAATTAGTAAAAATATTATTGATGGAGATATTAAAAAATTTGGCAATAATTATATTTCCATAGGATCAAATCTTTCTGAAAGTTTGGGCGTTTGGGTAGGTGATAAAATCACTATTTTATCAACCTCAAAGGAAACTACTCCATTTGGCAATGTTCCAAAACAATACACATTTGTAATTGGCTCTGTCTTTAAAACAGGAATTTATGAATTTGATAATAATTACATAATAATTGATATTAGTTCATCACAAGATTTTTTGTTGAAACAGCTAAGTAATAGAAATATTGAAGTGAGATTGCAAAACCCAGATCAGTCTAATTTAGCCAAAAAGATTTTAGAAAAAAATAAATTTAATGCCTTTTCATGGATAGATAATAACAAAACCTTCTATGACGCTTTACTAGTTGAGAGAAATGTCATGTTTATTATTTTAACTTTAATTATTATTGTTGCTGCTTTTAATATAATTTCAGGATTAACTATATTGGTCAAAAACAAAACTAAAGAGATAGCTATATTAAAAACAATTGGATTTACTAGTTTTTCAATAAATAAAATTTTTTTTCTAACAGGTTCGGCAATTGGATTGGCTGGAACTTTATTCGGGGTAATTTTGGGAGTTTTATTTTCATACAACATAGAAAGTATTAGAATATTTTTAAGTACAGTTCTTAGAATCGAGATATTTCCTGCAGAAATTTATTTTTTAAGTAGAATGCCTAGTGAAATTCATATTCCAACAATTTTATTTATTTCAAGTATAGCTTTATTAATAACTTTTTTCTCATCTATTGTTCCATCTATTAAAGCTTCTAAAATTAATCCGATACAATCTTTGAAATATGATTAAAGATTTCTTAAAAATAAATGACTTGAGCAAGTCGTATAAGGATTCACATGAAGAAATAAAAGTTTTAAAAAAACTAAGCTTAACTTTGTGTGACAATAAAATTGTAGCATTATTAGGTCCTTCCGGTTCAGGAAAAAGTACTTTGCTTCATATGCTGGCTCTTTTAGATAAACCAGATTCTGGTAATATTTTTTTTAATCAAGTAGATTTAGCTAATCTCGATGATAAAAAAAAAACTATATACCGAAGAGATCAAGTTTCGGTTGTTTATCAAAATAATAATTTAATTTCTGATTTGACAGCACTTGAAAATGTAGCGATTGCCAATGTAGCGAAGACAGAAAATGTTCAAAATGCAAACGTACTAGCAAATAAAATTCTAAAAGAATTTGGTTTAAAGGATAAAATAAATAAATATCCACATCAATTATCAGGAGGAGAGCAACAAAGAGTTGCCATTGCCAGAGCTGTAATTAATAATCCAAAATTAATTTTTGCTGATGAACCTACAGGTAATTTAGATCATAAAAACTCTGATATAATTATAAATTTTCTAATTAAATTAAAACAGCCTGGTAGATTAATTTTTATTGCAACCCATAATAGAGATTTAGCAAATAAACTGGATTTAAGATTAACTTTAGCAAATGGGAATGTTACTATTGAGTCTTAATGACTCTTTCAGCTTTTCAATTTAATCATTTTAAAATTCATACACAGTATTCTATTTGCGAAGGTGCTTTGAAAATTTCTGATTTATCAGATTTTTGTAAATTAAATAACATCAATGCAGTAGGTATATCAGACTCTTTAAATATGTGTGGAGCTCTAGAGTTTTCACAAGAAATTGCAAAAGTTGGAACCCAGCCCATTATAGGTACTCAAATAAATTTTTCTTTATGTTTAAATAATTTAGAAAAAATAGGTAAAATTTCTTTAATTGCCAAAAATAATACTGGCTATAAAAATTTACTAAAACTTTCATCGCAATCTTATCTATCTATCGATAAAAATCAGGTTCCACATTGTTCTATTGAGAATTTAATAAATTATTCAGATGGGATTATTGTTTTGCTTGGAGGTTCACATTCATTAATATCATCTTTAATTCAAAGTAATAATATTGCGGAATGTGATTTTTTAATTAACAAAATTAATTCAGTTTTTAAAAATAATGTTTACATAGAAATCCAAAGACATGGCGAAGCTCATGAGCCAGAACTTGAAATAAAGCTATTAAATACAAGCTCTAAATATAATATTCCAGTAGTAGCAACTCATGAAGTTTTTTATATTTCTAAAGAGATGCATGAAGCCCATGATGCTTATATTTGCGTAGGCCAAAAAACTTATGTCAATGATATAAAAAGACTTAAATACTCTAATCAACATTATCTTAAAACAAGTAATGAAATGTTAGAACTTTTTAAAGATCTGCCAGAAGCTATAGAAAATAATATTCAACTTATTCATAGATGTAGTTATCGACCATTACCTAGTAAACCAATGTTACCAAATTTTAATACAGACTCATCAAATGTAAATGATGAATTAAAAGATCAAGCTAATAAAGGTTTGGAAATAAAACTAAAGGAATTTATTTTATTTAATATTCAAAATGAAGAAGAAAAAAAAATATTAACCAAAAAATATAAAGATCGTCTCAATTATGAAATTGAAATGATATCTAAAATGAAATTTTCTGGTTATTTTTTAATCGTATCCGATTACATAAAATGGGCTAAACACAATAATATTCCAGTTGGTCCGGGCAGAGGTTCTGGTGCAGGATCTTTAGTTGCTTGGTGTTTATCTATTACTGATTTAGATCCAATTAAATTTGGACTTATATTTGAACGCTTTCTTAATCCTGATAGAATTTCCATGCCTGACTTTGATATAGATTTTTGTCAAGAAGACCGCGATAAAGTTATTAACTATGTCAAAGATAAGTACAAAAATAAAGTAGCTCAAATTATTACGTTCGGTAAACTTCAAGCAAGAATGGCACTCAGAGATATTGGTAGAGTTATTGGTCTACCGTACGGAAGAGTAGACCAATTATCTAAAATGATACCCTTTGATCCATCAAGACCTCTATCTCTTGCTGAATCCGTTGCAATTGAGCCAAGAATTCAGGAGGCGCAAAAAGAAGATCCCGTTATAGATAAATTGGTAAAGTTAGCACTTAAGTTAGAGGGGCTATATAGAAATATTGCGACCCATGCTGCAGGAATTGTTATTGGAGACAAAGATTTAACAGAAATAATTCCTTTATATAAAGATCACGAATCTAGCATTCCTATTCCCGTCACTCAATTTGATATGAAATGGGCAGAGGAGGCTGGGTTAGTTAAATTTGATTTTCTAGGTTTAAAAACTTTGACAGTTATAAAAAAAACAATTGAATTAATTAAGACGGAGGGAAAATCACTTAATCTTGAAAAAATTCCACTTGATGATTTAAAAACTTTTGAATTACTAAGTTCTGGTGAAACTATGGGAATTTTTCAACTTGAAAGCTCAGGTATGCGAGAAGTTTTAAAACAAATGAAACCAAATAAATTTGAGGATATTATTGCCTTAGTAGCGCTTTATAGACCAGGCCCCATGCAAAATATCTCTACATATAACAATAGAAAACATGGTTTAGAAGAGCCTGACTATTTGCATCCAAAAATTGAAAACATTCTTAAAGAGACTTACGGAGTAATTATTTACCAAGAGCAAGTTATGCAAATCGCTCAGGTATTATCGGGATTTTCGGCAGGTAAAGCTGATATCTTAAGGAAAGCCATGGGTAAGAAAAAATCTGCTGAGATGGATAGACAAAAAAAAGATTTTATAGAAGGAGCAATAAAAAATAATATTAGCAGAGACCAAGCTAATTATATATTTCAGTTAGTGGAAAAATTTGCACAATATGGCTTTAACAAAAGTCATGCTGCAGCTTATGCATTGATTGCTTACCAAACTGCATACCTAAAAACTCATTTTCCTTTAAGTTTTTTTTCAGCTTCAATGAGTATGGAAATGTCTAATACTGATAAACTTAATCAATTTTATGAAGAATTAAAAAGACTATCTATTAATGTTTGCAATCCATGTATCAACCATTGTTTTGCCGACTTTGTTCCAAAAAATAATACAATTTATTATGCTCTGTCAGCAATCAAGGCAGTTGGCTTTGAAGCAATTTCAAACGTTATAAAAGAACGTGAGCTTAATGGTAAATTTTCTTCAATAGAAGATTTTATTAAACGAGTTAATAGCAAGGATATAAATAAATTACAATTAGAAGGTTTGATTAAAGCAGGTACATTTGACTGTTTAGACAAAAATAGAAGCAAACTTTTTTATAATGTTCCAGAAATAATTAAACATACTAAAAATTATGATGAAAATGTTCAATTAAATCAAATAAGTTTATTCGAAACACAAACTAATGATAACTTTAGAGTAAAATTTATTGAAAGTGAAAATTGGGATGAGCCTGAATTGATTAAAAGAGAATTTGAGTCCATAGGATTTTTTGTTAGTGACCATCCTTTAAAAAATTATAAAAAAATTATAGATGAATATAATGTTATTAATTATCAAGATTTTATTGAAAATAATAATATTACTGAATCTATGCTATCGGGCACCGTTATGGCTATTCAAGAAAAAAAAACAGTAAAAGGAATGCCTTTTGCTATCGTTAAATTTAGCGATTTGAGCAAAATGTTTGAATTTTTTATATTTTCAGAAAATTTGATATTAAATCGAGAAAATTTATTACCTGGAAAATCTTTTTTAATAAGTGTTAAAAGAGAGATGACAAAAACAGGAATTGAAAGGATAAATGTATCTAAAATTTTTTTGATAGAAGATATTAAAGAAAAAAAAATTAGCAAAATTATTATAACATTTTCTAAAATTGACGAATTAAATCATTTAAAAAATAATTTGTTAAATGAAGGAAAAAGTGAAATTTTACTTAATTATTCAAAAAATACTAAAAATTATATTTTTAAACTTAAAAATACTAAAAAAATCACCTCAGAATCGGTAAAAAGTATTGAAAAACAAGGTTTTTTTACTAAAATTTTAAATTAATAGTCTTGATTTAAATTTTCATTCTTTTATAAGTTCTGAAATTTCGCACGAAGAAAATGGCGCAAGCCCCCGGTCCTGCAAAGGTAGTTTCTTCGGTGGATTAACCGGAAAAACATATGAACTTACCAAGCGTTACTATAAAAGATCTGTTAGAGGCTGGTGTACACTTAGGACACAAGACCTTCAGATGGAACCCAAAAATGAAACCTTTCATTTTTGGAGAAAAAAATTCTGTACATATAATTGATTTATCTCAAACCTTAGAGCTTTTAAATAAAGCTTTATTGGAAATACATAAGTGTGCATCTAGTAGGGGAAAGATACTATTTGTTTCAACCAAAAAACAAGCTTCCGAGTTAGTTGCAAACGTAGCTAAAGCTACAAATAATTTCTACGTTAATCACAGATGGCTAGGTGGGATGTTAACCAATTGGAATACTATCAACCAGTCAATTAAAAGATTAAAGAAAATAGAAGCTGATTTGAAATTAGAAGACACAGGCTTTACCAAAAAAGAATTAATAAAAATGAGCATGGAAAAAG
>Ga0222713_10001519_pt1 | contig 25937 bp, 20 predicted proteins | sample C33_649DmetaG_FD_165061 | JGI IMG/M metagenome (GOLD analysis project Ga0222713, IMG submission 165061) | Estuarine water microbial communities from San Francisco Bay, California, United States - C33_649D | ecosystem: Environmental > Aquatic > Marine > Unclassified | place: USA: California... | reverse complement strand
GTTGGCGACATAGAGCTTGGCGCCGTCGGGCGTAAGGGCGGGGTTCCACGGACGTTGCCCGACCGGGATCTCCGCCAGCAGTTTGCCGCTGGCGCCATCGGTGACGGTCACGCTGCCAGCCCCGCCGTTGGAGGCGTAGATCCGGCTTCCGTCGAAGGCGACCACCACGCCGGCCGTGCGCAGGCCGGCAGGCAGGCTGCGGATCCTCTTGCGCACCGCCAGGTCGACCTCGTCCACCACGTTGGCCGACTCCTGCGCCACGTAGGCGCGCTTGCCATCGGCGGCGAAGGCGATGTCGCGCGGGTGGCCGCTGACCGCGATGCTGGCCACCGACTTGCCGACGGCCACGTCGATCACGTCCAGGTTGTCGGAGGCCTCGTTGCTGGTGATGACCTGGGCGCCGTCGGGGGTCCACGCGCAGTGCTCGGGCGCCTTGCCCTGGGTGTCCACTCGCCCGGTGACCTTGAAGCTGGCGGTGTCGACGAACATCACCTGGTTCTGCTGCTCCACGCACACCGCGATCTGCCGGCCATCCGGTGAGAGGTCCACGCCCTCGGCCCCTTCGCCGATGTCCAGCGTGCGCTGGACTGCGTCGCTGGCGATGTCCAGCTGCAGCAGGCGATGGTGCTCGGCATCGACCACGTACAAGGCCTTGCCATCGGGCCCCAGTGCGATCTGCTGCAGGCGGTTGCCCAGTGTGCCGCCCGCCGAAAGCGTGCGCGCGACGGTATCGCTGCCGGTGTCGATCACCGAAATCGTCCCGCTCTTCTGGTTGGGCACGTAGGCGTGCACGGCGCTTGCCGGCGGCGGGGCGGTGTCCGCGGTCGATGCAGGCGTGGATGCGACCGGGGCAGGTGCCGATGTCTCCGCCGCCGGCCGCTGGCAGCCGGCGAACAGGGCAAGCCCGGCCGCGGCCAGCAGGCCGGCCGGGCGCCGCAGGTCGACCCTCACGAGCCGCTGCCGGCAGCGGCCGGCGCCGCGGCCTCGCCCGCCGCCGTCGGCGTCTGGCCCTTGCCGGCGTCGGGATTGATGGAGTGGATGAAGGCCATGATCTTGTTGATCTCCTCATCGCTCAGGATCGGCCCGAACGCGGGCATGATGCCGACCACGTTCTCGTGGCCCACGCGCTTGAGCCCGTGGGTGGTCTGCATGGCCTGGGAACCTTCCTTGATCAGCGCGTGCAGGGTGCTGTCGTCGCTGCCGTAGACCCAGACCTTGTTGGTCAGCGGCGGGCACATGCCGCCCCCGCCGGTGCCGCCGTGGCAGGCGTTGCAGCCTGCGGTGAAGAACAGCTTCTTGCCCTCGGCCACCAGCGTTGGATTGACCTGGATGTTGTCGATGTGCGGCACCGGCGTGGGCGCGGCGGCTGGTGCGGCGGGCGCGGTGGCATTGGCCTCGGGCGCGGCCGGTGCCGAAGCCGCGGGTGTGGTGGTTGCAGGCGCGGCAGGCGCCGAGGCCGTCGGCGCGGCGGCGGCCGGCTGGGCCTTTTCACCGCAGGCGGCCAGCGCCAGGACCATCGCCGGCAAGATCAGCAGGGGTTTGAACGCTTTGCGTGTTGCGTCGAACATGGAGATTCCTTTTCTGTTGCTGTTCGCTTGCGCAGGACGTGGGACAGGGATCAGTGGGGGATTTGCGCGGAGACTAGGGCCAGCAAGTCGGCATCGCCCGATTGGCGGGCCAGGCTGAGCGCGCTGTCGCCCTTTTCATTGCGGTGGTTGGGGTCGGCACCGGCGTCGATCAGCGTGCGCGCCAGGTCCTGGCGATGGGCGGCCACGGCCAGCATCAAGGCGGTGATGCCGGCCTGGTTGGCGTGGTCGACCGGCACCTTGGCCTCCAGCAGCCGCTGCACGGTGCCAGGCTGGTTTTCCACCGCGGCGAACATCAGCGGGGTGAAGCCCGCGGGATTGACCTGCGCCGGCGGCGCCCCGGCATCCAGCAGCTTGGCCACCAGGGCTTCATCGCCGTTGTGGATGGCCACCGACAGCGGGGTCCAGCCATCGGTGGACACCACATCGAGCCTGGGCCGCTTGCGCAGCAGCCAGTCGACGGTGTCGGCATCGCCGGTCCACAGTGCGGTCATCAAAGGCGTCCAACCATCTCCGTCGCGTGCCTCCAGCTTGGCGCCGCCGTCGAGCAGGGCATCGCCGACGGCCAGCTCGCGCATGCGGATGGCGTGCTGCAGCGGCAGCCGGCCCTGATCGTCCAGGGCGTCGCCGTTGGCGCCATGGGCCAGCAGCCAGCGCACCCGGTCCGGATCGTTGGCGGCCACCGCCGCGCCCAACTCGGCCTCGGGCGAGGCGCCGGCACGGATGCGCGCCTGCATCTGCGCCAGGACCTGCGGATCGGAGACCGGCTGGTCCTGGAACGGCGGGGGCGGCGCGTAGGGCCCATGCGTGGGCACGTCGCCGGAAATCACGCAGTCGGCGCAGGCCACCAGCGGGACGTCGTACTCGGTGAGGATGGCGCGGATCGCATCGCGATTCTCGACCAGCGCCTGGTCCAGCCTGTCGCGCAGTGCCTTGTTGTCCTTGCTCACGGCCAGCGACATGGAATATTCGAGCACCGTATCGCTCATGCGATTGAGCGGCACCATGGTCAGCTGGTTGCGCTTGACGTAGTAGCCGGCCACCGGGCCCCAGGATTCGACGGCGTCCAGCTTGCCCTTGGCGACCTGTTCGACCAGGCGTGCGGGGTGTTCTTCCGGATTGCGGGCCGAGTCGTAGAACAGGTACTGCACCTCGCCCTTGATGCCGTGGTCGTACAGCGCACCACGCGCGGGCGAACTCTGGAAGACGCCGATCCTGGCCTGCTTGAGGGCTGGATCATCCAGCGAGGTGGGCTTGAGCGGAGCGTCCCCGCTGCTGACCAGCACGTAGGTCGAGCGGAAGTAGGGCTTGGTGGTCAGGCCCATCTCGTAATCGGCCGGCATGTCCATCAGCACGTCGCACTTGCCGCTGTTGACGGTGCCGCGGGCCAGGCCGCGTTCGTAGTAGGTGCGCCAGTAGTACTTCACCGGCAGGCCCATGGACTTGCCCAGGACCTGGGCGATCTTGTTCTGGTAACCCTCGCCGGCCTGGTTGGACAGTGGCATGTTGCCCGGGTCGGCGCAGATGCGCAGCGCCGGGCCGCTGGTGTCGGCCTGGGCCAGGGCAGGCGAGGCGGCCGCTGCGGGGGCTTGCTTGGCGCCTGTCGAGGCGGCGTCGGAGGAAGAGGAGGATGGCGAACAGGCGCCGAGCGCGAGCGCGCCGGCGGCCAGGATCAGATGGGGAGTACGCATGGTGCGAGCCTGGAACAATGGGGGTGAAGCGGCGGCGCCTGGCCGCCGCTTCCGAACGATCCGTCGGTGCGGATCAGGAGGCGGGCGTGGTGCCCTTCGCGGCTTGGGTCGAGGCGGTGGCCTTGGACGCTGCACCGTCCGGCACGCCATCGGTGCCCAGGTGGAATACGTGGACCATGCCGCCGAGCGGGATCTTGTCGAACCCGTTCTTGAAGGCCAGGCCCGCCGCGCCCAGGGCGCCATACGGGTCGCTGGGATCCAGACCGCCGGCGATGGGCAGGCCAATCCAGCCGCCAATACCCGAGTACACCGCCACGTACTGCTCGTTGCCGACCTTGTAGGCGATCGGGTTGCCGATGACGCCGCTGGGCAGCTTGGTCTCCCACAGCTTCTTGCCGGTTTCCTCATCCACCGCGCGGAACCAGCCATCGAGCGTGCCGTAGAACACCAGCCCGCCATCGGTCACCAGGGTGCCGCTCCAGGTCGGGAACTTCTCCTCGATGCTCCACTTCTCCTTGCCGGTCAGCACGTCAAAGGCCTTGACGATGCCCAGCGCGCCGGGCTTGTGCGGCTTCATCGCCACGTTGGCGAACACGTACGGCATGCCCTGCATGGTGCGGCCGCGCTCCTGCGGGGTCAGCTCCATGTACCAGTTGTTGGTGCCGCAGAAGAAGATGTTCGGCTGCTTGGGATCGACCGAGCACGGCTGCTGGTCCTTGGTGCCCATCGCCGAGGGCGAGGCCGAGACCATCTTGCCCACCTCCAGCGGCGAATGCGCGGCGACCTTGACCGGGCGACCGGTCTTCATGTCGATGCGCTCGGCCCAGTCCACCGGGCCATAGGTGTGGGCGCGCAGCAGGGTGCCGTCACGCCGGTCCAGGACGTAGGCGTGACCATTGCGGTTGAAGGTCACCAGCGAGGGCACCTGCTTGCCGTCGATGTCCATGTCCACCAGGATCGGCTCGTTGATGCCGTCGTAGTCCCACTGGTCGAAGGGGGTCATCTGGTAGCCCCACACCGCCTCGCCGGTATCGACATTGCGGGCGAAGATGGTCATCGACCACTTGTTGTCCCAGTCACCGTTGTTGCAGGCCTCCTGCGTGACCGGCTTGGCGCCGCAGCGATAGCTCGGGCTCCACAGCCCGGGATTGCCGGTGCCGATGTAGACCAGCTTCAGCTTGGGGTCGTAGCTGTACCAGCCCCATGCCGCGCCGCCACCGCGTTGCCATTCGTCGTCCGGATAGGTCTTGACCCCCAGATCGCCCAACTGGCCGTATTCGGGGTGGGCCTTGTTGAAGTCCGGGCCCAGGCAGATGTCCTTGTCGGTGCCGGTGGCATGGCAGGTCCACACCGGCTTGCCGTCGGCCAGGTTGAGCGCTTCCACGCGGCCCCGCACACCGAACTCGTTACCCGAGATGCCGGCGATCACCTTACCGTCGGCGATGATCGGCGCCATGGTCATGGTCTCGCCCTTGCCCGGGTCGGCGCCCTTGTATTTCCAGGCCACCTTGCCGGTCTTGGCGTCCAGGGCGATGACCTCGCCGGACAGGCTGTTGAACACGAACTTGCCATCGGCGTAGGAGCCGCCACGGTTGACCGTGTCGCAGCAGGCGACGGCGACCGAGCGCTCGTCCTGGTCCGGGGTATAGCTCCACAGCTCCTTGTGCTCGCCCGGCTGGGAGACGTCGATGGCATGCACGATGTTGGGATAGGCACTGACGGTGTACATCACCCCGTCGATCACCAGTGGCTGGCCCTCGTGGCCACGGGTCGCGCCGCTCTTCATCTCCCAGGACATCTTGAGGTTCTTGACGTTGTCGGTGTTGATGTCCGACAGCGGACTATGGCGGGTCAATGCGAAGTCCCGCCCGATCCCGCCCCAGTTCTCGGGTTTGGCCGCATTGGCCTGGAACTCGGCATCGGTATCGACCACGGCGGCCGGCGGCGGACTGCTGGCCGGCGGCGCTGTCGTGGGGGTCTGTGCGGTGGATTGCTCGTCGTGTTTGCCGCAGGCGGCGAGGGAGAGTGCGGCGGCCGTCAGGATGAGCGGCGCGGCGATTCGAGACGCGTTGGAAAGCATGGACATACACCCCTCCGGTGATATGTGGACCAGCTAGTCGCCATGCATGGCGCGATGGCGTGGGGGCGAGCCTAGTCCCGTCAAACCGGTGTTGCCAACATAGTCGGGGGGAGTATCCGATCACATGGGGGAAGTAATTGAAAAAACCCTTTATTTCAGCGTTTTAGGGAAATTCGTGATGCACTGCGGCGTTGTGCATTTGCTGCACTGCAAAGCATCCGGCGCGCAAAAAGCGGAATCGATCCTGCCGGACGGTCGGACCGAAGGGCATCTGATCCACCGCCCGGAAACGACGACGCGCCCGAAGGCGCGTCGTTCCACAAGCCAGCGGCGGGGACGTGGCGCTCAGTGCGCCCGTTCGCGTGCGACCGCGCGCCAGCCAATGTCGGTGCGATGGAAGGCATGGGGCCAGGCAATGGCTGCGACACCGGCGTACGCCGCGCGCTGCGCGTCGGACACGCTGTCGCCCAGCGCGGCCACGCACAGCACCCGGCCGCCGGCACTGATCACTTCGCCGTCCGCGTTCAAGGCGGTCCCGGCGTGGAAGACCTTGGCCGTGGCCGGCACGGTGTCCAGGCCGGTGATGATCTCGCCGGTCTCCGGCGTTTCGGGGTAGGGCGCAGCGGCGATCACGACGCCCAGCGACGGACGCGGATCCCACTGCGCCTCGGTCACCTCCAGCTTGCCGTCGATGGCCGCGTCCACCAGGTCCACCAGGTCCGACTGCAGGCGCAGCATCACCGGCTGGGTTTCCGGGTCGCCGAAGCGCACGTTGAACTCAATGACTTTCGGCGCGCCGCTGGCATCGATCATCAGCCCGGCATAGAGGAAGCCGGTGAACGGCACGCCATCGGCGGCCATGCCGGCCACGGTCGGGTTGACCACCTCGCGCATGACGCGCGCGTGGACCTCGGGGGTGACCACCGGCGCGGGCGAGTACGCGCCCATGCCGCCGGTGTTGGGGCCGGTATCGCCGTCGCCGACGCGTTTGTGGTCCTGGCTGGTGGCCATCGGCAGTGCGGTCACGCCATCGACCATGGAGATGAAGCTGGCTTCCTCGCCATCGAGGAATTCCTCGATCACCACGCGCGCGCCGGCATCGCCGAACGCATTGCCCGAGAGCATGTCGCGCACGGCGGCTTCGGCTTCCGCCAGGGTCATGGCCACCACGACACCCTTGCCCGCGGCCAGGCCATCGGCCTTGATCACGATCGGCGCGCCCTTGTCGCGCACGTAGGCCAGGGCCGCATCGATCTCGGTGTGCACTTGGTAGAACGCGGTCGGGATGCCGTGGCGGGCGAGGAAGTCCTTGGCGAAGGCCTTGCTGCCCTCCAGCTGCGCCGCGGCAGCGGTTGGCCCGAAGATGCGCAGGTTTGCGGCGCGGAAGGCATCGACCACCCCGGCGACCAGCGGCACTTCCGGACCAACCACGGTCAGCCCCACGTTTTCGTCCTGGGCGAGCTTCAGCAAGCCAGCGATGTCGGTCACCTTGACCGGCACATTGCGGCAGCGATCTTCCGTAGCGGTGCCGGCGTTGCCCGGCGCGACCAGCACCTCACTGACACGAGGAGACTGGGCCAGCTTCCAGGCCAGGGCGTGTTCGCGGCCGCCTGCACCGATGACGAGGACTTTCATCGCAATGTCTCCGAAAGTGGAGCCCCCTGAGTGAGGGGGCGATTCGCGCCTATGGCGCGAATGGGGGTGTGGAAGCGCAAGGCCGGGGCCCGAAGTTTGCGCAGCGAACTTTGGGATTGATGCCGGCGCAGCCGGAATCAATGCCGGAAATGGCGCACGCCGGTGAACACCATCGCAATGCCGTGTTCGTCGGCCGCGGCGATGACCTCGTTGTCGCGCATCGAACCACCGGGCTGGATCACCGCCTTGATGCCGGCTTCGGCGGCGGCGTCGATGCCGTCGCGGAACGGGAAGAACGCATCGGAAGCCATCACCGAGCCGGGCACGCCCAGCTTGGCGTCGGCGGCCTTGATCCCGGCGATGCGCGCCGAGTACACGCGGCTCATCTGCCCGGCACCCACGCCGATGGTGCGGTGGTCCTTGGCATAGACAATCGCGTTGGACTTGACGAACTTGGCCACCTTCCACGCGAACAGCAGGTCGGTGAACTGCGCCTCGGTCGGTGCCAGCCGGGTCACCACCTTGAGTTCGTCGCGGGTCACCACGCGATCGTCGGCGGTCTGCATCAGCAGGCCCGAGCCGACGCGCTTGGTGTCGATGAAGTGCTGTGACGCCGGCGCCATCGGGATGCGCAGCACGCGCACGTTGGCCTTCTTCTTGGCGTATTCGAGCGCGCCTTCTTCATAGTCCGGCGCGATCAGGACTTCGACGAACTGGCGGTCCAGGATGACCTTGGCGGTGGCCGCATCCAGTTTGGTGTTGAAGGCGATGATGCCGCCGAAGGCGCTGGTCGGATCGGTGGCGTAGGCTAGCTCGTAGGCATCGCCGCAGGCCACACCCACGGCCACGCCGCAGGGATTGGCGTGCTTGACGATGACGCAGGCCGGCGCGTCGAATTGGCGCACGCATTCCCAGGCCGCATCGCTGTCGGCGATGTTGTTGTAGCTCAGCTCCTTGCCCTGCAGCTGGGTGAAGGTCGCCAGCGAGCCCGGCGCCGGGTACAGGTCGCGGTAGAACGCGGCCTGCTGGTGCGGGTTCTCGCCGTAGCGCAGGTCCATCACCTTCACGAAGCTGCCGTTGGCCTGCGCGGAGAACGCGCTGCGCGCCGGCACGTCTTGTGTCGTGTCGATCACGGCGGACAGATAGTTGCTGATCGCCGCGTCGTACTGGGCCACGCGGTTGAAGGCGGCCACCGACAGTGCGAAGCGCTTGGCGGCCGAGAGCTGCCCGTCATGGGATTCGAGTTCGGCGAGCAGGTCGGCGTACTGGTCGGGCGAGGTCGCCACGGCGACCCGGGCGAAGTTCTTGGCCGCGCTGCGCAGCATCGCCGGGCCGCCGATGTCGATGTTTTCCACGGCGTCTTCGAGTCTGCAGTCGGCCTTGGCGGTGACCGCTCCGAACGGATACAGGTTGAGCACCAGCAGGTCGATGGCGCCGATGCCATGCTCGGCCATCACCGCGTCGTCGGTGCCGGCGCGACCGAGCAGGCCGCCATGCACCAGCGGGTGCAGGGTCTTGACCCGGCCATCCATCATTTCCGGAAAGCCGGTGACCTCCGAGACATCCTTGACCGGCAGGCCGGCCTCGCGGATCGCCTTGGCGGTGCCGCCAGTGGAGAGCAATTCGATGTTGCGGGCGGCCAGGGCCTTGGCCAACGCGACCAGGCCGGTCTTGTCGGAGACGGACAACAGGGCCCGGCGCACGGGCAGGAAATCGGAAGACATGGGAGCGGAGGGTGACGGAGCGGCCGCATAGTGTAAGGCCCGTGCGAGCCGGGCCCGGCGAGGTGGCGCAGGCCCCGCCAGGTCGGGAATGAGACGCAGGGCACGCGACGCGCACCGCGCCATGGCTTTTTGCGTGCGAAGCGCTAGGCTCGCGCGGAGTGGCGGCCGACCGGCCCGCTGCCAGGGGGAATGCGATGCCAGGACTCAACAAGCACAGCGCCGACCGGATCCAGGGGGCCTCGCCTCAGGGCGCGCCATCGCCCCGGCCGGCGAGTCAGTCGCTTGCCGTGTTGGCGTCCGCGCCGGCGCCTGCCGCCTCTCCCCAGGTCATGTTGGCCTGGCTGCGCTTGTCCGCACCGTTGCGCTCGCTGTCGGCGTTGCTGCTGGCCCTGGCCGCCGCGGCACTGCTGTTGCCATCGCTGGCCGGCGTGGCCCCCTTGTCGGGGGCGGTGGGCTGGGCACTGGTGTTCAGCGCCACGCTCGGGCTGATGCAGTTCGGATGCGCGCTGGGAGTGCAGTTCGGGACCGACGTGGCCGGTGCCTTGTTTCGCGAAGCCATCCAGGCGCATGACGCGGTGGATGACGTGGCGCTGTCGGTGGACCTGATGCTGGCCGAGGTCGGCGGGACGCCTGAGCCCTTGCCGTTGCTGGTGGCGCCCTGGCCGCGTCTCAAGCGCTGGCTGTCCTGGCAGATGGCCTGTACCGGCCTGCAGGCGTTGTGCCTGGTGATGGCGTTGGTGCTGGTGGCAGGCGGCGCATAGCGGCCGATGCGCAATGCCCAGGGGCATTGCGACAGGGCTTCACGCCAGGCCGTAGTCCTTGAGCTTCTTGCGCAGGGTGGCGCGGTGGATGCCCAGCAGCGCGGCGGCGCGGCTCTGGTTGCCTTCGCAGTGATTGAGCACTTCGACGAACAGCGGGATTTCCATCTCGCGCAGGACGATCTCGTAGACATCGTCTGCATCGCAGCCGTTGAGGTCGCGCAGGTAACGACGCACCGACTGTGCAACGTGTTCGCGCAACGGCGACTTGGGCGTGCCACGACTGGAGTCCTGGCGGGTCGAAGCGGCGTTCAAGGCGTCCCCGGGATCTGGATGCAGCGGAGTGGAGGCCCGGCCAGCGATCGACGCTTGTGGCGGAACGCGGCGGGGGAGGGAGTCTAGCGCGTGGTCGCCCCACGCGCATCACCCAACTTCCAAATCTGTCGCATTCATTGAAAGTCGAACGCGAACGCGACGACGCCTCCGCGTGGTTCGTGCACCTGGACGGCGAGTTGGCCGCTCTGTCCTGGCGCAAGCGTTGTGCTTTGCTGATCCTTGTCCAGGTAATCATCGGGCACCAGGATCCGCGCGCCGGCCACGCGTCCATCGGCATCGGACAGGGACAGGCCGACCGACGGCCATGGCTGTGGCCATGCCGCGTCGTTGCGGAAGGTCGCACGGACCTGCAGGACGCCGGCACGCCCGGGCACGGGACGCACATCGCGCGCGAGCATCGTGTAGGCCTGCGGGTCGTGCCAGGTGGGAAGCGTGCAGCGCAGCAGGCCACACATCGACGCCAACGCCGGTCGCCAACGCGCGTCCTGAGCCAGGCGTGAGGTGTTGGCGATCAACAGCTGCAGCCCCAGCAACAAGGTCAGCACGACCAGCGCGCCCCACTGCCACGCCGGCACGCGGCGCGGCGGCGGTCTGGTGCGGGCCCGGGTGAAGCTGGGCACGGTGGGCGCCGGTTCCGGCGCTGGCGGGGAAAGCGCCACCTCGTCGGTGCCTGCTTCAGGCGATGCCGTCGTGTGCCTCGCTGGCGCGGCTGGGTCCAGGGCAGGTGCGTTTTCGGTCGTGTCTTCGAAAGAAGCAGTTGGCACGGTCCCCCCGTGGTCGATGATGTTGGCCTGCGGCTCGGGGGAGGCCGCGGGTGGCGCCTGCACGCGCGGCGCAGGCACAGGTGAGGTGGCATCGGTGTCCGGGCGCAGCAGGCTGGCCAGACTGGGACCACGGGCCGACTCGTGTGGAAGGGCATGCCCGCAGTGGGGGCAATGCGTTGGCGCCATGCCCGCTGTGGCAGCGAGCGGGTGCTGGCAGTGCGGGCAGAGGTCCGGCATCGGCGTATTCAACCATGGCCGCGCGCGTGGGCGACAGCCGGCTGACTCACGCGTCGCGACGCACGCCGTCGATCCGCATCCAGTCGTCCTGCCGGGTTGCACGCAAGTCGTCGAACCAGGCGGCATAGCGCGTGAGCAGGGCGTCTTCCTGTCCGTGCAGGATGCCGCTCAAGGCGATGCGTCCGCCGGGCGCGACCCGCGCGGCCAGCGTCTCGGCCAGCGCATCCAGGGCCGAGGCCAGGATGTTGGCGACCACGACCGGATAGCGCCGCACCGGTTCGTCCTGCGGCAGGAACACCTGCAGCCGGTCCTGGACGCCGTTGCGCTCGGCGTTGTCGTGCGTGGCCAGCAGCGCCTGCGGATCGTTGTCCACGCCGATGGCCTGGGCCGCGCCGAGTTTCAGCGCCGCCAACGCCAGGATCCCCGAGCCGCAGCCGAAGTCGAGCACCGGCTGCCGCTCGAGCAGGCCCGCGGCGGCCAACTCGTCCAGCCATGTCAGACACAGCGCCGTGGTCGGGTGGGTGCCCGAGCCGAACGCCAGGCCGGGATCGAGCCGGACCACCGCGGCCGCCTGCTCCTGCGCCTCGTCCGGAAGTGCGTGGTTCCACGGCACGATGAAGGTCCGCGCGCCGAAGCGCATCGGCTGGAACTGGTCCAGCCAGGCGCGCTCCCAGTCCTGGTCTTCGACGGCGCGAAACGAGGCACCGGTCCAGTCCAGCCCGGGGTCGAAGGACTCCAGGGCCGCCAGCAGGACCAGGGCATCGGCCTCGGCGGGAAACAGCGCGGTGAGCACCAGCGCATTCCACAGCGGGGTCTCGCCCACGCCCGGCTCGAGGATCGCGCGCTCATTGCTGGTCTCGGCGTCGGCGTCGACCAGGGTCACCGACAGGGCGCCGACGTCCTCGAGCGCGTGCTCGTAGCGTGGCTGCTGGGCCTCGGTGCAGGGGACGGAGAGTTCGAGGAAGGGCATGGCGCGGTCGGTCGGCTTCGAGGAGCGGGCATCCTAGACGACTCGGCCATGACGTGCCGGGTGTCGTGCAGCGCATCCCGGTTCAGCGCGCAGGTCCAGCGCGAGCACAGACGCGGCCGCGGGTGGCAGGCCCTGCGATAGAATGCCGCCTTCGCCATGGCGCGCCCTCGGGCCGGGCCGTGGCCCCCTGGATCCCTCCGACCGCATGCCGCTCGCCCGCTCTCGTCTGCTGTGGTGGTTGTCGCTCCCGGCGCTCGCGCTGGCGGCGTTCGCGTGGCATGGGGGCGAGGGCTTGGGGGGGCTGGTCACGACACGCACCGCGCACCGCGATCCCCAGGTCGCAGACATCCCGGCAATGCGGGTGGGCGATGGATTCCTGGCCGAGCGCAGCAATGCCTTGGCCGTGCCGACCGCCGCCTCGGGGTTCGACGCCCAGCGCGATTTCTACCAGTACGCACGCACCCTGGCCGGTGCCGCCGAGCAGGGCGATGCACAGGCGGCCTGGACCCTCAGCCGCGTCTACGACTACTGCGCGGCCTATGCGCAGGATCCTTCGGGCTACGCGGCGGACAGCATGCGCCTGGAGGCCAGCACCGATGCCGGCGTGGCCGCCATGGTCCGCGCCAGGGCACGGGTGGCGCGACGCTGCGCCGGCTTCTCGCCCGCCGATGGACTGGGCGCGCAGGCGGTGCTGGACGAGCGCGTGCAGGCCGCGCGCGCGGGAAGTCTGGCCAGCGAGGCATCGCTGCTGGCGCTGGGCCGTCCGCTGCAGGACTCGGCCGACTATCGGCGTGGGCTGGTGCAGCGGGTACTGGCGTCGCGTGATCCGCAGGCTTTTGCCGCCATCGCGCCGGCGATGGGCGCGGCAGCCAACGGAGATGCGGCTTATCGCGGCTTCGTCGCTGGCGACCAGTTTGCGTTGTTGGCCTGGCAGCTGGCCGCCTGCCGGCTGGGATTGGACTGTGGCGCGGACAGCGCGCTGATGACCGGTTATTGCGCCAATGCCGGAATCTGTTCGCGCGATGCCACGCAGAATTTTTCGAATTTCGTGTTCGATGCCGCCGTACCGGGGCAGGGAGCTGACAAGATGGATGAACTGGTGAACACCTTGATCCAGACCGAGGGAGAGACCTCATGAAGATCCGCCAGAGGTTGCACAAGGCGCGCCATTGGCTGTGGCCGGCATTGTTCGTGGCGTATTCGGCCACGGCGATCGGCGTGGTGGTCATCGATGCCTCGGACCTGCGCTATCAGCAGCTGTCGCAGGTGAAGCTGACCTCGGTGAAGCAGGAACCGCAGGCGCGCCGCAATGGCGCCAGCCAGGTCGCCGCGGTGTACCGCGCGCAGAGCGGCATGCCGTTCTCCACGCTGCCGGCGGGCGCGACCTTCCAGATCGTGTGGCCCGATGGGTCGACCGAGACGATGATGATCGTCGACCCGACGTCCGCGGCCGGCACCGTGCCGGTGCCCGGGACCCAGCAGCCGGCGCCCGATCCGGCGCGGTAAGGGAATCCAACGAAGCAGGGCCGCGTCCGGGAGGACGCGGCCCTGTCGTAAGCCACCAGCGCCGAGGCGCCGATCAGGTCAGCGAGATCGACTTGGTCTTGCGTTCGGCCAGGCGCTTTTCCAGGTAGTGGATGTTCTGCCCACCGGCCTGGAAGCCCTTGTCGCGCATGATCCGCTGCTGCAGCGGCACGTTTGTCTTGATGCCTTCGACCACCGTCTCGTTGAGTGCCACCTGCATGCGTGCGATCGCAGTGGCGCGGTCCGGGCCGTGCACGATCAGCTTGCCGATCATCGAGTCGTAGTTCGGCGGCACGCGGTACCCCTCGTAGATATGGGTATCCACGCGCACGCCCGGGCCACCGGGCGGATGGAAGTGCTGGATCAGGCCCGGATGCGGCATGAAGGTTTCCGGATCTTCCGCATTGATGCGGCACTCGATGGCGTGACCGGTCAGCACCACGTCGCTCTGCTTGATCGACAGCTTCTGGCCGGCGGCGATCTTGAGCTGCTCGCACACCAGGTCGATGCCGGTCACCAGTTCGGTCACCGGATGCTCGACCTGGATGCGGGTGTTCATCTCGATGAAGTAGAACCGCCCGTCTTCGAACAGGAACTCGAAAGTGCCCGCGCCGCGGTAGCCGATGCGGATGCAGGCTTCCACGCAGACCTTGCCGATCTGCTCGCGCAGTTCTGCGGTGATGCCCGGCGCCGGGGCTTCCTCGACCACCTTCTGGTGGCGGCGCTGCATCGAGCAGTCGCGTTCGCCCAGGTGGATGGCGTTGCCCTGGCCGTCGGCCAGCACCTGGATCTCCACGTGGCGTGGATTCTCCAGGTACTTCTCCATGTAGACCTCGCCATTGCCGAAGGCCGCCTTGGCCTCGGCCTTGGTGGTCTCGATCGAGGACTTCAGCGCGGCTTCGGCATGGACCACACGCATGCCGCGGCCACCGCCGCCGCCGGAGGCCTTGATGATCACCGGGTAGCCGATCTCGCGGGCGATCTTGGTGTTGGCCACGATGTCATCGCCCAGCGGGCCGCCCGAGCCGGGCACGCACGGCACGCCGGCGGCCTTCATGGCGCGGATGGCTTCGACTTTGTCGCCCATCAGGCGGATGGTGTCGGCCTTGGGACCGATGAACACAAAGCCGGACTCCTCCACACGCTCGGCGAAGTCGGCGTTTTCCGACAGGAAGCCGTAGCCGGGGTGGATGGCCTGTGCGTCGGTGACCTCGGCCGCGGCGATCAGGGCCGGGACATTGAGGTAACTCTCGGTCGAGGGCGCCGGGCCGATGCAGACCGACTCGTCGGCCATGGCCACGTGCTTGAGGTTACGGTCGACGGTGGAATGCACCGCGACCGTGCGGATACCCAGGGTATGACAGGCGCGCAGGATGCGCAGCGCGATCTCGCCCCGGTTGGCGATGACGACTTTATCCAGCATGGCCAGCGCCTTAGCCGATCACGAACAGCGGCTGGTCGAATTCGACCGGCTGGCCGCTCTCGCCCAGGATGGCGACCACGGTGCCCGACTGGTCGGCCTCGATCGGATTGAACATCTTCATCGCCTCGATGATGGCCAGGGTCTCGCCGGCCTTGACCTGCTGGCCGACGGTCACGAAGGCCGGCTTGTCCGGCGACGGGGAGGCATAGAAGGTGCCGACCATCGGCGAGCGCACCACATGGCCATCGGGCAGGCCGCTGGCGGCCTTGGCCGTGCCACCGGTGGAGGCCTCGGTGGGCGAACTCATCGGCATCGGCTTGCCTTCGGCCTGCGCGGCGGCGGGGACGGCATAGGTCATCGGGGCCGCGGCCGGCGCAGCGAAGCTGCCCTGCGGGACGCGGGCCAGGCGGACGGATTCTTCGCCTTCCTTGATCTCGATTTCGGCGAGATTGGATTCTTCCAGCAGGTCGATGAGTTTCTTGATCTTGCGCAGGTCCATGAAAGGCCTCTGTGGTTATGCGTTGGTGCGAAAAATGGGAGCGACGGCGCGATGACCGGCGTGTGGAAACGGGCGTGTCCGGTCGGGTGCGGTGATGTCGGGGCGGCCGACGGTGCGGCGCATGGGCAGGCGATGTGCTGCCGGAGGCATCGACCGGGACGGCGGGTGGATCATCAAGCGCTCCGCGAAGAAGGCGGCAGTCTGGAGGAAGCCGGCAATGCTGTCCAGTTCGCCGAACTTTTCAGTGATTTAATCGCGCGTTTGAATTTGCCCGGGCGATGTCGCCGTAGCGCCGACCCAGCTGGAAAGCGCACCGTCGGCGAACGGACCGACCTGCTGCTTGAGGATCCGGCCGTCGCGCCCGACCAGCACGCTGTAGGGCAGGACACCGGCCCGGTTGCCCAGCCACACGCTCGCGTCGGCGGGGCTCGGCGTGTCCAGCACGATGGGGTAGCGCACCGCGACGCGCTCCAGGAACGCGCGCACCGCCGCGGGCCGGTCCAGGGCCAGGCCGACCACCTGAACACCGTGGGCGCCCTGGCTGCGGGCAAAACGGTCCAGTTCGGGCATTTCCTTGATGCACGGTGCGCACCAACTGGCCCACACGTTGATCAGCAGCGGGCGGCCCGGTGCCAGCTCGCGCAGGTCGATAGGCCGGCCCTCCAGATCGGGCAGGCGCAGGGAGGGCATCGGGTCGCCGCGCCGCGCGGGCGTCACGCCCGGCGGTGGCGCCGGCGCGCTGGCGTCCAGTGCCGCTTGCAGGGCACGCTGCCCGGTGTCGGTGCGATGCCAGCCGGCCTGTGTCCACACGCCAGCCGCGATGCCGGCCACGCCAGCGACCACCGCCACCATCAGCAAGCGGACGCCGGGGCGGGCCATCAGGGGGCCGAAGCGCGCTTCAGGGCGTCCTGGACCAGGGCCGGGGTCAGCACGGTCGGCAGCACTTCGCCCTCGCCCCCGCCGCGCGGGAACACCACGTAGAGCGGGACGCCCACGGCGTGATGGGCCTGCAGGAAGGCGGTGATCTGCGGATCGACATTGGTCCAGTCGCCACGCATCAACACGGCGTCGGCCTGCTGCATGGCCTGGCGGAAGGCGTCCCGATCGAGCACGGCTTTTTCGTTGGCCTTGCAGGTCACGCACCAGTCGGCGGTCATGTCCACGAACACGACCTTGCCCTGCGTGCGCAGTTCGGCCAGCCGGTCCGGCGAGAAGGTCTCCACGCCATCGGCTGCGCTGGCGGTCTCCCGGGCCGGCGGCGCGACGCGGTGCAGCAGCGCCAGCGGCACGATAGAGGTCAGAACAATGGCCACCGCCAGCGTGCGGCGCAGCGGCGCGGTCTGGAAGCGCACGCGCTCAAACGCCCACAGGCCTAGCGCCAGCACCACCAGCCCGGCCAGCGCCAGTGCGACCGCATCCACGCCGCGCTGCTGGCCCAGGACCCACAGCATCCACACCGCGGTCAGGTACATGGGGAAGGCCAGGACCTGCTTGAGCGTTTCCATCCAGGCCCCTGGGCGCGGCAGGCGTGCCGCCAGCGCCGGCACCAGGCCGATCAGCAGGAAGGGCAGCGCCATCCCCAGGCCCAGCGCGGCGAACACCGCCAGGGCCAGCGGCAGGGGCGCGGCGAAGGCAAAGGCCAGCGCTGTGCCCATGAACGGCGCCGTGCACGGGCTGGCCACGACCACGGCCAGCACGCCGGTGAAGAAATCCCCGCCCAGGCCGCCACGCTCGGTCAATCCGCGGCCGGTGCCTGCCAGGCCATAGCCCACCGCGAACACGCCCGACAGGCTCAGGCCCACGGCGAACATCACATAGACCAGCGCGCCAATCACCAGCGGCTGCTGCAGCTGGAAGCCCCAGCCCAGCGCCTGTCCGGTGGCGCGCAGCCCCAGCGCGATACCGCCGACCAGCAGGAAGCTCAACATGACGCCAGCCGCGTAGCTCAGCGCGCTGGCCCGGGCGTGGGCGTGGCCGCGGCCGCCTTCGGCCAGCGACAGCGCCTTGAGCGACAGGACGGGCAGGACGCAAGGCATCACATTGAGGATCAGTCCGCCCAGCAACGCGGCCAGCAAAGCCAGCAGCCAGGTCGAGGCGCCGCCGCTTTGTTGGGCGCGTGCCAATACGTCCGGTGGCGGCGTCGAGCGGGGGACTTCAGCCGGCGTCGCTGGGCCGGCATCGCCCTCGAGGGGGATGGGCGCGGCCTGCTGCAGGGCGGCGCGCTCGGCGGCAGGGGTGACCGCGCCGGCGGGGATCGACAGGTCCACCGAGCGGGTCATCGGCGGATAGCAGATGCCGTTGGTCTGGCAGCCCTGGAAGATGACGTGGAGCGTGGCCTTGGCGGCCTCGGAGCGCGTGCGCAGGACCGGCACGGGAACCTCGACCTGATCGAAGTACACCGTGACATCGCCGAAGTGCTCGTCATGATGTGCCTGGCCGGCCGGCCAGGTCGGCCGGCCGAGCTCCAGCGCGTCGCTACCGGTCAGCGACAGCGAGGTGCGGTCGCGATACAGGTAATACCCCTTGGCCGGGGTGAAGCGCAGCAGCAGCTGATTTCCATCGTAGGCGATGGCTTCGAAGCCGAAGGCCTGCGCCTCGGGCAGCGGCGCCGCATCGGTGGCCCCGGCGGCGCCAGGCGTGGCGCCGAGCAGGGAGCTCGTGCGCTTTGCGCCCAGACCCAGGCCGCTGCCGGCATTGCCGGCGGCCGCATGCACCGGGACCTGCAGCGTGCGCGATTGCGGGGGGTAGCACACCCCGGCGTCGGCGCAGCCCTGGTAGCGCACCGTCAGCGCCACCGTGCCGTCGCTGGAGGCCTGACCGGGAAGCAGGGCGTCCAGTTGCGTACGATAGGTCTCCACCGGGCCGAAGAACTCGTCGGTGTGCTTGTCACCGTCCGGCAGCTGCAGCGCGCCGGCCTGGAAACCCGCGCCCTCGGCAGACACCGAGGTGCGGTGACGGTAGAGGTAGTAGCCCTTGGCGATCTTCCAATGGACGGCGATGCCCTGGTCGGTGGCGTCGGCGCGGAGCACGAAGGCCTGGTCGACGGGGAGCAGGCTGGCCGGATCGGCGGCTGTGGCGGACAGGGTCGGAAGCAGCAGGGCCAGCACGCCGGCCAGACGAAGGATCAGTGACATGGCGCGCAGCTTAGCGGAGCGGCGGCCCCGCGAGCGCCACCAGACGGGCAATGCGCTGTTGCATCCAGGCGCCTGTCGCCGCGCGCGAGGTCAGCTGCGCGATTCGCTCGTGCGGCCAGCGCCGCGCGGCCGTACCCGACCGGTGCGCTGCGAGGCCAGGGTTTCCATGACTTCCAGCAATGACAGGCGTGCTTTGAGCGGCGCTTCGCGGAAGGCGCGCACCAGCCGGAACTCCAATGGATCTTCCACCAGGATCGCCTCGGCGGTGGCGATCGAATCCAGTTCCACCTCGCGCGAAAGCGTCATGCCGCCGCGTCCGGTCGCCAGCCATTCGAACTGCGTGCCGGTCGCCAGGGCGACCTCGCGCAAGTGGGACACGCTGGGGCTCTTTCCCTTCGGCGACTCCCAGTGGCTGACTGCGCTTCGCTGCACCCCCACCGCTTCTGCCAACTGACTTTGCGAAAGTCCTGCAAGGCGACGTGCCATGCGGATTCGCTCGGGTGCATCCATCAAACCTCTCCGTGGCGATCGCCATCCAGAAACTTTTGTGACCATAGCCAAACGTTGAAAGGAGCGGAATGGAAATTGACAACAATACTAACGTGGTGACCAAAAATAGGCATACGTTGTCCGCTATTGGTCACCCTTTGCCTGCCAGTTCCAATCAGCACGGCGTGTGTAGGGATTCATGACCCCGCAGGTCACTAGTCAAGCGGGGTTTTGCGTGAGTTCAGGCTTTGCGCCGCGTGTCAGGGGTTGGTATCTCTATGTCCGTCGGCACGGAAGCCGGCACAGACAGGACGTCGGCGGGGGGAGTTGGCGCAAGTCAGGACTCGACGGATAGGAATCCCTTACCATTCCCTTGAAGAGCACGCATGCCGCACATGCGTGCTCTTCTTTTATGTGCGCCGTACGCGCAAACCTCGCGTTTCTGCCTTGCTCGATTGAAAAAATCTGCGGCGCCGGCCTTGAAAGGGCGTCGCGACCGCCCAATCTGCCCAGTCAGCCCCTCGCATCCTTGCCGATGCCGGGTTTTTGTCGCCAGCGCTGCTGGCACTCGCTACGGCAGAGTGCTAACATCGCCGGCCATTTCCTAGTCCAATCAATCACTTAAGAGGATTGACATGAGCAACATCAAGCCGCTGTTCGACCGTGTGGTCATCAAGCGTATGGAAGAAGAAAAGCTGTCCGCGGGCGGCATCGTGATTCCGGACTCGGCCACCGAGAAGCCGATCAAGGGCGAAGTCGTCGCCGTCGGCGCCGGCAAGACCCTGGACAACGGCAGCGTGCGCGCGCCGCAGGTCAAGGTGGGCGACAAGGTCCTGTTCGGCAAGTACAGCGGCACGGAAGTGAAGCTGGACGGCACCGACTACCTGGTGGTGAAGGAAGACGACATCTTCGCGACCCTGGGCTGAGCCCGGCGCGTCATTCCCGTTTCCCAATCATTCGCATTAGACATCCGAGGTAATAGCAATGGCTGCCAAAGACATTCGTTTCGGTGAAGACGCTCGCTCGCGCATGGTGCGCGGCGTGAACGTGCTCGCCAATGCCGTCAAGGCCACCCTGGGCCCGAAGGGCCGCAACGTCGTGCTCGAGAAGAGCTACGGCGCCCCGACGATCACCAAGGACGGCGTGTCCGTCGCCAAGGAGATCGAACTGGCCGACAAGTTCGAGAACATGGGCGCGCAGATGGTCAAGGAAGTCGCTTCCAAGACCTCCGACAACGCCGGTGACGGCACCACCACCGCCACCGTGCTGGCCCAGGCCTTCATTCGCGAAGGCATGAAGGCCGTCGCCGCCGGCATGAACCCGATGGACCTCAAGCGCGGCATCGACAAGGCCGTGACCGCCGCCGTCGCCGAGCTGAAGAACATCTCCAAGCCCACCGCCGACGACAAGGCCATCGCCCAGGTCGGCACGATCTCGGCCAACTCGGACGAGTCGATCGGCAACATCATTGCCGAAGCCATGAAGAAGGTCGGCAAGGAAGGCGTGATCACCGTCGAGGAAGGCTCGGGCCTGGAGAACGAGCTGGACGTGGTGGAGGGCATGCAGTTCGATCGCGGCTACCTGTCGCCGTACTTCATCAACAACCAGCAGAGCCAGTCGGCCGATCTGGACGACCCGTTCATCCTGCTGCACGACAAGAAGATCTCCAACGTCCGTGACCTGCTGCCCGTGCTGGAAGGCGTGGCCAAGGCCGGCAAGCCGCTGCTGATCGTCGCCGAGGAAGTCGAAGGCGAAGCGCTGGCGACCCTGGTGGTCAACACCATCCGCGGCATCGTCAAGGTCGTGGCCGTCAAGGCTCCGGGCTTCGGCGACCGTCGCAAGGCGATGCTGGAAGACATGGCCGTGCTGACCGGCGGCACCGTGATTTCCGAGGAAGTGGGCCTGTCGCTGGAGAAGGCCACGATCAAGGATCTGGGCCGCGCCAAGAAGGTGCAGGTCACCAAGGAAAACAGCACCATCATCGACGGCGCTGGCGACACCTCGGCCATCGAGTCGCGCATCAAACAGATCAAGGCGCAGATCGAGGAGACCTCCTCGGACTACGACCGCGAGAAGCTGCAGGAGCGCGTGGCCAAGCTGGCCGGCGGCGTGGCCGTGATCAAGGTCGGTGCCTCGACCGAGATCGAGATGAAGGAAAAGAAGGCGCGCGTCGAAGACGCCCTGCACGCCACGCGCGCTGCGGTGGAAGAAGGCGTGGTCCCGGGCGGCGGCGTCGCGCTGATCCGCGCCAAGGCCAACCTGGGCGAGATCAAGGGCATCAACGAAGACCAGAACCACGGGATCGAGATCGCCCTGCGTGCCATGGAAGCCCCGCTGCGCGAGATCGTCACCAACGCCGGTGAAGAGCCCTCCGTGATCGTCAACAAGGTCAAGGAAGGTTCGGGCAACTTCGGCTACAACGCCGCCAACGGCGAGTTCGGCGACATGGTCGAGTTCGGCATCCTGGATCCGACCAAGGTGACCCGCACCGCGCTGCAGAACGCCGCTTCGATCGCCGGTCTGATGATCACCACCGAAGCGATGGTGGCCGATAGCCCGAAGAAGGAAGAGCCGGCGATGCCGCCGGGCGGTGGCATGGGTGACATGGGCGGCATGGGCTTCTAAGCCCGCCGCGCAGCCTGGCTGCTGTTGCATGAAAGAAGCCCCGCCTCGGCGGGGCTTCTTTTTTTGCGCAGGACCCGGTGAGTTGCCGATGAAACATTCGCACGCGCTGGAAAGTCGTGTTATCAATGCTGCCCATGAACGCACACCGCGCCCGCTATTACTTTTGGTTTCCGACGCCCACGGCGGAGGAAGGAGCGCGTTCACCCTGAAGAGACCCTTCAGACGCATCCCGAAAGCCGCCAGCGACACTGGCGGCTTTTTTGTTGCCAGTCCGCTCCACCGCAATCCACGCCGTACCCGACACGAGATACCAAGATGGCCCCGCTCACTTCCGACCTGCGCATCCGCAAAATCGAGCCGTTGCATACGCCCGCCGAGCTGATCGCCGAATTCCCCTGCGACGACGTCGCCTCCGATACCGTGGCCGCCGCCCGCACCGCACTGCATGAGATCCTGCATGGGCGTGACGACCGCCTGGCGGTGGTGATCGGGCCATGCTCGATCCATGATCCGGCCGCTGCCCTGGAATACGCGCGTCGCCTGCGCCCGCTGCGCGATGCGCTGGGCGGCGAACTGGAAATCATCATGCGTGTGTATTTCGAGAAGCCGCGCACCACGGTGGGCTGGAAGGGTCTGATCAACGATCCGCGCCTGGATGGCAGCTTCCGCATCAATGAAGGCCTGGCCACCGCGCGCAGCCTGCTGCGCCAGATCAATCTGCTGGGCCTGCCGGCTGGTTGCGAATATCTGGACGTGATTTCCCCGCAGTACATTTCCGACCTGGTGGCCTGGGGCGCGATTGGTGCGCGCACCACCGAAAGCCAGATCCACCGCGAGATGGCCAGCGGCCTGTCCTGCCCGGTGGGTTTCAAGAACGGCACCAGCGGCGATGTGAAGATCGCCGTGGACGCGGTGGGCGCGGCCTCGCATCCGCATCATTTCCTGGCCGTCACCAAGGACGGGCAGTCGGCGATCGCCTCGACCACCGGCAACCCGGATTGCCACGTCATCCTGCGCGGCGGCAAGGTGCCCAACTTTGATGCGGCCAGCGTGCAGGCGGCCAGCGAGGTGCTGGAGAAGAACGGTCTGGCACCGCGGCTGATGGTCGATGCCAGCCACGCCAACAGCAGCAAGAAGCCGGAGAACCAGCCCAGGGTGATCGACGATATCGCCGGACAGCTGGAGGCCGGCGAGCGCCGCATCGTCGGGGTCATGGTCGAAAGCCACCTGGTGGCCGGGCGTCAGGACCTGGTCGACGGACAGTCGCTGACCTACGGCCAGAGCATCACCGACGGCTGTATCGGCTGGGACGAGTCGGTCGCCGTGCTCGAGCGCCTGGCCGTGGCGGTGAAGGCGCGTCGCGCGCGCAAGGTCTCGCAGGCCGCCTAAGGGTTTGTTCGGGGCGCTGCGGGCGAGGACACGCAGTGCACAGGGGCATCGGGCATCCTGCACCCGATGGATCGTCCGATACAGGCGGCTTCGCGCCGTCCCGTCCCGCGCTGGCTGCGCCGCACCGCTCTGGCGTTGCTGGCGCTGTACGTGCTCTACCTGCTCGCCGGCAACCTGTTCCTCAATACCGCGCTGGGTCCCTGGAGCGTCAACCGCAAGCCGGACAAATTCGCCATGCACTGGGGTCCGGCGCTGACCTGGTGGCCCGGTGAGGTGGTGCTGTGGAAGGTCTCCATGCGCGGCCACGTCGGCCGCACGGTGTGGTCGATCCAGGCCGCGCGTGCCAGCGGGCATGTGTCGCTGCTCAATCTGCTGCACAAGGAGGTCTATGTGCCGCGGGTGCGCGCCGATGAGGTAACCGGCCGGGTCGAACGCGTCGCGCAGGAAATGCCGCCGCCACCGGTGCGCCCGGGCGGCTGGTTGCTGAATTTCCCGGCGATCACCAGCGACAGCATCCGCGGAGGACAGGTGGGTGCCCTGGACGTTCAAGGGCAGGGCAGGGCAAAGGTCGGTTTCACCAAGCGCCTGCGCGGCGGTCCGGCCGAACTGCTCGCTTCCACCGCCAATTTCGAGCAACTGCGGCTGGCGCGCGACCAGGTGGCCTTGCTGCAGGACGCCTCCCTGAAGGCCGACTTCGGGATGACGCCGGTCGCCCGCTCGCAGGCAAAGGGTGCACAGAAGCTGCGCTACACGCGGATCGCGGTGACCGTGGAGGGCGCGACCCCGGCCCTGTCCGCGCGCCAGACCGATGCCGGGCGCCTGGCGCTCACCCTGCAGCCGGGGCAGGGGCATGTGCAGGGCAGCTTGGCGCTGGAGCAAGCGGCGCTGGCTTCCGGTGGTGTCCTGTCCTGGCGCATGCCGGTGACCCTCATCGACCTGCAGGGGAAGTCGCATCGCAGCACCCTGGCCGCGCAGCTTTCGGTTGATCGCGACCTGCATCTGAAGGCGACGCTGCCGCCCCAGCCCGACGGTGTGCTGGCCATCGACGCGGACCTGCGCGCCGATGGGACCCAGATTCCCCTGGACAACTTCCGGACCTTGTTGCCGCGCACCTCGGGGCGGGTCACCGGCCAGTGGCAGTTCAGTTCGCTGAAGTGGATCACCGCCCTGTTTATCGACGTGCCGTGGCTATCGCTGCAGGGCGCCGGGCGGGTGCAGGGCGATGTCACCCTGGATCACGGGGTGCTGGCCCCGGGCAGTCGGCTGGAGATTCCCCACATCGACGCGCGCGCGGACGTGCTGGGGCAGCGGATCACCGGCACGGCCAGCGCCAAGGCGGCACTGACCGAGGAGGCCGGCGGGCGCAAGCGCTCGCGCGTGGACGTGCGCATGACCGAGTTCAGCGTGGCCGCCCTGGATGCCTTGTCGCGGCCCTACATCCGCGGCGACGACCTGCGCCTGCGGACCGAAAGCGACCCGGACCTGGCCAAGGCCCGGCAGTCGCTCAAGGCGCGGCTGGACTTTACCGATGCGCGGGTGCCGGACCTGCGCGCGTACAACCGCTTTTTGCCCAACGACCACATGCGGTTCGATGACGGCGCCGGCACGCTGAGCGGGACCCTGGCCCTGGATGCCTCGGGCAACGCCGCCAGTGGCCGGGTACGCATGGCGGGCCGGCACGCCCAGGTCACAGCCGCCGGGCTGGCGCTGCGCGCCGACGTGGACGTCGACCTGCGCCTCAAGCGCGCCGACCTGGAGCGCCAGCGCTTCGAGGTCGATGGCAGCCAGGTGGCCCTGCGCAACGTCAGCTTCACCCAGCGCAGCAATGCCCGCGCCGGCTGGTGGGCACAGGTTGACCTGCCGCGCGCGCGGCTGGACGTCGACGATGGGCGGCTGTCGGTCGCAGGCCAGGTGCAGACCCGGATGAAGGACGTGGGTTTTCTGCTGGACCTGTTCTCGCAGGACCATGATTACCCCAAGTGGATGTTCAAGCTGGTCGATGCCGGCACGGTGCAGGCCAAGGCAAAAGTGCGTTGGCGGCGCGATGCCCTGGTCCTGGACCAGATCGATGCCAGCAACGACCGATTCGACCTGATCGGACGCTTCCGCCTGCGCGACCAGCGCCAGGCCGAAGGGGATCTCTACGCGCGCTGGGGGGTGCTGGGCACCGCCGTCGAATTGCGCGACGGGCACCACCAATTCCACGTGCTGGGCGCCAAGCGCTGGTACGAGGCCCAACCCGCCTACCTGCCGTAGCGGGCGTTCAGTTTCAGCCGCAATTTGTTTTGCAGTGCAGCGTGCATTGTCCGAAAAGCGGGCGCAGGATTGACCCCGCATCCCGACGTGGGGGAGGGAGCAGGCCCGCAACTGGTGAAAGCCATTGCGGGCTTTTTATTGGTTCTTCGCTGATTAGCGTGGAGCTTTTCCTGCCTATCGGTACCCTCGACGACTGACTTTCAGGCTCGAGGGTGGGTCATGTTGGACCGGAAGACGATCGAGAGGCTGGGCGGCTGGGAGGGCTACCGGGTGGAGCGGATCGTCTGGCCGGAAGGCGAGAGCCGAACCGTCACCATCTACCTCAAGCCATCGGGACGCACGATGTACTGCGAGCAGTGCGGCAGCCGGTGCCGCCAGGTCCATGAGACGACCGTTCGCCGGGTTCGGGACCTGCCACTGATGGCGCTTCAGGTGAAGCTGGTGGTGCCGCGCCGGCGGGTCTGGTGCGAGCAGTGTGGCGGGCCGCGGCTGGAGAAGCTGGCCTGGCTGGGGCGTTACCAGCGGGTCACCGACCGGTTGGCCGAGGCGGTCAGCCAATTGCTTGTATCCAGCAACATCATCGCTGTGGCGCGCTTCTTCCAGCTGGGCTGGCACACGGTCAAGTCGCTGGACAAGGCTAGGCTGCGCCAGACGGTCCAGGAGCCGGACTGGAGCCAGATCCACTATCTAGCGATGGACGAGTTCGCCCTGCACAAAGGCCACCGCTATGCCACGGTGGTGGTCGATCCGATCCGTCGCCAGGTCCTGTGGGTCGGCAACGGCCGATCGCGCGAGACTGCCAGGGCCTTCTTCGAGC
>Ga0222713_10001517_pt1 | contig 25973 bp, 34 predicted proteins | sample C33_649DmetaG_FD_165061 | JGI IMG/M metagenome (GOLD analysis project Ga0222713, IMG submission 165061) | Estuarine water microbial communities from San Francisco Bay, California, United States - C33_649D | ecosystem: Environmental > Aquatic > Marine > Unclassified | place: USA: California... | reverse complement strand
TTTTCATCCGAAGCCAAAGTAATATCAAAATATTGATTTGAATTGAGTTTCAAATCAAATCTATTGAAATAATAATTGTTGATGTTTTGGGTAGCCATTTACCTTTTTTAAGATAAATACTTTCTTTGTTGTATTTATAGTAAAAAAACTGCAATGGTTAAGTATAACACATTTAGAAAACAATCCGCAGCAGAGAAAAGAGCTGAGGAGTTAGGATGTAAAGGTTCACACAAAATGGACAAAGGTTTTATGCCATGCTCGTCTCACAAAGAATTTGAAAAAGTTGCCAATACAAAAAAGCCAAAAGGTGAAATCGAAGAATTAATTGATTTTGACGGTACAATGAACAACTCAAAAATACCACCTTTGAATCTTGGATTAACACCAAGAAAAACAACAGACCAAACGGTTGCTGCCGCAAGAATTACCTCTGACCCACTATTAAGAGGTTATAGAGTTTTCTATACTGAATCAGAAATCAAAGAAGAAGACTTCTCAACAGCATTTGGATATGATGAAACAAAAGATATGGATGCTGAAGAAGCAATTGATTATTTTGTTGATGAATTAGGTTTTGATGAAGATAAAGCTGAAGGTCGTGTTGAGGAATTAGGTAAAACACCTGAATTAGATGACCAAAAAGTTAAGGGTGCATTTACTCGTATGAGATTGAAAGAAAAATTTTATACAAAAAAAGAAATGAAAGAAATCATTGACGGTATTGTAGATAAAAAATCAGACTCAAACGACATTCAATTCGCACCAAAAGAAATGTCTAAAATAATCGTAAGAAATGTTAAGACATTAAAAAAGTTGGCAGAAAAAGAAGGTATAAGTGTTAATCAACTTATTAGTATGTTAAAAAATGAACAGTGATTTATATAATAAAACTGCTAAATTACCTGAATCATTAATCAAACATCTTAATGATTCCTTCAACTCTATTAATGGAGATTCAAACATTGAAGGTTTCAAAAGAAATAAGGAACTAAGAGAAACAGGAACAGCCACTTACCAACAAATTAAAAGAATTAAAAATTGGTTTGATTCTTATAGTGGTAACAAAGAAGATGCACCATTTATATTGAATGGAGGTGATAGAATGAATAATTGGTGTGATACAGTTTTAAACCATTGGAGAGAATCCGTTAAAGGTGGAAAACAAATAAAATCAGATACAGGAATGCAAAACGCCTTTATAAAAAATCACAGTAAAGAAGGTGGTAGTGTTAATCCTGGTGATAGTCACAAAGACGGATTTTCTAAACACGACGCATCAATATCTGAAAGTATAAACCGTTTCAAAAAAATAATAGAATATGGCAACACAAAATGATAAATTAGATTTTTCTCAACCCGAAAACACTTTAAGTGCTATTGCTGCGGCTGAGAGACAAAAGTTATTTCCAAGAAATGACTATTCACCTGAATCTGCACAATATTCAGCAACTAGTCCTGACGCTATGTCAACTGGTGATGAACAAGGTAGAGGAACTGGTAATTTCTTAGATATCTATAATGACAATGCGGGTACTAAAACAGACATTGCAGAAAGAAAAGAGGATATCAAGATAAATAAATATAATCAGTATAAACCATACTACGTATAACCATAATGAAACTACTTAATAGTTTTAAATCTATTTTAACAGAAATAGCTTCTCTTAGTGATATTCAAAATACCATTAAGAAGAAGCAGATTTGTGTTATTTACTACGATGGTGATGAACCGGGTGGTAGAGGTCTTAGAACTATTGAACCAGTCTGTGTTGGGTATTCAAAAGCAGGTAACTTAGTATTGAGAGCTTGGGACGAAGAAGGTGCATCTCACACGGCAAGAACAGGTGAACAACCATTACCTGGTTGGAGATTATTTCGTGTAGACAAAATATTGACTTACAAACCAACCTTAGATAACTTTACTACAGCAAGACCTGGTTATAATCTCAATGGAGATAAAAGTATGACAAGAGTCATTCTAAATGCAAAATTTTAATACAAGAAGATGAGTGATTTAATGCAAAAATTAGCAATGTCCAAAAAAATAATGGAAGCTCAAGATAGAATTCCAAGAGGACAATCAACAGGAATGCCGAGTATGATGAATGAACCTATTCCTAATGCAAAATATAATATCCCACAAGATATGGTTTCAGAGTCAGTTCAGAAACCAGTACAAATGCCACCACAACAAATGGATGAGTCAAGAATTTTGAACTCAAAATTACCTGAACACATCAAAAAACTAATGATTGAAAACCCTATTCAACAACCATCGTTTGGTTTAGGTGGTCCTGTATTATCTGACGAAATTATCGAAGGAGCCGCTAAGTTGATGGGTGTAACTCCAAAACAACAAACTAACGAATCATCTCAATCACAAACAAATTACAGTAATAATGATTTGAAACAAATGATTCGTGACGTAGTAAGAGATACCGTTAGAGATGTAGTTAAGGAAGAACTACAAAAAGTAGGTATGATTTCAGAAGGTCAATCTACTAACGAGTCACTACAATTAAGAATTGGTTCACATGTCTTTGAGGGTAAGGTGACCAAAATGAAAAAAATCAAGTAAGGTAGTTTCCTATTTTTTTATTTTTGATTATACTTTTTACAAAACAAAAGTATGTCAAAGATTAAAGTATTAGTATTACCTTCAGATAGAACAGGTGTTGGTAAATTCCGTTCAGTAGAACCCCACATTTTTTTACAAAACAAATTTAGTGAAGATTTTCACGTGGACATTGATTATGAACCACGTGTTGATGATATGAACTATTGGAAACAATATGATATGGTTTGTTTCCACCGTTCAATTGGTCGTGATTATGATATTGCACCAATGATTATTCAAAGACTTAATAGTATGGGTATCATCACTGTGATGGACTTGGACGATTATTGGTTACCTACGGTAGACCACCCAGCATACCATTTAGTCGTTCAAAGTAAGTTACATGAGAAAATCATGAACAACTTGAAGGTATCTCAGTACGTTACTACAACCACATCTATTTTTGCCAGCGAAATTAAAAAGTTCAACAAGAATGTATTTGTTTTACCAAACGCAATTAATCCTGACGAACCTCAATTTAAGGCAGAAACACTTCCTTCTGAAAAAATTAGATTTGGTTGGTTAGGTGGCTCTTCACACTTAAAAGATATTCAACTATTAGATGGTACATTTAACAAACTATCACAACTTAAAGATAAGTTTGAAGTTTACCTATGTGGTTTTGATGTAAGAGGAAGTGTTACTGAAATTAACAAACAAACAGGTGAACAAAATGTAAGACCTATCAGACCTGAAGAGACTGTTTGGTATCAATATGAAAAAGTATTCACAAACAATTATGAATACACAACACCCGAGTACAAAGACTTTTTGATGAAGTTTAAAGAAGAAGAATACACAGGAAATGATTATGTGAGATATCACAGAATTTGGACAAGACCTGTAACCTCATATGCTAAAAATTACGCAAAATTTGACGTATCTTTGGCACCAATCAAAAATCACATGTTTAACAGAGTAAAGTCTCAGTTGAAAGTTATTGAAGCAGGATTCTACAAAAAGGCAATTATCGCATCTAACGTTGGTCCTTACACAATTGACTTGAAACATTGCTTAGATAAAGGTAACTTTGTTGACGGTAACGCATTTTTGGTTGACGAAAGTAGAAACCATAGTGATTGGGCTAAATTCATTAAGAAGTTGATAGACAATCCAAATATGGTTGAAGATATGGGTAATCGTTTGTATGAAACGGTAAAACCTATTTACGATTTGAATGTTGTAACCGAAACAAGAGCTCAGATTTATAAACAAATAGCAAAATGATAAACACACCAATTACCAAGATTTTGTTCATCGACATCGAAACTGTCGGTGCCGCACCAACTTTTTCAGCATTAGAAACCGTGTATCCTGAATTGGCATACCAATTTAAAAACTATTTAGATTGGTTTGAAAAACGTTTTCCTGAACATGCGGGAAAAGGTCCTGAAGAAATGTTTTACAACAAATCCGCACTTGTTGCTGAATTTTTAAAAATTGTTTGTGTGTCAGTTGGTTTTATAACAAATGATGGTGAAATAAAGACACAAAGTTTTTATGGTGATGATGAAAAAACAATCTTAAAAGATGTTCAAGCACTACTAAAACGTATTGGTAATTTGGGTTTTTATCTATGTGGTCACAATGCCAAAGGATTTGATATTCCCGTATTGGCTAAACGTATGGTAATAAACGGATTGATGCCACCACCGATTTTACCATCACATGACACGAAACCATGGGAAATTAAAGCACTTGACACAAAAGAATTGTGGCAGTTTGGTTCATTCTCAACCATTGGTTCATTAGAATTGATGTGTATTTGTATGGGTGTTGAGTCATCCAAAAATATGGAAGTTGTTGGTAATAAAGTTCACGAAGCATATTGGGACAAACAACAACTCGAACAAATCAAAGAATATTGTGAAAAAGATGTTGAGGTATTAATAAATGTTGTTACAAAATTTTACGGATTAAAATGATACAAAAACTTAAAAATATGAGAGATGGTTTTAAAACCATTAAGGATTTAGAAAAACAATTATCTGCCCTAAATGAATCGGGTATTGATTTTAGCGATTCAAAAAAATTATTAGAATCGTTGGGAGTTGACATCGAAGAGTTGGATAAACACTTTGAGGATTCATTTGATAAAACAATCACATTGGAGTACAGTTACAAATCTGTAAATCCTGAACCAACTTACGCATATCCAACAGACTCAGGTTTTGATTTAAGAGCCAATGAAGTTGTACATTTCAAACCATTTGAACGTAAACTGGTACCTACAGGATTGTTTGTTAATATTCCTGATGGTTATGAGATTCAAGTTAGACCAAAAAGTGGTTTGGCAATCAATAAAGGTTTATCAGTTCTTAACACACCAGGAACTGTAGACCAAGGATATACAGGTGAAATAAAAGTCATTGTTATTAACATGAGTAACGACTCACAAACTATTGAGTTCGGTGACAAAGTGGGTCAAGCGGTTTTGTGTCCTGTTGTTGCCGGTAAATGGGTTAATCTAAAAAGAGTTTTAGATATAAACGAAAAAGACCGTGGAAATAACGGATTTGGTTCAACAGGAAATTAATATGGAAAACGTTAGTCCAGTATTACCAGACAATATAAAAAATTACCTTATCGATATCGACGGGACTGTTACCGATGATGTTCCGAATGAGGAACCGTGGAGAATGTTAGATTGTGAACCATATGAAGGTTCTGTTAGTATGATTAATTCTTGGTATCAAGAAGGTCACATAATTACATTTTTTACTTCACGTACTGAAGAACACAGAGCTGTCACTGAAATATGGTTACAGAAAAATGGATTTCAATATCATCACTTATTGATGAATAAACCCCGTGGTGGAAACTATCATTGGATTGATAATCACATCGTGAGAGCGACAAGATACAATGGTGTTTGGAGTCCACTAACAACAAAAAAAGTAGACATACAAGTCTTTGAGGATTAATGATTACAATAGGATTTTCAACAAGAGAAGATAACCCCAAATACCAACAGTATTTGCAAAAAACCTGCATGTTTAAAGAGTGTCAGGTCATTCAAAAAATTAACAATGGCGATAAATCTTTGTCTGAGGTTTATAATGAAATCTTGGACGAATCTATTCACGATATTGTAGTTTTTGTACACGACGATTTGGAGTTTGACACTAATAATTGGGGTGTTAAACTTATGAAGTTATTTGAAAGAAATCCTGAACAAGGTATTATTGGATTGGCAGGTACTAAGTATTTTTCAGACAACGGTTGTTGGTGGACAGTACAAGGGGCTATGTATGGTATTGTAAATCACAAACACGAAGGAAAGAAATGGACAAGCTCTTACTCAAAAGATTTGGGTAATAAGTTAGAACCAACGGTAATTGTTGATGGTTTATTTATTGCTGTAAATAAGAAAAACATTAAACAAGTTTTTGATGAGACCATTGAAGGATTTCACTTTTACGACTTAGGATTTTGTTTACCTAATTACTTGGAAGGTGTACCTGTAGGTGTTACAACTCAAATTAGAGTAACTCACTTATCAATAGGTCAAACCAATCAACAATGGGAAGACAATAGAGTTAAGTTTGCAGAAAAATACAAGGAGTCTCTCCCTATTGATATTTTACCAAAAGATATTTCTGAAACATTTATTTTTTGTCACGACCAAGAATTGATTATCGGTTTTGAGGAAAACAAAAAATTTAAAAACCTATATAACTATACATACGTATTTTTAGGTGGTAGACCGGTAGATAAAATTTCACACCTACCAAACTTAGTCGTTGCCAGAGATTTAGAATACAACCGTGAAGAATATCCATTGTTTACATCATACACAGGTTGGTACGCACTGTGGAAAAATGGACTCATCAAAACTAAGTATGTAAATCTATTTGAGTATGATGTCGTTTTGAATAACCATATTGACCAACAGCATGTAAAACTTTATGGTAATAACGTAGACTTAATTGGTTACGTACCATTCCCCATGGCAAATGTTCACTTTATTCAATATAAAGAATGGACTGAATTTATCGCACCCGCAATTAAAGAAGTTTACAAGACAGACATCTTTAACTTTTTTGGTAGAATACTACAACAGAACCCTCAAAGTATTTGGTCATCAACATCTAACACAACTTTCAGAGCTGACGTGTTTGATGAATATATGAAATGGTTTGAACCTTTGGTCCCCTTTATTAAAGATACTAAGACTTGTGGTCATGCACATGAAAGGTCAATAACATTCTTTACACATCTGAGAAAGAAACAACAAGCTATAACAAATGGTCTTTTAAAACACTTGCAACTTGACTCACACAAAACTCAAGGACATGATGTGGACATGAGTGAATCAATTCAAAAATTATTTACAAATCAGTCATGATTAATTACGACAAAATAAAAGTGTTAACCTTTTCCAAAGGTAATTTTAAACAATCGCAAGAAAAATTAAAATCACATTTAATTTCAATAGGTATAAATAATTTAATAAACTATTCTGATTCCGACTTACCTAAAAATTTTATTGATGAATTTCATGACTTGTTTGAGCAAAAACGAGGTTATGGTTATTGGATTTGGAAACCATTTATTATTTTAAAAGAACTTAATAAGTTGGCTGATGATGAAATTTTAATTTATATAGACTCTACTGACCAACCATCAAATTTATTTTTTGAAATATTAAATAACCATCTTAGTAAAGAAGAAATTTATTTAGTGAATCGGGGTTATAAAAACGGAGAGTGGACAAAACGAGATTGCTTTATTATGATGGATTGTGATAATAAAAAATACCACAATTCAATTCAATTGGAGGCTGGCGTTTTAGGACTAAAGAAAACTGATAATAATATAAAACTAATCACAGAGTGGTTTGAATTTTGTAAAAATAGAAATATTCTTACTGATTTACCAAATGTTTGCGGATTAGAAAATTTAGAAGGATTTAAAGACCATAGACATGACCAAAGTATTTTAACTAATTTATCAATTAAATATGGTTTAAAAAGTTATAAATTAAATCAAAATATTATTTGGTATAATTACAATCAACCTCAAATTTATGGATGATGAAAAAAATATTATATTTAATTCTACACACTCAGAAACATGAAAATAGATGGAATAGTTTGACCGATACATGGTTAAAAGACAAAGATTATCTTTTCTATTCGGACCATGAAGACTTAAAAAAAAATATTATCAAAGTCACAAGCGATAATTCTTACCACTCAAACGAACCAAAATTTGTAAATGTGGTGACATTACTACCAGAAAAATACATGAATTATGAATGGTATTTTTTTGCGGATAATGACACTTGGGTCAATACAAATAAATTGGAATCATTATTAGATACGTTGGATGTTAATTTATTTCATGGTCAAAAAATATTTTGTTGGCCAAAAGATAAAAGTTTAGGGTATTTAGCCGGTGGTGCCGGAATGTTAATACATAACTCTAAATTTAAACACCTAAGAGATAATTTTAAAAATTATAAAACAGGATATTCAGACGTTAGTTTGGGGTATTATATGAGAGAAAATGGTATTGAGTGTGGAGATAATGACCTTTTTAAATCCCAACCACCCGAACATTACAATATATCCGAAGAAAATGTTTCAAATTACATTAGTTTTCACTATATTAAGGATAAAGAAACTCAATCGAAATATACAAAACTTAGTGAGAAATGAAAAAAAAATATTTTATATATCATCATTTAGGACTAGGTGACCATATTATCCTGAATGGTCTTATTAGAAATATAATAGAACCTAAATCTATATATTTTATTTTTTGTAAAAAACAAAATATTGATAGTGTTGAATTTATGTTCAGAGACCTTGAAAATGTTCACATACTATCCGTTAATAGCGATGCAGATGTTTTAATTTTTTTGAATTCAAAGAAAGATATAAACTTGATAAAGATTGGTCACGAAAATTTAGAATTTTTTAAAAGATTTTATAATTGTACGTGGGATGAATCGTTTTATAGACAAATGGATGTAGACTTTAAAGAAAGATGGGATTCTTTTTATTATTCTAGAGACATTGTGTCAGAAAATGATTTATTTTGTAAGTTAAATCCCAATAATGAAAAATTCGTATTAATACATAATATTGATTCCACAGGTACTGATAGAATTGATTACAAAATAATCAATCCATCATATAAAAAAATTTTTGTAACAAAAGCTAAAACAATTTTTGACTACGGAAAATTAATAGAGAATGCGGAAGAAATTCATTGTATTGATTCATCATTTAAACATTTGGTAGATTCTTTCGATACAAATGCGTTATTGTTTTACCACAAACACTATAATCTTAGGGGTAGTTCTTTAGATACCCACATACACAAAAAAAATTGGAAATTACTATGAAAAATTATTTTCAAATTAATAAATTATCAGAGTTACACGACGGAAAAAATATAATTTTTTGTAAAACTGATTTTATACAACAAGAATTTCAATATATTAATACATTAGAAAATGATGTAATTTTTATTACCGGTAATTCTGATTACTCCATAGACCACCATAAATTTAATGCAAGACCAAAAAATATTAAAAAGTGGTATGCTCAAAACGCATTGGTTAACCATGAAGATTTAATTCCAATACCAATTGGTTTAGAAAATAAAATAGTATCATTAAGAGAAGGACATGGTATTGGTTATTTTGATAGGGTAACAGAAAAAGAAAGATTATTAAATAGAAATATTGATATACCACCAACAAAAAATATTTACGCTAATTTTAATATCTCAACAAACCCAAGTTATAGAGGAACCGTAAAAAATTTTTTAAATAATTGTAATTTTATTGATTGGGAACCATCAAATCTAACTTTAGAATCATTTTTTAATAAAATTTTAGAATATAAAATGGTTTTATGTCCGATAGGTAACGGAGTAGATACTCACAGACTATGGGAAGTTTTATATAGTGGTAGAATACCCATAACAATAAAAGTAGGTGATTATAAAATCTATGAATTATACGAAAAACTACCTATTATAATTTTAAATAATTTACATGAATTACGTAATGAAAATTTAATAAATTACGAGTATGAAAAAAATATTAAAAAAGATTGGGATAAAAATATACTCGAAACCAGTTGGTGGAAAAATAAAATTTTAGAAGATGCAAAATAAAAAAATAGGTGTAGTTGGTGTTGGTAAACTCGGTCTATCATTTGCATTACTGTGTGAAAAAAACGGATATACCGTTTATGGTTCTGATACTAATACGGAATACTTAAATAAATTAAGAGATAAAACTCTTAAGACAAATGAACCATTTATTGAAAAGTTATTATTAGAATCTAACAATTTTATAATTGAAGATGATAATTTATCTGTAATATCGAAAAGTGATATAATTTTTACGTTCGCACCGACCCCATCAAATGCGGATGGTAGTTATGACGTGTCTAATATCGACTCAGTAGTAAATGATATAATTAGGTCAGGTTTAACAGGAAAAACATTTGTAGTTGGTAGTACCGTAAACCCAGGATACTGTGAGAAAATACACGAACAATTAAAACCATCAAATATAAATGTGGTTTATAATCCTGAATTTATAAGACAGGGTAATATTATTGAAGACTTAATTAATTCCGAATTTATATTGTTCGGGGGTAAATATGGTGATGACATATCGTCATTAGAAGAGGTTTATAATAGTTTTGTTAAACTCCCCACCTTTAAAGTTATGTCGTATACCGCCGCAGAAATCACCAAAATTTCAATCAACTGTTTTTTAACTACCAAAATTTCATTCGCAAATATGATTGGTCAAATTTGTATTAATAGTAATTTACAAAATGAAGTTGATACGGTATTAGAAACTATCGGTTCAGATAGTAGAATCGGTAATAAGTTTTTAAAATATGGATTTGGATTTGGTGGTCCATGTTTACCAAGGGATAATCGAGCACTGGGTAAATATGCGGAAAAAATAGGTATAGATGTAAACTTGTCATTATCTGTTGATGAATTTAATAATAAACATTTAGATTTTATTTTTGAAAATTATAAAAAAATAAATCCACATAAATTACCTTTTATTTTTACTTCATTAACATACAAAGATGGTGTATCGATTCTTGAATCATCCCAACCGTTTAATCTTTTAATTAAATTACTTGATTCCGATTACAAAGTAATTCTGAATAAAAATGAAATTACAAACGAATCAATTAAAAATGTCTATGAAAAATACAAAGATAGTATAACACTTTCTCAGGAACCTGAACTTTATGGTGGTGTTTTAATTGATTTAATGAAATAAAAAATTATGAATAAAAATATTCACTTACTTGTAACTACAGCAACTGACCATCTAAATTCAGAAAGATATAATGACACACTCAATACAATTGAAAGTGTTAAAATTCAAGGTACTAGATTTAAATCTGTGAATTTATTAGAAACTGTTTTAACAGAAAAAAAAGATTTATATCAAGATGATTTTATAAAATTCACAAACTCCACTTTAGGAAACCCTCACAAATACAAGGGAACTAATTGGATAAATCATGTCTACGAATTTGTTAAGCTAAATTATAATATGGAAGATATAATTGTATTTTTAGCGGGAAGATACACTATGGTTAGTAATAACATGTTTAATTTAATTGATGAATATATAATCAATCAAGGGAAATATTTTATCGCAAAAAGTGATGCTGATATATACAAAGGAGATGGAGTACATACATTTTATATAACATTTACAAAAGAAGGCTTAATTGATTTTTATAATTTTTATAATAAATTAGATGAAGTCCATCCTTGTATTGAGTGGGATTTAAAGAAGTTTATGTTAGAAAATGAAAGATGTGAGATTATCAATAAAAATGTGACTATAGGTGTCAAGACTAATACCTCACAAGACAAAATAAAAAAAATATGTTAAGATGGCACACAAAGAACAAAAAGAATATATTGACAAAATAAAACAAAAGTTTCCACAGGCATTTACAAACTGTAAAGTTTTAGATATTGGCTCGTTTGATGTGAACGGTAATGAAAAAGTATGGTTTGAGAATTGTAATTTTATTGGATTAGATATCGGACCTGGAAAAGGGGTTGATGTTGTTTGTCCTGCAAATGAATATGACGCACCTGATGAAAGTTTTGATACTATAATTTCTTGTGAATGTTGGGAACACAACCCATACTATAAAGAAAGTATTTTGAATGCCGTACGTATGTTGAAGTCAGGTGGTTTTTTTATATTTACATGTGCAACCACAGGTAGACCAGTTCATGGAACTGCAAGTCAAGATAATATTGATAGAAGTCGATTAGTCACATCACAAGGAAATCCTACTACAAATTGGATTACAATGCCAAATGTTTCAAGAGAAAATTGGGACAACGAATATTATAGAAATGTAACTGAAGAAGATATTAGAGATTTTTTAAATGTTGATTCAGTTTTTTCGGATTACAAATTTGAAGTTAATTTGGACCATTTTGATTTATACTTTTGGGGAATAAAAAAATAAAACATTTAAAGATAAAATGAAAAAAGTTATTGTACTAGGTGGTGGTGGTTTTATAGGTGGACACCTTGCGAAAAGATTAAAATCTGAAGGTAACTGGGTTAGAGTTTGTGACTTAAAAAGACATGAGTATTTTTCACAAAATGAAATTTGTGATGAATTTATTGTCGGTGATTTAAGAGACCCTAATGTCGTATCGTTAGTGATTGATGATACCATTGATGAGGTTTACCAACTGGCGGCTGACATGGGTGGTGCTGGTTACATTTTTACCGGTGATAACGACGCTAATGTTATGCACAACTCAGCATTAATTAATTTAAATGTGGTTCATGAATGTGCGAAGAAAAAAGTGGGAAAAGTATTTTATTCGTCATCGGCATGTATGTACCCTGAGCATAATCAATTAGACCCGAATAACCCTAATTGTGAAGAGTCTTCAGCGTATCCTGCGAATCCTGATTCTGAATACGGTTGGGAAAAATTATTTTCAGAAAGATTATTTTTAGCATTTAACAGGAACTATGGTTTAGATGTTAGAATTGCCAGATTCCATAATATTTTTGGACCTCAAGGAACATGGAAAGGTGGTAAAGAAAAGTCGCCAGCTGCTATGTGTAGAAAAGCTGCCGAGGTAAACGATTGGGACAAAGTACCTGGTCAAGAAAGACCTGAATATGAATTAGAGGTGTGGGGTGATGGACAACAGACACGTTCATTCTTATATGTTGATGAATGTGTAGAGGCAGTTCTAAGACTCATGGAAAGTGATTTTACAGGTCCTGTTAATATTGGTTCTGAAGAAATGGTAACAATTAATGAACTAGCGCAATTAGCAATTGATTTATCAGGAAAGGATATAAAAATTAAAAACATAACAGGTGAAGAATTTCAAACAAAATACGGATTTACTTGCCCTGTGGGTGTAAGAGGAAGAAATTCTGACAATAAACTTTATCGAGAAAAAGTTGGTTGGGAATCTAATTTGACTTTGAGAGAAGGTATGGAAAAAACATACAAATGGATTAATGAACAAGTTCAGAAAAAACAAGGAGAACGAGTTTTTATTTATGAAAGTCCTGACAAAGGCAAAACAGTATATCGTAGAGAGTTTATGGAAACTAAAACTCGTGAACTTATGATTGATAATTCCTAATATAAATTAAATGGCAAATACAAGAACAAGAAAACCAGAAGTTACACAACAACTGGCGAAAATGACAAAAAAACAAATTATTACTAATATTTTAGATAAACCACTCAAAAAGAAATTTTTATCAGAAGGTCAAAGAAAATACTTTGAATTATTAACAAATAAGGAGATTGTTCTTTGTACAGGACCCGCAGGTGTTGGTAAATCATATGTTGCTATGAATGCTGCGGTACATTTACTCGCAGACCCAGCAAATAATTACGAAAAAATAATTATAGTAAGACCTGCAGTTGAAGCGGAAGAAAAGCTTGGAGCTCTACCCGGTAATGTTGAAGAAAAATTAGACCCGTATATTTTTCCATCTTATTACTTACTAAATAAAATCATAGGAAAAGAGTCGAGAGAAAAATTAAAAGAACTTGAAGTTATTGAAGTGTTTGCACTTGCATATATGAGAGGAATGAACATAGACAATTCTATTTTGATTTTTGAAGAAGCTCAGAACGCAACACCAAAACAAATGAAATTATTATTAACAAGAATTGGATTTAACTCAAAATTTTTTATATCAGGAGATTTAGAACAAACTGATAGATACAAAGATAAAACCCATTCAGGTTTATGGGATGCTATTGAAAAGTTTTCTAATTTAAACGAGATTGGTGTATATAATTTCGATTCTAAAGATATTATTAGAAATCCAATTATAACTAAAATCTTAGAAAAATACGAAGAATGAAAATCTCAATTGATGTAAACGGAGTACTCAGAGACACCTTAGGTAAGGTTGAACAAGTGTATCAAAAATTTTTTATTGAGGATTATGTTAAAGAAGAACATGAAGATGATTTTGAATATTCTACAAATCTTCCTGTGACTTCTATTGATTTAATTAATCATTTTACTTTTCCTAATAAAGAATCTTTATTTGATTTCCTATATGTTGATTTTCCTATGAATATATTTGGACATGCAGGTTCATCTGAAAATAGTACATTTCATGTTTTAAATGACATTTATTTAGATTTGAGAGATGAACATGATTTAAATATAATTTCGGACGAAATTGGTAAATCTAAACCCGCAACTCTATTTTTCCTATCAAAATATGGTTGTCAAATAGAAACTATTAAATTTTACTCAACATTGACGGAAAATTGGGTTTGGGAAAATTCTGATATTATCATAACATCAAACCCAAAATTATTAGAAAAAAAAGTAGAAGGAAAAGTTTTAGTTAAATATGAAACAACGTACAACACTGACTCATATTCTGATTATACTATCAAGACTTTAGAGGAATTCAAAAACCTTTACAAAGAATTAAACATCAAACAAAATGATTAACGTACTAGGACAAAATTATTATTTAGATTTGAATGAATTAGATAATTTCATTCAAATAAAAGACATTGAACAAACAGGAAATACTGAAACTTTTTCGGTAATAAAATTTGAAGTTGTAAAGACAATGATTGAAGTTATTATGACAGAAAGAGAAGATGAGATGGATAGCAACTTAGGCACGTATAATCAAAACAAACTAAGTATTCCCTTTAAAATTGCTTTTAATACATTATTAATGTATAAAATTATCAAACATTTAGAATTCTAAAATGGAACAAGAAACTATTTTAAAGATAGAACAATCTATCAAGAACTTGGAAAGCAGAGATGCTAGGATTTATTTCTTAGTACAAGACACCAAAGGCAACGCCAAAGCCGGTATTAGATTTATTTACCAAATGGCTAAATCACTTAAAGACAATGGATTCAACCCTATTATTCTTCATGAAACCAAATCGTATCAAGGAGTTGCTGATTGGATGGGTGCAGAATATATGGAAATTCCTCACAACGCAATTGAGAATCAAAATTTACAAATTTCTCCCGAAGATATCGTGGTTATTCCTGAAATTTACGGGCACGTGATGGAGCAAATTTCTAAATTACCATGTGGTAAAATCGTATTGTGTCAAGCTTACGACCACATGTTAGAAACACTTTCACCTGGTGTGTCATGGTCACAATATGGTTTTATGAAATGTATTACAACGAGTGATTTACAAAAAGAACACATTTCAAAAATCATGAAAAATGTATCGTTTGATATTGTTGAACCATTAATTCCTCAGATTTTCAATAAAAAAGAAAAACCAGCTAAACCTATTGTTTGTATTCATACAAGAGAACCAAGAGACACTATGAAAATTGTTAAAGAGTTCTACTTAAAATACCCACAATATAGATGGATTACTTTCCGTGATATGAGAGGTACAAACCAAGAAGAATTTGCAAGATTACTTAAAGAATCTTATGTTTCTGTTTGGGTTGATGATACAAGTGCCTTTGGTACTTACCCTATCGAAAGTATGGCAGCAGGTACACCTGTGATTGGTAAAGTTCCAAACATGAAACCTGATTGGATGACGGATTCAAATGGTGTTTGGACTTACGAACAAAATTCTTTGGTGGATATTTTGGCTGAGTTTACACAAAATTGGTTAGAAGATAATATTTCAGACCAACTTTACGGTACAGGTTTAAGAACTGCCGAAAGATTTAAAGATGCTGAATACTTCACATCTACAGTCGTAAAACATTTTGATAGTTACCTATCAATTAGAAAAAATTCTTTCCAAGAACAATTGGATAAAATGAAATTAACAGAAGCAGAATAATATGGAAAATTTAGATATTTCAGTAATATTACCGATAGAGTCGTCAAAACACTTGGACTTTACGGAATACTTTGACAAAGCAATTTTGTCTATACAAAACCAAGTTGTTGGTATTAACGAATTAGTTATAGTTCACTCAGGTGAGGAATCATTATCCAATTACCTTAACAATTACGACTTCAGTGGTATGACTGTAAACATTTATCACAACGAAGGTAAAACTGATTTTGGTAGTCAAGTAAATTTTGGTGTATCAAAAGCAAAATCTAAATGGATTTCATTATTAGAATTTGACGATGAGTTCGCATCTATTTGGTTTAAAAACGTAAAAATTTACATGGAGGCATATCCTGAATCTGACGGATTCTTACCAATTGTTGTTGACGTAGACGGTAAAGGGGTATTTGCAGGGTTTACAAACGAAGCAACATTTGCAGCTAGTATGAATACTGAAATCGGTATTTTGACTAATGATATGTTGTTAAGTTATCAAAATTTTCAAACATCAGGAATGGTTTTGAAAAAAGAAACATTTGAGGATTTTGGTGGGTTCAAACCATCATTTAAACTTACATTTATTTATGAATTCTTATTGAGGTTGACTTATAACTCAGCAACTTTAATGACTATTCCAAAAATTGGTTATAAGCATATCAATTTACGTGAAGGTTCAATTTTCTGGAATTATAAAAATGGTTCACAGAGAATTACGGATGACGAGGTTCGTTTTTGGATTGATTCAGCTAAGAAAGAACATTTTTTCACTGAAGATAGAGGCATAAAATATGAACCAGTCGATGCTTAATGTTAGTGGCCGAATTGTCGGGTTCCTCTCAAACAATAAGTGAATCTAAAAAGAGAGGTAGAAAACCTACAAATACAAATTATTTCGACGTAAGAGAGGAGACGGCAGTTAGGATGTTCTTAACTGCCACAACCTATAATGAACGTAATGATATCTATAATGAATTCTTACGTGCACCGTTAGATAAGATGATTGAGTCAATCATAAGACGGTACAAACTATACAGAAAAGACATGGATTTTATTGAAATCCATAATGACACACATTCTTTTTTAATAACTAAAATAGAAAAGTTTAAACCTGATAAGAACAAGAAAGCATATTCATATTTCGGAACTATCTGTAAAAACTATTTGATGGGTCAAATTATAAAAGACCAAAAAGAAACAAATAGAAAAATTTCATACGAAGACATTTCAATGTCTTTAGAAAACAGACCCGACATGATTTATCACATTGATGGGACAACAATTGAACCCATTGATGTTATTGAACAATTCATCAAGGAATTAAAAGATTTTTTATCAGACCCAACTATGAATGAAAACGAACAGAAGCTTGGGAACGCACTTGTTGAGTTATTTGAAAACTATGATGACATTTTCATTGGTAATGATAATAATAAATTTAATAAAAATATTATATTATTATCTCTCAGAGAAATGACAAATCTTTCAACAAAAGAAATTAGAACCTCAATGAAAAGATTCAAAAAACTTTATTTTGAATTAATGAAAAGACTTAATGAGTTATAAAAACTCATTTGAAATATTTATAGTATTATGGCAAGACCTAAAAAGAAAGATATTATACTCAGTAAAGATTCTGTTTTGAGTCTGATGCAAGAAATCTACAATGAACTTGTAGAACAACGTACAACTGCAGTCAGAATACAGAATAGACTAATTGGTATGATGAAAGACCCTAAGGATACTGTGGCTATTTCAAACATGTTGAAAGAACAACAAAAGATTATTAACGATACAATCGAAAAGAAATTGTCTCTTTCAAAACTTCAATCTACAATTTGGGAAAAATCTCAAAACTCAGGTAACGATGAAACTTTCGACCTTTCAGAAATGGACGAAGATGTACTAAAGGCACTAATCGATAAAGATATTGATAATTCGTCTGGTGGGGGTTATAAACTTAATAAGTAATAACCAAAATGGCTACGGAACCACAAACTAACCCGAGTGAAACAGACCCTCTCTTAGAGAAATACGAAAAGTTTAAAAACAAAGCTCAAGCGTTTGAGACTGCTATTGAGACAAGAAGGGACCAATTAGACATTATTAGAAAAAAGGCGGGTGACCCGTTTGCTCAAGATAAAAAAAGGGCCTTTAGTGCTCTTAACGATTTTGGGGATGATACAAGTAGACCACAAAACGATTTTAAAAAACAATTACAATCCTTTAAAAAAACACAATTAGACCAACTTACTGAGATATTTTTAATTACTAAAAAAAACAAACCGTTAAACCCAAAAACGGCTGCGGGTAAAGTAAAAAGTCCTTTAAGAAAAACAGGTGAAGTTGCGGGCAAACGAACAATTGATACACTAATTGATTCTTATAACGACGCAATTCTTTCTACTAAGGCTCAGATTCCAAGAATATGGAAAGAAGAGTTGGCTAAGATGTTAGGTTGCTCTGAAGAACAAACATATGACAATGATGTTGACATTTACGTTAAATTAGAATCTATCGATTTCTTCGGTATATTGAAAGAATCTCCAGAGTCTTTACCTGGTGGATTATTTTATGAAACCGGTACAACATATAATGGTAAAATTCCTTACAATATGAATAAGGAATTGTATCACAGAACATTATTTCCTGGATACAGTTTCATACAAGAATACGGTCAAGATTATTTAGGTGCATCAACAAACCAATTGTTTAATATTGAATATGTTACTCAGGACCAATACGGTAACCCTGGTAACTTTTACAAAGTTCAAATGAAGTCCAGGCCAAACGATGTTAATAAAATAACAGATTTTTTAGTCGACTATTATGAATCAATTGAAATTTTAGATTTCGATACTTTAATTGCTCAGGTTTTAGATATGTTGACGGGTGCATTTTCATTCTCGGCTTCAGTATCTACAGACAAATTAAGAGAACAGAAATGGTTTGAAAAAATACTTCAAAGAATATTAGGTTTATGTTTTGATACTCAGCAAGAAATCGATGTTAGTGGTGTAGCTAAATTATCAGTTTTAGATGATATTGATGATAGTTTTTTTGAGCTATCTCCAAGAGAGTGGGCTGAAATTGACGATGAAATTATAAACATTCAAATGGGTGTTACCGAATTTACGTCATGTGATAGTGTAAAATTACCATTAGATGTCAATGCGATGTACGAATACTCAAACAAAGCCCGAGGTGCCGCAACACTTACAGACAAGTTAGCGACTCTTTCAGAATCTTTAGATGAAATGGGAGAAAATCAAGATTGGAAACTTTTGTTACCTAATGTTGAATTTTCAGCGGCAATTAAAACCGATTTCTTAAAAATGATACCAAAAGCAATTTTATCTGCGATATTGTCACCTAAGGTTGTGTTAGGTGTGATGGTATTAGCAAAAGCAATCAAGAATACTATTGTAGATGAAATTGAAAATCTTACAGACTTTGTAACTAAATTAAGGGATTTGATTATTTCTGTTATGTCAAGAATTGGTGCAATATTCGTTGAGACTGTATTCATGAACATTAAAAAGAACATGAATTCACTAATACAAAACTTACTTATTGATATTATTCGTGAATCTAAAGATGCCAGAGTGAAAATGATTACAAGTCTCATTGCAACGGCAATTATTGTACAAAGGGGTGTTAGAGATTTTAGAAGGTGTAAATCAGTAATTGATGAACTATTGGGTCTATTTAGAATTATTCAAGCAAACTTGGGTAATCCTGATTTACCTCAAATTGCATTAGCGGCCGCAAAGAGATTAGATGGTATGAATAAGACAAGGGTGTTTACAAAAATTGTTGAGGATTTACAGCAGAAAGGAATGCCGACAGGTGCTTTACCTGATGGTTCACCTAACATGATGAACCAAGATAAAAAGTCTTTCTTAGAAGGATTTTTTGATGAAATGTATGAAAACGGTAAAACTGAAATTTTTATACCACCATTAACTATAACACCGGCAGGATTGACTTTACCTTCTAAAGGTTATGGTAAATCTTATTAATATGGAAAACTTGGAAAAAATACAAAATATTATATCCGATTATAAAAACAAATCGAATGCCGATTTGAAATATGTTATGGATTATTTATCAAATGATTTTGAAGACACTAAAAGTCTTTTAATAAGATTGAGTCATCATTTAGACGCCACAGAAAAAATATATAACGAAGTTTATAAAGAATATAAAAAAAGGACTAAAGAATGAGTTTAACTCCTGATGAAAATAGAATAGTAACCGAAGTCTTAAGAAAGGTCAGACCTTTAGTTAAGACATTCAGACCTGCAAAAGTGGTTGATAACCAAGACCCACAAATGTTAGGTAGAATTCGTTGCGTTCCTGAGCAAATCAATGAACAAGATTTACAAAATTCGGTATACGACTTTAATCCAAAAAAAGATAAATGGACAGAAAAAGACCCGTTCGTTTATCTACCATTTTTACCATATTTTATTTACCAAGTACCAAAACCTGACGAGTATGTACAATTACTTTATTCAGACCCGACAGACCCATTGAATACTTCAAGGTATTATGTTCAAGGACCCTTTTCTTCACCAACAACAATTTACAAAGAAAATGTAAGTTCAGCCAAAACTTTCCTTAACTCAGGTATCAGAAACAAAAGATACAAAGCATTAAAAAACCAAGACGGTGAAATAGAAAATCCAAACACCGCAGGAGTTTATCCTGAACCTGGTGACAATGCAATTCTTGGAAGATATAACTCAGATGTTATCACCAAAGATGGTGAAATACTTTTTAGAGCTGGTCAACACAAACCATTTGTTAACGGACAGATTCCCGTTGCAAATACTGAAAGGGCTTTCTTACAACTTACAATGTTTGATGAAACAATTCAAACAGCACCAAAAGAATCTCAAATTAAATTAACTCCGCAAGATAAAAATATTACAAGATTGATAGAATATACGGTTATCAATCCTGAAAACATGTATAGTGCCCTAACGGGTAATGTTATTATCTATACAATCACACCTGATAAATCTAATTCGGGAAACACATTAGCAAGTAACATAACACCAACATCAGATTTAGATAGTTACAAGTCAATTCAAAAAATTCTACCATTTAGTAATATGTCGTTAGGTCAAGTGGCCGAATTTATTAATAGCGTTTTAGCTCAGGTAATGGCAGGTAGATTAGACGACGGAACCCCTATTATCAATCAGTACCCGTTTTATTACAGGTCCTCAACTAGTTTATTCAAACAAGTAATGGATAGTGATTTAACCACGGCACCTGAGGTGTTAATGAACTTATTAACCCTGTTTCCACTTATCAAACCAACAAATTATATTTTATCAAGTTCAGGTAACGGTCTTATATACGATAAAAAAGGTTCGACAACAGTACCTAAAACACCCAAACGTGAAAGTTACACACCAAAAAGAGTGGTTGGTAAAAACAACACCGTTGCAATCATGGGAGCAAAACAGTTGTATTTCTTGTCACACGACACAATCAATCCAACAAGAGGTAAAATACAATTAGATGGTACAGTTTATGGCATTGACCAAAATAGATTAGTTGATGAGATTCAGCCAAAAACATCTTCATTTGTTAGGGGTGAAGAACTAATACAATTATTATCAAAGATTGTTGAGGTATTAGCAACACACGTACACCCATATCCGGGATTACCCCCAAACCCTGTCACTGTTAGTGGTGCACAGATAGAAACATTACTTACGGAACTAACAGAAGCAGGTCAAAAAATATTAAATAAAAATATTCGACTGAACTAAGTATTTATAGTAAAATACTCAGATGGGAACAGTCAAATCGTATTTTAGTAAAAACGATACATTAATTTATAATTCTTTTACCAATACAGGTAGAAACCCTGTTATTGAATTGTTTTACGGTAGAGTGGATAATATTATACCACCTCCAGGTTTTAGCCGTTTAATCTTTGATATCAATTTAGACTTATTACAAGAAAAGGTTGCCGAAGGTACAATCTCAACAGGTTGTTCTCGTTCAATGACTCACGTTCTTAAGATGACAAACACATCACAGTTTGACGAGGCGTTGTTAAACGGTTATTGGTCAGACGGTAGAAGAAGAGCAACATCTTTTGATTTGATTTTATTTAGAATACCAAAAGTTTCAGGAGCTACAGGAGATGCTCAAACATGGGATGAAGGTGTTGGTTATGATTATTATAATTCTGCAGTTCCACTTAACTCATCGAACGCTCAGAGTGTAACAGAACAATTATTGACTGACAAATCATTCTCAACACGTCCTGTTAACTGGTTCCAAAGAACAACAATTAAAGATTGGTCAACACCAGGTTTATACAATAATACAAACTCACTTACAGGTCTAACAGGTCTTAACTACTCTGCACTTACTATTGTTGATGTACAACACTTTGAATTCGGTAATGAAGATATCGAGTTCGATATGACTAATGAAATCAATAATATATTAACAGGAGCAACTACAGGACACACAGGTTGGGGGGTTGCATTTGTACCTCAGGTTGAAAACCTTACAGGTCTTACGGAAAATTATGCCGTTGGTTTCTTTTCAAGACATACTCAAACATTCTATGAACCTTATTTGGAAACAACATATGATGATTTGATTACTGATGATAGAAATAACTTTATCGAAGGTCAGCCAAATAAATTGTATCTGTACGCTTACGTTAATGGTAATCCTATTAAGTTGGATGCACCACCCGTCGTCACAATATACAACCAAGATGATGATATCATACAGTCAGGTATTACCTCGTGTATGATTACCAAGGGGGTATATGAAATTACTGTTAGTGGTATTACCGCAACAACTATACCATGTATGTTCTACGATGTATGGTCAGGTTTAACATACAACGGTGTTTCTATTGCAAACGTTGAGAATGAATTCGTTCTTAAAAGTAATTCTAATTATTACCAAATTGGTACAAGTACACAAACACCTAAGATATACGCATTCGACTTTTTCGGTATTAGACAAAATGAAAAAATTATTAATACCGACATTAGAAAAGTCACATGTATAATCAGACAGGCATACTCATCTAATGTTATTTTAAACACCGTAGATGCTTACTACAGAGTATACGTTAGAGAAGGTCAAACAGAAGTTGAGGTTCAGGGTTGGACACCAATTAACAGAACACCTGATAGTTTTTATTTTGTATTTGATACAAGAGATAAAATACCAAACGAATACTTTATTGACATGAAAGTGGTTACAGACCTAAATGTTGATATTTATAAACAGACATTACAATTCCAAATCGTAAATAGAAAGTAAAATGAACAACACAAGATATATGTTCTTTCAGAACTTAGAACAAATGAAAAGACAATGTGAGATGCTCCTTCAAATGGATGAGTCAATGATTGAATCACTATTGAATAATGGTCACGATTGGGCAGATGACCACATCTCTGAAGCCAAAAATAATATGGACCAAGTATTTGATTTCATTATGAATGAAAAAGATGATACTCATGGTGAAGAAATGATTATCGATGATGTTATGGAAAATAAAAAAGTAGTTAGAATTACTGAAGACATGTTAGAGGCAATAATTAGACGTGTAATCAGAGAAAAAGAAAAAGACACAACTCTTTGTTCAAGAGGTATCGCAGCAGCAAAGGCTAAATATGATGTATACCCATCAGCTTATGCTAATGGTTATGCTGTTCAAGTATGTAAAGGTGATATGCCAGATGTGAATGGTGTAAAAAAATGTTCAGGAAAATATTGTTCAGGTAAATAAATTGCAATATATTTGCAACCTGAATATTTATTTGCATGTCTTACCAAACTTACACCCTAACCAAGGATGACGAACTCATCCTCGAAACTCAAGCAGCAACTGTTGACCGTGCTATCGATTACTTTGCTATCGATTATCCCCAATTATTTTCAGTAAGTAGTGGTTATTCAGTTGGATTGAAACAAAAGGATAAATACCAATCGTTTCAACAAGAAAAAAGGGACAATTAAGTCCCTTTTCTTTTTTTATAATATTCTCTAATTGACCATTTATATCCGACATCACCACCCCTTAACAAACTATTAAGGTATATAACGTCTTCATGTGGTTTTCCTTTATATGATTCTGACAAAGTAACTTGTTTATTAAGTTTGTCAAAAAATTCTTTGATTTGTTTTACATCATCAAAACTAACCTCACCTGAAACAATTCTTTCAGATAGTCTATTAGTCCCACCTCTTTTTCTAAGGTACTTAAGACCCTTTTTAACTACCTCAATTACTTGTTTAGGTACACGTACTGTATCAACCTCTTCTGTAATACGTATTTTAAGGTCACTGGTACCCTTAAATATTCTGTGGTAAGTCTCCTTATGGATTTCTATTTTTTGTCCAACAGAGAGTTTCTTTGGTAGTTCATTTTCCATTTGTAATAACCAATCATCACCTTCAAGAATTTCAACTACCCTATTTTTCTTATCACGATGCCAAATCAACTCTTCCGAGTCAACATCTTTTGAAAATACTCGTTCAAAAATATTCTTTTTAATATTTGATTGTGTGTATACCATTACCAATATCTACCAGGAACATTATTACCGAAATCCTTGTGTGCTCTACAAGCCCAATAACCAGGTTTTGTTCTATCTTTTTTCTTTTCACACTGATGTCTTGCAGCAAATGAAGCTCTTGCACCTGCATCGTTCCATTTTGCGGTCATTACAGGAGAACCGTACGAAACTTTAACTATTTTACCTGTTTGTGGGTTTTTAACATACACATACCACTTTTTAGGTCCACCTGATTTAGGTTTACCTAATTCTACATTCTTACCTTTATATTCGGCTTCATTTATCAAAGGATAATCTAATGGCAATCTTTCACCGTTATAAATAAAAAATTTACCTAAATCACTTTCCAGTAATTCATTATCAAATTCGTTGTCGTAGATTCCTTTGTTCTTTAACTCTCTCGCCTCATTGATTAAGTTGAAGTACTTTTCACTACCTGGTCTAAACACATTTTCACTAACAGGAATATCATTTTCTAGATGGTATTTTAAATCCTCTGAAATTAATGGTGTTTCTTTATAGTCTTTTAGTGCTTTAATGATTGATTCTTTCATTGATTCATTTTTTGGTTTGTATGATGTCATTACAGGTTTTTGACCTTTACCTGTTTGAGTATCTTTCTTTTCAGCTGCTCTTTTTTGTCTACAAGCCGCCTTTTTTTCTGCGTCACTCATTTTACCTGCAACTCCTGCAGCCCTACACTTCGGGTACGATTTAGAACCTGCTTCAGGTCTACCACACGGTGGATGTTTACCGTCTTTGTCACGAGAACATATATTTACCCACGGACCTTTTGGTTGTGAACTACCTTTTGGTTTTTTCTTTTTTCCAAACCAAACAGCTAAATCTTCAGAAAGTTGGTACTCACTCATATTGATAAATTTTAAAAAATACTTATACATATAAATATCAAACAAAGTAATTATGTCACAAAATTTTGATGAAGGAGTTTTATTCGACGCAATCAAGTATCAGAACAATGATGACTTGGGTCGTTTTTTAGAAAAGATGACACCTGACCAAGGGTTATACTGTCTTATCCAAGCAGCTAAATGTGGGTTTACTCGTGGAGTTTTCTCTATTGAGGAAACTGAAGTGTTATCTAAAGCGATTAGACTGATAACTCGTGATACTGACGGAAGTCCGAGTAGTATTGGTGACCCTGAAATTCACAAAGCTTAATTTTTTTTAAAATCTTTAAAACAAAAAAAAGGGGACCGAAGTCCCCTTTTCCTATTTAGTGTTTTGAGTATTATCTCAATTCTCTTAAGTCGAATGTTCTAACACCGTCAACTGTAACCTTACCGTAGAATCTGTTGTTAACCATCTTCTTAGCGTATCTTGTCATGATACCCTTGATAGGTGTAAAGTTGAATGGGTTGTACATAGTTGGAGTCAACTGAAGAGGTACATATGGTGCGTAAACGTAACCTGTATCCAACAAAGAGTTACCTT
>Ga0222713_10001516_pt1 | contig 25974 bp, 23 predicted proteins | sample C33_649DmetaG_FD_165061 | JGI IMG/M metagenome (GOLD analysis project Ga0222713, IMG submission 165061) | Estuarine water microbial communities from San Francisco Bay, California, United States - C33_649D | ecosystem: Environmental > Aquatic > Marine > Unclassified | place: USA: California... | reverse complement strand
TGTGCGCGCATCGTGACGGCTGATCGGGCGCCGATGCACCCCGCCACCCAAAATGTTGAACAAGCCATCGAAATCCAAGCGTCCCTACCTCATCAAATATGGCTGCCGTGGAACCCCTTGGTCACCTATTTTGGTGACCACCGGTTTTATCACGCGGAAGATGGCCTATATGTCCGTTTCATCACGGACCATCCAGTCTCAGTCACCCAAGCCCGCGCCCACCTCCCGGAGCACTTCCATGCCATGGCTTTTCCAAATGCCAAAATGCAGTGTGGGGGGGGTCGCCGTCAAACTAGCCCAGTCCGACCATTTGATGTGGCAATACGATTCGTGGGAGATCCTCCAATGGACGCCACGGAATCCCTAAGAAGAATCTTTCAGTCCTACCGGTTCATATTCAATCTCCACCGCCAGTGAGCTCACCCAAGGTCGCACTCGTCATCCCCGCTTTCAATGAGACGGCCGTTCTGCCGGAACTGTTTCGACGGCTGACCGCCATCTTTGATACCCAGCCCGGAATCGCATGGAGCGTCATTCTGATCGATGACGGCAGTCGCGATCAAACCGCGGCGATGATCCAAACGCACTGCGCGCAAGACCAACGGTTTCGACTGCTCGCGCTGTCGCGAAATTTCGGATTCCAGTCCGCCTTGATGGCGGGATTGGATCACTGCTCGGAGTTTGATGCGGTAGTGACGATGGATGCGGATTTGCAGGATCCCCCGGAAATCATTCCCGAACTCGTGGCCAAATGGCAGTCAGGTGGATCAGTCGTGTTGGCAGTGCGTCGGACCCGGGCAGAAAGTGGGTTGCGCCGCTTGGGCTTTGATCTCTTTCACCGCGTGTTCAGTCGTCTGGTGGACCTGCCGATCGAACGCAACACGGGCACCTTCGGCCTGTTGGACAAGGCGGCCGTCAGCGCTTTCCAGCAACTGCCCGAATCGCACCGTTTCTTCCCCGGTCTGCGCAGTTGGCTGGGTTTTGAGCGGGCCGAAGTATTTTACGATCGCAAGGAACGGGCGGCCGGTGAACCCGGCCAGAGTTTTACGCGCCTCGTGCGTTATGCGTTTGACGGGATCTTCAGTTTTTCGCGATTACCCCTGCGACTGTTGACCATCTGCGGCGTATTCGTCGCCACCATGGGTTTTGCCGTGGGGGTGTTTTTTATTGTGCGCCGCTTGATGGGGAACGAAATCGCGCAGGTCGGTTTCACCACGCTGGTCACGCTGGTGTTATTTATCGGCGGCGTGCAGTTGATTGGGATCGGGGTGCTGGGCGAATACCTGGGACGGGTCTATGACGAAGTGAAGCGCCGGCCCAATTACATCATCAAGCAACGTATTGGTTTTGAATAAAAACCCCCTGCGCTTACTGGCGGTAGCAGTCACCCTCGCGGCTCTGGCGATGGTCGGCTACTGGTTGTTATTCACCCAATTCATGGTGTATGACGACGAGGGTTATGTGCTGTGGTCGCTGCACAACTACTTCGAAAGTGGCGGACTCTACACCACCGTCTACAGTCAATACGGTCCGTTTCTTTTTACCTTCTACGATGGGTTGCATCGTTTATTCGGTTTGGTGTTCAACAATGAAACTGGTCGGCTGATAACCCTCGTCTATTGGATCGGTGCATCCGGCCTCGCCGGATTGTTTGTGTGGCGTCAAACCCGCTGCGGACTCGCAGCCTGCGGGGGGATGATCCTCACTTTCGGCTGTCTGTTGATCATGATCAACGAGCCGATCCATCCCGGTGGCTTATTGGCCATGTTGTCCGCCGTGGGTGCCGTCGTCGGATCCATTTTGCTGGAACGCGGACAAAAGCGCAGTTTTGCCGCCCTGTGCGGTCTGATCGGGGCGACGATGTTGCTCACCAAGATCAATGTCGGGGCATTCTTTCTGATTGCGGCCGGCAGTTGGCTGGCGATCAACGGCCCCTTGCCCAAACTTTCGCGCGCGAGCGTCTGGCTCTGTGCCATCGGCAGCCTGTTGCTACCCCTGTGGTTGATGCAACGGCTGTGGCCCACACCTTGGGTCGCCGTCTTTGCGCTGAGCTTTTCGTGTGCGGCCTTGTCACTGGTGCCAGTGCTCCAGCATCAACGTCAGTCGTTGTTCGGCTGGCTTTCCTGGCAATATTTTATCGGCACCGCGGCCATCGTCACTGAAATCGTGCTTGGCTTGACCTGGTGGCGCGGCACGAGTCTGGCGATGTTGTGGCATGGCGTGGTGGCGGCACCGATGCAGCAACCGGTCGCCTACGCCCATCCGGTCAATTGGCCGGAGGCAGTTTCTTGGTTGGCCATCGCGATGGCGGGATGCGCGTGGTGGCTGCAGCTGCGCAACTGGCGGTGGCGGGCTCACTTGCTGGCCGGTCTGCGTTTGGTGGTCGGCGGCATTTTCCTGTTCATCTCCTCGCGAAGCATCGAAAACAGCCTGACCTTCTTCTCATTCCAATATGGTTCGGTCTTTGCGTGGTTGATGGCGGTGCCATTGCACGCCAACGCCCGCTCCCCGAGCCTGCATGCGCGCGTGTGGCTGGCGTGGGTTTTCATTTGGCAAACCTTGCATGCCTATCCGGTGGCCGGCAGTCAGATGGGTTGGGGCGCATTTTTATGGGTGCCACTTGCCGTGGTGGGCTGTTTTGAAGCCCTGCAATTCTGGGCCGAGAAGGCGGGTTCATGGAGTCGGGCGGTGTGGTCATCCGGGGTGCTCACCTTGGGGCTGGGTTGTGCCGCGACCCTGTGGAGTCTGGGTTACGTGAGCCATCAGCGTTATTTCATTGGTCAACCAATCGGGCTGACCGGCGCATCCGATCTGCGATTGTCGGATGACATGACCAGCTTGTATCGCATCCTCAACAAGAACATTCGGCAGCACGGCGACATGCTATTCAGCTATCCCGGGATGTTCAGTCTGAACATTTGGACGGAACTCCCCACGCCGACTCAGGCCAATGTCACCCACTGGTTTTCTTTGCTCAGCGAAACGCAGCAGCAGGAGATCATTGATCAATTGGAAAACGACGAGCACCCGGTGCTCGTCGTGCAGAGTTACCTGATCAACTATCTCGTCTTCAAGGGCTACCCACCCCGGAGCAACTTGCAGCGCTATCTGCTGCAAAACTTCACCCCGGTTTTTCGAGTGAACACTTTTGAGTTTTGGGTAAAGAATGATCGCACCGTTGCGCCACTCTCCGTGGCGGAATTGATTCAGGAAGAAACCTCCGCCAAACTGAGACTGACTACCAACGCCAAAGGTGAAATCGCTTCCATTGAAATCCGCGGCCTCTTTCATCCCTACAGTCCTGTGGATCACCTCACGCTTTCAGAGCACACTGCCGTCAGCATCACGCAAATTGATGCCACCAATCAGTCCATCGGACCTGAGGTAATTGCCACGGCTCCGACCAAGCTGTCCGGCATCAACCGCATCGAGATCACCCTGCCACCCGGACGGCGCCTGCCAAAACTCGAAATCATCGAAGTCCTGTTACTAAACGCCAAGGGCGAGCCACTCGACGCCCTGTTGTTCAACGAATAACGCAATCAGGCTTTGCGGCGGGCCAGCAACAACAGGCTCAGCCCAAAGGGAAACGGGATTCGCCAGAAAGCCATGCCGACAAAGATCCGGCGCAACAGGCCATTAAGCCACGCGGGGGGGATTTTGTCCTCCATGCGATTCTGCCTCTCGCCGGCCGGCTTTTGTTTTCTGAGCCGCCGCAACAACCACGCCACCGGATAGGCGAGGATGTTGGTGTAGTTCAGGTAAATGATGTCCCACTGTTCATTGGGAAATAGTGCCCGTATTTCCGGACGCGAATACCGCCGGTAATGATGCAAGGATACATCCCAGTCGCTCCACAGGGCCATGCCGGCCGGCACGGTCACCAACGCGAAGCCGCCCGGTTTGAGCAGGCGCTGAAAGCCCTTCACCGCGGCGGCATCGTGTTCCACGTGTTCCAACACATCGAGCGCGGTGATGATATCCACCGAGGCATCGGGCAAAGGGACATCGCCACCGGTCAGGGCGATCACCTGTTCCGGGGAAAACTTCTCACGCAACAACCGCAGGGATTCTTCGTGGTCATCCAGCACCAGCACCTTGCAGTCAGCTTCCATTTCCTTGGCGAATCTTCCGGTGCCTGCTCCGCAATCGAGCAGCACATGATCGGTCCGCAAGGCACCAACACGCTGCAGCCAACGCCGGACCAACTCGCGTTTACCGGCATAATACCAATGTTTTTCCTCCACCCGGGTAAGGTTCGTATATTCGGCGGCATCCATGCGTTCTGCGTGTTGACGAATTTTGCGTGGGGCGAAAGCTGTGTCCACGCCAATGTTCGCTCTGCGCCGCATCGTCCCGCTTTCCCTGCTGGTCCTATTTGGGTGGATGGCCTTGAGCGTGTCACCGCGCGTCGGTGTGACCTTTGATGAAACTGCGCACCTGACTGCGGGCTACAGTTATTGGCTGAACGACACCTACCTGTTGCAGCCGGAAAACGGCAACTTCCCTCAACGCTGGGCGGCCCTGCCGCTGCTGTTTGCTTCCACCCACTTCCCGGCCTTGGAGGAACCTGCGAATCAGGATGCCGATGTATGGTGGTTGGGTCGTGAACTGTTCTTTCGTTACGGCCATGATACGGCGGGGTTGCTGTTAGCCGGCCGCAGTATGATTGTCCTACTCGGTATTGCCTTGATGGCGGTGATCTATGGTTGGTCGCGGACCCTGTTTGGTCCAACCGGCGGATTGATTTCACTTGGGGCCGCGGTTTTCAGTCCCACGCTATTGGCACATAGTGGATTGATCACATCCGACGTGGCCGCCGCGCTCGGTTTCATGTTGGTATTACTGACATGGTGGCGACTGAGTCATCGGGTGACCATCGGGCGTATCGTCGCAGCGGGGGCGGCGTTGGGTCTGCTGGCCCTGGCGAAATATTCTGCGGCGCTCTTTGTGCCGATTGCCGCATTGATCCTGCTGGTGCGCTTACTAAATCCGGCCGTATTGCCGTGGCAGTGGCGGCAGAGGAGCGGACTCAAACTGGGATCTTCTCGCATCTGGCTGTTGCTCGCCGCGGGAGCCGCCAGCGTCTTCCTGAGTGTGGCGATGATCTGGAGCGCCTACGGATTCCGCTATGCCGCCAGTGAGCAGGCTCCGACGAAATTCACCCGGCCATGGTCAGTGATGCTGATGGAGTCACCGGCTACGACTCCCTACTGGTCCATCAATGACCAATCCTCAGCAGATCCGCCGAAATTCACCGCCGGTCCCGTGCAGCACTTCGTCGGTTGGGCCCGAGATCACCGATTATTGCCGGAGGCCTATCTTTACGGACTCGCCTTCACGGATTATCACGCCCGCAGTCGTCTGGCCTATTTCGCCGGAGAATACCACACCACCGGTTGGTGGGAGTTTTTTCCGGTCGCCTTCACCCTGAAGTCGACACTCCCATTCCTCGGCCTGTTGCTGGCGGCAAGTATCGCCTTCGCCCTGCTGCCGGTCAATCAGCGCGCACGCCAAGGCTACCAACTTACACCACTGATCGGATTCATCAGCATCTATGGCCTGTTTGCGATTACGAGTCATCTCAACATCGGCCAACGTCACCTGCTGCCCATATATCCGGTCCTTTTTGTTTTGATCGGCGCGGTCGGCACATTGTTCGAACGCAAACGGAGAAGCCTCTGGTTGGGAGTCGTCCTGGGGTTGTTATGGTGGCACGCCATCGAATCGTGGCGGGTGCGGCCGCACTACCTCACCTATTTCAATGAACTCGCCGGTGGACCCGACAACGGCCATCGGTATTTCGTGGATAGCTCGCTCGACTGGGGTCAGGGTCTGCCTGATCTCAAGGCATGGTTGGAGAGTAACCGCGGGGACGAGCAGGTTTATCTGTCCTACTTTGGCTCTGATGAACCCGAGCGCTTCGAACTGAACGCCGTGCGCATCGGCGATGTCTACTTTGATCACACGCGACGCCTCACCCTACCTCCGTTGACTGGTGGACTGTATTGCATCAGCGCCACCATGTTGCATCGCGTGTATACCGAGGTGCGCGGTCCATGGAATGCGGATTACGAAAAAACCTACCGGCAACTGGCGGATGAATTAACGGATACCCCGGCCTCACCGGAAAAGCTACATACCTTCGCCCAACTGCGCTTCGGTCGCCTGTGTCACTTTTTGGAACAGCGACAACCCGACGCGATCGCGGCTCATTCGGTCTTCATCTATCGTCTGTCCGACGACGAGGTTTCGATCGCGTTAAACGCGCCATGGCAATCAGACGTGAACCGCCGTTGATTAGATGCCGGTGGGCGGGCAGAATCGGCGCCATAACCAGCCGAGCATCACCAAGCCGAGACTAACCGTGAGCCCCAGCGCGAGGGCATGCTCTGCGCCCAGCACCATCCAAGTGGCAAACGATCCGGTAAAGCTGCTTTCATCCGGACTCAACACCAGCAGGTGCTCCTTGAAACACGGAGTCCAGACCAACAGCACCGCCATACTCCACTGCCAGCGCACCGGAATGGCATCGGCACATTTTAGCCAAAGTCGGGCCGGTAAGAGCAGCAGGATCATCCGGTAGGGGAAATTTATCGTGCTCACGTAGCACAGACTCCACGACAGGGCTCCCGCCAAATAAACTCCGGCCGTAAACCCGGTGACGGGCAAAATATCCCAGTAGTTTCGGCGCCAGAGCCAGCATGTCCACAGGATCGCCAGCAGCGTAGGCGCTCCGCCCAATAAAAACCACACACGCTGATCCGGAATCGTCAGCAAGACATAGTAGGTCAATTTCGCGCCATATCCGAATATCGTCATGGGCTCCGGAGCCATGGCCATGACCTTTTGATAGACTGTCCATGATCCGGCCACGACCACGAGACAGGCCTGTAAGGTCAGTCCTACAAATCCAAGTGCACGCACTCGTGAAGTAGCCCGGCTGGCCATGGCCGGCAACACCGCCAAGGGATATAGTTTCAACGCCGCGGCCAACACCACCAAGCCACCGCCAACGAATGACCCGGTGATCGTTTTTCTCGTTGCCGCCCAAACCGCTGCCACCAGGAGAATAAAGATCACCAAGTCGTTATTGCCGCGCTCCAGTGCCAGCATGACCGGTGGCGATACCAAGAGTGCGACCGCCATCAACCACCCCGCCCGACTCGAGGGCGAGAGCACCTTTACGGCGGCAAACAGAAATGTCCCGGCCAATAACAAACCAAGCCACCACGCATCCGCCCGCACCAAACCCAGATTACCGACCACCAGCCACCAAGGTCCATATACATGGGGCCGGTTGAATGGATCCAAGGGATTGTGCGCATAGGGATCCATCCCACTGATATGAGCCTCACCGGCCGCGAGGATCGCGATCAGATCAGAGAAAATCGGCTTGAGCGGGTTAATTCCGATCAAGTGAAAAACGGCTGGAAAAACAATTCCACCCGTAAAGATCACCAGCACCAGACCTGCGGTTAGGAGCGACCAGCACCCCACCCACCGCCTGCCATCGGACACCAAGTTCATGGCAATGCTCCTTCCGCTGGCCGTGACCAAAATTGCCGCAAATAACCCCCCATGATTCTGACCGCAGGAACCATGGCCACCCAGCCCAGCACGTTAGCCATCACCGCGGTTCCACGACGCACCGCCACCAACCCGCTTTGTTCGACCGCATCCGCCCAGAAAACATCACTGGCCCGCATGATCGGTTCCAACCATACCATCGCGATGAGAGCGCCTAGGAACCATTTCGCCTGCTTTGCGAGCGGATCTTGCTGCTGTTGCAAATCGAAGCAGGCAGGTAGCAACCAGACGGCAAACACGACCTTGTAAAAATAGCCGATGGTCAGAAAGAAATTACCCGCCAGCAAGGCCGCCCCCATCAGCGCATAGAGTCGGCTCATTTCCACCTCGCGGATATCGACCGGGCGAATCGTCGAAGGCAGGACCACGCATATCACCACCAGCCCAATTCCCGTCACGCGGCCCAACATCAACCATGAGTCCATGACCCAGCCATAATTCGCCGGGGTTGCCATCGCCCCAAAAATAAATTGACCGTGCGCGACCCACGAGACGTCGAGGTAGTTTTGCACGTCATCCCAAAGCGACCAGACCAGTAAACCGCCAAGAACCAGAATGACACCGGCGCGGAGCCAATTTTCCCGTCGCGAACCACTCGGCCGTAGCAGGATGATTCCACCAAGAATAGGGAAATATTTAAGTCCCGTGGCCAATGCCACTGGCCAAGGCGATAGTAATCGCATCCCTAGACGGTGGTGCATCAGCAACGGCACGGTCAGAGTCAAAAGCGCAAACGCCAGCAGGTCCGGATTGGCCCGGTTCACCGCCAGCCAAAACGGCGGTGAAAGACACAACGCCAATGACCACCACAAATCCCGGCGGGTATGCAGTGGTAGCACCGCCACGACCGCCAACCAAAATGCCAGCACTACTCCGAATCCAACCCAAAGGTAATCATCGCGGTCCAAGCCCATCCGCCCCAGCAGATACCACCAATCCGAGTAGATGTGCCGTTCATGGGACAGGTCGTAAGGATTTTTCACGAAGGGGTCATAGCCTGCCTGGGCGGAATCACTGGCGGCCAGCATCGCATGCGTGTCACGAAACCAGATGTCCAGTTTGCCGACTCCGAACACGGTCATTATATCAGGCCAGATGGCCAACCCACCATAAACAGCCATTAGCACAGCCAAAAAAATGAGGCGGTAGCGCGACGCGGATGCAACCGGTGCCAGTGTCATGACGGTGGCAGGGGGCTATCCTCGGACAAGGCCGTGACGGGGTTGGGCTGCAATTCCTTTACCCGGCTGATCCGGGCGATGTGCGTGCCGAAACGACGTTCGAAAACTGGCTCCAGCACAAAGTTGTCCGGCAGACGATCCAATGGATCCAGTTGGAAGCCTCCATCCGGTCCAACCGGTCGATAGTTTTGCATTACCAGAACCTCGCCAAAAGTGTGTTGCCTCAGATGATACCGAATGGCTTCTGTGCGCTGACGGGCTCGCACAATCTGAATCGATGAGATCTCGTTGGTCAGCCAGATGAGCGCGGATTTATTGGTCAGGATCAACCGGGGCTGCGGTGGTTGTTGCTGCACAACTGCCAATTCCCAGGCAATCTCGCGGGCTTGCAGATTCAAACTCCAATGCGTCCCGTTCGCGAGTAGTCCGGAAGTCAGATAGGATAACAGGGCGCCACCCACGGCAAATTGCGCGGCTCGATTTTGCCAGATGGCAGGAAATCGCATGATGGCCCAAGCTATGCAAAGGGCACACAAGGCGGAAAACGGCAGACTCAAGCGCGAGACAATCGAGTCATCCAACTGACCCCAGTAATAGAACATCAACAAACCGAGGTTGGCGGCAATCGCCGCGCCGAAGATGACCAGACTCATCTGGCTGGCGGTGATTTGACGCCAACGTTTCGCATGGCGGCAGGCCGTCCACAATGCCCAGCCAAACGCCGGCAGACCGGCCAGACCCAGCCACCACGAATTCGTCAACTTGCCCGTGAAGCTGAAGAAAAAGCGGAAGGCATGTATCAGATTGTCGGTCAGATAAACCGGACTGAAACGGGTGGCTTCACCCTCGCGCAGTTCCCACAAGAGTGGCGAACCCGAGAGGTAGGTGTTGTGCAGGGCGTAAGGGATGAGGAGAGCGGGGGCTAACATTGCGGCCACCGGCAGGATCATTCGTCCGCGGCGACGCCACCCTTCCAACACGATCAACGCCGCCGGCGCGACGTAGAGCCCCGACTCATAACGCGTTTGCGCCAAAAGGATCGTGCCCAAGAGAAACGCGCTCAAACGTGCATCATCGGGCTCTTCCAGATACCAAGCGCCCAGATGCATCACCCCCAAGAGCATGACCAGATTGAGCATTTCCATTCCCGAACCGGTGGCGTTTTGTGCCAACTGCGAAAAGGCCCCAAAGGCTACGACGGCAGCCAGCGCGGCAAGATGTGACACTAATCGCCGGGCAAAAAGATACACCATGCCCAGCGCGACCGGCATCAACGCCGTGTTTAGGATAAAGGCATTGGCCGTGCGAGGACCGGTCAGATCGTGCAGCAGGGAAACCAAATAGGTGAAGAATAACGGCCGCTTATCGAGGTAGGTCTGCAGGGTCGTGAACACGCCGCCAATATCATAACCCCGCACCATCGCACCCACAATGCGGGCCTGATGTATGCTCCAAGCAGTAGCCTGCAGCACAAACTCGTCGTAAAGCACCTTGTAGGTGTAGGGCACCGTGATAACCGCCACCAAGGTAAGCCCGAGGATGATTCCGACGGCGGACCAAATTTCGCGTCGGGTTAATTTATCCCAACTGCGCCGCCAGTCGGGATAGATACGGGCCCAAGCCAGCACGGCCCAGACAGAGGTGCCGGCGATGGTGTAATATCCGAAGCGCTGCACGAAGATACGGGCTTCGTTTACACTGAAGACCAAAAAACCGGCGGCCGCCGCGAGTAATGCCACCACCCCGAACAAAATCAACCTGACCGGAAGACGCCCGGGAACAAGGCGGCCAGAGGGTGGCCGATTGGCTTCTGGAGATTCACCCATGGTCAGGGCAATTGCTTGATCCAGTTCTCCAGATATTGCGCCTTGGCCTTGTCCAACTGCTCACTGGTGAGTGGAGGTTCAGTCGCTAGTTCCACAAAATCCACCGCGCGACTTATTTGACCCGCTTCATCTTCGATCGCCGTAATTTTACTGATTCGGCCGATCAACAAGGTGGCAATGCGACGATCTTCCACCGGCTGAAAAACAAACCCCGGCCCCAGATCATCCTTCGGATCGATCGTCAGTCGGCCGGTCGCTTCATCGACGGTGAATCGCTGAAAAACATACATGGCCGAAAAACTGTGATTGCGCAGATGATAGGCCAGACCCTCCCGCCGCAACTGGGCCTGTTTGATCGGCGTCGCGGCAACATGCTGGGTAATCCAGAACACCGAGTCCTGATCGATGAAAAGGAAATCATTCTCCGACTGTCGGCTCATAAAATCGGCGCGCCATGCCATCTCGACCCCCGGCGTATAGTCTCTTTCATAAGACCGCTTGGCCATGGCCGGGAGTCCCTGCACAAACAGGGCAATCACGGTCGCGGCACAAGCGACCGACCAGACCGGCCGCCAGCGCACCCAGCGTGAAATCACGATACAGATGGCCAACACCATGCCGAGGTGAAGTGACAGGCTCAGACGGCGGATCACAGGATGATCAAACTGACCCCAGAAATAGGCCATGAAGAGCAAGTTCACCGCGAGCAAACCCAGCCCAAAGACCGCCACCGCGACATCCGTAGGCGAGTTCTCCCGGGCGGAGCGCAAAATCCGCATCATCCAAATCCCAAAAAGTGGCAGCGCGACCAAGCCCACGACCGCAAAGAATATTGAATTGGGTTGGTAGCCCGAGGTATCGAAGAAAAACGCCAGCGCATGACCGAGGTTATCCGGGAGATAGGAAAGGGAAAAGGGTGTAGTGGCCCCACTACCCTGCCCGGCCAATTCCCACAAACTGGAGTTGGTATCAAATTGTCGGTTCTGCAATACGTAGGGCATCAGAAATAACGGCGTCAGCCAGACCGATCCGGGCAGAATAATTTTGCCTAATCGGGTCCACCCCCAGATCACCAGCCCACCTACTGGGAGGATAAACAGCGCTGATTCGTAACGGGTTTGCGCGAGGAGGACGACGGCCAAACACAACGCAGTCATCGATGCCGTATCGGGGCGTTCCGCATACCGACAGGCCAACCAAAGCACCGCCAGGAGCATGACCAGGTTGAGCAATTCGAACCCACCGCCCGCGGCCTGCTGCGCCATGAGTGGCAATCCGCCGAACAGCAGCACCGCCAGACTGCCGGCCCAGCGCGTCCCGGAAATCTTGGTGGCAATGACATAGATCAGACCCAAGAAAATGAACCCGAGGACGACATTGACATAGAACGGGTTTGTCGGGCGGTAACCCGTTAGATCATGGACCAGTGAAACCAGAAAAGGGAAAAAGAATGGGCGTTTGTCCAAGACCCCCTGCAGCACCTGAAAAGGGCCCTGCACATCAGTGGCCCGTATGGGATACGTTGGCTCACGTTCGTAGTGTAGATCCATGGAGGTCCCGAGCAGAAGCACCTCATCCGCCAATATCTTGAAACCCCGCTCTTCATGGGCCTGCCACATGCTCCCTACCGCCAAAACAAGTATCAGTGCCCAGAGATCTCGTTTACCCGGTCGCCATGTGACTGATTCGGCGCGCAGCAGTCGCCAAAGCGCCCAACCAAACAAGACCGCATTAAGCAGCATCACCCAGTAACCGCATTTGACCACCACCGCCACCGCCGATCCGGTTGGAATGGCCCAACGGGCGATGACAAAGGCCAGCAAACCACAAAGCCCGAACAACCACAGGCGACGATCTCTGATCATGCTAGTTATCATGGAATAAAAAAAGCCGTCCATTCACATGGACGGCTTTCGAAAGAAACGTAAGCGAAATCAGGCTTAGTTGCTGTAGGTGATCGTGCGATTACCTGCGACACCGGAAGCGGTGACGGCCGAACCCTGCTGGAGATCACTGTAGGTCTCAGAGGCGACGGTTTGCACTTGCTTGATGTATTGGCTGCTCTCGGTGCCGACCAACAGGGCGGAGGTCACGGCGCTGACACCATTCTCGAGGAAGTATTGGTCAGCAGCTGCGCTCAGCTGGCGAAGGTTGTTCGAAATGGCCTTGTCCTGCGAGCTAGCACGGACTTTTTGGAACGCGGGAATCGCCATGGCGGCCAAGAGACCGATGATAACGACCACGATCATGATTTCGACGAGGGTGAAACCCTTTTTGGAATTTTGCTTCTGCATGTGCATGATTTATGAGGATTATTAACGATGCTCAAAAGCGAGCAGTTGTGAAAGAGAATGGCATTAGGCTATTCTGGACAAGGTCAAAATGGTGTGAAACCCCGGAGTGAATCTGCCGTCAAACCGCGGAAAGTTAGTAAAAACCATGATTTACATTCGCAATCACCGGACCCTTGGTTCAGGTGGATAAAGCCATTCAAATGTCTCGGAAAATTATCCCGTTCTCAGCCGCATTAAACCGTAAATGCCACATCCAATATATATGCATCTTATTGATTGCATTATATTTATCATCAATCATATCCGCCCAAGCTTCCCAACTACACTTGAGTAATGGCGATCGCGTAACCGGAACCGTCATTTTGCGGGCCGAGGGCAAAATTCACTTCAGATCAGCGATGTTTGGCGATTTTGTGGTCGATGAGGCCGATGCAGCGGTAATCGACTCGCCGGATACCCCAGTCGAGAGCCTGACCGGCCTCCCACCACCTCAAACCAGCAAAAATGCCAAACCCAGAGCTCCAGCCAAACCAGCCAAGCAGTTGGCGGAAGCCCCCGCATTGCCGGTTCCACCTCCGGAAACTCGCTGGAAGGGGAAGATCGAGTTCGGCTTTCTCAGCCAATCAGGTCGATCCGAGGTGCTGAATAACTCTTTGCGTTTCGAGGCCGAACTCAAGGACGGGGTGGACAATTACCGGGCGGTCGCCCGCTACCTGTATGGCGAGAGCAACGGCAAGGTGTCCAGTGACCGGCGGGACGTAAGCTACCGTTGGCGCCATGATATCTCTAAAAAGGTCTTTGCCCAGAGCCTGAGCAGCTACGCCCGCGACGCCGTGACCAATATCAACCTGAACCTCGAGCAAAACGGCAGCATGGGTTACCAGATCCTGCAAAGTGAACAACACAAGGCCACCGTCGGTGCGGGCGTGACCTTGCAATACCGCGACGCCGAAGGCATCGAGCCCGGGGTCAATTTCCTCGGCGAAATCTTCCAGGACTACGCCTACAAGATCAACGGCCGCCTGACCGTCACCCAGGCCTTCAGTGCGCTTTATTCCCCCAACGACCGGGCGCGCTCGATCAATTCCAACATCGCAGCCAGCAAGCTCACCGACCAACTCGAGAATTACCGGGTGCGATTCAACAGCTCGCTCCAAGGCAAGATGAGTGAGCGGATATCACTCAACCTGCGCTACGAATACGAATACGACAACGCGATCTTCGACAAGGAGTCGCGCACTGACCAGCGCATCACCAGCTCCATCGGCTACGCGTTCTGAAATAGGCAATAGGTCGGCCCGGACCTCTGGGCCGTCCAATCCGACTTATTTTTTCTTGGCCGCCGTTTTCTTCACCACAGCCTTTTTGGCCGCAGGCTTCTTGGCCACGGCCGGCTTCTTTTTGACGGCCACCTTTTTCTTGGCGGGAGCCTTTTTCACCACCGCCTTCTTGGTTGGTGCCGCTTTGGGCTCAGCCAGCAAATCGGCCAATTTGAGCTCGGTCGCGTCCTTCCAGAGATTTTCGAGCCGGTAGTTCTGCCGCGATTCCTCCAAAAACATGTGCAGCATCAGGTCGAAGGCATCGATCACGACCCAACCACTATCACGCTGGCCATCCATGCCGACAATGTGGGCCCCGGCGGCGTCCAAGACCTTCTCGGCCTCGATCCGCAAGGCGCGCAGGTGCGGTTCCGAAGTGCCGGTGGCGACAATCAGGAAGTCGGTGATGGACGATTGCTCGCGCACATCGAGCACCCGCATGTCGCCGGCTTTTTTGTCATCGAGCGCGCGACAGCATTTCTTAACTAGTTCGAGAGTGACGGAAGGGTTGGCTTTCATGCTTTGCTGTCGTGATAGAGGCAATGTTCGCGGATATATACAATCGCCTTGTGCGGAACAAAATAATCCAGGGAAAGGCCCTTGCGGACCCGGTCCCGCAGTTCCGTGGAACTGATGGCCAGCAAATGTCCGTCGCAACGATGCAGCCGCAAGCCGGGGATATCGGGATGATCCCGCACCGGGTGACCCGGCCGTTCCAAAAAGATGAATTCGATCAATCCGGCCAGTTCGGCGATATCGTTCCAGAGGTGGAGTTTCGGCAGCTGGTCACCCCCGATGATCCAGTAAAGTTTGTCGCTGGGGTATTTTTTTAAAAAGTGCCGCACTGAATCGATGGTGTAGTTCACGCCCCCCTGACGCAGTTCGTAATCGGAGATTTCAAAGCGGTGGTCCCATTCCACCGAGGCCTTGAGCATGGCCAAGCGATCGTCCACGCCGGATTGGACTTCATGCGGTTTGAGCGGAGCCTGGGCGGCCGGCACAAAGATGACCTTATCGAGGCCATATTGTTCGAAGGCATCCTGCGCCGCCATCAGATGGCCGAAGTGGACGGGATCAAAGCTCCCGCCGAGTAGTCCAATTTTCACAACCCGGCAACGTGGGCGGGGTCCCCTGCGCCCGCAAGGTCCATTTAAAGTTCGCAAAATTGAACCACCCCACCGGACCCCTCTATGCCCCACCGCTTAGGCATTGCCTTCGGGACGCACTCCCCAAACATTTTGGCCTCACTGTGACCGGAAAATCGCCCAGATTACTTGTGCTTGTTGGTGCCAGCCTGATGCTGGCGGTGGGTTTGCAGGCGGCCGATAATGGACTGGGAGGACTGTTGAGCAATTCACCCTTTGGTGGCGTATCCAGCCGGCCGGCCGATAACGGCAACAGTCCCGTGGAATTTCGCGGCGTGATGATGGAGGGCGACACCTACTATTTTAGTCTGCATACGACGGCTGACGCGCGTTCCCAATGGTTGCGGTTGAATCAAAAATCATCCCGCGACATCACCCCGACCAGCTACGATGCCAAGAATCGCCAGCTTACCGTCAACTTTCAGGGGCAATCCATGGTGCTTGCACTGAGTGCCACACAACGGCCGGCCACCCCGACCACAAGCAATGTGGCGGCGGCACCAACCACAGCTCCCGCCACCACGGAAAAATCAGTTTCACCCACAGATGAAGCGGAACGTCTGGCCAAGATTGCCGACGAAATCCGGCGCCGCCGGGCTCTACGCCAACAAGCGATCAAAAACAAATAAGCAGATGAAATCCGCCTACCGCTCCACGGCACAACAAGCCTTTACCCTGATTGAGATTCTCGTCGTCGTCGCGATCATCGGCCTGCTGGCCGGTCTGCTCATTACCAATACGGACAAGATTTTCGGCAGCAGTCAGGAAACCGTGGCGCGCGTTTTTGTGCGCGACTCGCTCAAAACCTCGCTGGTGCGTTACAAAATCGACCTCGGTGATTATCCGACCACCGCCGAGGGTCTGCAGGCCTTGATTACCGCACCGTCGAATGGCGCGGAACGCTGGCGCGGTCCCTACGTCGAACTGAACGGCGACAAGCTGCCACCCGATCCGTGGGGCGAACCCTACCAATACGCCCACCCTGCCACCCGCAGCAAAAGCAGTTACGATTTGTTCTCGAAGGGCCCCGATAAAACCGCCGGCACGGAAGACGATATCGGCAACTGGTAGCCACCGCGCAATCGCGCCATGGATATCCCTGTGCATCGCCGGTCAGCTTTTACCGTGATCGAGATGCTGCTGGCCCTCGCCTTGCTGGCCTTGGTCTCCAGCGTGCTCATCAGTGGCATGAACAGTTTCTTTCAGAAGAAGGATGCCCGGCCGGATGATACCTTCTGGTCCGCCATAAATTCCGCCCGCCAACAGGCCTTGGAACGCGAAGAAATCGTCTCGCTCCAATTCAATGAGGATACCTCCGTGCTCAGCTGGTCTTGGCCTGACGGACAGGACGCCCTTCCCCTCCCTCAGACCAAACTGCGTTTTCTACCGGCCGAGAAATCGACCACTCGGCTCATCGGCGGCGTGCAGTTTGAAACCGACGCCTTGCCCCGTGTGCGTTTTTATCCCGACGGCAGCTGCGACGCTTTCCGCGCCGAACTGACCGCCGGCGATAAACCTCCCCGGATCCTGCGCATCGATCCATGGACCTGTGCTCCCGTGCTGATCAGCAAAACCCCATGAAGGCGCAATCTTATCCACCATCCCGCGCCTTCACCTTGGTAGAAGTATTGGTCAGCCTCGCGATCTTTGCCTTGGCTGCGGTGGCGTTGTCAGCCGCCTATCTCAATGTTCTCAACGGTTACCGCGCCCGCGATCAACAACGCGCGATTGAACAAGGATGGGATCTCGCCCGGGTCGCGGTTTTCAGCGAACCCGATCGGGACAACCTGGAGGAAGGCGGCACCGTCAATCTACCCGATGGTGGCAGTCTGGCTTGGGAGGCGCGGATCGAACCGACGAACCTGGCTGATCTGTTCGCCTTGGAATTGACCGTAACGCACCGCGGTGAATCGGCCTGGAACAAGACCGGACGCCTGATGCTGCTGCGCCCGGCATGGTCGGATCCCGGCGACCGCGACCGTCTGCGTCAGGAAAGCACCCAACGATTGGAAAGGACCCGCGCGCCATGAAATCGACGCAGCCTGTTGTTGCGCCGCGCGCCGGCTTTACGCTGATCGAGTTACTGGTGGCCATCGCCATGATGGCGACCCTGCTGGCTGCGTTATTGAGTTTTGTATTTTCCATGACGGAAATCTGGGGCCAAGGCAGCGAGAAGCGGTTGTTCGAACAGCACGTCGCCGCGGTCACCCTACACCTCGAATCGATGTTGCGCCGGGCCGCCCTGCCGGTGGCAGGTAACGCATCGGCGGAGGCATTTTCGGTGCACGAAATCCGCACTCCTTCCAACGGCACTGTGACTGGCTTGAACTTCACCCTTAGCGGAGGCGACCGCTTGTTGCAGTGGGGCGGCACACCGGCACCGATGACAACCTGCACCCTTGGGGTGGATGCGGGCAACGGCCTGATCATTTACTGGCGTTCGCAATTGGAAGAGGACGAAGACGCGATCCACGAGACCCTCGTGTCACCACTGATCACCCAACTCAGTTACAACTATTACGATGCCGACACGCGGCGCTGGAGCAGTGATACCCGACTGCGCCGCACGAGCGGCAATCTCTGGCTGGTGCCCGAGCAAATCGTGGTGCAATTCACGCATGACCAGCAAACAGCGGTGCGGGTGCTGACCCTGCCACTTGCCCCGATTGGAGTTCCCTTGTTCTAAATGATTCCCCCGCGAAACAGTTTTCAGCGAGAACCAAGCAGAACGATTCACTGCGAGCGCGGGTCGGTGATCTTGTTTGTGTTGGGCCTGATCCTACTCACTTCCTTGCTGCTCACACACTTCATCAACCGCGCCCATACCGAATTGCTGACGGAGGCACGGCACAGTCAGCAGGAACCCTTGCGCGATGAGGCCTACTCGGCCCTGCAAGTTACCTTGGCGGTGTTGGCAGACATTGAATCCGCGGATCGCGGCCTGCATGCGCCAGCCCAAGGCTGGGGCAGCCCGTTGGACTATGCCGAATACACCTCTCCAGTTGGTTTGGTTACCTCGGTGCAAGTAGAGGATCTTACCGGTCGTCTCTCGCTAGCCGGTCCGGAGCTCAACACCACCGCGTTGACAAATTTACTCACCGGGATCGGTTGCCTCTCCTCCGACGCCGATAAAATAGTCGATGGCATCCTGGCTTGGACTCGCGACGGTTATACCGCCCAATACGCGGACTATGCCACGATCCCGGAATTGGACCAAGCACCCGTCTTGATCCCACCGCACCGTCCGCTGCAATCGTTCGATGAGCTCCGACTGCTTCCAATCATTCGTGAAGTGCTCTGCGATGAAAACGGCGACTGGAATGAACGCGGCCAAAGATTCCGCGACGCCGTTAGCCTTTATCCCGCCAGTCAGACCAACCTTAATACGGCTCCGCCTGATGTCATCACCGCGCTCGGCTTGGATGCCGACGGAGTGCTCGGTGCCCGTGACCCGCTCAGTCGCACGGGTCCCACCGTGTTCTATACCCTAAGCGATGTCCGGGTCCCGTTGGATCAAACCACCGGTGCAGGGGTTCCGGGCGTGGACGCCACTCAGTTTCGCATTCATATCAATACCCAATCGGGTGGTCGCAAATTTCTGCTCACGGCCGATGTGCAGGTTGGCCGCAATCAGAACCCTGGTCTAGCCGCCACCGCGCTGGATACCCCTACTTCGGAACCTCGGGCTTGGACGCGCAATAGCATCGACTCTGCTTTTCACATTCTCGAAATTCGGGAGAACCGCGAATAATTGTAGCGATGCCGGCTTCCTCCACCACTTCCCGTAATCAACCCGTGATCTTGCTCGCGGGTGACCGGTTCTTTGTGCGTCGCATCGGACTCGCGGCCAATGCCCCCATTGGCCCCCAAGTCGAGCTGGCGCTGGAAACCCTCGCGCCGTTCCCCCTCGAGCAATTGTATTACGGTTACCTCGTGGATTACACGCGGCGGCATGCGTTGGTCTATGCGGCCTACCGCCGCAGTTTTACCACCGAAGAACAGGCGACGTGGGAAACCGCCCGGGCCGTCCTGCCCGAATTTGTCCTGTGGGGAATCGCGCCGCGCCGTTCGCGCGCGGGCACCGGCAGTCTACGGGCCACGGACCAAGTGATCGAAGCGGTCGCGTGGGATGAAGCCTCGGAACTACCCACATTGATTCTTACCCGGCAGGTCTCTCCGGAAACGACCCGGCGCGTCGAGGCGGAACTGCTCCATGAATTCAAACGTCGCTCTGGCTTGGCCGACGACCAGATCAATGCGTTTCAAGGTCATGTCAGCTCGCTCGGGATCAACAAGACTGGCTTGCAGCTGAATATCGGGGAGGCCCATCAGGCCAACGTGCCACTGACGGCCTTGGGCCAAGTGGACATTCGGGATAAGACCTTGCTCGCGACTCAACAGGCCCAGGATCGCCGCAGCAATCTGTTCTGGCGCAGCTTTGCCGCGCTGGCCGCAGGGCTGGCCGTGTGTCTGTTGGTGGAGATCGGCCTGCTGGGCGGACGCGCTCTGCTGGCCTCGCAGCGCAGTAAATTGGACGCCAACGCTTCGGCCGTGCAGGAAATCGAATCTGCCCAGGTGCTCGCGATCAAACTGCAAAAAATGACCGATCAGCAGTTGCGGCCCTTTGAAATGTTGGCCGCAGTCAATCGTCCGCGACCCGCTTCCGTCGAATTCCTGCGGGTCAGCACGAATGGTCCGTCACAACTCAGCATCGAGGCCCAGACCAGTGAAGCCGGCGATCTGCGCACCTACGAGGAAGCGCTGAAATCGGTTCCCGGAATCGAGAAGATTGAATTGCGCGATCCCCGCATGCGCGCCGGCCGCACGAGTTTTCAATTGGAGGTCACCTTCAAGCCCAACTGGTATCAACCGGGAGGAGGCGCATGAAGGCTTTCTTTCTGCAGCGCTCGGGGCGTGAACGCTGGTTGATTCTGCTCTACGCCGGAATCGCTCTGGCTTGGTGGGGCACTTCCCTCCTCGGACGCAGCCGCGCACACCTGCAACTTTGGCAATCCGCTCAGCAGGAAAAAGCCGCCCAAGAACTCTGGTTGGCCAATCGCGACGATATCATGGCCCGCGTGGCCACTGCCGGCCGCTCACTCGATCCGGCGCAAGCATTGGATTCCGCCCAAAGTTTCGCCGCACTCAATGCCATGCTGAAGGGTCTCAATGCTGACCTGGGTTCGCAGCGCACCGATCGCACCGAGCAATTCGCGCTGCACAGTGTGCAGGTCAACATCCGTCAGGCCGGTCTGCCTGCCTTGCTGCAATTCTACGAAAAACTTTCCGCCCGGGCACCCTATCTCGGGATAGACCAATGTGTGCTGGCCACCGATCGCGCCAACTCCGGTCTGCTCAACGCCAACTTCCGGATTTACTCCGTCGAAGTGGTTGCCCCGGCCAAGTAACGACACGGCCGGTCGTCTTGACTGATTAGAAACCGAAGTTTTTCTCCGCGTCTCCGTGTCTCCGCGGCCAATACATCCGTGAACGGCGGATCAGAACTGGAAACTCGCGCTGACCCGCAGCACGGCGGCCACGATGGCGTAGGCGAGAAAGCCCACGAACGCGAAGGCACACAACAACACGGCGTTGGCGATCACGCCGACCATGTTTTGCAAACGCCGGGTGTGCCGGGTCGCATAATGTTGCGCGATGTCGCGCAAACAGGGAGCCAGCTTGCCGGTGTTTTCGCCGACGGCCAGCCGGTCCAAAACCAGATCCGGAAAGTAACCCGTGCGGGAGAGCGCACCCGACAAACTGTCGCCCTCGATCACGCGTTCCGTGGCCTGACGGAGGGCCGCCCGGATCGTGCGATTGGGCACGGTGCGTTCAGTGAGCCGCAGGGCCTCGACGGTGTTGATGCCATTTTCCAACAGCACTGCGAGGGTTTGCACAAAGGCCAGCACCCCGGTGTCGATCGCCCAGGATTTGATCAACGGCAGTTTGACCAATTGCTCATCAATGACCACCCGTCCGCGTTCCGTCCGGTGCCAGCGCCACGCCAACACCGCCGCAATGACGACCAACGGCACCACGAAAATCCCGTAACGCACCAACAGCTCCGAGCCGGTGACCAAGATCTGCGTGGACAATGGCAGCTTGCCACCCAGCGAATTCAGTAGTCCTTGCAGCCGCGGCATCAGGAAGAAGACAAAGAACGCGATCACCCCCAAGGCGACGATGCCGACAAACAACGGATAGGTCAGCGCGGTCGTGAGCTTTTGTTTCAGTTCGCGTTGCTCGGTGTGATGTTGGATGAGACGCAGCAACACCTCGTTGAGACTGCCCGTCGCTTCGGCGGCGCGCACCAGACTGACTGCCTGCACGTCAAACACGGCCGGGATGGCTTCCATCGCTTGGGACAAGGTCTGCCCTTCCTTGAGACTGTCCCACAGCAAGCCGCAAAGGGTGCGCAGCCTCGGTTCCTTCATGCGATTGGCGAGCAGGCGCACGGCTTCTCCCGGCGACAATCCACTCGTCGTCAATTCCGTGAGGGCCTGCAAAAAGGGCAAGAGATCACGGGATTGCGGCATCCGGATCACTGACTTCTTGAATTGTTTCGGGCTGGCCAGCACCGCACCCGTCGTCGCCGATTCCGACAAGTTGAGCACTTGCAAACCACGGGTCGCCAGCAATCGCAGGGCCTCCTTGCGGGTCTCGGCCGTCACGGCGGCGGACACGGTTTTTCCCGCAGTATCACGGGCGGTGTAGGCAAACGTTGCCATGGTTAGCGATCGTTGACGCTGATAATTCGCAGAATCTCGTCGAGCGTGGTTTCGCCGGCCCGGGCTTTGATCCAACCGGACTCGGCCAAGCTGCGCATGCCGTGCTTCGCGGCGCTACGGGCCAGCGCGCGGGTGGATTCGCGTTTCACAATGAGGTCATGCATCTCTTCATTCGGTCGCAGGATCTCAAAGAGTCCGATGCGACCCCGGAAACCGGTGCCGCGACAATGATCGCAACCCACCGGAACTTGCAGGCTGGTTACGCCATCGGCCAGTGCCTGGTCGATGCCCAAGGCTGAGAGGTTGTCACGCAATTTTTGCGGAGCGACCGGTTCCGGCTTGGAACAGTGGTGGCAAAGCCGGCGCACGAGTCGTTGTGCAATCACCAGCTCAATGGCCGAGGCGATGAGGAACGGTTCGATGCCCATGTCGATCAACCGGGTGATCGCGCCCGGGGCATCGTTGGTGTGCAGCGTGGTGAAAACCAAGTGCCCGGTCAGGGAGGCGCGTATCGCAATATCCGCCGTTTCCCGGTCGCGGACCTCACCCACCATGATGACATCGGGGTCTTGGCGCAAAATGTGGCGGAGTGCACTGGCGAAACTGAGGCCGATTTCCGGCCGAACCTGAATCTGGTTTGCCCCGGGCACTTCGTATTCGATCGGGTCTTCCACCGTAACAATGCGCAAATCGGTCGAGTTGATCTGCCGCAGAAACGCATTGAGCGAAGTGGATTTTCCGGACCCGGTCGGCCCGGTGACCAGCACTATGCCGTGCGGCGAATCCAACACGCCGGTGATGCGTTCCTTTTCCCCGGCATCGAGCCCAATGCGGTCCATCGTATAGGCTTCGCGGCGTAGATTGAGCAATCGTAAGCTCACGCTCTCGGCATAGATGGTGGGAATGGTGGAAATACGAATGTCGAGCGAGTTGCCACCCGCCTTGAAATTGATGCGGCCATCCTGCGGCAGGCGACGCTCGGAAATGTTGAGGCGCGCCATGATCTTGAGGCGCGAAATAATCGCATCCTGAAAGCGCAGGAGATTTTCCGGCAATGGCACGGGCACCAGCAGTCCGTCCACCCGGTAGCGAATGCGCAACTGACCTTCCTGTGGTTCGAAATGAATATCCGTCGCGCCATCCTCAATCGCCTGTGTAATCACATCCGTCACGAAGCGCACCACGGCGGCATCCTCGTCCGCATCCGTGTCGCCCAGTGCCTCCGTCAACGTGATCTCGGCCTCATTGGCCATATCCAGACTGCCCGCGCCCACGCCATAATGGTCGCGGATCAATTGCTGCACCTTGTCGGCGACCGCCAAGTGCCAGCAAAGAGTCTTGGATGTAAACGCGTGCACCCAATCCTCCACTTCCACATCCGGCACCCAACCCGTCGCCAAATGAATTTCCGTTTCCGCCGCGTCGGTGATTAGCAGGGGCACGATCTGAAAATCCGCCGCCAAGCGAGCCGGTATCAACGGACGGACGGCCTCATCTATCTTTAGATCCGTTACCACGGGAATTCCTGAAACGGCCGACAATTCCGCCAACCCATCCTTTTCAGTTAGCCCAAGCGCCTGGGACCAAGCGGCCTGTCGTTCGCCCCGCGGAGCCTCGAGCACGGCCGGTTGTGCCGCCGCACTCAATTTTGCCAACCAAGCGGTGGACATGGCCTCAGTTCCGGTCGGCATGGGCGGCGGCCCCGTCAGTAACTTCGAGTGCCTGTTTGACCTTGGCGCGCTGCGACTCGGGCATGCGCTCCACTTGATTCATGGCGGCGATATTATCGGATTCATTGTTACCCAGCACCGTCGGACGGAGAAAGAAGACCAAGTCGGTGCGCGATTTACTGCGCGAGCGCGAACCCAACAAATCCCCAATGATTGGAATCGGACCGAGCCGGTTGCTGTTCTTGGACTGCGACTCCCGCTGCAATCCACCGAGCACGATGACCTCACCACTATGCACACTGACAAACGAGTCGGTTTTACGGCTGCCGATGCGCGGCTGAGGATTTCCATCGATGATAATCTCGCCCAAGACGTCGTTTACTTCCTGTTGGATTTCAAGCTGCACGGATCCATCCAAACCAATCAGCGGTTTCACCGTGAGGGAAATGCCGATGTCCTGCTGATTGACCGTCGAACGGTAACCACTACCCAAATTCTGATTGGCGTTGGAATCACTTAGATAACTGCTGATCACCGGTCGTTTTTCTCCCACAAAAATCTCACCCGACTTGTTGTGGGTCGTGACGATATTGGGGACGGAGAGGATGTTGATGTTGTTTTTGCGCGGCGTGGTGCTCAGTGAAATCATGGCGACCAAATCCAACCGGCCCGTGTTGGGATTACGGGAAAGAACTCCATCGGTCACCCCGATCCCCGCCCCCGTCCCGCTGAAGCCGACCAGCCGGTCGCCACTCACTTGGAGACCCAACTGGCTGATGCCGGACGTCGCATCATCGCTCAGCGTGACTTCGGCAATCACGACCTCGATGCGCACTTGGGCGAGCAGCACGTCAATCTTGGCGACCAGATCCTGAATCAGCCGCAAGTCATCGACGGTCCCGGAAATCACGATCGCGTTGCTGCGTTCCTCGGGCAAGATTGTGAGAACGCTGCTGAATTGGTTGGAGTCCTGCAAATCAAGCTGGGGCAACACGGTCGCTATCGCAGGCGTGGGTGGTGTCGCGTTACCGTTGGATCCCGCCGAGGTGAGGGCGGCCGGACGCACCGTGGATTGGCCCGAATTTGCCGTGGTTTTGTTTTGGCCAGTCACGAGCGTGCTCAGGATATCGGCCACATCCTTGGCGACCGCATGCTTAAGAAAGATGACTTCGTTGCGCGTATTCGGATCGGCGCGCACATCGAGTCGGGAAATCAATTCATCAAAAAACGACTGCTGGCGCTCGTCGGCGATGAGGACGATCTGGTTGGTGCGATCATCGGCATTGAAACTGGTGGCGGTGCCTAGCTGGGTCTGCAAGGCACCGGTCAGCATCGTGCGCATCTTATTCACCACCTCGCTGGCCTTGGCCGATTGTAGCGTGTAAAACTTTGGCTTCAGGCCGTTCATCATTGGCTGGTCCAGCTGTTGGATGAGGGTCTCGATGCGTTGCAGGTTGCTGACCGAATCGGTGACGAGGGCGGCGTTGGCCTTGTCGAAGACCACGGGCGGGCTGCCCGCGGCGGGATTGAGCAACCCGGCAATTTGCGGCATGAATTCACCCACGCGAAGAAAATTGAGCTGAAACAGCTTGCTGACCGTGCGGCCACTGGGCGGCAGGGTCAGGACCGAACCCTCGATCAATTCCGGGGCCTCGGACTTGGCCGCGCTGAGGGGGGTGACCTTGAGAAAACGATCTCCGAGCGGGGTGACGGCAATTCCGTTGAGATTAAGCAAGGTCTCGATGGCTTGAATGGCCTCGGCCTTGGTCACGTTGTCTTTGAGATTCAGGGGCAAGGTAAGGGTGGGCAAATTCTGCGGACGCAACAGTGAGCGGCCAGTCCAACGCTCCATTAACCCGAGGATGGTATCCAGGTCCCCACCGGGGATTTCAATCTGCCCCACCAGTTCATCGTCACCCATGCCCCCGGAAGCGTTTCCCTCGCTGGTGCCTGCGGCAGACAGAGAGATCGGTAACCAAATCACCGCGGCAATCAGAGCCAGTTTTTGAGTCAAATTAAGTCGTCGAAGATTCATGCGCACCGTCTGCCAACTAGGGGAGATACCCTGCCGGTCATGGCAATCTAAAATCGAGCCCACCCGGAAGGCGATGTTGAAATCAGATCATCCGGTTGCTCGATCAGTAGCCATCGCGCCGATTTTTACGTAGACTGCTCCCCGTGATTGACGGCGACGGCTTCGACTTAAAGATTCAGCAGACCC
>Ga0222713_10001515_pt1 | contig 25989 bp, 29 predicted proteins | sample C33_649DmetaG_FD_165061 | JGI IMG/M metagenome (GOLD analysis project Ga0222713, IMG submission 165061) | Estuarine water microbial communities from San Francisco Bay, California, United States - C33_649D | ecosystem: Environmental > Aquatic > Marine > Unclassified | place: USA: California... | reverse complement strand
TGCGGTACCTCTCATTTATAGCTTATTTGGTACAGGACAGAATCATAACGGTCAGCTAGGTTTAGGTGATAATACTCTAAGAGTATTATTCACCGCGGTTACCGGTGCATGGGATGCTATTGCGTGCGGATCGGGGCATAGCTTGGCTCTATCGGGTAATAAGTTATTTACTGCAGGACTAAATATATCTGGTCAGCTAGGTTTAGGTGATACCGATGACAGATCGTCGTTTACTCAGGTTCCCGGCAATTGGGACGCTATTTCATGCGGCGGCTATCAAAGCTTGGCTCTATCGGGCAATAAGTTATTTGATACAGGAGATAATCGCTTTGGTCAACTAGGATTAGGTGATACCGATAATAGATCGTCGTTTACTCAGGTTCCCGGTAATTGGGACGCCATTGAGAGCGGAGCGATGCATAGTTTAGCTCTATCAGGTAATAAGATATTTGCCGTAGGTTATAACCTATGGGGTCAGCTAGGGTTAGGCGATACCGCTAATAGATCGTCGTTTACTCAGGTTCCCGGCAATTGGGACGCTATTTCATGCGGCGGCTATCAAAGCTTTGCGCTATCGGGTAATAAGTTATTTGCTACAGGATATAATTATCATGGGCAGCTAGGGTTAGGCGATACCGCTATTAGATCGTCGTTTACTCAGGTTTCCGGCAATTGGACTGCAATCTCAACAAGTTATTTTCATTCTCTAGCTCTATCAGGTACTAAGATGCACTCTACAGGATTTAATTATAATGGACAGCTAGGATTAGGTGATACCGCTAATAGATCGTCGTTTACTCAGGTTTCCGGCAATTGGACTGCAATCGCGGCCGGTGGAGAGCATTCACTAGCCCTATCGGGTACTAAGATGTTTTCTACAGGTAGTTATCAGCAAGGTACAGGCCAAATTACTGATAAAGTATCCTTCACCGAGGTTTCAGGTAATTGGGACGCTATTGCAACGGGTACGTATTTTAGCTTTGCTCTATCAGCGCATTAATTGCTATAAATACTAATAATGGAAAGTAGCTTATATAGTACAAGTACCTTTAAGAAGGTAACCGCTCGGTATGCAGATACTACGGTAAACCTGAAGAGTAGACCTTTCTATACAGAGCAAGAGATGAACATGTCATTTCCAAACATACTCTCAGCTACAAACGACGTCAAAATAAATAATTTTTCAAATTTATACTTAACCGATAGAAAAAAACTTAGCGATATTTTGTCGGTTAAGCCTCTTGCAAAGGTACAGCGGGTTTTTACGTCGTTTCTGGCGTTTAATTCAGTTGGCGGTACTGATGGTGACTCGGTATATTGGGAATTTGAGGAGACTCCTATAGGTGAGAGAGGACGAACATGTAAAGCGACTACTATATCAAAACTGCCTATAAATGAAAACTTTTTTGAGATAGTATTCTTAAGTGAGATCCTATGTGAAATTCATCATAATGACAATAATACTGACTATCTGCTATCGCTCGACTATAGTTTTAATTTAAGATTTGCTCCGCGGTTTGACTTACTTTACCTTGACGGTAGACCAATTCACCCGCAGGTGTTTTTCTATGTATATGACGAAGATAATGATTATATAGTTTTTTATAAAAAGGTTCTAGATTTCCCATATTATCTAACGTTCAATCCTGCAGAAAATATTCTCGGCTTAAAGCAACCGCCTCTAGGTTCAGAGGATACATTTCCAGTAGATTCTATCTTAAAATTAAGAGCACGCGTAGATCCGACGGATTCATACGAACTAAATGAGTTTAGTGCAAAATATGATAGATCAACTCAATCTAATACCCTAGATACTAGTGATACTACCTCACGCCGTGATATTAAAAATAACTATATAATTAATACTGAGTATAGTAATGTTACCGGTGAGGATGTTACGGTGAATATACTCACACTTAAAAACGAGTTATCTCCTCAGAATAATAACGCAGATAATGACCCGTACGTATTAACAGACGACTTTACTTACAGAGATTACAAAAAGTTATTTACTGGTACCCAGCAAGTTCATGGATCTGAGAGTATAATACTTGCATATACCGGATTTACCTCAAAAATAGAATTTAAACCGAATGCTATTACTTATTTTCACGTACCTACTAATACTTTTCCGTTCGACCGCCTTAATATTAACGATAGTAACATTGCCAGTAAGGGAGCCGCAGCTAGCGATCACCCACTGAAAGCTGACAAAATTTTTAAGAAGCGCGCTAATTATGCTGACTTTTCATATACCGGTAATAGTACCGATGAAAATAATGGAGAGTTTTTATGCGCTTGGTTATCAGGCTCCTCTCAGTCGTCTGATGTAGTGTGGGTAGATAGGTATTATAACCCACAGAAAATTTCCTACTTTAGTGCTCTGGCAGTATTAAATGAAATCGACGATACCTATACCACAGAATTTGATATACTCTGTGGTACAGCGCCCTCTAGTCGAATTATATTTGATACAAAGAGCAATTTATACATTGAAAAGGGGGTATATTATGCTTACCACCATATAGGCGGTCAAGATCTTTCCAATTACGTAGATCTGCTAAGCAGCGACCTTATTCAAAAAGATCTAGTAAATTACTATACAAACAATACACAGCTACTCAGCGAAGTAAGCGAACTTCGACAGTATGCATTCGATGGTCAGCAATACTCACAAACTGTCCCACTTACTAGCATCTATGCCAACGATAATTGCTTTACTATTGCATTTGATATTGATGTAGGTAATTGGCGATCTGATTTTGCCTATCAATTTATAGGTAACTATACTAATACCGGTTTTGGTATTTTTAATCAAACTAACATTACCCCTTATTTGATGCTGCCTCAGGATAATGTTATCAACATTCTCAACGGTCAGGGTAAGGTGCTAGATGAGGTTAAATTCGAAGCCAACGTACTCAGTATACTAAGATTAAAGGAATTTGAAGGGTATTATGTAGTGCTCGCTAATAATAAGATATATAAATTAACTGCTAATCATAATATTATATCTGAAGCACAGACTGATATTATTCCCTTCGAGTATGTAACTAGCTCTTTCTATAATAGTAACTCAGCTTGCTTTGTAGTAAATTCCATATCTGCTAATAAAGTTATCGGCTTTGATTTTATTAGCGAAACAATATTTGAACCGAGTTCGAGTGCAATAATTGGACTCAACTCTATGCCTCTATCTGCGGCGAGAAGCAGTGTTATTTACGACAATAAATTTTACTGCACAAGCTCCTATTCTGTAAAATTAGTAGATGATGTACTATATTATATACAGGATAATTCAGAGATGAGGAAGTGGAATTTATCGTTAAATATTGATTACCCGTTTCTTAGTGCTACGAATCCTATAGATGCATTTAATATAGATAAGGACGGGTTTTTCTATATTTTACAAGATGCTCGCTTATCGAAGTATACTAGCACTCGGCAGCTAGTTCTTACAGCATTAACCTACGACCCTGATTTTAGAAATGTAGATATTGATTTCGCAGGTGAGTTTACTCCGCAAGGCTATGAGTATAATACTATTATAACTCAGCAAGCCGCAGTAGCCGGTGCTGCGGGTACTCGTATATATAAGATCAGTAGTAGCGGATTAATTATATCTACTCTTGATTTACCTGATTTTGATGCCCCAGTAGGTGCTATTAATATAGCTAATGGCGATTATCTCCGACGGGAAGTAGTGCCTCACCTAACAGATAATTCACTAACAGTTAGAGTGACCTTACCAAGTTTAATATACCGCGATGATTCGACTTTATCATTAGTTCAATCTCTATCGAATGTAGATAGTGGGATACATAATATCAGTGTCAGATTTGATAATATTCAAGGTGAACTTGCAATATTTATTAATGGCATTAAAATGCAGGCTATTACCTTCGAACCGGGCAAGTATGCCCGGAGCCCAGGCTTAACTACGCCATTTATTATAGGATCTACCCCATACTTCAATAACGCAATATTATCGCAATACCTAAGGGGGCTGTACTTTTATGCGACCGCCACTAAGCTATCTGATCTACGTATCTACAGTAAGCCTCTGAATGATAGCGATATAGCTGCTATTGCAAATAGCAGACACGAAGGAGAGACTATGCTAGTAAACTTGCCAGCCGGTAAGAGAAATCTCAATGATGAGATCGAGCGATTCTTTAAGCTCGATGTGCCTGCGATCAAATCATCCACTCTAGATATTTCTCTAGTCAATACTAATATTGAGAGCGACGAACTCAAGACCTTACTAGTAGCAAGAATCCTTGATAGACTACAGAGTACACTACCGGCTAACGTAGCAGTAAACAATATAAACTGGATTAATTAATGGAACTCATATCTGCAATATTAAACAGTTCCGAATTTAAGCACGATAGATTTTTTAATGAGTCATTTGAGCTGCCGTATAAGATTGATTCTATTAAGATACAGCCGAATGAACTTAGTACTTATAGAGCGTTAAATAGCTCGTTCGAGCGACTATATAAAAACTTTTTATATATATATAGCCTAACAAAGCTCGGTAGTAACGTGCTACCGAGTGATCTTAGAGGCACAGCAGGAGTTCTTAGCGGTACATTCGGGTGGGCACCATCCGGTACTAACCCGGCATCGTTTAGTAATTTCAGTACTATTGGACTATCGGCGTTTAATGATGCAATTATAAATGAGGTACAGTATAGCTCCGCTCTGGAGCAGAACTTATTTGTAACATGCTCACTTAGTGCGGTTATCCTATCTAGATCAGATCAGGTCAGTAATACAATTACTGTAATACTCTCTACGGATAAGGTCGATGTAGATCAAAATCTCGCTTTTCGAAATATAGTAGCTGCAACGCTTTACAACGATAATTTATATATCGCCGATTCATTTTATAATAATATATACAAGTACGATTTAACCGGTTTATTGACGGATAGAATATATCCCGACACTCTGGTAGTTGCTAGAGCAATTGGTGGCACGGGTAATGCAGAAAAGAGGTATAAATTTAATAATATCGGGGGAATCACTATATTCAAAGATAGGTTGTACGTTCTAGATGTAGATAATTTTGCAATAAAAATATACGATACTGATCTTAACTTTATAAAATCTATTCAACGAGTTGATATATTCAGAGATGATAAAGCAAAGGTAATAGCAGGCGAGAGTGCAACAAATAAAATATACGTAGGTACCGAGGGTAATAATATCGTGGTATTTGACGAAGATATAAAGAATTATGAAATTGTAAACTTCTCGAAGTTTACCTCGAGCGGGGAGAGTATATTAAACATCTTTACTAGTAAGAGCTTTAATAATGCATACAGTATCGTTACTAATAAAAATATATGGAAGTTCTACGCCAGCAAACCAGGTAATCCGATCGGTAAATACTCTCTCTATAGGTTCAGTATACCGACAACCGAGACATTTCACCACGGCTCTAGTATAGCCGGAGCTCAGCCGGGGTCAGACGATGTGTATATACTCAGCTCTTCGACTAGTACCAATGTTCGCAAATTTATTAATGCTATCGATGCAGGAAGTTTTATTGACGTACTAACAGTTAATGATTTTGAAGTATACTCACTAGATGATATTAAGCTATTAGCTAGCGAGTATTCTCAAACCTGGGTTATTAATAAAGCAATACAGAAACTATTAATAAACCACATCAGACTAAAGGATAAGATAATAGGTAGATTCTTCGGTACCTTCGACAGCAATAATAATTTGCTGGTAAGCGGGTATTTATACTTTCTGTTGGCCGATCTAGATCTCACCGGCTATAGTATAACTTTAGATCATTTTGCCGGTAATAACGAGGCATATCTAAATACTGTCATTAACAGAGGGTTGGAGAAGATATATAACCTGCAGGAGCTTATGATAGGCAAGAGCAACACTATAATTAAGGATTCTAGTTTTTCTGAGAACGAGGCTGTATTAATCGGTTAAAGTGATAAATATTTAGGTATTATGGCAACACCAACAAATATTGTAAAATTTTTAGTGAGACGAGGATCTAATGAAGATAGATTATCTATTAAACTCGCAGAAGGTGAGCTCGGCTATACTACAAATGCCCCTAGACTATTCGTAGGAGACGGGGTAACCACTGGTGGTAACCCGGTCGCGAGTAAACTGCATATTGTATCGAACTTTAACCAACCTTATACTAACTACGTAGTGCAGGGCGATACAGTATTCAACACATCTGATAATCACCTGTATGCATTAACAGGTACAAATAGCACACTGTCTGCTCACTACGTCTTTATAGGCCGTTAATATGTCAATAGAAATTAATAATAATTCAATAATTAGGTTAGTAGTCAGAAAGGGGCCTGATTCTGATAGGCTAAACTCAACTCTCGCTACAGGCGAATTAGGCTACACGACTGACACCCATCGTTTATTCGTCGGTAACGGGATCCAAGGAAACGAAGCCCCGATAGGTAATAAATTTCACGGTGTCCGGGCTACAGTGCCTACAGCTGATGTTCAAGAAGGCGACCTCTATTTTAATACGAGCTTAGGTATACTATATGCGAGAACAGACTCAGCCTGGTATTCTGTTGCACCTGCTTCTGGTTCTAATATAGAATACAATAATGGCGGTCTCAGAATTACCACTTCCTTCGCCGGTACTGGGTTTACTGTTGCATACGGCGACGGTAAACTGCAATTTGATACTAATTTATTAACAGTTAAGTCTAATGTTGCTCTAACGAGTGCAATATACGTAGGATCAACTGTTGAGAATTACCAGTCTGACTCGAAAATTACCTCCCAGGGCCCCATTTCTATTTTAGATGCCAGTTCTACCAGTAGGATCCTACTTTCAGCAACTAACAATGCATCCACGATTACTTTAGGTGGTTCAGGTCTATTATCGAGCTCCAACGCTTTAACGTTTAAGATCGATGATGGTACCCGTAATTTTGCAATTAAAAACGGATTAGCAAGCGGTACTTTCACTCAGCTAACAGCCAGTCCAGTATTTGAGTTTACTGGTGGGTTGGTCAAGATTAACAGTAGCTTATATATCACTGGGAGCACCTTTTCGCAGGAGATTTTTTCTAGTCGGCAAACAGTCATCAGTGCGACGTCATCATTCATAATTGATATAACTAATGACAATGCACCTGGTCTATCAGCCCTTCAAGTTTATAACGATTCACCAGTTACCGGTCAAGTTCTACTCACAGTAGGTTCACATGATAACTCTATTTTAAATGTACGCAATACTGATGTAAACTTCCTAGGTATTAATACATCTCAGAGATACGATAATAGTAATGTGTCTATAAGTGGTAATACTTATTTTAAAGATGGTCCTATTACTTTTTCTTTACCTTCTGCCAATTTCACAGTTAATGCTACAACTATAGCTCTAACGGGTAACGTAACTCTTAAGGGCGATTTAAGTGCTACTGGCGATATTACTGCTTTCTATACCTCAGATCAAAGACTAAAGCAGAATATTGTAACAATCCCAGGTGCCCTCGAAAAGATTTTAAAACTTCGCGGGGTAGAGTTTGACTGGATTGGTCCAACCCACCATACCGGTCACGATATAGGACTAATAGCGCAGGAGGTACAGCAACAAGTGCCAGAAGCGGTAGGCACTCGTTACGATGGTTACTTAGGTGTGCACTACGAAAAGATAATACCCTTGCTAGTTGAGGCAATACGCGAACTAAATAGTAAGCTAAAATAAATGTCATACCCAATAGCAACAACTACAGGTATATTACCGGTTACTGGGAGTTTGTCGTTGTCAACAATAGGGACTCTATCGGGTATAAAAATATCGCCTACAATTGGCCCTGATACCGCGCCATATAGGTTACGGGATTTTAGAGGTCAGGACTTTGATATACCTACCGGTAATGATCCTATTAAGTTTAGTAGTCTTCGAGGTGCGATTAATTATAAACGTAACTACATACTTTTTATAGGGGGGAACTCCAGACTAGTTACCAAGAGTCAAGACATCCCGGACCTATACTACCGATCGCCGACCGGTATACTTAGAGCCCCGTATGGGGCAAAGAGCCTGGGTAGTATTAGTAGTGTTCTTGATATCAAAATAAAGGGATCGTCAACTAACTCTGCTGATACTTTCGCATTAACTACCGGGGCCATAAATGCATCGTGGTTTGGTAAAATAGGCCACGATGTAACTTTGTGGATGCAGATTAATAACGATACTCATCCTATAATTAGCAAGGCTTTACCTCCATCTATAAGTGAATCGCTATTTGAGAGAAAAACGAAACTTATAGATATAATTACCTCACTTGCTGCAAGCCGAGATATAACAATAGCTCCTGAGATACTAAGTAATACTCTCGGAGAACTGAAATTAAATCCCCTAACTCAAGTAAGCAATACTAATATCTTTACGCAAAACAATAGCACGTTATTACGTAGACTCGCTCTGATATTTAATGCATATACTGGTGTAGGGTATGAAATATCTATCGGTCAGTCGACGAAGGCTATGGTATCATTAAAAGTATCGTCTTATAGCATGTCATTCGCTCCCCTATGCTATGCAGTAGGTACTGCATCACATCACGCAGGTGGAGTCGGTCAGGCAACAGCGACCGCTACTATTTTGTTGAGTAAGTATCCGATATCTCCCGGATCTGTAATCAAATTCTATATAGGCCCAGGGCCTGGTACATCAGGTGACGGGGCAAAGTGGGGGACAAACCCCGGTGGTATGACACTAACGCTAAATGTTGTAAATACCCCGAGACTTATCTACCAATGAAGAGTATAAGTGAGCACCGAAGTAAACAAGCTATACTGTGCACAAGCCTTTTGTGCTGAATTCTTTGCTGACGTTATCGTTGACGAGAATAGGTGTAGTCTCATCTTAAATGTCAATACGGAATACTTCTCAGTAATAGGTAATCGTCTTATTACACAAGGATTTTATTGCTGTCACATAACTGTTTTTGAAACCACTATAACTGCTTGTTTTATTCTGTTTACCGAGTAATTTATGGGGAATGGTTATATTTAATGAAGCCTCTCATACGTATATAAACGAGTTCACTCGTGAGCAGTATACGTCAGTAACTACCTTACTCGGCAAGTATAAGGAGCCTTTTGAAAAGGAAAAAATTAGTAAGGCGGTTGCTAATAAAAGAGGAGTATCTCAAAAGGAGGTGTTAGATGAATGGCAGCGTACTAACGAGGAGTCTTTAGTCTTTGGTACGCATATCCATAAAATTATTGAGAACTTTCTTAAAGACAGAAGCTTCTTTAACGGAGCTACACCTGAAGAAAAATTGATAATTAGTTCGTTCGACGAAGTATGTAGCTTACCTGCTGAAGTTCTCAGCGAACACAGGGTATGGAGTCATGAGTATAGGGTAGCTGGTACTGCAGATATTATTCATACTGAAGGACCGTACTTCGATGTTTTTGATATAAAGACAAATAAGAAGTTTAATGTCTATTCATCTTACAATAAGTTTCTGCACTCGCCCGTAGAGCATCTTATGGAGTGTGAGTTTACTACATATTCACTGCAGCTCTCGGCATACGCGTATCTCTACAGCTTATTGACCGGTCGAAAGGTACGTAAGTTAGCAATCCTATACTACGATCGTATAACCGGTACCTTCTCCCTTTATCCTATTGCATATCTAAAGACAGATGTTATTAATATATTAAATCATGACCGGAAGAAAACGCTTTGATTGGCCGACTACGGCAATGACCCTCGCGAAGACTATTGCTTCAGCGAGGAGTGAAGATCCGTACGTTCAAGTGGGTGCAGTAGCTATAAAAAAAGATAAGAGTGTTATCTTAGGCTATAACGGCGCACCATCTGGAGTCAATATCGATTGGTCTGACCGAGATAGTAGACGTAAGCGAGTAATACACGCGGAGGCTAATGTTCTTAATTACTGTAAGCCTGGTGAAGTTGATTACCTGGCTGTTACTCATATGCCATGCTGTGAGTGTATAAAACTTATTGCTCAGAAGGGTATCAAGAAAGTATATTATACTAACGAGCTGCCTAACTACGACAATAATCTTACAAAGCAGCTTGCTCAAGAATTCGGCATAGAACTTAAAGTACTCAAAGATAAATAATTATATGACATTTGAAGAGATAGTTTGTATTAATAGTAAGGCTAAGGAGGGTAAACTACTTGGACCAAGTAAAAAATGCGCCGATAAGCCCGACAATGGAATAACAGTGCAAAAGCCTGCTGCGTACCATGTTATTAAGGATTGCGCAGTTATAGCGTCAAAGTATATACCTTTGTATGTATTCGGTACCTACGCAAACCCGTTCCAGGACTTAGCGGGTAAGGTTAATCTTAACGTTATTAAGGAATTTGTAAGCAGAGCGCAAACTGAGATTCATACATTTCAGTTAATGAGACATATCATTGATCGAGGCAGGAATATTGTTAAATTTGAGCCCTCTACTTATGTACCTGCTGTCAATAATTCCGATGAAAACCCTTACGGTGACTACGATACCGAAACTGTAACAGAGATAGCATCAGTTCAGATTGATACCGATGATGTATCAACTCTATGCAGACTTTTTGGTATAAATGGGTAGAGTTGATTTATAAAATAAGATATATAATTCACTATAATGAGCACGATATACGTACAAATCGCAGCGTACCGCGATCCTGAATTAGTTAATACGGTTAAGGATCTATATGCAAAGGCTGCTTCGCCTGATGAAATTAACGTATGTATCGCTTGGCAGCATGCTTCTAGTGATACAATTGATGAGATAAGGTCATATGCTAGGGTTACTATCATCGATATACCGCACACGCTAACTGATGGTACGTGTTGGGCTCGTTCGATACTAAACAATTACTATGCAAATGAAGAGTACGTATTAATGCTCGATTCGCACCATCGATTTACTGATAGATGGGATGAAACATGCATTAAGATGATTAAGGACTTACAGGCTGCCGGTCACCCTAAACCGCTAATTACAGGATACATTCCTTCATATGACCCTGAGAACGATCCGGCAGGTAGAATTAATATTCCATGGAAGATGGACTTCGATAGGTTCATACCTGAAGGTGCAGTGTTCTTTTTACCGGGTGCAATTCCTGACTGGGAATCGTTAACTCTCCCTCTTCCTGCACGATTCTTTTCCGCTCATTTTGCATTTACTCTAGGATCGTTTGTAACCGAAGTACCGTACGACCCTCACTATTACTTTCACGGCGAAGAGATTAATCTTGCAGCTCGCGCATATACCCACGGCTACGACTTGTTTCACCCTCATAGAGTAGTTGCATGGCATGAATATACTCGTAAAGGTAGAACTAAGCATTGGGACGATGATAATACCTGGGGCATAAGAAACACAAATTCACATTTAAGAAATCGTAAGTTATTCAAGATGGATAATGAGAAGAAGGATATAGATTTCGGTAAATATGATTTCGGTACAGCCCGGACATTAGCTCAGTACGAGGAATACGCCGGCATATGCTTCGGAAGACGAGCTGCTCTCAAGCATACCTTAGATAAGCTGCCTCTGCCTGTCCCGGTGTATGCGACTCATGAGGAGTTTGAAAAGAACCTGTGCCCAATTTTCAAGCATTGTATAGATATTAGATACGAACAAGTACCTGAAACTGATTACGATTTTTGGTGTGTAACACTTAAAGATAAGAGCGGCAATGATATATATCGTGAAGATGCAACTAAAAGCGAGATTATGCAAATGATGATGGATCCTGACAAGTACTGTAAGTTGTGGCGAGAGTTTAAAACGGATGTGCTGCCTGTCAGCTGGCTGGTGTGGCCTCATAGTGTGAGTAAGGGATGGTGTGATAGAATCACCGGCAATATTGGTAATGGTGTAAGTTAATATATCGATATATATGGTACAAGACGTCGCCTTATTGACTATTCTTTTTGATTACCCAGTTCACGCCTATCCACTTTGCTATAATAATGCATCAAAGTTCTTCGATCAGAAGGATATTCATATAGCAAGATTCAACAACTTACTACAAGAAGGGTCATACTACGATAAACTGTACTTCTACAAGGTGGAGAAACTACTAGAATATATTACGGACAATATCTACGGCAAGTACAGGTATATATTATTTTTAGATGCAAAGGATACAAACTTTTACAAGTCACCTATTGATATAGTAGAAAAATTTACAGCACTAGATCGATCGATTATATTTGGTGCCGAGAAGGGACTCTGGCCTAATACCGACTATACTCATTTATACGATAAAAAAGTAGGAGCTGATGATGCTAAGTATCTAAACTCTGGCACTTACTTCGGATATACAGATCAGATAATCACCCATTTAACTCGAATTAAAACGGAACGATATCAGGAGGGTATAGATGATCAGGGCAAATGGACCATAGAATACCTCCTACACGATGATATTATACTCGATTATAAGAGACAGTTCTTTTTTAGTACCTTCGAGGCTAGGAATTTTGTTGATGGTATAGACAACACTAAGCTGAAGGGTATATCGCCGTACATTGTACACGACAACGGTCCCTTTGGTGATGCAACGGTAAAGATCGCGCATTTGCTAACCCTATGAAGACTATCCGTATATCAAGAGAAAGCTTCTCTGGCCACGGTATGCACAGCTGGTTGACGTATTTTATTTTTATACTATCTAAAAAGTATAATGTAATTATCGATGCAGTTAATCCGGATATTGTAATCTCTAGTAACCTGCATTATGACGGTAATGTAATGGATACGTTCTTAAATTGCAAGGCTCTTCTATACGATCACAATGACAAGAATATAAAGTTTGTGTATGTATCAGGTGAGGTAGCCGATTTTAATTCAAACCTACACCTCGACAATCATTGGGCTATTGGATACCAAAAGATCTCTAATCCAAAATATCTACATCAACCGTCAGGAGCTATCGATGTGTGGACCCTTTTTAATGAATGCCGAATTGTAGACTCACCGCACAACTGGTTGACTCAACAGAGAGATTTTAATACGATTTCTAATCGAAATACTGGATTTTGCTCTATTACACAAAATTCAAATAATGAATTTAGAGGTAAAGTATTCGATAAGCTTTGCGAGTATAAAACAGTATCTTCCTCAGGTCCATGGCGCCAAAATTTATTTGGAGCAGATACGCTAGATAGACATCAATGGTTAAATTCAATTTACTCTGGCAGGATGGATGGGTTGACATATAGGGAGAAGATACAGTTTTTTAGTAAGTTCAAATTTAACATAGCAATTCACTATAGTAATACTCCCTATATCTTACAGGAGAAGATTTTCCATGCGTATATAAGTGGTGCTATCCCTATATTCTACGGCAATAAACATATACTAGAATACAACTTTAATCCTAACTCGTTTATAAACTTACACGAGTTCGATGATCTTAATGATTTTCTGGATCTCGTAAAGAAGATTGATACTGACGAGACATTATATAGAAAATATATTACAGAACCAATCTATGTAGATAATAAACTACCTGAGTATATGTCATACGAACATACCCTAAACTTCTTAGACAAGATCGTAGATTCATAGTATGAATAAACTTCGAATTGTCGACGAATACCTTAACCCCTACATTAATTTGTACATAAACGTTGTCCCGTGAAATATTGCTTTACAACACTCGCAGTAGGTGAGTCGTATCTCAGTAATTCTATAGATAACTACACACTCTATAGTGAGAGATGTTCAGCCGACTTTAATATAACCACCGATCGTAGTTGTGTAGTAGCTCCAAGAATAAATATTGACGTATTAGAACTCGAGCAGTACCACGGTAGTGGTAGTGGGTTCACCTTTCTTTTAAATTTAAAGGTACTGTCTTTAAAGTACTGTCTGGATAAGGGATACGATTATATTATATACAATGACGGTGATTGGCGCATGACACAAAATTTTAAGGAAGAGAATGTGCTGAAATTATTTGATTATATGGATTGCAGCGGTTTAGATATGCTGTTTGAGCGACCTGCTAAAATCGGTGATCACAAGCAAGATCTACATAATTGCTTCTTTGAGACAAAGTTGAAGGACTATAATGTATTCGATCATACTAAATGGGATGAAGCTCACGTTGTGAATGAGCAGTTTCTTATATTTAAAAATAACTGGAAGTTTAGACTTTTTGTTCACGAATGGGAAAAATTTCTGTGGTACTCTGTTCATAACGATATAAGAAATTACCCCGATGGATTTGAAATAGGTGTATCTGCACTGCTATCGGATATGAAGTATGAATATGATGCATTTAGGCGGCATTTACCGCAAATGTTTGAGTTTTACGACAAAAGCGGTAAATTATTTACGCAATTTTAATTATGCAATATAGCGATATAGGTAAAATCACTGCAGAAGAGCTTAATGCTTTGGAGATGAATTATAGTAAAAAAATTCATAGCTTAGAGTATAGATCTTACTATACTGCAGCTGCAGGTGCGGAGCATTACAGGCTCCTTACGTATATATCTAAGTGCATCAACAATGCAGATATTTTGGATATAGGGACACTTAAAGGATGCTCTGCGTTAGCTCTTGCAGCGAACCACACAAACCGAGTTTATTCATTTAATCTTTATAATCAGCTAGATATCGAAGATCCACCTAGTAATATTACCTTTAATGTTGATAATATTTTAGCTGATAAATATCAAGAGCTGATTAAAAAATCGTCAGTAATTTTACTCGATACAATGCATACAGGTACATTTGAGCGTACATTTCTAGATCACATCAAAGCAGTAGGATTTAAAGGTATTCTAATTTTAGATGACATTCACCTAAATAATAAAATGATGAGTTTCTGGGATGATATTACCGATACTAAGTTTAATATAACCAGTATTGGTCACTGCACAGGTACCGGCGTAGTAGATATTTAATTTATGATAACAAGTTGGAAGTACAATCTAATCGGTGCCTATTACAGAGAGATATTAGGTTAAAGCGTATGAATATTGACGAGCATATAACTAGACGGTCTAATTTAGAGACAAGCGATAGCATATCTGCATTTCAGCAGCATGCTGCACAACAGTTTCACGGCGCATATGAAGTATTTTATAGATTTTTAGCTGAAGTTAAGCCAGCTCGGATTCTGGAGATCGGAACTGCACTAGGTGGATTTACGACATTTTTAAAGATATGCTGTGATGAGCTACAATTACAGACGAAAATACTATCATATGATATTCACTCACACCCTTGGTACGATGATATAAGAAATCGCGGCATAGATATTAGAGTCGAGAACGTCTTTTCTGCTGATTGGTATCACGCAGATCATTCCATTACTGATTACATTAAGGGCGACGGCGTTACTATAGTGCTTTGTGACGGAGGATACAAGATTGGCGAATTTCGTACACTAGCTAAATATATAAAATCTGGCGATTTTATATTAGCTCATGACTATGCTCGAGATAGAACATTTTTTAAGGAGTATATCGATCACAAGGTATGGAATTGGTGCGAGATCACGGATGATGATATTAATCAGGCTTGCCTGGATAATTGTCTGTCATCGTATAAGCAGGAGGTTTTCGAGAATGTCGCTTGGGTTTGTAAGCAGAAATAAATATGTCAAATCTTACTATAGTAACCGGTATATGGAATATTGGTCGCGATAATGCAGGCGAAGGGTTTAAGCGACCATTTGAGCACTATCTTACTAACTTTAACAAGCTTCTTGCCAGCTTAAAAGACAGTAACGTACTGGTATACGTGGAGGATCAATACAGAGATGAAATTACACCGTTATCTAATCACCGGGTAATTACCCGGGAAGTTGACTGGTTCAGAAAATTCGACTTTTACTCAGATGTACAGCAGATCCGTACAGATGAAAAATGGCTAGCTCAGGCTAGCTGGTTAAAAGACTCAGCTCAAGCATCACTAGAGATGTATAACCCTCTAGTGATGTCAAAGTATTTCTTACTGAACGATGCCACCATATTCAACCCATTTAATACTGATTACTTTGTGTGGGTTGATGGAGGTATAACTAACACGGTTCACCCGGGATACTTCTCGCATGATAAGGTACTAGATAAAATTACAAAATATCTGGATCCGTTCTTGTTTGTATCATTTCCTTATGCAACCGGTCCGGAGATACATGGATTCTCACGACCAAAAATGAACGAACTATGCAATACCGAAAATGTAGAATATGTGTGCAGAGGCGGAATATTTGGCGGTCATAAGTCCACTATACGAGAATATAATTCATACTATCATGGTCTGCTAAAATCTACGTTAACGACCGGGTATATGGGAACAGAAGAATCTATCTTCACGGTAATGGCTTACCTGAAGCCTGATATCTTCAGGAGAAGCACAATAAACGGTGACGGCGTACTTAATAAGTTTTTCGAAGATATGAAAAACAACGACATTAAGTTAATACCTGAGTACTCAATACCACCTGTGAAGCAGGTGGAGGATAATAAGATTTCAGTATACACTCTAACCTTTAATAGCCCAGATCAGTTTGAACGGTCCTGTATTACATGGTCACGGCAACAAGACTTTGACAAGTGCAGAAAAATACTAATAAATAATTCAACCGACAAATCAAAGATACCAGCGTACACCGAACTTTGTACGAAGTATGACTTTATACAAATAGAGATGGCGAATAATATTGGCATATGCGGCGGTAGGCAATTTGCTGCAGAACATTTTGATACATCGGATTCTGATTTTTATATCTTTTTAGAGGATGATATGTTCTTAAATCCTCCTAATAATCAGATATGCTCTAACGGTTTCAGACAGCATGTACCTGATCTTATTACTAATTCACTTAAGATAATGCTAAAAGGTAGATACGATTTTCTTAAGATGTGCTTTACCGAGGTTTATGGTAATAACTCTACTCAATGGGCCTGGTACAATGTGCCACAGCCTGTTAGAGCTACATATTTTCCAGATTATAACAGACTGCCTGAACAGGGGTTAGATCCAAACGCACCGAGAACCGAATTTAATACTATCAGATCGTTAGAGGGTATAGCTTACGCAGACGGTGAGATCTACTATTGTAATTGGCCGCAGATGGTATCCCGAGAAGGAAATAAAAAAATGTTTTTAAATACCAAGTGGGCCAGACCGTTCGAGCAAACTTGGATGTCGCATTGCTTTCAGTTAACTAAATCGGGAAATCTTACAAGTGCTCTACTTCTTGCAACTCCAATCACACACGATCGATTTGAATACTACGAAAGCAACCTAAGAAAAGAAAGTTAAAACACTACTTCTTAAGAGTGCTGAGATAAGGATCTAGGAGATTGGACTTAAAGGCTTTGTTCCTACCTAGCTCTTGCTTTACCCCTTTAATTTCACCATATCGACGGTACTCATTGGTCATGACTGCAACATTATTAGTCATTAAACCGCCGACAAACTTTGGAAAGGTAGTTATACCGCCGCTAACGTTAAATTCAATATCAAGTAACATCGCGACGGCGTACTTGTTGTTAGGCAGCGTATAGCCAGCCTTGTGTAGCTTTCTGTTTATATTTCTATAAGATCTATTTATGTCAGACTGAAGAAGTTCTTCGCTCTCTTTATCAGTTATACCACTCTTATAACTGATAGCCTCTTTGTTAGAGGAAAGCTTATGACCATATCCAATAGTATCCCTTCCTCCTTCTTTACTAGGGTGAGGAAACCATTTTTGTAGTTTGTTATTCCAACCACCTTCTTTATTATTTTTGCTATTTTCCTGGCTTCGTATGAACTGAGATGCTAGATTAAGATTTTGCGGTACATTATTCGATACTGCCGCAGGTCTGGTAATAGTATTTGATACGGTTGGTTGATTTGTAGCGCCATGGCTTAATAGCGATGAAGCTCCTAAAGCTAACCCGGCGAGTGCGCCCTTCCAACTCTCTTCGAATATTTCCGTCTTATATTGATTTAGATACATTTAGCCTGCCTATATTAATTTGTTGTCAGTAATTAGAATATATGCAAAAATATATCTGACATCAAGATATATATTATATTTATAGCTCATAAGGTTGCTGTTAGGGGAGTTTGAGTATAATTACTTACGTCTAAATGAATAAAAAGCAGCAACAGTTATACTCGATACTTCAAACTCAATTTGGCACTGGTACTGATCGATGGTTGAAGACGAATAACAAGCTATTTCGCAATCGGCCTCCGCTTTACTTCCTAGGCTGTGAGATATACGAACCGTTCTATAATCTAATTGGTGATGAAGCCTTTAAGACTATTGATCAATCGAGATAGACGTCGTCACATGATATAGAGACGTTCTCTATAAATTTCGTGAACATTACCTCATCTAGATCTATATCACTGAGAATTTTAAGTCGTATTTTATCGTTAGCAGCGATATTTTCTAGAATCATCGTTATAATGTGTTCCGCTTGATCAGAGTTAATTATAGTCATTTTATTTTATTTATATAAGAACAGGCGAAGAGGGTGCATTATGCACCCTCTTCGATTGTATATACCGAACGACTTACTTAGACCATTTGCCGTTCAACTTGAGCGCCTCGTCAAGGAGCTCATTTGTGATGTTATCATCGCAATGAGACGTTAGAGCGAAGCGTGTCTCCTCAATAGTCTTACCCTTACGCAAGTGCTTAAGTGCAGGGCGGCTGATATATAGAGACAAGAACTTCTGAACGTCTCCGCCAGTAGCAACCGCCTTAGTAACGAGATACGCTTTGTTCGTAAGACGTTCCTTGCCGGTGATAATACACCGGAGCTTGGGGGTGTTGTCCGAGTTGATGGTGGTGATGACAGCAGATTGCTGTCCCTCTGTTTGTGTTTCTGTTTGTTTCATAAGTTTAATTTGCCTAACTAAGTCAATATAAACTACAATATACTATTGTCAACTTTTTTTAGGATCTTTATTACATTTACTATTTTAGTTGTATTCTATAGAGTTTAACTATATTATATTAGTATATGATGATATCATTAAACAAAACACACAAACTACTCCAAAATAACAAAATCACTGCTACAGTGATGACGCGGTGGAATCGTGATAAGAACCCTAACTGCAAGTTCGTGCCAGGTGACGAGGTGCTTATTAAGAGCAAGAAGAACAATTGGGAATCGATTAGAAATCGTAAACTCAACGGGTCGCGTGGTGTTGTAGTCGGAGTTTCAACTACTGGTGAAGGTTGTATGACTAGTAAGACGAGTCATGCTACTCACTATTACGTAGCTATGAACTGTTACGTTGGTCGGTTTATGAGCAATTCCTTGGAAATTGCCTAAACTAGGTTTATCATAAAACCCGACAATATATTATATTGTCGGGTTTTTATTTATCCGAATTAAATATTCTACTGATATAATAAGTGACACTTGCAGCTACAACTGCGGTAACACCCAGAGCATATGACTTGAACCCTTCGAGCGCTATGACTCTTTCGTTTAGCTTGGTGCTCGCTGTCTTTAACTCCACGATATGCAATGCAATATTATCAATTTTTGCTTCGAGTCTAGCAAAGACCGCATCGTATGCCTGAGGGTTATGTTCTGACTCCTGAGAGTTTTTACTCATTATTAAAATACTTATATTTGACCGTAAGATATTCTGTTAATACATTTGTTTTTATTATTAAAAAAATGTATTGTAGCAGGCAGACGGTAGGATTAAAATAATCGTACACCATGGATAAAATCTTTGTTAAAAAGCGGAACGGTGATAAAGTTGAGTATAATGTCGAGAAGATACACAAAATTATTTGCTGGGCTATAGAAGGCATACCTGACGTCAATATGTCAGATATTGAAATGAATGCGAGACTAAATATCTTTGACGGTATTACTACTCGTGAAATACATAACATCTTAATTGAAGCGGCTGCAAATCTTATCAGCGTTGAAAGACCGAGCTACCAATTTGTCGCGTCGCGATTACTCAACTATGCCTTGCGTAAGGATGTCTGGGGAGGTAAAAACCCACCTAAGCTTTATGATATAATCACTCGCAATGTAAAATTGAAAGTTTATGATGAGCAGATTCTTAAGATGTATTCTAAGGAAGATATCGATAAGCTAGATGAGACAATTGATCATGATAGAGACTTTATTTTTACCTATTCAGGTATAAAGCAGCTGTGCGATAAATACCTCATTCAAAATCGTCAGACCCAAGAGGTATACGAGACGCCGCAATTTGCATATATGTTAATTGCTATGGTAGGCTTCAGTTCCTACTGTATCTCTAATCGGGCCAGTTATGTAAAAAAAGCATATAACTTCTTTTCTAAGCATAAAATTAACCTACCTACTCCTATTATGGCTGGTGCTCGGAGCACTTTACGATCATTTGCATCGTGCTGTCTAATTGATATCGAGGATAGCATGGATTCTATTTTTGCAAGCGTGGCTGCTGTTGGCCACGCTACTTCTAAGAGATACGGTATCGGTGTCAATCTCGGCAGAATGAGAGCGATTAATGCGCCTATTCGTAATGGCGAAGTTATTCATACCGGGGTAATACCGTTCTTAAAGGTGCTCGAATCGACGGTTAAGTCCTGTCATCAGAACTCTATTAGAGGCGGCGGCGCTACCGTAAACTTCCCTATCTGGCATCACGAAATTCAGGATATTCTAGTACTTAAGAATAACGCAGGAACTGAAGATAATCGAGTAAAGAAGTTAGATTACTGTATCGGTCTTTCTCGTATATTTTATGAACGTCTTCAAAAGAATGAAAATATTACTCTATTCTCGACGCACGAAGTTAGAGATTTGTATGAGGCTTTCGGTCACCCTGAATTTGATGCTTTGTATATAAAGTATGAAAGTAGTAATAAAATTAAATTTAAGAAGTCTGTCTCTGCAAGAGAGTTATTTTCGTTGTTAGTTAAGGAACGCGTCGAGACTGGGCGTATTTACATCATGAACGTTGATCATGTAAATGAGCACGGCGCATGGCTAGATGATGTTAAAATGAGTAACTTGTGTCTTGAAGTAAATCAGCCACTCATACCTATGAAGAGCTATGATGACCCTAATGCACAAATCGGTGTGTGTATACTTGCAGCAATTAATTTACTCGAAATTCAGTCGGATGCGGAGTATGAAAAGGTATGCGATATTATTATTAGATTTCTTGATAATATTATTGACTATCAAGAGTACTTTAATAAAGCTGCAGAGAATTTTGCAAAAAAGCGTCGCAGCTTGGGAGTAGGCGTAACAAACGTAGCAGCTCTACTCGCTGCACAGAATTTAAAATACTCTGATAAAGAAACACCTAACTTTATAGATAAACAGGCTGAGAAACTACAGTATTATTTGCTTAAAGCTTCATGTAACCTTGCAAAGGAGAAGGGTCAGTGCGAGATGTTTAATCGTACTAAATACTCCAATGGTATTTTACCAATTGATACATACAAGAAGACTGTCGATAGAATTGTTGATCGTAAATTGAGTTGTGACTGGGAGGAATTGCGTAAGGATATTAAGCAATACGGTCTTCGTCACTCTACGGTAACTGCTTTAATGCCGGTTGAGTCTAGTTCCGTTATTCAATCATCTACTAATGGCATCGATCCTGTACGTAGTGTTATCACATACAAGAAATCTAAAACCAGTACTCTACCGGTCCTAGTTCCTCATATTAACTGGAAAAATCGTTATACTCTCGCGTTCGAGATGACAGATAACATCGGCTACCTTAACGTAGTCGCAGCCTTTCAGAAATATGTCGATATGAGTATTTCAGCAAATACATTTTACAACTACAGCCACTACGAAAACAAGCTAATACCCGATACTGTTATCTTAAAGGAAATATTATATGCATATAGTATGGGAATCAAAAATATGTATTATTGTTACTCAGAAGACGAAGATAAAGATCTTACTACCAACAAACCAGTCGCCAAGGATGACTCCCACGATTGCAGTAGCGGTGCATGTAAACTCTAAATGAAAACTGTTCTTAATAAACACAACGTAGACAGGCTTAAGCAGCCTCTCTTTCTCGGCGAAGATCTAGGACTACAACGATATGATTATTTTAAGTATCCTAAGCTCTTCGATCTCTTCAGACAGCAGGAGGAATATCACTGGATGCCTGAAGAGGTATCTCTTATAAAGGATAGAAATGATTACAAGGTTCTATCTCCAGAGGAACGATTCGTATTTGACTCTAATCTTAAGTTTCAAACGATGACTGATTCGATGCTATCGAGAAGTATTCATGAGATAGCGCGGTACGTTACTAACCCTGAGCTTGAAATCTGTATGAATACGTGGGCTCGCTTTGAAGCGATACACTCGTATAGCTACACCTATATTCTTAAGAATGTATGTAGCGACCCATCGAAATTTTTTGATTCGATTTTAGAAGATAATGAGATAGTAAGTCGAGCTAAGACGATATCTGATAATTACGATAAACTAATCGGTAATCCTACCGATATTAAGCAGCAGATACTCGATGCTATTATATCGACGAATATAACTGAAGGTATCGCCTTCTATACGTCTTTTGCTTGTAGCTTTTACTTCGGCTATCGTGGTAAGATGGAAGGTAATGCTAAAATTATTAAGCTTATTCATCGAGACGAAAACCTACATGTTTCAATTACTCAGAATATTATAAAATATCTTACTGAGAATCCTAAGGAAGGTTTCTCAGATCTAGTTAAAGCTAATAAGCACAAAATAATTGATATGTTTGGTCTCGCTGTTGAAAATGAAAAGAAATGGGCAGACTACCTTTTTTCACGAGGTAGTCTGATTGGGTTGAATAAAGATGTACTAAGCGGCTACGCTGAATGGCTCTGTAATAATCGCCTGCAGGCCTTGGGATATTCTAAGATATTCGATATCAAGTCCAATCCTATCGGCGGCTGGTTAGATTCATTCATGGATAGCAGTAAAGTTCAAGTGGCACCTCAAGAGACGGAAATCTCGTCTTATAAGATAGGCTCGCGCGATACTACTATCGATGGTGATCAGCTATCCGATGTGCAGCTATAGCCCGCTAGATATAAACAATACCGAGCGGATTATCATCTATTGAGAGATTAGTAAGAGACGTTCGCATTTTCGTAATACAGTTATTTTCTAGTTGACGGATACGCTCTTGAGTTAGCGAGTGATCGATACCGATCTCGTGTAGAGTATCCTGTTTCCGACCATTAAGGCCGTATCTACGAATAATAATATCTCTCTCGCGTGCAGGCAGCTCGTTGATAAGATCGTTTACCATCTTTTCCGCTTCTTTAGACATACAATAATTATCGGGAGTTTTATGATCATCGCATGCGATAATTTCTTCGTTGCAGCTATCGCTATCGTGGTCAACACTAGATGAATCAAGATTTACAATCTGTCGATTCATATCGATCACGTTACCGACCGCGTTTACAGAGATTTCCAGTTCCTTTGCTATGAGTTCGTTTGACGGTTTGATACCGTGCGCGAGTTCGTACTCTTCGATGAAATGAATCACCCGATACTTGTTACTCCAAACTTTATCGGGCAGTTTGAAAAGGTCGCTCGCCTTATATATAAACTTATTAATAAACTGCTTTACCCAAAACGAGGAGTAAACTGAGAATTTAGCGCCTTTCAAAGGATCGAACGTTTCAGCAGCACGTATTAAACCTCGGTTACCTTCGCTGATCATATCCATTCGATCGCTTGGCTTTCTTACGATGCCGTTTACAATCTTAACTACCAGTCTCAGGTTAGCTGTAACCAGAATGTTAATAGCTACATCTGCTGCTGCAATGACGTCGGCTGGAATCTCGCCCTTATATTCATTTCGAATTCTAACAACTCGAGCTTGTTCGTTTTCTTCCTCCTTAGTTAGGAGCGCGTATTGGTTGATTTCTTTTAGGTATTGTTGGTATAATGTATCATTCATGACACATAATATATACCCAAATGAAAGATCGTGCAACTAGATTTTACCTAAAAGGACATTCTCTGAGCGAAATTCAATATTATTGTCAATGGTCGCTTTTAAATACTGTTTCTCGGGGTCTGTCAATTCAGTATATAGCGCGGTATACTTAGCCTTAGCTAAGTCAATGCGGCTGTTTTTCTGGCAACCGCACCCGAAATTGATATTTTTGACAGCATTTATAAAGAAGGTCAAAGTAGGGTATGCCGTCAGGTTGCTATCTTTAATAGCATTATAGAATTCTATATAATCCCGGTAAATCATACTAGTCTATAAATTATAAGCGAGGTAACATATATAATAGGAAGATAATATACCGGCATGAAGAACAGTGCGGGAAGAGTTAACCAAACACATAAGCAATAATGGCATGAAATAAGTCTGGTCAGGAAATTATTATACGCTGATCCCAGATAACCTATAAAGGTTAATTCGGGGTTAGAATTGCGAGCATGTAGGTAACGCTTTATTACAGGTAACATACAGAAGTACTCTGTAACTGCTTCCGTCTTAAACCATAATACTAATAACGCGACTACTGTAGTAGTGTATACAATTATTGCCATACAGATATATAGGTCACTTATACAAGTATTCTACGTATTTAGAGAATGTTATACAATAGGATGACTAAATAAGTATATGATATTCAACCTACTAAAAAGCATATGGTGTAAGCAACCGGCGACTTGCGCTAAATCAGTAGTCGTCAATGTACCTGATATAAAGCAGTCTGATCTCAGCAAACTCGTTAAGAACTACACTACTAAAAACGGCAAGCAAGATTACCAATATAGCGTGTACGTTAAAGACGATGAAGGCACGAAGATACATCTAATTCTAACTCAGAGAGAGGTAGACAACGCGGCAGCGCGCAGCAAGAAGCTTGTCGTTAAAGCGTAAGCTCTGCTTGAGTTAATTGCTGCTTTATCGGTAAAGGAGGCATCGGTGCAGTGTTATCATCGATACATTTAAACGCCTTAGTAGACGGGTAGGCTTTGTATATCTCCAAACCTACCTGCTCTTCAGGTATTTCAAGGGTATACTTTAAAATACGAGCAAGGAACATTCGCTTTGCAATTTTACCAAGAGTTGCAGTAACATAGCCGCGATAGATCTTACCCATAACGACTGCTACTATCTTGTAGGTACTGTATTTGTAGACAGGGGGAGGTGCCTGTTCACTGTAAAAGCTGTAAAACGTCTTCACTATATTATTTAATAAGCTTGAGTCTCTTCTGATCGCACAGACAAAATTCTTGATAGAGACAGGTATTGCAGTACTTGCCGTTATTAATGAAGATATCGGGGCGTTGACAGGTACCTCCACTGGGTATTTGAGCGCCGTCTGGTCCCCCGGTAGCCCATTCTACATATTCCCTGGTGTAGGCTGTTTCTGTCTCTAGTAATTTAAATTCAGTATGCGTTTTTTTCATGTAAAAAATGGCGAGCGAGTTGGATTCGAACCAACGTAACAGACGTTAACCGTCTCGTGTTCGCCACAGTAGTTGTCGCTACCGCTCATCACACCTTCGCTCGCGTCTTAATATAATGCTGTAATAACCTGTTTACAACTATAAATACTCGTATGAATTACGGCGAGTTTTTTAGAGAAAATACAAATCTCCGGGCTAATGAGCTTAAGCCTGGTGATAAGGTTAAGAATATTAATCCTGACTGTGTACACTCGGGGACGACTGGCATAGTAAAGAAGGTAAAGAAAATTAAGGGTAGGGGTGGAGTGTGCGGTAACAAAGTACATATAAAAATTAAAGACGACCCTAAGCATAAAGGCAAGTATAGAGGTAAAGATGTGGAGAAAACTGAAATACAGCTTTCAAAGATAACCGATACTACCTAGTTGCTATTTTGTAAAAGTTCTTAAGTATCACACAAGACAATAACGAGTTAATTATTTATATGTCACGTAGAAGTAGAATTATTACTAAGCCGCCCGGTACGAGTTTTACTGAGGTAGACCGGTCTAATAGAATTCAGCAGACAAGCAG
>Ga0222713_10001514_pt1 | contig 25995 bp, 18 predicted proteins | sample C33_649DmetaG_FD_165061 | JGI IMG/M metagenome (GOLD analysis project Ga0222713, IMG submission 165061) | Estuarine water microbial communities from San Francisco Bay, California, United States - C33_649D | ecosystem: Environmental > Aquatic > Marine > Unclassified | place: USA: California... | reverse complement strand
ATGGTGATTGTCGGCACTCCCCGCGATCGTCGCGCGTTTCTCGTCCTCACTCGATCTCGCCCTCGACGACGATCGCGATCGTTCGTCTCGATCGTTCGCAATTTTTATCTTTCTTCGATCTCTCGAAGCCGGCGTCCAACGTCGTTTCGCGCGAAACGTCGCGAAGTGCGGTGCCGCGATCGCGCGCGCGCGCCCTCGGCGTCGATCGCGCGCGTGTGCGACCCCGCACTTCGCGACGTTTCGCGCGTCGTCGAGAGGCGTCGAGAGCGATGTCACGAGAGGTGCGATCGCGCGCGCGACGGGAGGAGAGAACGAATGCCACCTAGTGCTTTGCCTTCGACGCGCGCGCGCGCGATGCGTTCGCGAAAGAAACGTCGAGGACGAACGCGATCGATCGAACACTGACCACACGTCGTCGTCGTCGATCGAGCACAGTTTGACGACGTCGAGCTGCCTCCTGGAAGCGAACAAACGCAAGATGCCGTGCGAGAATGGCTCGGGAAGAAACGAGAGCTCGCGAAACACGCGAAAACAGTGCTCGGGTTGTTAGATCCGGTGCGACTCGGGTACGTAGGAGTTGGACGGAGCACGCGAGCGCGACGCAGGCAATCTAGGTTTAAACGACGCGAAACGACGAGCAAAGACTGACGCGAGACCGTTGATTTTGAATGCATACAGCGCCGGGGCGACGGAGTATGAAAAGCCGGATTGGAAAAAAGATGGACCGCCGTCGATGTATCGCGCGCATTGGAGATATCAGGCGTGTAAGGTGCTCGGCATCGCCGAGAGCGCGATACCAGAGAGCGTGACTGTGGCGTTGAAGTCGTACCTATGGCCTACGGCGTTGGATACCACGCGTGCGGATCATGCAGCATGGTTGGTGAAGACGCCAAAGTTCGTTTCGAACGCTTGGCACGAAGCTGCAGCGGCGAACAAGCACGAAGATGATGACGATGCAGACATGGCGGAGACAGAGAACGATGCGATTGGGATGCTTCATGTATTTGTTGATCCGTTTCAGCGGGATAAGAGCAAGTCCATCGCATTTTGTACGATGCAACTCAGTGGACGTGAGGCTGCAGAAGTTCCAAAGAGTTACATTTTAGCTAATCAGCCGAGTGACATGCCGATGCACGTGTTTTCAGATGTGCGCGAAGGCGGAATGAGCGGTCCGGACATCGCGCTCGAAGCCAAAGTGGATATGAAGTTAGACATGCGTCCACGATCGGTCGATGATGTTGATTACCATAGAGTTAGCAAAGAGCGAATGATTAAAGCGCAGACGAAGACGAGAGTCACGCAGAGCTCGTCGGAGATGCGTTTTGCTCCTTTGCCAAAAGCGCGAAATTTGATTCGCTTTACAGAGGCTGCGACCAAGGCAAAGACGGAAAAGAAGGAACGCATGGAGAAAAAGGCGTTGGAAGACTTGGTTTTCACGTTGTTCGAGCGTCAGTCGTATTGGAGTATGAAGCAACTCCTACTAGAGACGAAGCAGCCAGGGGATTGGTTGAAACAAACGTTGGACGAAATCGCGGTGCTCAACCGTCGTGGTCCAAACATGGGATTGTGGAGTTTACAAGATATGTACAAAAATCAAACGGCAAAGTAGAGATCCTACAATCTGTAAAATTATGCGTCACTACATCCAAAAATTTCGTTCACTTTCATGTTTTGCGTCACGTTCACGTCAAAGCTGTGCCAGAACCTATGATGTAGAGAGAAAACAGCTTCCGATTCACTTGGCAAACACGAAAAGTTCACGATTATGTAGTTCTCAAAAGCGTAGTTTCGTCCAATGAAACTTCGAGTGCATTCTTGAATAACTTGAGTGGAGTCACGGGCCATATTCTCAACGATGATGGGTGCAGGAGGCACCGTTAATGGATCGCTCCATACTTCAAAAACAAATTCTTCGGGGAGTGCAGCGTAAGGGACGCCCTCGTAAAGAACATTCGGATTAAATGAGATGTTCAATGCAAATGGCACATTCTTCACCTGGAACTTGAACATAATCTCTTGCCGAGGAAGATTGTACGAGCGCGTTTGGTTTTTAACGACGACTGGATTCGTGCAGTTGCTTGACATGTGTGGAATTGTCGTCCAATTTGTTGCACTGTTGGCGTCCCAAACACTGTAAGCTATTGGATTTCGCAATAAATCTCTCCTGCGAAAGTTTACTAACGATTCGTAGTAATTTAGCGAGCCTATGATTTGACTTACTGCCTCTGAAGCGGTGTTCACGGGCACAATCTCACGTAACTCGAGTAATCCAAGCGCTGTCGCGTCATCATTTAGAGCGCGGCGTATCTGCGTCGCCTGCTTGATCACAATCTGGTGAACTTCTTCGTTCGTCACGCCTTCACGAAGAACGTAGTTTAATTGTTCAAGGTATCGGCGCCACATATCCGGTGATCGAAGCAACACACGATCAATCGCCCCCTCGGCGCACCAGAGCAACTGAGACTCTGAGTCTGTCGCTAAAACGAGCGCGTCTGCTCCACCGTGATGACACGACTCAAACGCATCGTCTGGATCCCAAGCGTTTATCTCAAACCTTATATTTCCAACTTCATTCGACGCATGAAGCCAAAGTTCGTCGACGTAGTCACCGCAGTGTAGCCATGTATTCATCGCTAGCCAACGCAAATAACCATCAATGTCGATGAGCTCATTCAAAGCAACAAAACACTTACTTCCTTCACTGTCACACGTCTGGCTCACTAGAACGATATTTTCGTACCGCACTCTTGCGGCGATATCATTTCGCTCGGTTCTAGGATGGGCATGTACGTCGGGAATGGATTTTGGATCATTTGTCGCCCGTCCGGGATCAAAGCGGCGGCGCACAACCACAGCAAGGTCGTTATGATCTCTCAAAAGACTAGACTTTGGGTCATCCATCAGCAAATACAACCCAAGGTTTTCAACCTCTTCTTCGCCTCGAGTACGCAGTTTCAACCGCACATACCGCAGTTCGTAAGGGAAAAGTCCGAGTTTCTTCGCCATGGATAGTACAAGGAAAGTCTTCACATACCGATCGTCATAACACATTGAAATGAGCAAAAATTTGTTGCTCAATGAATTCTTCGACAAGCGAACACCTTCTCCATCGTCTAAAGTAACTGACAGACTTTTTCTATGCTCGCAATCACGGAACGAGGATACGCCTCGGAATCTTGCCTTTGCTTGCATTTGTCGCCCGTCATCAAATGAAATCGACAGCGGGAAATCATCCTTTGACCGCACCATTTCCTCAAAAGTTCCTTTATAAAATGCTCGATAATCATCAAAAGTTTGACGCTGTTCGCGAGTGAATTCAAGAACAATTTCTTCAGCGTATGGAAACTTAGGCGCCGTGCAATTTGGCGAGTTGGACATGTGGCGGATGTTCTCAAAATCCGGCGACGGAATGGTATATTGAGTCTGCAGTTCACCGTCAACCTGGAATGAAAGTCGGAAATCTGATCGAGATACGCCCACGCAGCAACCAGCAGAAAATAAATGTCTTCGTCGTGATATTATCTCCTCACGCGTCTGTGCCGCCGAAATGTTGAGATGGAAAAGCTGCGCTAGACCACCTCTAGGCAAATCCACCAAACGCCCATCCCCTTCCATGCTTTTCATCGCGCTTACGACGTCATCGTCGTCATCCACAACGACAAAGGCCTTCAAGTCAGAGCTTTCCTCATATTTCTTGTCGTCTACGAAGCGATCCAGCGTGCCAAGAACAGCTATGATTGTTGCTCCAGGGACCTTGGCTGATGACGACGACATCGCTGCGGCTCGCTGCAACATTTTCAGTGCATGCCGATGATTTTGTGTCTGATCCACTAAAAGCTTCGGCGGTATCGTCGCGAGCCATACTTGTACGTATTCCGACACATCCATTGAACGTATAAGTTCCGCAGCGCGTTCGATGTGCCTCAATGTCGACTCGCCTGGGACGATGGCCAAACAAGTCGCTTGCGTAGTTTCATTCGAGTCCTTCAATCGCGACAAAGTGTCGCATCGAGCACCATTTACGAGAACACCGACTACATTAGATGTTAAATTCGAATTATCCACCCTCTTCGCCAATTCTGGTGTAAGTTCAAATCGAATTTCCAACCCGCGGCGGCCCGCGAAAGTGACCTTTTGCGGCGCGTTGCACGCGCGCGCGTCGACGAGCGGCGGCGGGTGCATCGCTCCGTGTGCTTTCTTCGTCATCGAGCACGCTGATAATGCAAATAAAATCACGTGTAAAATCGTCGTCGCGACCCTCGTCATCGTCGTCATCGTCGTCGTCGTCGTCGTCAAGCGATGCCGATGAAATGCCCACCCTCGTTGTGACGACCTAAACCGTCGCCGCGGTGGGTCGAGTTATTTCGCACACGCGGGTGTGGCCGAGGGGCGCTTGTGCATCAATAAAACGCTCGCATGTGCGCGCACATAGGCGGAAAGTGGATAAACATTGAAAAATATCGACGTCATCGTTTTCTCGGCGACGCGCTCGGGGAACAAGGATTTCCATACACACCGCGAATCGCGATAAATAACGTCGCACGCCCCCCTTCGTGCGATGGTAAACGACAGTCACTTTGGCTTCGCGTGCGCTTAGTACGTCATCGATCGCGGGTGGGTGATTTTAACGTCCAGGGCGCGTCGGCCCTCGACGCGGCATTCGAACGCGCGCGCGCTTCGGAAGCGACGACGGACGGACTTCACGACAATCGCGCGTGTGATTCGTGAGAATATTTTCGACCCGTTTTCGACGCGCGCGTGGCGGTGAAGGACTATTTCGAGGACGATGACGACGACGATGCCCGCGATGGCGACGGCATCCACCGCTCGGGGACTCGCGCGCGGGGCTCGCTCGACGTCGACGCTTAAGGCGATCGCTTCGTCCACGCGCGCGCGGGGGCGAGAGATGGGAGTTATTTCGTGCGCTGCATCTCGGGCGCTGTCGAAGGAATGCGCGGTACGTCCACGGCTCGAGCGAGACAGCGACATGGGTCGACCCTAAGCCCCTTGATTGATGGACATAGCTCGCGAACGCTCGCGAACGCGCTGCCAACGCCTGCGATCGCACGCACCGATCGTCAATCGTCAGCATACAGATCACGAGTGGTTCTAACGATGACGTTCTCACGTTCGCTCGCACAGGCACAAACGCCAGGATTTATTAGCTTGCGCAAGGCGGTGAATCTGCCAAAATGCACTTCGACGCGGGCGCCTGGGCGCGAACGTGCGACAACCGTGTGCCTAGCTGACCGCGGCTCGGTGTATTCCGATTGGCCCGCATACGAAGGCGGTGCGGTGCACAACGGGCAGTTGTTAGAAGAGCATGATGCGTGCGGTGTTGGGTTCATCGCATCCCTCAAGGGTGCGCGCTCGCACAAGACGATCAAGGATTCCTTAACAGCTGTAGGTTGCATGGAGCACCGCGGGGCATGTTCGGCGGATAATGACTCTGGTGACGGTGTCGGGGTGATGACGCACATTCCTTGGAAGCTATTGGGCAAGTGGTGCGCCGCCAACGGCGTGTCTGGCTTTTCCGAAGGCAAGTCAGCTGTTGGACAGGTGTTCCTCCCGACAGACAAGGCGAAAGCCACAGAGGCGAAGAAGCTCTTGGAGGCAAGCTGCGTCGCTGAGGGTCTCAAAGTTCTCGGCTGGCGCACGGTGCCGGTAAATAACGCCGTCGTTGGTCCGCTCGCAAAATTGACGCAGCCGGCGATGGAGCAAATTTTCCTCGATGGTGGCGCCATGGGTCGCGAAGAGCTCGAGCGCAAATTGTACATAGCGCGCAAGACGTGCGAAAAGAAGGTGCTCGGCGATGCGGTGCTGAGAGAGAATTTTTACGTTGCCTCGATGAGCTCGCGAACGATTGTGTACAAGGGTATGCTCCGATCTGCGGTATTGGGTAAATTTTACAAGGATCTTGAAGATCCGGATTATGAGTCCCAGTTTTCTATCTACCACCGCCGTTTCTCCACAAACACGACGCCGAAGTGGCCGCTTTCCCAACCGATGCGCTTCTTGGGTCACAATGGTGAAATCAATACCCTTCAAGGTAACTTGAACTGGATGGCTTCTAAGGAGGCTGAAATGAAGAACCCGATATGGAACGGTCGCGAACCTGAGTTCCGCCCTATCTGCAACCCGGCAGCTTCTGACTCTGCCAATCTCGACAGAGTTGCCGAACTTCTCGTGCAAACTGGCCGACCACCAGCAGAGACAATGATGTTGCTCGTCCCCGAGGCTCATCGCAACCACCCGGAGCTTGACAAGACCTTCCCTGAAGTGCATGATTTCTATGACTATTACGCTGGTATGCAGGAAGCGTGGGATGGACCTGCTTTGCTTGTCTTCTCTGACGGTAAACAACTTGGTGCACGTCTCGACCGCAACGGTTTGCGCCCAGCTCGCTTCTGGAGAACTTCCGATGACTACATCTATGTCGCGTCTGAAGTTGGCGTTCTCGGCGATGTCATGACCAATGCGAAGAACGTTGTTTCCAAGGGCCGTCTGGGTCCTGGCATGATGATCATCGCTGACTTGGAAACTGGCGAGTTCAAGGAGAACACTCAAATCGCCAAGGAGGTTGCTGCTGCTCGACCGTACGGTCAATACATGAAATCCATCGAGAAAATGAAGGGAGTTCCTCCGCTTTCTGCGCCTTTATTGGACCCGATTCAACTCATTGAGTCTCAAGCTCGTGCCGGTTACTCTGCGGAAGACATCACCATGATCATTGAATCCATGGCGTCTGATGGCGTCGAGCCGACGTGGTCGATGGGTGACGACACTCCGCACCCGGTGTTGTCCAGTCGCCCTCGCATGCTCTATGACTACTTCAAGCAGCGTTTTGCTCAAGTTACGAACCCGGCGATCGATCCCCTTCGCGAAGGTATCGTCATGTCTTTGGCGATGACTCTCGGCGCCAAGGGAAACCTCCTTGACACGCAAGGTAACGAATCGCCACCGGTCTCGCTCGATTCCCCCGTGCTGTTCGATTCCGAGTTGGAAGCTATCAAGAAACACCCGAAACTTAAGACGGCGACTGTTTCGGCGCGCTATGCCTCTGGTGGTGCTTCTGGTGCCCTCAAGGCTGGCCTCGACAAGATGTGCGCTGAAGCTGTTACTGCTATTCGAAATGGCAGCCAGTGTGTTGTGATCACTGATCGTCCAGATCTTGGTCCGGATTCGCCCGCAATTCCGTCACTCCTCGCTGTCGGTACTTTGCATCACCACTTGATCGCTCAAGGTCTTCGCACTCGGGCGTCAATTGTCGTCGAGTCTGCTTCTGCTTTCAGCACCCACCACCTCGCAATGTTGATCGGTTACGGTGCGCACGCCGTGTGCCCGTGGTTGGCTCTCGAAACTTGCCGTTCTTGGAGAATGTCTCCGAAGATTGAAACTGCCATCTCCCGCGGTAAGATGGGCGCGATTACCGTGGAAGAAGTGCAGATGAATTTTAAGGGTGCGCTCAAGAGCGGTCTCAAGAAGATTTTGTCCAAGATGGGGATCTCGATGGTCACATCTTACCAAGGTGCCCAGATTTTCGAATGCTACGGTCTTGGGCCGGAAGTTATTGATACTGCTTTCAAGGGTACGGTGTCTCGCATTGGAGGTCTCACCATGGATGAGCTTGCCGCCGAAACGCACATGTTTGTTCAGTCCGCGTTCCCAGGCGAGTCGGAAGAAATGGCCAAGGTTGAGGCGCGAGGTTTGTTCCAAGTCAAGCCTGGTTTGGAATACCACGGTAACAACCAAGACATGTCTAAGCTCCTTCACAAGGCTGTTGGTCTCGGAGGTGGTGCTAAGAACGATGAGATTTGGAGCGCTTACCAAGAACACCGCAACAACCGTCCGTACACGTGCTTGCGTGACCAGCTTGAAATCAAGTCTGATCGTAAGCCAGTCTCCATCGACGAAGTTGAATCTGTCGCTGACATCTGCTCACGCTTCTGCACCGGTGGTATGTCGCTGGGCGCTATCTCTCAAGAGTGCCACGAGTCTATCGCCATCGCCATGAACCGCATCGGTGGCAAGTCAAACTCTGGCGAAGGCGGTGAGGATCCAAAGCGTTTCGTTCCCATTAATGATGCCAAGGATGGCAAGTCCGAGACCTTTCCGTACCTTCGTGGCATGCAGAATGGTGACGTTGCTTCATCTGCTATCAAGCAAGTTGCGTCTGGTCGGTTCGGTGTCACGACATCTTTCGTGATGTCTGCAAACCAAACTGAAATTAAGATTTCGCAAGGCGCCAAACCGGGTGAGGGAGGTCAGTTGCCGGGTAAGAAGGTTTCCCCCTACATCGCGTGGCTTCGCCGCTCCAAGGCGGGTGTGCCACTCATTTCTCCGCCCCCGCACCACGACATCTATTCTATTGAAGATCTTGCGCAACTTATCTATGACTTGCACATGGTCAATAAGAACTCGAAGGTGTCTGTAAAGCTCGTGTCGCAAGCTGGTATTGGCACAGTGGCGTCTGGTGTCGCCAAGGCAAACGCCGACATCATCCAGATTTCTGGCGGTGACGGCGGTACTGGCGCCTCTCCTTTGTCTTCTATCAAGCACGCAGGTGGTCCGTTGGAAATGGGTCTTGTTGAAACTCACAGAACTCTTGTTGAGAATGGTCTTCGTGAACGAGTCGTCTTACGCGCCGATGGTGGCTGCCGTTCTGGTCTTGATGTCGTGCAAGCGGCGCTCATGGGTGCCGATGAGTACGGTTTCGGTACCGTCGCGATGATCGCGACTGGTTGTGTCATGGCTCGCATTTGCCACACGAACAACTGCCCCGTTGGTGTTGCCTCCCAACGTGAAGAACTTCGCGCCCGATTCCCCGGGGCTCCGAGTGACCTTGTCAACTTCTTCATGTACGCCGCGGAAGAAGTCCGAACGATCCTTGCCCAGATGGGTTACAGATCGATGGACGAAATCATCGGGCGCAACGATTTGCTGTCTCAAATCGATGCGCGACCAACGAAGACTGCGTCCCTTGACCTGTCCTTCCTTACCACGTCGTCTGGTGCGGCGGGCGCTTCGAGCGACAGAATTGCACAACCAACGCACAGCAACGGTAACGTCATCGATGACAGAATTCTCGCCGACGCTGATGTGCAAAAGTGCATCGCGAATGAAGGCACTTTGACGAAGAAGTACGAGATTGTCAACGTTGACCGCGCCGCATGCGCTCGCGTCGCTGGCCAAATTGCCAAGAAGTACGGTGATAATGGTTTCGCTGGTTCCCTCACCCTAGACTTGGAGGGTTCCAGTGGTCAATCCTTCGGTGCTTTCCTTGTTGGAGGCATGAAAGTGAGACTTGTGGGTGAAGCGAATGATTACGTCGCAAAGAGCATGAGCGGTGGCGAAATTGCAATCATGCCCCCTCCTGGCACTGTGTTTGCGCGAGAAGAAGCGAGCATTGCGGGTAACGCGTGCTTGTATGGTGCCACAGGTGGTCGAGTGTTCATCAGTGGTCGCGCTGGTGAGCGTTTCGCGGTGCGTAACTCGCTCGGTGAAGCGGTCGTCGAAGGTACGGGTGACCATTGCTGCGAATACATGACTGGAGGTTGCGTCGTAGTGCTCGGCAAGGTTGGCCGTAACGTGGGCGCGGGTATGACTGGTGGTCTCGGGTACTTCCTTGACGAGGACAACACGTTGGAGTCCAAGGTGAATGGTGAAATTGTGATAATGCAGCGCATTATAACGCCAGCTGGCGAGGCCCAACTCAAGGGTCTCATTTCTGCGCACGCAGAGAAGACAGGTTCCCCCAAGGCGAAGCGCATCCTCGCGGATTGGGCAACTTACTTGCCCAAGTTCTGGCAATTAGTGCCGCCGTCTGAGTCGAACTCTCCAGAAGCGACGAACGAAGTGAAAGAAACTGCTACTTCCGCGTCTGCTTAGTCGTCTCGTAGTTACTGCGCGTATTGATTAATAACCAATGTCTCAATATCACAAGTTTTCGTGTGATTTGTTCAACACAAAGCACGTCACGTTCGTCGCCATTTCGTCTAAATACAATTTTCTACTTTTCATCCCCTTCGCTTTTGTACGACACCGACGCATCGACGGAGTGCACTTTCGTTGAAAACGAACGTAACTTCATCTCTACGCTATCTCGCACAAACTTGGGATCAGACTCTTCCCACGCGCTCGGCGTCGCGCTGTCTTTCCCTGTGTACGCCAACAACTCAAACGCGCACTCGCCTTCTAACAAGGGCAAAAACGTCACCGATGCCGTGATTTGTCGAATGATCGCTTGTATCTCCCCCATGATAACCTTCTCATTCTTTTCCTTACCTTCGCTTTCGGCGGTGATTTCCGCATCCGTCTGTACGTTAAACACCCAGCGTTCGACGGTTTCCTTGGTTTGAACATTTGTCAGCACGAGCACGAGCTTTTGCAACGTTTTGCTCATCAACCACGCGTTGATTTGTTCGAGAATTTGTACTAAATACTCCTTCAACTTTTCTTCGTTCGTCACCATCAACCCCAGGCCGTATTTCGTCTTGCGTTCGAACGATTCCGGTGGGTACACCCCTCGCTGGTACAAGATGTTATTCACCGCGTACCCAAAGAATTCGGTGACCATTTCCGTCGATCCTTTCAGCGTGATCGCGCTCTTCGACGCTTGCGCGACGAATGCCATCGCGTCTACTCGCCTTTCGTCGATCTCGTTCGCCTTTCGTCGATCTCTTTCGTCGTTCGCTTTTCGTCTTTCGTCGCTCGTCTCTGACGCGTATGCGCACACCGAGCGCGTTCGCGTTGCCCTCGAGCACGCCTCTCGAGCGCGCGCGTCGAGCGCGTCGAGCGCGCGCGCGCGTCGGCGATGTCGACATCGAATGCATCGAATGCATCGAATGCGTCGTCGTCGAACGCTTATCGCGCGCGAACGCGCGATGGGGCGACGACGAAGAGCGCGCGCGCGCCGCGCGTCGAGCGCCGTCGCGGGGCGAGCGCGCGAATGCGATTTAAAGTGATCGACATCGCGGACGCGCCTGAGAAACCATCGAGCGAGGAAACGCCGCGCGCGACGGCGTGGGCGTGGTCGTCTCGATTACACGCCCTAGCCGCGCTGGCGCTGGATGGAGTGGATGACGACGGCGACGGCGTCGTCGTCGCGGATGTGTGCTGCGGGCACGCGTTGCTGGCTTTGGGCGTGTGCGAACGCGCAGAGGTCAAACGGGTGATCGCGATCGATCGGTCGGAATTGGAACTCGTCGTGGCGAAGTCGAACGCGAAGCGAAGCGCGAGAATTGTCGGTGAGGAGTGCGTGAACGAGCGCGTGGAGTTGCGACAAGGCGACGGCTTGGGGGGATTGGAGCCAAACGAACGCGTCGATGTTGTCGTCATCGCCGGCGTCGGAGGGAACACGATGATTAAAATATTAACTGAGGGTGGTTTGGCGCTCGATGGCGCACGAAAAGGGGTGAGACGATTGGTGCTGAATCCGCCGGCGAAGGATGCGGCGCAAATGCGCAGCTGGTGCGCGTCAAACAGTTGGCGACTCAAGGATGAAAGGTTGGTCGTGGAAAACGGAACAATGCACGTGCTTTTGTGCGTAGAAAAATCTAACGAAGGCGCGCGCGTGCTCAGCATGCAAGATGAAATCATCGGGCCTTTATTGTCTCAACAGCTGTCAGATTTGGTCAAGCTGTACATAAAGAAACGCCTCGAGTGGTTGCGAGAAGTTCGTAGACAGGCGGGGCAGAATTTGCAACGCCTGAAGCGCCAATCGACGCCGGATGATGCATCGATTGAATCGTGCGAAAAAACGGTCAGGGATTTAGATGAGATGGAGGTTGTGTTGCTGGGGGCGATGGGGATAAGCATGGAGGACCAAAAGCAAAGGATCGAGCTTCAGCTTCAAGAAAGTATGAAACGCGGTTTCAAAGGCTTCGTAGAAGGTGACCGTGAGTTACAAACCGGAGAGCTCGTGTATAAAATTGTCGACCCTTCGGAGTCAAACGGTCGTTTGGGATATTGCCGAGGGTTTTTGAGCGCGGAGGAGGCGGATAGGTTGTTGGATTCTTTGCTTGAATCCCCACCGTGCGATTGGTCGCAACGAGCCATTGTCGTCTGGCAGCCCGAAGAGAATGCTACGATAGAAGTCATGCAGCCTCGTTTGGTGTCGTGGGCGGGCGATATTCCGTACAAATACAGCGGGCAGACCCTTCATCCCGTGCCAGTGTCGCCAATTTTACGTGATTTGATGGCTCGAGTTACAGCGAAGTGCGGGGCCGACTTCAATCACATCTTGTTGAATAGATATCGAGACGGACAAGACTCTATGGCTCTGCATGCAGATGATGAACCCGAGCTCGGTCGAAACGCTACGATCGCTGCGGTTAGCCTTGGTCATACTCGTCGATTTGATGTTCAGATAAAAAACAAGACGAAATCCAAGACATCAATTTATCTCGAGCACGGGTCTTTGATGATGATGGATGGCCCTCTCCAGCACACGCACTACCACGGCGTGCCAAAAAATCACGCACCAGTTCGCGGCGAACGGATTAATATCACATTTAGATTATTGAAAGGTCCACCAGGGTGGCGAGAAGAGGCGGAGAGTTAATAAATTAAGTCCCTTGTCGTTAATATCCATGTTTTGCACTAGTTTTACAACAATTGAAAATTTCAGAATACATCGTGATTTCTCGTCGGAAGCGGAGAATGATCCATAGCCAAGCGCAAGTTCACGCTGAGTGAATAGTTTTGCCGCTGTTCCGCTTGAAGCTGCTCGCTGTAGTGCGCGCACATGCTCTCGAGCTCGCGCACCCTTGCTTGGAGTGGCGCCAACTCTTGCATTCGAGAGTTTTGAATCGCCACCGCGCGCTTCAACAGCGCATTCTCCCGCTTCATTTTCATCACCTTGCTAAAGTCGCTGATTTCGGCGCAACGATGACGCACGGCGCCTTCAAAAGCTTGAAGCACCCTGGATGCGCGGTTCTGCGCATCCGCCACATCCTTGGACGCCGCCATTTCATTCACCACGCCGTTCACCCACTCCGCAGTGAGCACTGGCGCGGCGCTGGTCGCAACTCGATTCTCTTCCACCGCCGCTTCACGCTCCGATCTCGCCTTTGACGTTAAGTCACCGCCGCAATCTCCACCCCCTGATTGCGCCTCTGAAATCGCCGGTTCGCTAAAGTCCCCCACCGAACATGCCGTGGTTTGTTCAACCATCTTCACGCTCGCCAACTTTGCAATGGCATCATCGATATCCGCACAATTATCCAGCGTCTCTCGCACGAGCTGTTCCATCTCCGGCGGGAGCAAATCTATGAATCTCGCGATTTCATTCGCTTGCTTATCGCTCAGCTCGAATCCTCGGAAATCGATGAGCCTTCTCGCAAACCTATCTCCCGCGCATTTCCTCTTATACAGCGTCGAACACCCGCTTCGTTCTCGTTCGCTCGCGTCATCGCCATCGCTCGCCTGTCCTCTCTCCGCGTTCGTTCGTCTCGTCCCTTCTCGCGTCCCGTCTCGCGCGTTGTTCGTCCCTAACCCGCTCGTCGTCGCCGACGTCGTCGTCGTCGTCGTCGTCGTCGTCGTCGTCGTTTGTCCCATCGTCCCACACTCCCCGTGTCGTCGTTTGCGCTGCGATTCCATCGCGATCGACATCGTCGTCCTCGTCGTCGTCGTCGTCGTCGTCCTCGTCCTCGTCCTCGCTCTCGCGCGTGCCGCTCTCGCAGCGAGAGGTCAGGGAGTCCCTGACCGACCGACCGACCGAGACGACGCCTCTCGACGACGACGGACGCCTCTCGACGACGACGCGCTGGGGACGCGTCGACGAGTCAACACCAGGTGGTGAGCGCGCCGTTCGCGTCAGGTCGACGTCGTCCTCGGATCGCGCGCGCGCGAACGCGTGCGTCATCGCGCGACGCGCGATGATGACGACGACGACGACGACGACGACGACGAACGCGACGACGTTCGCGCGAGTGGCGCGAGTCGCGCGAACGACGAATGAGGTGAGAAAATAATAAAACACGCGCGCGATGACGTCGAAACAGGAGAAGAAAGAAGAGGCGAACGCGAACGCGCGCGCATCGCGGGGGGGTTGGGGAATGGACGCCGAGGGATTAGGGTCTACGTGTTGTTGCGACGCACGCGACGCAGCGCGCGACGGGCGAACGAACTCGGGAATGAGGCGATGGATGACGGATTGAAATGCGTTATTTGTTGTTCGATGGCGACGACGAACGGGAGATCGTCGCGAAGGATGCGGTGTGGAGGGCGTGGACGCGAATCGGGGGGCGCGCGGTGGAGGGTTTGCGCGCGACGACGGGCGAACGTCGGTTCTTCCTAGGGATTTGGTTCTCGGCCAAACAACGGTCGGGTTTCGCGTACTGACGATGATGCGCTCGCGTACACACGTAGGCTCGCCGCAATGTGGCCATGCGCGCGCAAGCGGACAGACAACCGAAGTGGTTTGAAAACGCCAAGGTGTTCTGCAACGGCGAGGAGGTGATGACCGTGGGTGGTACCCAAGCGGAGTACGTCGTTGATATCTGGAGCGGCAACCACCCGTTCTTTCAAGGACGCTCTTCGGCGATCATGACCGATGCTGGCCAAGTGAGCCGCTTCGCGAACCGATTCGGTGACTTGGGGGTGATGAGCGAGGTGGAAACCATGACGTCGACAAAGAAGAAGTGATTGAACATTTTGACACTTTTCTCGCACCTTTAGCTCGCGATTGATTATTTTAATGAACTATACTTAGACTCTGAAACATTTGCACGATATTAACACTCATCATCACGCGTCGATTGGATGGTCGCGATTGGATGGTCGCGAGAGCCGAGAGCTCATGAAAACTGACAGCGTCTTTCTAAACGTTTCTCTGATATTGACAATTTGTGATTATAGGAGCGAAATCGGCTTCGAAAGATTCAACGAAGCTCATTCAATAACTTTTAAGCGTTGATAGACATCGCGCCAATCGCCTCGGAAGAAGTATCCGATTCGGGCTTCATAGCCGGGAAAAGAAGAACTTCTTTGATGTTGTTCTTATCGGAGAGAAGCATCGTGAGGCGGTCGATACCCAACCCCCAACCACCAGTCGGAGGCAAACCGAACTCCAAAGATTGCACGAACGTCTCGTCAATCAACATCGCCTCGTCGTCGCCACTAGATTTAGCCTTGGCTTGTTCGTCGAAACGCTCGCGCTGATCGAGTGGATCGTTCAACTCGGTGTATGCGTTGCACAATTCCTTCGTGTTGACAAAGAGCTCGAAACGCTCCGTCAAGCCTGGGTGAGTGCGGTGATACTTGGCCAACGGGGACATGATTTGCGGATGGTCGCAAATGAAGCCAGGATTGATGAGCTGAGATTCCAAGTACTCGCCAACGAGAGTGTCCAACATGCGTGCCGTAGTGAGCGGCGGATTCACTTCAATCTTCTTCTCCGTGATCAAATTTCTGAGGAATTCTTCAACTTCTTGAGTGGCGAAATCATATGACGGAAATTTGATGTTCAACGCTTCTTCGAGGCCAGCAACCATGGAAATTCGACGGAACGGAGGCGTGAAATCAATATCGATCGGTGGTTCGTCGGGACCGTGAGCGTGGTACTGAATCTTATACGAGCCCTTGATGGCGTAAACCATGCCAGAAATCATGTCTTCCGTCATATCCATCAAGTCATTGTAGTCCGCATACGCCTGATAGAACTCGCACGTGGTGAATTCCGGATTGTGCGTCATATCAATTCCTTCATTACGGAACTGGCGACCGATTTCGTACACACGCTCGATACCGCCGACAACGAGTTCCTTAAGAAAGAGTTCAGGCGCAATACGCATGAACAACGTCATGTTCAGGTCATTGTGATGCGTGATGAACGGGCGAGCGGTCGCACCGCCAGCAATCATATTCATCATCGGCGTTTCAACTTCAAGGAAATCACGGTCATCCAAATATTTGCGCACATAGCGAATAATGTTGGAGCGAATGTAGAATGTATCGCGCACGTCGTGGTTCATGATCAAATCTAGGAAACGCTTGCGGAAACGTGTTTCGACGTCCTTCAAACCGGAGAAACCCGGAAGCATGTGCAAGCACGGAGTTAAGATTTGAAAATCAGATGGGAAAATAGAAAGTTCGCCGCGTTTTGTCCGCCCTGGCATACCCTTCACGCCCACGATGTCCCCACGACGCGTCGCGGTATGAATCTTTTGAAAATCATAGCCAGTCGCGCTTCCTTCGTCCGCCATGATTTGAATCCTCTTTCCATCGGCGACGAGATCATAAAAGTACAACTTTTTACCGCTCGCGCGTTTGGACATGAGACGTCCGGCGACTGACACCGTCACTCCTTCAGCGTTCGTCGCGTCCGCCAGCGTGGAGTACTTGGAGATGAACGCACCGATTCTCGTATCAACGTGGTACTTGTGCGGGTACACCGCCACGCCTTTCGCCTTATCAGCGTTCACCTTGTTGATTCGGTTTTGCGTGTACTGCGTCGGGTCCAACTCAGCTTCGTCCTCCTCCTCTGTCTTTTCCTTCGCCGGTGCGTTCGCCGTTTGTTCCGCTTTGGCTGCGGATTTCGCCGCCTTCTTTTCCTCCGTTTCTCTCATCTTCATGCGTTTCTTATACTCCCTGTTTCACGCACATATACGTGTAAAGTCAGTTGTTTGTTTTCCCCATCGTCACGTGTGACGCGCGCTCGATCGCTCGTCGCGGTCGCGGCGACGCGCCCGATCGCATCGATCCCACGCACGTTTTACTCATGAGTTCATTCGGGAACTCGGGGAATTCTTTAAGCGCGACGGTGTCGCCGTCGGTCGCCATGGCGCTCGAAAGATGACGCCACGAACGACGGCGCGCGCGCGAGTGGGGTTTCGCGGTTTTGAAAAAGTACACCCCAGACGGCGTCGCTCCGGGACGGGGCGAGGAATACGCGCTCGACGAAGGATTGAAAGAAAAATAATTGCCGTTACAAAGACGCGCCAGAGAAGAAAAATGAACAAAGATCGAACTCCGCGCTTGAGCGAACAGCGACGGGAGGTTACTGAAAGTCGGGCTGACCGGTGGCAGAGAGCGCGCGATGGTACATGCGACCCTCGGGATCGACGAGACGTTCACGCTCAATCATGCGAGGAATGGGTAAATAAGCGGTGTGTGCGCTTACGGAACCGACGGAGATACCGGTAAATCCAGCGAATGCACCGTGCGCGGCGTTTTGACCGAGAACGGTGCACATGATTGAGTCGTGGGCGTTCGCCACGCAACCACGAACCATGTACGTCGGATCGATGTACTTGACGTCGCACTTGATTTCCGCCTTAAGCTGTTTGCAAAACCACGTGCCAATATCGCCCAGCTTAGGATTACCACCGGCATCGGTCCCTTGCGTGGCGACGTACTCCTGACCCGCACCTTCGGCGAGTACGATGACGGCGTGCCCTTGAGTGTCTAAGAGAGTGCGCACGTACTCGATGACGCCGTTTGGCCCGTGCACCGCAAACGGCACTTCGGGAATCAGAAAACAATCCACTTGACCATTCGCCAACGTGGCATACATAGCTATGAACCCGCTCTGTCGTCCCATGAGTTTGACAACACCTACGCCTCGATACGCACTTTGAGCTTCAATTGCGGCAGCTTGAATCGCCTTTTGAGCTTCCTCAACCGCCGTGTCGAAACCAAACGTCTTGTCCAACAAAAGAATATCGTTATCGATCGTCTTCGGCACGCCGACGACGGATACCTTCACTCCGCGTTTTGAACACTCCTGCGAAATTGCATTCGCTCCAGCGTGCGAACCATTGCCACCGATGACAAACACCATGTTGATGCCTTTTGCAATGACGGATTCAACAATTTTGTCAACGTCTCCGCCGCCGCGCCCGGAACCTAAAATAGACCCGCCGATGTTGTGGATCTGGCCAACCACCTTACGGTTGAGCTGCATGGGCTCGTGTTTTGGGTCGAAGAACCCCTTGAACCCGTATCTAATACCGCTAATCTTCTTCACCCCGTATCCCGACTCTAGGGTGTTTACGATTGAGCGAATCACGTCGTTGATCCCTGGGCACAATCCTCCGCAAGTCACGATCGCTGCGTGCACCTCCGACGGCTCGAAATAAATCTCACTTCTTGGTCCCGCGCGCATCACCCACTCGGGCATGTAATCGCACCCACTCTCGTTGAATATATCATTTTGTATCGAGCACGTCGCGTTTGGGTCCGTCGCGCTTCCAAACGCCACCGAGTTTAACAGTATTCGGTCGTTATTTGAAACAAACGTTCGATTATACGTCAGCGACGTTCGTGGACCTACCATCAATGGGCAGCTCGACTTCGTACAGAACGGGCTCGGTATCGCTCGCAGCGGTTTCTCTCCTCTATACACGTCTCGCAGATGGGTAATCTTTAAATCATTCGCCCCGCCCACGCGCCAGGTGTAGAACGCGTCGTCTTCCTCGTCCTCATCTTCGCTTTTCCCTCTCCCCCGTTCGCTCGTCGTCGTAGCGTTTGATTTCCCATCCGCAGTCACGTTCGTTTTCGTCATTCGCATCGCCTTCAACGTCCTCGACCTGGAAACGCGTTCATTCGCGTTCGATCGCGCTGTCGTCCCGAGACGCGCGCCGCCGCCTAACCCGCTCGCGATCGCCCCTCCGCGTGACGTCCCATTCGTCGTTCGCGTCGACGTCGACGTCGATGGCGTCATCGCTCGCATCGCCGTTCAACGACGTGCGTCCACCTTTGTCGCGTTGGGCTCTGATGCGTGACACCAACCGACGCAACACGTCGTTCGATGCGTCGAATGGAATTGAATGGAATCGAATCGCTTGAACGACGCGGCGGGATATCGATCGTCACACGCGCGCGCGGTGACGCGCATTCGATCGACTGACGCACAGACTCGCGCGCATGGGCGTCGACGCGCGAGCTTCACCGATCTCGCGCGCGTCACCGGCGCGGCGGGGGAATGGGCGCGCGCGCGAGCGAGCGAGCGCGCGACGACACCGATCGAGTGTGCGAGCGATCTCGCGAGAGGACGTCAAACGCGCGGCACACGCCCGGGGGTTGGTGCTGGAAGAAAAGTTCTATGGCCCGTGCTTTAAGATGATCGCGAGAAAAGCGCGAAGGTTGGGGAAGGAGGGCGACGAGACGCGCGTCGAGGCGGGACGCGCGAGGACGAGCGATGAGGACGCGAACGTGGTGGCGACGCACGAGGGATTCGTGGCGCCACCACCGTTTGGGATATTGCACATGGATTCTATGCGAGTGTATAACTCACGAATCGCGGAGGACGAAAAAGGGACGATGCGAAGCACGTTTGGGATCGCGATTTTGCTCGGGACGCTGTCGCTGCTCGCGGCGAGCGAGGCGGGATGTAAAAAGTGCGAGTTGTTAGCGATCGATGATGGAAATGAGTACGCGAAAAAATTAGTGCGATATTACTCGCGGCTTGGGTTTAAAGTCGTACGCGTGGTTGGGGAGAATGGGTTGAGCGATGTGCCCGATTTGCTCGTGTGGGGCGGCGTCGGCACGCGCATGGATGGCGACGTCAGCGCGTTGTTAGAAAAGTGGGGCAATGTAGTTCAGCGAAGCATTCCGAGTTAGCGATGTTAGAGAATAGCAATCTATTATTTTGATACCTAATTCGACTAGTCCTAGTTCTTCTTCCATTTGTCTTTCTTTTTCGATTTGGCGTTTGACGCGTCTTCGTCAAAACCGATTTCCAGGTCAAACTCTTCATCTGTCATTTTGCCCTTCTTCCAACGCTTCAGCGCGCGATAGTCGTCCTCGAGTTCTTCTAAATCAGCTTTTGACTCCTCTTTCCGGCGCTTGAATGCGTTAAGACGCTTAGCTTCAGGTTCGGGTTTGTCCTGCTTCTTGAACTTTGGTTTCGCGGCGTCAACGACTCGTTGCGCCTCAGCTGCTTCTTCAGCCTCCTTGATTGACTTTTGGCGCTGCTTTTCCCGCGGCTTGTCGTTGAACGCCACCGAGTCGGCGTCGACGATGGATTCTTCGAAGCACTCCATGAATCTCTTAGGCGCTTTGCGGATCTCTTTCATCTTTGGCAGACGAAGTAAACCCATAGCCATGCCCAGGGCGCCGTATTCGAGTTCTTTAAAGCGAAAGATGAACCGACAATGGTGTTCTTTGTAGCCTCTGATGAAAGAAACGTAGGCGCGCACGCCTTTCTCCATGATCTCTCGGCTCGACTCGCTGGCCTTTCGAAGTCGAGCGTGAGTTTCCGCTGCACCAGCGCGTTCTTCATCTTCAGCCTTGTTCAATTTTTTGAGCACGCTCGCTTCGAGCTCGCCATCCGAGCTGCCAGCCGAGTTTGCAGCCATTTCTGTGGCGTGCTCACGCGTGTCCGGTGCGGGTTGAATTTCCACGCCGCGGATTCGTAAGAAATCCACGTAGCTCGCCTCGCTGTTTGCGGTGAGAAATACGATCGCGCTTCCGTCCCGTCCCATGCGCGCGGTGCGGCCGACGCGATGCACAAACGCCGCCGGGTCCTGAGGCGGGTCGAATTGTACGATCCAATCTACGCCAGGAATGTCCAAACCGCGTGCGGCGATGTCCGTACACATCAACATCCCAGCGTCCTGCGAAGCGAATTCTCCTAGCGCATCCTCACGCGCGCTCTGTCTCATTTTTCCATGCAGCGCTATCGGGCGAGAGTCCGGGAGCAACACGCGCAATGCGGATTCATAAAAATCCACGCACGCGCACGTCAAAAAGTATACGATAACTTTGCACTCGCGGTGCGCCTGTACGAAATTCACCAAATGCCACAGCTTCGCATCGACTGGACAGATGCGATAGAGCAATCGTAACTGTGTGGGCAATTTACCTGTCTTTTTCCCTTGGTCGCTCGCCGCCGCGTTGACTGCATCTCGCACCGTGACACGCACCGGATTTCTCAACCCGGCGCGCGCCAGCTCCGTGACCTCCTCCGTCTGCGTCGCACTGAACAGCCCAGTGCGTCGTTGTTTTGGCAACTGCGTGATAATGTTATTTAGCGTCATCATGAATCCCATTCCCAGCAATCGATCGGCTTCGTCTAAAATCAACAACTCGCACTTTTTTGCATTCAGCTCGCGGCTCCGTTGCATGACGTCCCATAACCTTCCGGGCGTTGCGATCAGCACCAGCGGCGAATCCCTCTCGAACGCTGCGACATCCTTCGCCACGTCCGAGCCTCCTGTCAGGAGCATGGACACTCGATCGCATTCGTCGTCGTTTGCCCCTTTTCGCAACTCTCTCGCGAACGGCGCGCACACGCCGTGAATCTGCGCCGCGAGCTCGCGCGTCGGCGACACCACGATCGCCCCGACTTCGTGTCTCTTCATCCGTTGTGCGCTTCGTAGCAATATCGTTATCATCGGTAAGACGAACGCCAACGTCTTCCCGCTCCCCGTGCACGCCTCCACGGCGACATCTTTGTGCGATGCGAGCAGTGGAATCACCGCCGCTTGCACGGGCGTCGCCCGGGTGTACCCGAGCGCGCGTAACGTGCGCAACGTCGACGACGAGATGTGTTCGTGCAAGTCATCGAACGGTGGACCTTCGGGCGCACTCAGCGCCTCGGTAAGGGGCATGAAGACGAAAGGACGACGTGGAGTGAAGCAGCGCCTTGTGCGGCGCTCGGCGCGACGGCTGCGGTCGCGACGCGCCGCTCGCGCGCCGCGAATACGGGATGAAAACTAAGAGAAAACATTCCAATACATTCGGAGACTAAAAACAACACGTGCGATGTGAAGAAATATGAATTGACTAAACTATGCGACGACAGCCGGGGCGACGACGGAAGTGGACTTACGAGGAAGAGGGGTCCAAGCGCGCCAAGCTTGGGCGCCCTGGTCGTCAGCTCGGTCATCGTCGTCGACTCGCTCCGAAAGCGACGCCGGAGCAGGCGCGTTGTCGTCGCGATCGCGAACGACGACGGAGGATTTTATCGCATGCGATGCCTTTTCGGCGATTTTAACAGCGTCGGACCGGGTAGATTCCGCGAGTCGGAGAATGCCAGCGAGCGTTCCGGCTCCGGCAAAAATCCAAAACACGGTGCGCGCGTCGCCGCCGCCGCGCCAAATGCTATAACACGCGCTGCTGAGCAAGAAAGCTCGTACGCACCACGTCAATAAATGGACGTGTTCTATTTTTTCGACCCATTCTCGGAACGATCTCGAGCGTTGTCGCAAGTATACAGCGGCGATGCAGCGAGTGATGCAATCGCCCAAAGTGAGACGTTGCGGAATGATAGAGACACCTGTGAACAAGACGAACGCGAACGCACCACCGAGGCGCCAAGTCGTCACTCCCATCCACGTGATCGCATCCATTCCAGGCGATGGATTCTTATATTTCGCATCGCGCATTCCCAACGCCGTGGAGACGCCGAGCAAACCTAAAGTCTCCGTCGAGCTCATAAAGGCGTACGAGGCGTACGCGAGACATCCAACCGACAAGCACACGTGAAAATTTTCGTTGAAAGGAATCGTCATCACCTACGAGGCGAAGACGCAGTTAGTCTTCATCATTGAATTCGCGCACTTTCTCGACGCTCGCGTCGCTCGCTCGCATCGCTTCGCGTCTCTCGCGTTCCCTCGCGCGCTCTCGCTTTCGCTCTCGCTCTCGCGCGCTTACCACCGGCGTTTTCAACGGCGTGAACGCCCATAAAAACAAATGTAACATCGCCGCAGACAAAACATTATACGCCAATCGTCCGTACACGCCAACGATGCCGTATAACCTACTCGGCAGCGCGCACGAGTGCGGGACGACGAAGATCAAGCTCAGCGGCGCGTTGCGCGCCAAGAACTCAAACGCCGACGCGCTCGCGTCGTTCGCTGGGAATCCTCGCGCTGGGAGCGCGAACGCCAGCGCTGGTGCGCGTTCGCCCAAGTGCGAGACCCACGCCACGGTTCCTAACAACACCCATGTCACGTACGCCGCGCCGACCCACACGAGGGCTAATTTTAGCCCTCGTCGAGCATCCTTTCGCGCGTTCGCGTTCGCGTTCGCATTCGAATTCGTCTTTTTCGTCGTCGCTTTCCTCGTGTTCATCCCATTCGTCTTCGCGTTCGTCGTGTGTTCATCCTCCGTCATCTATCGTCGTCGTCCACGGCGAGCGGCGAGCGTCGCGTCGCGTCGCGTCGCGTCGCGCGCGCCTCCCGTCGCCGTCTAACGCCGCGCGACGTCGCCCGATCGACGCGACGGCGCGAAGGACGTCGATCGTCCGGTCCGATCGACGCGCGTTCGACGTCACGACGTATGGGGAAACACATCGAGAAAAGACGCGCCATCGCACGACGTCCGCGAGCGACGACGACGCGCGTATTAAAAAAGCGAACGCGCGCCAAGGAATTGGAGATCCTCGAACGTCCCTGTCGTGGAGATCTCGATCGAGATCTCGATCAATCTCGAGATCTCGATCGACCGGTCGTCACGGGGACGGTCGTCACGTGACGTAGTGAACGAGGGCGTAGGACGATGACGACGAACGCGATGCGACCGGAGATCGCGTCACTCCGTCGCGCGCGAACGGTCATCGAGAGGCGAGAGGCGCGCGCGATGGAAGAACCCGACGTCGCGCACGACGACGCGTTGCTCGCGTTCTTGTGTGACGTCTTCGGCGACGTCACCGACGCGTGCGCGCTCGCGAACGCGGTCGCGGGAGAGTGTGGGAAACCTCCGAACCACGCGTCGATCGGCAATCGAACGACGGATGAAGAGCGCGCGCGCGCGATGGAACGCGCGCGCGTGGGTGACGAACGCGATGTCGACCATGAATGGATCGCGTACGATGATGGATTGAGTGCGCACGTCGAGGGCGCGCGCGAGGGGTGGGAGGACGACGGCAAGGCGAACGCGAACGGACGTCGATCGTCGACCTTGGGTGGGGTTGGGGACGGGGGTTTCGCGCGCGCGCGCCGAGCGCGGAGGAAAACGAGCGACGGCGAACGATCGCGGAACGAGGAAGCGAAAGGGGTGAGCATCATCACCAGCGATGGGACACAATATGGTTTAGAGCGCCTGTCGCAGTTGTTGCTTTTGCCGTGTCACGAGGCGGCGGCGAAGCTCGGTATCAGTTTGACGACGTTCAAGCTCAGGTACGCGAGAGAGGGGTCGAAGCGCGCGAAACAAAAAAAGGGGTTTTGGGCGCCAGGGGCGTTGAACTGACGGGTGGTTTTCGACGCACGTAGATGTCGCGAGTTGGGCGTGAGAAAATGGCCACATCGTCGGCTGCGGAGCATTGAGGAACTGTATACCTACGTCGCCGACGTGTTTCAGGTGCGTTCTCCGCGAGCCGAGAGTCGCCGCGATCCAAATACTAATTTTGACGTTTACGCGATGCAGAAAGTGGTACTGGTCAGCATCAGCAGTAAGCCGAAAATTGAAAAATCACTCGCTCAACTCGATAACGACGTTCGGGGTTTGATGAGAGATCTGGAAGCGTTGAGAGCGCACGCGGAAGATTTGGTACGTCGCGCGTGCGAAACATTTTTCCACGTGCTCACAACATTATGTTTTAGGAAATGACCTTCATTCGTCAAGGAAGCACGGAGTACTGCGAAGAGCCGTCAGAAGTGGCGAAAATTCGTGGTCGAGTGTACAGGCATCGTGCAGCGGTGTCAACGTACGCGCAAAACGTCAAACCTCCCGTCGTGGACTGCCTCGCACCAAAACAATGTGCCAACCTGGAACGAGAACTTCAAACTTGTTCTTCATGAGTACTCGCGTTCAATCAGCCGAGCTTACCAACAACAGCTTAAAACTATTCATTCCGTATAATTCATGTTCATGTACTTCATCATCAGGAAAATATTTCCGTGTTTAGTTTTAGTTGTACTAGTACTATTGCGTGGTCTATTAAATATTGTAATAAATGGAGATGGTCTATTAAATATTGTAATAAATGGAGAGCTCTCCGAAATGAGATCTCCTCATAACGATTAAACAGTTTCCTGAGAATTACAAAGTTTAAAGTCCACTCATTTCATCTAGACCGAGCGCGAGGTTCATATTTTGAACCGCAGCTCCTGACGCACCCTTGCCCAAATTGTCCAAACGCGCGACGAGAACCGCTGTTTGCTTTTTATCGTTGGCGTACACGCTCAACTCAAGCATGTTTGTGTTGGCCAGCGAATCTGGACGCATGAAAGCTCCTCGCTCGAGATCATCCATCTTGTTCAAGCTGCGAACCGATACGAACGGACTTCCGGCATACCGCTCACTCAAGCACTTGTGCAGACGTTCGGCGCTTCGTCCCGAAACGGTGAGCTGATCGTAGTGCAGAGGCACGCTCACCACCATACCTTGCGCAAAAGCCGCGACTGAGGGCATAAATATGGGCTCGCGTCCAAGCATACTCCACTTCGCCATCTCAGGCAAGTGTTTGTGTTCGAGGTTGAACCCGTACGCCCCCCATGGTTCGTGCTTTTCTTCTTCATAAACCTTGATGAGCGCCTTGCCGCCGCCAGTGTACCCGCTCACCGCGTTCACCGTCAAGGCGCTCCCGGGGGCGATGATGCCCGCGTCCACCAGCGGACGAGTGAGGGCGATAAAACCTGTTGGATAGCACCCAGGATTAGAAATTCTCTTCGATTTCATGACCTTCTCCTTGTGTCCCGGCGACAGCTCGGCGAACCCGTACGTCCAACCGTCGGCGACTCGAAACGCCGTCGACGCGTCGATGATCACGACACTCGCGCTCGTCACCAGCTTCACCGCCTCGATCGCCGCATCATCAGGAAGACAAAGAATCGCCGCATCGCACGTATTCAGCGCCTCTCTTCTTGCCTCTAAATCCTTTCTCTTATCGTTTGGCAATTGAATCAATTCCACGTCTCGTCTCGTCTCCAGTCGTTCTCGCACTTGCAACCCGGTGGTTCCCGCTTCGCCATCGATGAACACCCTCTTCACCGCCGCGCACATCGCTCGACGTCGCGAAGCGAACGCGAGCGATCGCCCGAAGCGCTCTCGCCCTCTCGCGCTCTCGCGCCCTCGCTCATGTCGCCCGATCCCATTCCCATTCCCGCG
>Ga0222713_10001510_pt1 | contig 26019 bp, 33 predicted proteins | sample C33_649DmetaG_FD_165061 | JGI IMG/M metagenome (GOLD analysis project Ga0222713, IMG submission 165061) | Estuarine water microbial communities from San Francisco Bay, California, United States - C33_649D | ecosystem: Environmental > Aquatic > Marine > Unclassified | place: USA: California... | reverse complement strand
CCTTCTGCATGGTCACGCATATCAACCCTCTCCCACTCACGCACATCACGCGCTGCCACATCAAACCTCAATGCGTCCATGAAGTTTTCCGGCACAGGCTCATAGTCCAGCCCCAACTCTCTGGCGTTCTCTGCCTTCTTGTCGAGGGCACGGGCTTGCTTTATGGCGGTGATGGCTGCTTTAGCTTTTTGCTGGTATTCGTAGTCCATTGCATTGACCCGCGAAATCCAATCCAACGCCTCAAGCGCTAAGTCGAGAGCTTCGTCTTTTGTCATTTTGTTCTCCTTTAATGGCGTAGTCGTGAAATATCACACCTTTGCTGGCGTCCCCCACTTTGCAGGACTTGACCCAAACATTCTTTCCGCTTGCAAGCCTCCGAAAATGACCACGGCGGTCATGCAAGCGAGGTGATGCGTGTGTGCCCCCCTTGTTCTCTGATCGAGGCTTGGCTGGCTCAATCCAGACCGTTGTCCAGTCGTAGGTCGGCAGCTTGCCCTGCTGAATCTTTCGGCGGTTGGTGAACGTGTCGCGCACCGATGGAATGTATGCCTCCATACGGCGATCCATTCCGCTGTACCAAGCTCCAATCTGCGCCAGCATCAACTCAGCAAGTTCTTTGTCTACCGGCTCATCTTCGTTGACGGAACCATAACGAATCTCGTCACCTTCAATGAAGTAAAACATTGCAGGAATAGGGCGCAAGCGTGTTCCAGATGGCCCTTTCCACATGGACACAGAAATCCCTTCATCGGGGTCTTCTCCCGCCACCAGCATCAGAACCTCGTAGCTTGGGTGGTGATGGGTCTTGCCTTGCCAAGCAACAAAACATTTGCCAAACGGCGGTCTATGCGTCATCACCGGGTCTAAATTGGCTTTTTGCTTGTCTTCAACTGCACCAGTCATATCAAACCATTTCATGTCAACAATATCGACCCCGGCATCAGCCATCAATTTCATGGATGAACGAACAAGTTGTGTTGTCATAAACAACTCCTCAGTGTCATCAGGCCAAGCATCAGGACAATGAATATCCAAGCAACCAGAGCAACAGAGCTTTCTTCCGGATTCTTGTCTTCGTTCTTCAACAGTTCTTTGGCTTTTCGCACAGGGCAGTCACGCCCTTGACGGCAGTTGCCGTAGTCATCACAGCAGTTCATTGTTTGTCTCCTTGAATTAGTCTCCATGCTGTTGCGGCACAGAGTGGTACTTGTCCATTTCCAATGGCTTTAAGTCTGTCCACCCTAGCGGCCACCCCATGAGCCACTCGACCCATGTCGGGTTCAGTTTGCCACCAACTTGTGCCGCTAATGTCGGCGTATTCCGCAATGCTTCGCTTGGTGCGTTTGTTTCTTTCGAGTTGTGTGATGTTGGTGTTGGCCAAAGTCGCTTCCCTACAATTGTTTCCAAATTCGGGTTTCGCTTTTCGTTCCATGCTGATTCTGGCGTTATGGTTGCTGCCATTGCTGAACAACTCCTTGGTGTTGGCCATATTTCCGCACGTTTCTTCAACGCTTTCCTGCTGTTGCTCCCACCGTCTAATCCTGTCGTGTTGGGCGTGTGAAAGCTGTCCACGCCATTGGGCGACAATCCAAATCCTGTCCCTCTGATGGTTTGCTCCAACGTCCGCTGCTCCCAACACTCCCCATTTCGCATCAAACCCCATTGAGGCCAAGTCTCCAAGAACGGTTCCAAGTCCCCTAGAAGTGAGCATTGGTGAGTTTTCCACAAATGCGTATCGGGGTCGAACTTCACGAATGATCCGTGCCATTTCTCGCCACATTCCTGATCGTTCTCCATCGATGCCTGCGCCTTTTCCGGCTGCGCTGATGTCCTGGCAGGGAAAGCCGCCAGATACGACATCAACAATGCCTTGCCACGGTCTGCCGTCAAAGGTTTGAACGTCATCCCAAATCGGGAAAGGCGGGAGAAGTCCGTCATTTTGTCGGGCGACAAGTACGCTTGCTGGGTAGGGTTCCCATTCGACGGCGCAGACGGTTCGCCATCCAAGGAGGTGTCCTCCGAGAATGCCTCCACCAGCGCCTGCGAAAAGAGCCAACTCATTCAAAACACCCACCACAAAGCAAACGGCACCGAGAGCGCCAGCAGGAAGGCGAACGTCACCAAGACCTTTTCAGCTAATGTTTCTTCTCTCATGCTTTCCTCACTACTTGTTGCGCCAGCAGCCAGCGGTCACCCAGTTGCCTGATGGCTTTGACCCACTTGCGTTGGTTGGCTCTGTTGAGGGACTGAGGGGCAAGCGGATTGCTCCACAGTTGGCGAACGTGTTTAAGTGCCTGAGTTTTCATCGATCTCGATCTCCTTAACGTGTTGTTGCAAGATGTGAATGACAAGGTTGCTGAACGTCCTGTGTTGCTGGAGCGTTATGCGCCCTAGCTTGGCATGGAGCGCGACAGGTAGGCGAAGTCCTGTCGCCTTGGTCGGCGGCGGCGGTGGGATGCCACCGTGGTGCATTGGGTTTGATTTACTCATGGTTCTTTTTGGTTTATTAAATCAAACGTAACACTGCTTTTACAACCTTACCCATCTCATTACCATAAGGCACACCACAATTAGATGCCGCTTGCTTGATAGCGGATTTTGGTTCAACACCAATTTCCATCAAGCATTGAGCATTGCAAATAATTTTCTTGATGTCATATATGTTGTGTTTGATGTTGGTTAAGTTTGTCATTTTGTTCCCCTTGGTTTGTTACGATGACTGCAGTGTAGCACAGTGTTGCACGCTGTCAAGCATTTGAATTGTAAAGTTTTGTAAAGATAAAACTTGACTGACTGTTAGGGGGGGCGCAACCCCTTGCGGTTTGCTATTGCGCCCCCCTTGCGGTTTTGGGCACTTTTCATTGGTAAACGCTAGGGCGCAACCCCTAGCGCAACCCCTTGCGGTTTGCTATTGCGCCCCCCTTGCGGTTTTGGGCACTTTTCATTGGTAAACGCTAGGGCGCAACCCCTAGCGCAACCCCTTGCGGTTTGCTATTGCGCCCCCCCGCAAACTTGGACAAAAAAACCCCGCCAAGGTTGCCCAGGGCGGGGTAAAGATCAAGGAGATATGCCACTAAGTGGCGGCTGCAGTGTAACAAAAATTTTTGCGATGAGTTGCTTTTTTGCGAAAGTTGGCTTAACATTGGGTCATGGACAAAGCACAAGCGATAGACAAGGCTGGCTCTGCAGTTGGGTTAGCTAAAATTCTTGGCATAACTCCGCAGGCCATCAGCCAGTGGGGGCTCGGCGTTCCGCAGGCTAGGCTTTGGCAGCTTATGGTGCTGAAGCCGGAGTGGTTTAGACGTTAAATTTTTCGAGACACGGCTAGGTTGGGATTGATCCCCTGACCGAAAAGAGTTTCCCCTTCTCCTGCCGCTGTTTCCTTTCAAGGGGTGAAAAAAGGTGGACTCATGCACTACTATCAGCATCACATCGGTGACTTTATCAAGGACACTTCGTTTTTGACAAACGAGGAAGTTGGCATCTACTTGAAGCTACTGTGGCTTTATTACGACACAGAGCAGCCGCTGCCAAATTCTCTGTTTGAGCTTTCCATGAAGGTAAATGCGAGGGAGCGCCAGGATCAGATTTCTGGCATCCTGAAGATGTTTTTTACCCTGCAGGAAGATGAGTGGCATCACACTCGGTGCGACAAAGAGATCGAGCATTACCACCAGCAATTAGACGCTGCGTCCAGGGCTGGGAAGGCATCTGCAGCTAAACGAGCATTGAACAAAAATCCAACGCCCGTTGAACACCCGTTGAAGGTGCGTACAACGACCGTGCAACCAACCAATAACCAACAACCAATAACCAATAACCATAAACCAAAGAATACAGCGACTACCGTCGCAACGCCTGACGGCGTTTCTGATTCTGTTTGGGAAGATTTCAAGGCACTGCGTAAGGCAAAGCGCGCACCCATCACCCAGAGGGCCATTGACGGGATTGTTCAAGAGGCGAAGAAAGCTGGTTGGACGGTTGAGGCGGCGTTAACTGAGTGCTGTGTCCGTGGTTGGCAGGCTTTTAAGGCAGAGTGGGTCGCGCCAAAGATTCAGGCCGACGTTGTAAGGATGACAGTCCCCTCAAGGAATACGCCTGACCCAACGCTAGAAAGGCTGAAGGCAGAGGAAAAGTTTGTCAGGCCACCATCGCTTGCTGAGCTTGAAAAACTTGCCGCACTACGGAGGAAAGCATGAGCTACGAACAAGCAAAACGAATCCTAGACAAAATTCTCGACGGCGTGTCTTTTCCTCCAAGCACTGTAAACATGGCATTGTTTTTAGTTGGAGAGATCGAAGAAAGTGATCTAGAAAAATTTAGTTTAAGAGCCGCAGATGAATTCAAGAGTAATGCTTGAAAAAGGAGAAGCAAGATTTCTTGTTGTAAATTACTATATATTGGCTAAAAAACACGACAAAGAGTTTTTAAATAATTGGCTTGACAAACATATTAAGAAACTTACTAAGTTTTATGGCCAAGGATTTAATGAAAGGTGTAGAAAATATATGCGTGAAATTGCAGATACGGAGTTATTGTTATGAGATACGCAAAACGGGTAGATGCCAATCAAGCACAGATCATCAGTGCGCTGCGGGCTGCTGGTGCTTATGTCTGGGTCATTGGGTTGCCAGTTGACCTCTTGGTTGGGTACAAGGGCCACACCTTCTTGGTGGAGATCAAGGATGGCCCTAAAAAGCGTTTAACGAAGCTACAAGCCGAGTTTTTTGAAAATTGGGCCGGAGGTACATTGGCTAGGATCGATGGCCCAGAGGCCGCATTACGCATGATTGGAGTTCTAAGTGGCGTTCACCCGTAGGTTAACAAGTCCAGAGCAGGCAAAATCTGTATGGAATAACATTTTTCCCAAAATACAAAGTTATTTGTCTAGCGGTAATGAGCTAAGGTTAATTATTGAAAAAGAAAGCAAAAGCCGCGACCAAGAAAGTATGTACCATGCTTTGATTGATGAGATAGCAAAACAGGCCACTCATCTTGGAGCAAAGTGGGATGCGGAAAGCTGGAAACGGTTGCTGGTGGATAAGTTTTGCAAAGACACCGGAATAAATCCTGCAAAAGTCATTCCGAATCTGACGGGAGATGGTATTGTTCAACTTGGTATGCAAACCAGGAAGTTCACAAAGGAGCAAGGCTCGGAGTTTATCGAATTCCTCCATGCTTGGGCGGCAGAGGCTGGGATTGACCTATGATGTTCCCAAAGACCAAGTACGTTAGAAACAAAAAGCGACTTGAGGCTTGCAGACTGCTTGCCTGCCAAAATTGCGGCGCAGACGACGGGACTGTTGTGGCTGCACACTCAAACTGGGCCGAGCATGGCAAGGGCCGAGGGATTAAGGCCAGCGACGAATATGTTGCGGCGCTTTGTTTCTTGTGCCACGCCGAGCTAGACCAGGGGAAAATGAGCAGCAACGAGAAAAAAGAGATGTGGATGCGAGCCTATCAAAAAACATCAAATCTATTGAAAGAACTTGATTTACAAAAAAAATCCTGATATAAAATGGGGCAAATTGGAGAAAACCATGCAAGGACTACTTGACTCTAGTATTTCTATTGAAATCATTGCTGTAGACAAATCAAGCGATATCAAGAAAAAAGAAGTCGTCGAAAACCGCGACTTTGTTAAGCAGCACTGGATGTTTGGGCCTGAAAAAACACAACAACCGAACTCCGATTTCTGGCGAAAAATTGCAACTGTCTGGCGCATCAGCCCAGAGCAGGCCAAGCGCAACTTGTGCGCCAATTGCGAATACTTCAACGATTCTCCCGATATGCTTGCCGAAATGGAAGCAGTCCCAGAAGATGCTTACGACAAGGATGGCGGCGGGCGTGGTTGGTGCGGCAAATTTGAATTTATTTGCCACAATTTGCGTACTTGCCAAGCCTGGGAAAAGGCCGAAGTTCGATCCGAAGAAGGTGAAGATTACTCAAACGGAGAATATGATGGGGACGACGAATCAGAAGATTAAACAATCCAAAGTCAAGAAAGTAATGGGCGAGTACAAGGCCGGTACGTTGCACAGCGGCAAGGACGGCAAAGTTGTAAAAAGCCCAGCGCAAGCCATCGCCATTGCGTTGTCCGAAGCTCGTAAGAGGAAAAAATGATTAAGCGCGGCAAGGAGGAGTTTGCTGGCTTTAACAAGCCCAAAAAAACGCCTAGTCATCCAACCAAAAGCCATGCGGTGCTGGCTAAGTCTGGTGACGAAGTAAAGCTAATTCGGTTTGGTCAGCAAGGTGTAAGCGGCTCGCCCAAACGCGAAGGCGAGTCAGAGGCCGACAAAAGTAGGCGCGAGTCTTTTAAATCTCGCCACGCCGCAAACATCGCCAAAGGCAAAATGTCGGCTGCGTACTGGGCAAACCGCGTTAAGTGGTAAATCATGCCAATCTTTAACTTCAGGAATCCTATCGAATACCCGCTTGGGTTACTTGAGTTGTTGACAACTGGAGTTACTGGTTTGGGTGGTCAATTGGCTGGAGTGCCTATTGGGTTGCTTAAATCTGCTGACAAATACGGCACACAAGAAGGTGCGCGAGAGGCAGAAAAAGAGGCGCAACGCATTGCAAATGCTTTGACATACACTCCGAGGACTCAAACTGCTGGCGAGATGGCTGGGTTGCTTGGAAAGGCTTTTGAGGCATCTAAGTTGCCACCAATCATCCCAGAAGCGCAGCCATTGTTGGCGATGTCTTTAATGCCAAAAGAGGCGTATATTGCCCAGGGCATGAATATTGAAAAAGCTGCAGAGCCTGTGGTCACAAGAATCATGGAGCGTGGCGGTATGCCTGCTGGCTTGCTTGAGGGGCTGGCGCAAGGATCGCGCAGCTATGTTTATAGGCCATCGACTCCATTAAAGCCAGACCCATCGGTCGGAACAAGATTTGAAAAAGAATTCCTTGGTGGCTTGGCTGAAAAAAAGCCACTAAAACTTGAAGATTATCAAGGCGCAAGCATTATGCTAATGCCTTGGGACAGCACAAGTAGAAATTACAAAATTACTGGCATTTCTGATGAATTATTGTCGCGGCCCGTAATTACACATGGCGGTCAAGACTACGCCAGAGATTTAGCCCATATTGAGCAAGGGATTGCTGGCGCATCGAATCTTGGTATAGCAAAACGAATTTTAGACCGTGATGCTATTGCCAGAATGGAAAATATAAACGCCGGAGGTACTGGCGAGATTATTCATTTGCCAACCACAATGGGGCCATTATCAGAAAACTTTTCTGTTATGCCCACAGAAATTCTATTAAATTTTGCAGACAAGGCAAATTTAAATAAATCTGAAATAAAAGCATTTGATGATAGCGTTAGAAACTTTAAAGTTACAAAAGGAACTGGGGAAAACAGAAAAATTACCCAGCCATTCAAAGGCTTTAAAGGAATAATGAGTGATGAAGGGCGAGTCCAAATGTATTCTGGTGAAGGCATTGACTCGACCCCTGGAGAGTTAAGAAAAGCCATCGCAGATCGTTTTTACATGAAAGCAAACCAAGAAAGGTTTGGCTTCAATGCTGAAGATGTGAGCGCAGCTTTGACTGATGATGCCTTGCGGGATGTCCCCAAAGGATACGTTGGCAACACTATGATAATGACAACGCCAGATGGGATGCGCCTACTCCCATCACTTAACAGAAGTTACAACACAAACTTTACGGGCGATTACCTTGGAACGTTGGGGCAAAGCATACCCGCTGAAGTCTTGATGGCAGATAAGTTTGGCCTTCTTTCCAAAGAATTTGCTGGGAAAAAAGGCGACATCAGAAACATGGTTCTCGGCGCGCTTGAAAAACGCAAAGAAGATGTGTCACAAATTATTGATGAGCCAATGATAGAACGGTACTACCGTTACCTGGCTGACCAAAAGAAGCGTGGACTACTCGATTGAATTTTGCATAGTCAGTAGCATGGACTGAAGGTTGCGGATAGCATCATCAATAAACCCAGCCAAATCGTCATCCGAAAGAGCAAGTGCGTCATCATCAAGCTCAACGTCAATAATGTAGTCTGAAGGGTTGTTTATTACAATTTTCATTAGCTTCTCCTGTGTATCCACCATTATGATAGACTTAACACAATAGTCAATTGTTTAAACTTTACTTGAACAACCCGTAAGGGATTCAAACATGAATAAAATAGAGAGCGGCAATTCTGCAAACTTGACCAATCGAGGTCGAGGAAGGCCCAAGGGGGCCGCTAATCGGGTCACCAACGACTTTAGGGACACCATTAGGGCTCTACTAGAGGGTAACAAGGAAAACGTCTCTATCTGGCTCCAATCGGTTGCGGATGGCGACGAAAAGCACGACCGCAGGCCAGACCCGTATCGGGCGCTTGATTTGTTGGCAAAGCTCGCTGAGTATGCCGCCCCGAAGTTGTCTCGAACCGAGGTGACTGGTCAGGATGGCGGGCCGGTCGAGGTTTCCGAGATCGCAATCAAGCTGATTCGCCCTGATGAAACTTGAATTAGATTTCCCTGAAAAGCTAGATTTTCTGTTCGAGCCGTCCAGGTACAAAATCCTTTATGGCGGGCGAGGCTCCGGCAAATCCTGGGGTGTGGCTCGGGCATTGATCGCCAAGGCGGTAAAGACGCCTGTGCGTGTTCTTTGCGCCCGTGAACTGCAGAACTCTATTTCTGACTCCGTAATCGCTTTGTTGGCAGACCAGATCAGGGCTATGGACTTGGACTCGTTCTTCGATGTGCAGCGCACAGCCATCTATGGAAAAAACGGCTCTGAGTTCAGTTTTGTCGGCCTGAAGCACAACGTCACCTCAATTAAGTCTTTTGAGGGGGTTGACATTTGTTGGTGCGAGGAGGGCCAAGCAATCTCAAAGACATCTTGGGAGACGCTTATTCCAACTGTCCGTAAGCCAGGGTCAGAGATTTGGGTGACGTTTAACCCAGACCTGGATACCGATGAGACTTACCGGCGGTTCGTGGTCAATCCTCCGGCGAACTCTGTTGTTCGCAAGGTTAATTGGGACGACAACCCCTGGTTCCCAGAAGTCCTAAAAGACGAGCTTGAGCAGCTAAAACAAAAGGATATTGACGCCTACCTAAACGTCTGGGAAGGCCACACCCGCCAAATGCTGGATGGCGCTGTTTACGCCAACGAGTTACGGAAAGCTCAGGAACAAAACAGGGTCAGGGACTTCTTAATTGACAAGACAATCCCGATCCAGACCTTTTGGGACTTGGGTTGGGCAGATATGACATCTATCTGGTTTATCCAGTACATCGCTGGCGGCGAGGTCAGAATCGTTGATTTTTATCAAAATTGTCAAAAAACTATTGACCATTATGTGCATATTTTAGAAAATAAAGGTTATGTATATAAAGATTGGTGGTTGCCGCACGACGCTGAAAATAAGAATATGACAGGCAAATCCGTCAAGGATATTCTTATGGCGATGGGTAAGCCGATTAGAATTACACCAAAGTTATCTGTTGCTGACGGCATTAACTCGGCGCGTACACTTTTGGATAGATGTTATATTCACGAAACAAATTGCGCCGATGGTATTCAAAATCTGCGTCACTACAGGTACGACGTTGACCCGAACACAAAGATGTTTTCAAATAAGCCGCTGCATGACCAACATTCACACGCCGCAGACGCCTTCCGTTACGCGGCTGTTGGGCTAGACGAAAATGTATCTACATGGAGCAAATCTATCAACAAACCGGCGAAGTGGGTGGTCTAATGTACTTAATGAAACAAGGCGATATTACAAATTCGAGGCGTGTCGATGATCTTGAGCGCCGTATCGAAATGCTTGAAAATATGTTAAAAGAAGTACAATCGGACTCAAAGCCACGAGTTGGGCGACCACCGAAAGGTAAAAATGAGCCAGGATCAATTAAAAACAGCGATTCAAGCAGCAATTGATGATTCCATCGGTTTCATCGAAAGCGAAACTGTAGAGCAGCGCAAACAGGCACTTCAAGCATACTTGCGCCAACCTTACGGCAACGAAGTCGAAGGTAAATCACAAATCGTTACCGGCGAAGTAGCCGAAGCTATTGATGGCGCTCTGCCGTCGCTTATCCGAATTTTCACAAGCTCAGATCAAATAGTAGTCGCTGACCCAGTTGGCCCTGGTGATGAGGCTGGTGCAAAACAAGCCACCGACTACCTTAATCACATTTTCCTAAAAGATAATTCAGGCATAACCATCCTGCATAATTGGTTCTTTGATGCGTTGCTGCAGAAGAATGGTATTGTTAAAGCCGTATGGGAAGAAAAGGAAGATGTCACCAAAGAGACATACCGAGGTCTTTCAGACGACGAACTCGCTCTGTTACTTCAAGATAAAGACATTGAGGTTGTAGAGCAAGACACTGTTACTGAGCCAATCATTGATCCTACTGGCGCTCCGGTATTTGATCAATTTGGAATGGCGGCTACTTACAACATTCACGACATCACAATTAAGAAAAAAATAGATTCTGGAAAAGTTGTAATAAACAATGTGCCGCCAGAAGAATTTTTGATTTCTAAATCTGGCGTTTCAATCAAAACCACGCCGTTTTGCGCTCATCGCCGGATGGTTCCAAGAAGCGACATGATCGCTATGGGGTTTGATGAGGATCAAGTCAACGCTTTACCAGCAAGTAACGATTTGTCGTATACGCCGGAGCGTGTGGCCCGATTTAGCCCAGGTGAGCAACCAGACAATCAAGGCAACGACACCGCGATGGAAGAAATCGAGGTGTTTGAGTGCTACATCCGCTTTGATGCAGATGAAGACGGCATCGCAGAACTTCATCAAGTGTTCTATTCTGGCAACGAAATTCTGAGTGACGAGGAAACAGATTACGTTCCGTTCTACTCAATCTGCCCGCTGCCCATTCCGCATAAGTTCTTTGGCAACTCTCTGGCAGACCGCACAGTTGATCTGCAACTAATTAAGACCACGATTACTCGTCAGATGCTGGACAATATGTATCTGACCAACAACGCAAGGGTCACTGCTGTTGAGGGCCAGGTCAACCTAGACGATCTGCTGACATCCACGGCAGGCGGCGTTATCCGCACAAAATCTGTTGGCGCTGTTCAGCAGTTGGCTGTGCAAAACATGGCGGCGCAGTCGTTCCCAATGCTTCAGTACCTTGATTCGGTGCAAGCGAAGCGTACTGGAGTGACAGAAATGTCACAAGGATTGGATGCCAACATCTTGCAAAACGTCACCGCTGCGGCTATTGCTTCGATGCAGCAGGCTGGCTCCGGCAAGATTGAATTGATTGCTCGCATCTTTGCTGAGTCAGGCGTAAAAGAGATGTTTGAGGGCATCATGCACTTGGTGTCTAAGTACCAGCAAAAAGAGCGGATCATTCGCTTGCGCGGAACTTACATCAGTGTCGATCCGCGTACCTGGGCCAATAAGTTTGATATCTCGATCAACGTCGGGCTGGGTAACGGCAACCGCGACCAGCAGATGGCGATGCTGCAGATGGTTTTGGCTAAGCAGGAGCAGATGCTTGCCCAGTACGGCCCAGGCAACCCGTTTGTGTCGTTTGGTCAGTACAGGGGCGTCCTCGGTCGTATGGTCGAAGCCGCTGGGTTCAAGGACTCTGCCGAGTTCTTTAAGCCCATCAGCCCAGAGCAAGACCAGCAACTTGCACAGCCGCAAGAGCCGCAGATGCCGCCAGAAATTCAAATGATGATGCAAAAGACGCAGGCAGACATCCAGGCGCAGCAAGCCAAGTTTCAGGCAGATATGCAAATGCAGCAGCAGAAGATGCAGTCTGACCTTGAGTTTGAGCGTCAAAAAGCCGCCCTTGATATGCAATTGCAACGCGAAAAATCAGCCGCCGAATTGCAAATTATGCGAGAAAAAGAGGCGTCAAAACTGCAGCTTGAGCGGGAGAAGTTGGAAATGCACTTCAACCTCAAACAGCAGGAGTTTGAGGCCGAGGCAAGACTTAAAGCGTTGAAGGTAGGTGCGGGCATTACTTCTAACATAGAAATTCCAGGGTAATACTATGGCAGACTATTTTTCTTCCTACTTCCCTGTAGCCGTTACAGGCGGCACAGCTAATCCAATGGTTGGTGCTGAGGCGGTGCAGGGCCAGTCCCCGCAGCCATTGGAGTTGGGTAGTATCATTGAGGCCATCCAGTCTCAATATACCCCGCAGACATTCACACATTCTGGAGGAAGTTATGGCGCTCAACGATTTATTGACCCTTCTGCTGGCCCTATCGGACTTCCTTCGGTAGGCGGCGCTGCCCCATCTTGGTTTACCCCAGGCGAGTTCAATTTAGCGGACTACCAAGCAAATTTGCCAGAACAGGTAGCCGAACAAGTTGCAACCGGAGAACTATACGGTGGCGGCGATTACAGTCCCGTTTCCAGTGCCGAGTCTCAGGCTTGGCAAAGCGACCCATACTACAGTCTATTTAACCCAATTCCTGGCTTAGTAAGGGCTGGCATCAATCAGCTTATCCCAGGCGCTGGGATGCTTATCGGCGCTGGGCAAGGCTACCAAAACGCCATTGGCGCAAACGCAATGCAAACTGCGCTGTCTGCCTACGGCGGTCAACCGAATACGGCGGCAAACCCGATGTTGTCGGCTTTAATGGGTGTTATTGGTCAATCTCCGCAAGGCGTAGAAAACGCACAAGCTCTTGCAAGCCAATTTGACAACCCACAGAACTTGTACGGGTACATGGCTGCTGCGACAGACCCAGCTATCTCACAAATTGCAGAGTCCCTAATTGGCAGAAGCGGCGGTACTCTAAACGCCAATCAAGTTGGCTCTATTGGGTACGCTATTGGCGAGCAAGTTAATTCTCTTGTCGCAAACGGGCTTTCGTTAAATGACGCCGTTCAATCGGCAGCACAGGGCTATGGAATCCCTGCGGGCGAGGCTGCGGCTATGGCTGCAAACTTAAACACCCAAGACCCGCTAGGACAATTGATTAGCAATCTAAATGTTGTAAGCGAAGCTCCCGCAGCAGTATCAGACCCAGGAAGTCTAATGGGGACGGGTTTTGCTGGCGCTGGACTTGATGCAGGGTACGTCGATAGTATCTCCGGCGCTGAAAGCTATGGCGGCGGTGGCGCAACCGACTCCGGCGGGCTGATGGGTAGCGGCTTCTCTGGTGCGGGGCTGGACGCTGGGTACGCAGACAGCATCTCTGGCGCGGAAGGTGGTGGTTATGTGGGCACCAGCAGCGGCGGCGTTGTATCAGATAGCAGCGGCAATGCAGTCTCTTTTGGCGGCGATAGCGGCGGCGGCGGTGGTAGCGGCGGTGGCGGCTGTGTTATTGCGACCCACGCCGTAGCCAATGGCTCATTTACACCACGAGAAAAGCGCAAAGCTGTTTTGTGGTGTACCAAAACACTCCACAATAAATGGTGGGGAGAGGCTATCCGCAGGGGATACCGCTTTTATGGCCTGCGCGCAATTAAGGCGGGCAAGGCCGAAAATTATTACGAAGAATTTAGAGATTTTGTGCGTTTTGCAACAAAAACAAAGCGCACAGCAAAGACCGCAAAAACATTTATTTGGCGGTCAATACAGTTTTTTGTAACGGGTATTTTTTTGAAAGATTGATGTGATCGAAAACAAATCTGAGCGAGCGCAAACATTACTAGACGATGAGTTTTTCCAAGAAGTAATCAATGTGTTGAAAAAGCAACAAATTGATGTTATTATTAACTCAAATGAGAATGATTTTGATTTGCGAGAAAGTGCTTATCGAAATGTCCGAGTAATAGACCTTCTTGTCGGGCATCTGCAGGGAATTGCCGCAGAGCCAATGATAAAAGACAAGAAGTGGAAGATTCTGTGAGGAAACTCACCCGCACCAGACGGTTTCTGGGTAAAACTGAGATGACACATGGAAAACACCAACCCTAGCGGGAGTGAAAACCTAAACGTAAACCAGGCCGCTGATGCGTTTCTTGGAATGATGGATGATAACGAAGGAGCCCCAGAGGGCCAACCGGAAGAATCAACCGAAGAACTTGAAGCCAATAGCGAAGTTGAGGAATCTGATTTATTGGAGGATGAGTCTGTTGAGGAAGTAAAACCCCGATACAAGGCCAAAGTCAATGGTGAGGAAGTTGAGGTAGAACTTGACGAACTTATTAGCGGCTACCAACGAAGCAAGGATTACACCCAAAAATCTCAGGTTCTAGCCGAGCAGCGTAAAGCCGTTGAAGCCGAACGCGCTCAAATAGAGCAAGCTAAACAAGAGCGAACGGCATACGCCCAAAGGTTGCAGGCATTGGATAACTTCCTGAGCCAGCAAAACAAGGGTGAGGATTTAGAAGTTTTAAAGGAAACAGACCCCATCGGCTATGCCGTAAAGGTGGCAGAGCAAACTCAGCGAGAGAAACAGTTAGCAGTTATTCGTGCTGAACAGTCCCGCATTGCACAACAGCAACAAGCGGAACAACAGCAGGCACTGCAAAACCATATTAAATCTGAGGCTGATAAGCTCATTTCTGTTATCCCAGAACTGGCGACACCAAAAGGCGATGCAATCCGAAGCAAAATTCGTGAATATGCAAAATCTTTAGGTTGGTCAGATCAAGAACTCTCCTCAGTGTATGACCACAAGGCTGTGCTGACTTTGTATGAGGGAATGAAATTTAGGGAACTTCAGAAGGGCAAGTCGGAGACTTTAAAGAAAGTCCAACAAGCCCCAAAAATGCTGAAACCTGGGAATTCATCTCCAAACACCAAGTCATCGCAGGATAAACAAGTGATGCAGCGGCTACGTCAAACTGGCAAAGTCCGTGACGCGGCAGCAGCATTTGAACGGTTCCTATAATTTTTGGAGTTAAAAAATGGCAACTTATCAAACCTATACCGCCGTCGGTCAGCGCGAAGACCTGTCCGACGTAATCTATAACATCAGCCCGACCGATACGCCGATGATGTCGTCTATCGGCAAATCGAAGGCTACGGCTACCTACCACGAGTGGCAAACCGATAGTCTCGACGCCGCCGCTTTGGGAGGCGCTGTTGAAGGGGCCGACGCTTCTTCGATCACCGCATCGCCCACATCGCGTGTTGGCAACCGCACTCAGATTTTTACGAAATCTGTTGCTGTCGCTGGCACTCTGGAAGCTGTTGACAAGGCAGGCAGGAAATCCGAAAAAGCATATCAACTGGCGAAAGTTTCGTCTGAGTTGAAGCGCAATATCGAATTGACTCTGCTATCTAACCAAGTTTCTGCCGCTGGTAACTCCAGCACCGCCCGCACTATGGGTGGAATCCAAGCTTGGCTGTCCAGCAACGGCGACTTTGGTGCTTCTGGCTCGGCTGGTTCGGGTGGTACTACCGCCCGCACTGACGGCTCGAACCGCACCTTTACGGAAGCGTTGCTGAAGACCGTTGTTGCCGAGGTTTATGTCTCCGGCGGCTCGCCTAAAGTTCTGATGGTTAACCCCACGCACAAGCAAACCGTATCGGCTTTTGCCGGTATCGCTGCCCAGCGTTACATGGCTCCTTCTAACGAGCCAACTACCATCATCGGCGCGGCTGATGTTTATATGAGCGATTTCGGCACGATTTCTGTTGTACCGAACCGCTTTATGAACAGCGTGAATGACGGCGACGAAGTGGCCTTTGTGGTCGATCCCGATATGCTGGCGGTTGCTTATCTGCGCCCGTTCCAGACTATCGAACTGGCTAAAACAGGCGACAGCGAGAAAACCCAGCTTTTGGCTGAGTTGACTCTTGAAGTCAAGAACGAAGCTGCTTGCGGCATTGTTGCTGACCTTAGCTAATCTCATGTAGCTAGAAGCCTCCCTTGGGAAACCTTGGGGGGCTTTTTTGTTTATTGAATGTTAAAATTTAAACATGAATAACTTTCGCAAATCCGTTGCACACGCCGATGGTGAAGGAGGCCTGGTAATTCAAACTAGCCAAGATGTTTCTGGACTTATTGAAAGTAATAAGCAAGAATTCAACAGCTATGATGAACGTGCCAGATGGTCTGATGAGCTTTATGGAAATAAAGTTGCATCTATTCCGTTTACAGCTATTGATGAGCTAAACCAAAAAGGTATCATGCGCGGGTTTCATGTTGTTGACGACGCTAAATTTGCAATGTGGCTAAATGACCCAGAAAATCGAGTTTGGCGCACAAGGCCAGGAGTGATCTAAATGAGCTTTACCAGCTACTCTGATTTACAGACAGCCGTAGCAGGCTATCTGGCCCGTTCTGATCTAACGACGCAAATTCCAGACTTTATTCGTTTGGCTGAAACTCGTTTGCGGCGAGATATTCGTATTCGTCAAATGCTAAAAAGCGTGACAACCGCGACTGTTGCAGCAGATAGCACTGTTGAGTTGCCAAGTGATTTTATTGAGGTGCGCGACTTTGTTGTTGTTGGGAATCCTGTACAACCATTAAACTATTACAGCCCATCGGCTTTTAATCGCAATACTCGTTCGTGGGAAAGCGGCAAACCCGTTGATTACACAATATTGGCAAATGATTTCCAACTGTCGCCAATCCCAGATTCTGTTTATACGCTTCAGCTTTTTTATTTTGCCGCACCAACTTTCTTAAGTAACGCAAATACAAGTAATGCTTTTTTGGCAAATACGCCAGACGCCTTGCTTTACGCAACATTGCTTGAGGCCGAACCGTATTTAATGAACGATGTACGAGTTAATACATGGGGTAATATGTTTGACCGTGCAATGGCGTCCATTAACCGATCTGATGAGCAAGGCCAATATTCTGGTGTGCCATTGGTAATCAAAACAACTCTGTGAGGTAAATCATGGCTGAAATGTCCAACTATCTTGAAAACGCATTGATTAACGCAACCTTGCGTAATACGTCGTACACAAGTCCAACGACCGTGTACTTGGCCCTTTACACAAGTGACCCGACGGATGCAGACACCGGCTCGGAGGTAAGCGGGAACGCTTATGCTCGGCAGTCTATTACTTTCGGCGCTCCGTCTGATGGTGTATCGACCAACAGCGCGGCGATTGAATTTCCGCAGGCCACTGGAGCATGGGGAACTATTGCCTACATCGGAATCCGTGATGATGTCTCTGCTGGCAACCTTCTGTATCACTCGCCATTGGATGCGTCTAAAACAATTGCAACCGGCGATGTATTTCGTGTAGCTATTGGTTCATTGAGCGTAACATTGGCTTGATATGGCTGATTTGCTGCCTCCGTGGTCGATAGACAGTCTTGACCAGCTAAAGGCTAGTCTTGACGATCTAACGCTCACGCTTGACAGCGAGCTTTACGAAACATCAGTAACGCTATGGGATGCCTATTCAAGCGTTAATGCGGCAGCGACCGTAACAGCCGATGCAGTCCGCGTCCAAAGCGCCTCTGCATCCGTAACCTGTAATGCTGCAGTTACTGCAGACGCGATCCGAGTTTTGCTGGCCTCCGCAGATGTATCGGCCTATGCAGATGTCGTCGCCGACGGCACAAGAGTTAGGCTTGCAGACGCAAGCATTACCGCAAACGCTACCGTTGAAGCAGATGCTATTCGCGTCCAATACGCAGACGCAAGCGTTGAGGCAAGCGCAGCCGTAGATGCTATCGGCACACGGGTTCAATTTGGCGACGCACAAATAACTGGTGCGGCTACAGTTTCTGCGCTTGGAGGTATTGTTGCTAATGCTGTTGCAGACATAACAGTTACAGCGGATGTGAGCGCCGATGCCGTAAGGGTTCGCATGGCTGACGCCGCCATTCTTTGCGAAACAACAGTTTCTGCGCTTGGTGGTGTTGTTGCGGACGGGGAATCGTCTGTTGAATGTTTTGCCAATGTAACTGCTTCGGCTCGTGCGATTTATGCTGGCGTCGGCTCGTTCAATGGGCGAGCTACATTAGTAGCAAACGGATCAAATGGGCGTAGCTGGGTTGATATTGTTGAGTCTGATAATGTTTGGACTATTACTCCGTATGATGTAAACACATGGACTGAAATAGCTTTATCAGATAACACATGGACAAATGTTGCCGCCTCAAGCAATTTGTGGACGCAACAAACAAGCGGAAATAACACATGGCAACAACAAAATTAACATTTGGCGAATGGATGCCAGACCAGCCAGGTATTTCTGGCGCTTTAAGCGATGCAAAGAATGTTGTTCCACAGGCCATTGGCTATGGGCCACTTAGCAGCGCCGCGACGTTTTCACAAGCCGCCTCGGAAAGCCTGACAACATTGGTTGCTGGGAAAACACCAACAAGCACCACAAAACTATTTGCTGCTGGGTCAACAAAAATTTATGATGTTTCTGGCGTCGGAGTTTTGACCGATGTGTCTGTTTCTGGCGGTTACACGCCAAATTCCAATGGTGATCGTTTTAGGTTTACTCAATTTGGAAATTCAATCATTGGGACTAATTTTAATGATCCAATGCAGGCCTATACGCTAGGCACATCTTCACAATTCGCCAATCTTTCTGCGTCTGCGCCAATTTCAAAGTATTTGACAGTTGTCCGTGACTTTGTTGTTACGGCCTTTACCAATGAAAGCTCCGTTGTTTATCCGACACGAGTCCGTTGGTCTGGCATCAATGACGAAACCGCATGGGGGTCAAGCCAAATAACACAGGCCGATTATCAAGACATCGCTGATGGAGGCCAGATCGTTGGCATCCGAGGGGGTGAATTTGGCCTGGTGTTCCTTGAAAAAGCTATTGCCCGAATGAGTTATGTTGGGACGCCGTTCATTTTCCAGTTTGACAACATCTCTCGCGGCAAGGGCTGCATCGCTGACGGATCAATTGCACAAACCGAAGGCGTATCGTTTTTCTTATCAGACGACGGGTTTTATATGTGCGACGGGCAACAAGTACGCGCAATTGGCGCTGAAAAAGTTGACCGTTGGTTCTTTGCAAACGCAGATGAAGGCGCATTTAGCACAATGAGCGCCGCCGTCGATCCTGTTCGCAAATTGGTTATTTGGAACTTTAAGACTATCTTTGCCCAGCGCCAGCTTATTATTTACAACTTTAAGACGCAAAAATGGACTTATGGCGACGCTGGGACTGATTACATTTCAGACGCCTCAACCGCCGTTGTTTCTCTTGAAGAATTGGATTCCATTTCCGCAAGCATTGATGCGTTGCCGGCGAGCTTAGATTCAATTTTGTATATGGGCGGCAAGTATTTCCTTGGCGGCACTTCCGGCGCTTATGTAGTCACATATAACGGGGCTCCATCTACTGGGCAAATAATTACTGGTGATTTAAACGCTGGCGGTAGGTCTGTTGTAATTCTTGCAAGACCGCAAGTGGACGGCGGCTCCGCAACTGTCTCTGTCGCATCAAGAAAACTTTTAAGCGAAGGTCTGTCATTTAGCTCTGCCGTGGCTGCAGACTCCGAAAACCGTGTTTCTTTGCGATCAAATGGGTATTACCATAGGTTTAAAATTGTTCCAACCGGAGATAATTGGGAAACGGCTGTCAGCATTGATGTTGATTTGATTGGGCAGGGTGTCCGCTGATGTCAGTAATGTTTAGAGTATTACCAGCTTTCGGTCACGATCCAAGGAACGTGGCTGAAGTTGTTAATGGAATTATGAATGGCAAGACCAACAATACAGGGACAATTACCCTGCAGACTGGATACGCCACAACAACGACGCTTTACGACGAGCGGATCAGCCCGAACAGCAAGATTATCTTAATCCCGTTCTCAGACGCTGCGGAGGCCGATTCTGCCCCGTATGGGGCATTTTCTAACAACAACGGTCAGACGGCTACAAGCTCGGCGACCACAGATGTTGTTGAATTTGACTCAACCGAGTACAGCAATGGCGTTTATTTAAGCAATACAACACGCATTTATGTAAGAAATCCTGGTGTTTACAACCTTCAATATTCGTTGCAACTGAAAAATTCAAACAATGATTTTGAGTACGCAGATGTATGGTTTCGTAAAAACGGGACAGATATTGCAAACTCAGCCAGCCGTTTTGGGTTGCCAGCACGGAAATCAACAGGTGATCCTAGCCACTTGATTGGCGCAATGAACTTTTTTATAGATTTGAACGCAGGAGATTACATAGAAATTGCTGGCTCTGTGTCAAATGCATCTGTTGAATTGGAATACTTGGCTGCTGACGCTGGAATTCCAAGGCCAGCTATCCCAGCAGTAATTTTTACGGTTAACTATGTAGCTCCGATGGCGTATTCAAATATTTACGTTAGCGCACAAGATAAAGGGTCTGCTACCATTACGCATTATGCCAATGACACGGCTAATAAAACGTATGCGTATGTGGTTGTTGGATAGTATTTTGGTTGGTATAATGGCTCAAAGGACGACCGCCTACGAGTCCATTTTTGAAAGGAACTTATTATGGCAGTCGATTATCAAACAGTAACCACAACGACCGAGCCAAGTGCGGTTCTAAAGCCGTATTTGCAGTATGGTTTGTCGGAGGCGCAGCGGCTATATCAGGCTGGCGGCACTCCCGTCGTTGGGCCTTCTACTGCTACTCAGCAGGCTATGCAGGCGCTCCAAACCCGCGCTTTGCAGGGTTCTCCTTTATTGGGGGCGGCTCAAGCTCAACAGCTAGGCACGGTTCAAGGCAATTATTTGTCTGGGAACCCATTTTTCCAGGGCGCATTTGCTCCTGCCGCGCAACAGGCTACTAGCGCATTTAACCAAGCCATCGGGAATATCGCGTCACAAGCCTCACGCGCCGGTCGTTACGGCTCTGGCGCGATGGGTGATCTGCAGACGCAGGCGGCTGGTCAATTGGCGCAAAGCCTAACAAATACGGCTGGTCGGCTGGCCTATGAAAATTATGCCCAGGAGCGCGCTCGTCAGGAAGCCGCTGCAACTGGGGCGCCTCAATTGGGCATGGCTGACTACCAAGATATTCAAAAGTTGCTTGGTGTTGGTCAGCTAGGTGAGCAGTATCAACAAGCGGCCTACAATCAACCGCAGCAGGCTTTGAGCAGCTTCTTGTCTGGTATCCAGGGCATCCCTGGCGGCACATCTGGAACAACAACCAAACCAATCTACACCGATTCGACTCAAAACACGCTTGGTAATTTGTCAACCCTTGCCGGTATTGCTAATACCCTTGGCTCCGCTTGGGGCGGCTCTAATTGGCTTGGCCAGTTATTTTGATGGAGAAGCTAAATGGCTAATTTGGGTGGGTTACTTGATATTTTTGGCACTGTTCCTAGCTACGCCTCTGGCTTGCTGTCTGAGGAAGAATTGGACATGGCAAAGGCCCGCGCTAGGTCGAACGCTTTGCTGCAAATGGGCAAGTCTTTTTACGAGGCTGGCGCTCCAAGAGAAACCCCAGGCGGCTCTACGTTGTCAGGTGTAGCTAACGCATTGCTGTCTGGCACTCAAGCGTATCAGGGTGCGGTTAAGGGCTCTATTGAGGAAAAGCTGAGCGCGCAAAAGATTAAGCAAGCATTGGACGCACAAAAACGTGCGGCAGAAGCACAAAGTTTAATTCAAGGGGCATATCGCCCAGCGAGGCCAGCCACCACGCCACCTATTGGTGTTGGACAACCGGCACAGCCAGCTAGATTTGATCTCCAGGCCATTGCGCCACAACTAATGCAAACGGCAGAAGGCCGGAGTGCGTTGAGTGACATTCTTGCGTCTCAGAAGGCGATGCTGGGCGACACGGTTACATTGGCTAAAGGGGCGACGCTGGCTCGCCTTAACCCGTTTACTGGTCAACCAGAAACGGTTGCTCAAGGTGCTCCTGACATAGAAATGTCTGCTCCTTTTTCTGCCGCTGTTGATGCTCTTGGGTATCAAAGAAAAAATGCAAACCAATATACGCCAACCGAACTAAGTGCCATCAACCAAAAAATGCAAGAATTAGCTGGCAAAGCTCAATTGTCAGATGATTCTGTTGCGTTGATGCAAAATCTTTTTAATACAAAAGACTTCAACAAACTAACTAGCGATCAACAAAGAGCCATCCTTTCTTATGAGCAAGCGCCATCTGAAAAAGATGTTGCTCAGTTGGTTCCAGCATACGCTCAAGCAGCATACGAAACACCAGGATTTGTTTCCCAACTTCCGTTAAGTAAGTCTCAAGTCGCAGCCAATATTACTAAATTGTTTGCGAAGCAACCCACTTTGGCGCAAGCTCCCGCACAACCTGGAGTTCCTCAAGTGGGTCAAGCGCCAGCCGTTAAAAGACCTTTCACAAGAGATCAGTCTGGCAATGTGCAAATTACTTCAGAATTTGCCGCTAAACCGATGGGTGAGAAAGAAGTTCCGCTAATCCAAAGTGAGGCACTAAGCGCAAAAGATAAAAATGAGCTTGCAAAAAATAAACCCAAAACAACGCAAGCAGTTGAAACAGCTTTAAATTCAAATAGAAAATTAAAACGTTCACTTATTCAATTACGCGATCATCCTGGGTTTGCCGCTGCGTTTGGTTTTGGCGGTGGTCTTGTTTCAGGAGTTAGTGGAACAGACGCTGCAAATGCAAAAGCGATTCTTGAGCAAATTGAAGGCAAGGCTTTTATTACGTCTATCAGCGATATGCGAAATGCGTCTGCAACTGGCGCGGCTGTTGGTAGCGTTACTGAAAGGGAAGGCGATAAATTACAACGAGCCTACTCAACTTTAAAGCAGTCGCAATCTCCTGACGAAGCAAAACGGGAAGTTGATAACTTGATTAAAGCACTTGATGAAACTGAAAACATATCAATAAACGCTTATGCTCGCACATACGGCTCTCCTAACTTTATGCTCATACCAGTAGGTACACCACCAGCAGCAGGGGTTCCTTCTGGAGTTCGAGTTAGAAAGAAATAACCATGAATGAATACGAATACGAGATCATTATTCCTGGTTCTGGGACATTTGTTGTCGAATCGGACAAGGAGTTAACAGATCAAGAGGCTTACAGGTACGCCAAGCAGCAAGCAGATCAAATGACAGCCGGAGAGAAGCTGTCTCGCGGGGCTGCAATTGCGACCAGGGCTGCTGCCCCCACCCTTGCTGGCGCTTATGCTGGCGGTGCGTTGGCTGGCGCCCCAGGTGCGTTGGCTGGTTCAATGGCTATTCCTGCTGGCGATTTGCTTAACACGGCTTTAAATCTTGGCCTAAAGCAACTTGGTGTTGATTACCAACTTCCAATGGCAAGTCAGTCTATACAAAATTTAATGACAATGGCTGGGATGCCTGGAGCGCCGGAGACACAAACACCTAGTGAACGTGTTGGTGGGGCAGCGATTGAGGCTTTGGCGTCAACCGGAAGAAGCCTCCCCGCTCTGCAGGCGCTTCAAACTGGAGCCCAAACAGTGGCTGGGCGCGAGTTAGCCAAAACAATGGCTGCGGAGCCTATAACCCAAATAACTGCAGCGCCGCTGGCGACTGGGGTTGGGCAGGCGGTTACAGAAAAAACAGATAACCCATTGCTCGGTATGTTGGCGGCAATAACTACAGGCGGTGTGGCTGGCCTAAAAACGCCGAAAAAAGAAGCCGCACCAACGAGTGAAATGCTAAAAGAATACGCGGCTGGCGGGTACAAAACAGCTTACGACCAAGGCGTACTAATTAGTCAAAAAGCCCTAAAAAAAGCGGGCCAAGATATTGTTAACAAAATTTCTAATCAAATTGTTATTGACCCACAAGTTGATACCGAAGCTGTAGCTGTTATCAATAGATTGCAAAAGTCATTCAATCGTCCTCAAACGCTAGAAGAGCTTGACCTCACTCGTCAATTTATTCAAAGCTCAGCCAAAGGCGATAATCGAAGCGCCACCTTTGCTAAAAAAGCGTTAAAAGAGTTTGATGACTATATTGATACATTGGGCGCAAAAGATATTGTTTCTGGCGATCCACAAAAAGCAGTTGGCTCATTAAAAGCCGCTCGTGATGCCTGGAAGCGGAAAAGCAAGACAGAAGTTATTGAAGATTTAATGTCGGATGCTGAATTGCGATCTAACAATTATTCTCAATCTGGCCTTGAAAACGCCATCCGTAGAAAATTAGTTAATCTTGCAACTTCTGATGAAATGAGATTTTTTTCTAAGTCAGAACAAGCCGCTATTAAGGCCGCAGCCAAGGGCGGGCCTGTGCAAAATGTAATGCGTTGGCTTGGCAAATTTAGCCCTTCTGCGGTTGTATCAATGGGTTTGGGAAGCTATTGGGGGGCGCAAACACTTGGCCCACAAGGTGCGCTTATTGCCCCAGCAGTTGGGTTGGTTAGTAAAAAAGGTGCAGAAGTGCTTTCTATGAGACAAATTAAAGAATTACGAGATATGATGGCGCTTGGTCGTCGGCCTCAAGCTATTGGTGGCGTGACTCGCGCAGTTCCAGCTACAGCTATTCGTGGCTTGCTTGGGATTCCAGATAGCGAAGAACAGCAGTATCAATGGCGAGTTGCTAATTAACGGAGTAAATAAATGGCAAAGACAAAAATTTCTGAATTTTCTGCAACGCCTGGAGATAATACCGATATCGACGGCATCAATATCGCAGAAGGTTGCGCTCCTAGCGGGATTAACAACGCCATCCGCGAGTTAATGGCCCAGCTAAAAGATTTCCAAACAGGGGCTGTAGGGGATTCTTTTAATGGCCCAATTGGTTCTGTAGCGCCATCCACCGGTGCTTTCACCACCCTGTCAGCATCATCGTCTGTCACCCTCTCCGGTGGCACAGCCAACGGTGTGCTGTACTTGAACGGGTCTAAGGTTGCGACCTCTGGTAGTGCTCTGACGTTTAATGGAACTACGCTGGCAACCACTGGTGCTCTAACCGTTGACGGTAACGCTACGCTTGGAAATGCCTCCACCGACACCGTGCGGGTGAATGGGTATATGGGGGTGGGGGGTGCTAATGCTGATAATGGTGTTTCACTTCAAATTCAGCCAACAAACACTTCGACGTATCACATTGGTGCTTATTCTGGTGGAACAATTCCGTCTAGTACAACCAGCAGTTACGCTGGGTTTGAGGCACAAGCAGCAACAGCGGCGGCGTCTTTTACATTGTCAACGTGGACTGGTTTTAAGGCTTCAAACCCAACGCTAGGGGCTGGCTCTGCTATTACCACACAACGTGGAGTGTGGATTCCAGACCAAACAAGGGGAACAACAAATATCGGCGTTGAGTCAACAGTCTCCAGCGGCACTAACAAATGGAACATCTACGCTAGTGGGACGGCGCAGAACTATTTTGCTGGGAACGTGGGGCTGGGGATTAATGTTCCTAGCAACCCTTTACATATCTACGCCGCCTCTGCGCCGCAAATGAGGATTCAAGACGGCGTTGGTTCTTTTTATATTGGGCGAGATGGCACTGGAAATGCTCTGCTAAATATGAATCAGAGCTATGCAATGATTTTTAACACCGCCGCCACAGAACGCATGCGCATCGACTCCGCAGGCAACGTAGGTATTGGGGTGAGTAGTCCAGCAGCAAAGCTACACGCCTCAAATTCCTATGTTGTGCCTAGCGTCAGTGGGATATCTGCTAGCACCGTTGGCATCTTCTCGTATAACAACACCGCCAGCGCCAGCGCGAATGTATCAATCCTGAGTAGATCAAGCGGTTCGTCCGTTCTGAACTTCGGTAACGAAGCGAATGAAGCGGTGGCAACCATCACATTGAGTGGAGCGAATCCGTATCTAGCATTCGGTGTCGCCTCAAATAACACCAGTGCCGCTACAGAACGCGCCCGCATCGACTCCTCCGGCAACGTAGGGATTGGGAATACTTCGGCTAGTTCATTTAATGCGGCTGGCTTGCCATTAGTCGTTGGTTCTGGCTCTGGAAATACAGGGTTAACTATTTATAGTGGGACTGCGGCAAGCGGCTCTATTCATTTTGCTGACGGAACAACAACAACAGATTCGTATCGTGGGATTGTTTCTTATAGCCACACATCCAATTACATGACGTTTTGGACTGATGCCGCCGAGCGCATGCGTATCAACTCCGCTGGCAACGTGGGGATTGGGGTTACATCAATGGCTTATCCGCTTGATGTGAAACTAGCCAACAACCAATTTATTCTTGCTAGAGAAGCGTCAACTAACATCACAAACG
>Ga0222713_10001508_pt1 | contig 26041 bp, 23 predicted proteins | sample C33_649DmetaG_FD_165061 | JGI IMG/M metagenome (GOLD analysis project Ga0222713, IMG submission 165061) | Estuarine water microbial communities from San Francisco Bay, California, United States - C33_649D | ecosystem: Environmental > Aquatic > Marine > Unclassified | place: USA: California... | reverse complement strand
TAGGTCTATGAATCAAGCTATTGAGGCTAATTTTAAAGACTCTAAAACAATTCGTTTTTTTAATCGCTATGCAACTTATAACGGTTCTAACCCATATAAAGCTCCAGCAACATTAAATGTAATACCTCATTTTGAACAGTATTTTGGAGCTTATTTCCCCGTCGGGGGTATGTATTCAATAGCAAGTTCACTGGTAAAACTTGCGATTGATCTGGGTGTAAAATTCAATTTTAATAGCTATGTTGACGAGATAGAATTGAATAACAATCAGGTGTCTGGTGTAAAGGTCAATGGCCTAAGCTATCCTGCAGACCTGGTGATCTCCAATATGGATATCTGGTATACTTACCAAAAATTGTTAAAAGGATTCGAAGTCCCAGAACGTATTAAACAGCAGGAACGCAGCAGTTCTGCCCTGATCTTTTACTGGGGTATCAATAGGTCTTTTCCTGAGCTTGAACTACATAATATCTTTTTTACAGAAGATTACAAAGAAGAATTTAAACAAATATGGGACGATAAAATAATTTACAATGACCCTACTGTCTATGTAAATATAAGTTCCAAAAATAAAGTAGAAGATTCACCTGTAGGATCCGAAAACTGGTTTACCATGATCAATGTGCCCGCTGATACAGGGCAGGATTGGGATGCTTTAATCATTGAGGCCCGCAAAAATATCATTGAGAAGTTATCTAAAATACTTGGTTTAGATGTAAGCAAGCTCATCGTTTGCGAAGCAATTTTGGATCCAAGAAGCATCGACTCGAAAACATTTTCCTATCAGGGGTCACTTTATGGGAGCAGTTCCAACAGTCAATTCTCAGCTTTTTTAAGGCACGCAAATTTTTCATCAAAAATTGAAAATTTATTTTTTGTAGGTGGAAGTGTGCACCCCGGTGGTGGGATACCCCTTGCCTTGTTGTCAGCAAAAATTGTAGAGGGTTTGATAAAATAAAATATGCTTTTGTCAAATGTTCCGGGAATTTTCAAAATGCTAAAAAATGATTACTTTAACCTATGCTTGAACCGCGCAAAAACTGGATAGTTTTTAAATTCTTTTCCTGGTATATAAACAGAATTATTAAATCTGATTTTCAAGAACTGAAATTCAATAAAATCAGTATTGATCAGAGCAAGTCTATTTTGTTAATAGCTAATCACTTTTCCTGGTGGGATGGATTTGTTCTTTTTCAAATCAACCGTCTTTATTTCAGGAAAAAGTTTCATGTGATGATCACCCAGGAAAACTATCAGAAGGTTTGGTTCATGAAGTACCTTGGCAGTTTTTCAGTAAAAAAGAATTCAAGGAGTATAATTGAAACACTCGAATACGCAGGTCATTTACTGGATGATCCCAAAAATTTAGTTCTCATCTTCCCGCAAGGGAAGCTATATTCAGGTCATGTAGAACAAGTGCAATTTGAAAAGGGCTTGATGAATTTGATAAATATTTCTTCAAAAACTTTCCAGTATATATTTGCAGCTAGTTTTACTGATTATTTTGAAAATCGTAAGCCTACTATTAACTGTTTTTTGCAGGAGTGGGAAGGGGCTGAGTTTACAAGCCTGCAATTAATTAAAAGCGCCTTTAATAAACATTATGAATTATCGCGGCAAAATCAAACCGCGGCTGCCGTTTAAGAATGATACTAATTTACCTGATTTTCTTCTTTTTAGTTCTGCGGTTTACGGTTACTCTGTTTAATTTTTTATCGAATCCAAAGCTAACAAATTCGTTTAGGCAGTATGACGATTTCGTCTCCATACTGATACCTGCACGAAATGAAGAAGCTGATATACAGCATTTGCTTCATTCCATCAGCATACAAAATTATCAGAACTATGAGGTTATCATTCTTGATGATAATTCTACTGATCGTACTTTTCAAGTTTGTCAGGATTTTTGTGATCGGCATAAACGTTTCAAACTTTTGCCAGGTGCCCATCTTCCTAAAGGCTGGCTCGGAAAAAATTTTGCCTGCTTCCAGTTGGCCAAGGCCGCTCAAGGCAAGTACTTGATTTTTTTGGATGCTGATGAAACCATTTCTGATGGCTTGATTAATAATTCTATTCATCGCATGAAACTAAATCAATTAAGCTTGTTAAGTCTTTTTACCGATCAAATCATGCTAACTTGGGGTGAACGTCTGGTTGTGCCTCTCATGCATTTTGTATTGTTAAATCTATTGCCCCTCAGATTGGTCAGGCTTTCAAAAAATTCCTCATTTTCAGCCGCAAGTGGACAGTTTATGATGTTTGATGGAGAACACTACAAGCAGAATCAATGGCATGAGCAGGTAAAACATCAGGTTGTTGAAGATGTGGAGATCATGAAACTGATCAAAGGTTTTGGATATAATGGTGAAGCATTGTTGGCTAACGGGTTCATAAATTGCAGGATGTATAAAAGCTTTAGCGAAGCCGTTGATGGTTTTAGTAAGAATTTTCTGGCTGGGTTTAATAACAATGTGTTTGGGCTTTTTCTTTATTTGCTGCTTGTTGTAATTGGGCCGATTGCAATTGCCTTTTTTTTGAGCCCTGATTTAGGTCTCTTTGCCCTATCTTTGATTGTTTTAAGCAGGGTAATGATATCACTTTCTGCCAGACAAAGTGTATGGCAAAATGTGCTTCTCCATCCATTGCAATTACTTTGTATGGTATTCATCTCTGTAATCGCTGTAAAAAAACACTTTACTAAAACTATCGTTTGGAAAGGGCGGGCAATAAGACAATGAAACTTAACAAAACTATCATTTGCAGTATTTTCATCGTGATGTTTCACCTGGTGGGCTTATATGGTTTTTTAAACTCAGAGCTCGAAAAGCTATTCATAGTTCTCGTTCCTTTTCATTTATTGTTAATGCTTAGTTTACTGGTTATTAGCACGAATGATTTTTCTTTAAATATCAGGAACTTTGCAATCATTGTTTACCTGGCAGGCTTTTTCATAGAGGTAATCGGAGTCAATACAGGGCTTATTTTCGGTTCATACACCTATGGCGAAGCCTTAGGTTTTAAGCTATTCTCAACTCCTCTTCTTATCGGTGTCAACTGGTTAATATTGGTCTATTGTACTGGTGTTTTTCTTGAACAATTTAAAATAAAGAGTGCTTTAATTTTTTGCTTAATAGGCGCTTTAGTACTTTTAAGCCTTGATTTTTTAATTGAGCCCATCGCAATAAGATTCAATTACTGGTCTTGGGCTGGAGGTAAAATTCCATTGCAAAACTACTTGGGATGGTATCTATTTTCTGGCTTGTTATTATGGATTTATAGAAGGCTAGACTTTCAAAAACAAAACAAAGCCGCAATTGTACTGCTTTTTGCTCAAGCTGGATTTTTTCTGGCATTGAATTTTTGGGCTTTGTGATAAACTATTTAGTATTTTTGTAAACCAAAAGCTTTCTGGCCAAAAAAAGAATTAATCTTAGCTAATGAAATATAATCTTGACATAACAATCGATACTGATTCAGGCTTTTGTTTTGGAGTAGTTTATGCGATTGATATGGCTGAAGAGATCCTAGATGAAGATGGGTATCTCTACTGCCTTGGAGACATTGTTCACAATGATGAAGAAGTAAGCCGTTTGAAATTAAAAGGGCTTAAAATCATTTCGCATGAAGATCTTCTGAACATAAGAAACGAGAAAGTTTTGATTCGTGCTCATGGCGAAGCACCTGAAACCTATCGTCTGGCCCTTGATAATAATATAACTCTGATCGATGCTTCTTGTCCGGTGGTTTTAAAGTTGCAGAACAGAATAAAAAATACGTACGATCTTAAGGAAAAGGTTTTAATTTTTGGTAAACACGGGCATGCCGAGGTGATTGGCTTGCAAGGTCAGACCAATAATGAAGCGCTTGTATTCCAGGATATTGCAGAGCTTGATAATGTTGATCTTCCACAAAAATTTACCCTGTATAGTCAAACCACGAAAAGTACAGATAAGTTCTATGAGATAAAAGATGAACTGATTAAACGTGGCTACGATATCAAAGCGAATGACACAATCTGCAGGCAGGTTTCAAACAGATATGAAGATTTAAGAAAATTTGTTATCGGTTACGATAAAATTGTATTTGTTTCTGGTAAGAAATCGTCTAATGGAAAAGTTCTTTTTGAGGTTTGCAAGCAATTTAATCCGAACACCTATTTTGTTAGTAGTGAACAAGAATTAGATTTAGGAATGTTTACTCCTGCAGATAAGGTTGGAATATGTGGAGCTACATCTACTCCAATGTGGTTAATGGAAAGAGTAAAATCTGCTCTTCAAGAATATTGAAATTTGCTCAGCCGATGCTAGTTAATCAGTCAAAAACAGGGGTTATTATTGCTTTTATAATTATCTGCCTCTGGTTTCTAAGTATTTTTTCTCTGATGAATTGGGAGGTTAATTTTAAAAATCCACTCCTTTATGCATTGATTCTGGTTCAAATGCATTTATATACCGGACTCTTTATTACGGCGCACGATGCAATGCATGGTACGGTTTCCTCCAATCCAAAACTTAATAAGCTAATCGGTCAACTTTGTACTGCCTTGTACGCCTGTTTTCCATTTAGTAGTCTATATACCAAACATCATGAGCATCATCAATATGTTCATACAGACAAGGACCCGGATTACTCGGAAGGAAACTTTTTTATTTGGTATCTTAATTTTATTAAACAATATCTTTCCTGGTGGCAGGTTGTGCTAATGGCATCGATCTTTAATTTATTAAAAATATGGGTGCCTGAGCTCAATTTATTTTTGTTTTGGGTACTACCTTCACTTTTAAGCACAATCCAATTATTTTATTTTGGCACCTGGCTTCCTCATCATGGGGAACATGCCAATAAGCATCAATCAAGCTCACAAAGAAAAAATCATATTCTTGCTTTTCTAACCTGTTATTTTTTTGGTTACCACTTTGAGCATCATGATTCGCCCGGAACACCCTGGTGGAGATTATGGGAACTAAAAAATTCGTAAAACAATTGTTTCTTTTAAGTCAAATGGAATGAAGCATTTCCAACTAATGATCTGTAAGACTATCTTTGACTTTCTTTAGTAAATATATGGGTAAGAAAGGTGTTTTGTTGGTAAATTTAGGTACTCCTGATAGTCCTTCAACGAGTGATGTCAGAACATATCTCGGAGAATTTTTAATGGATGGGAGGGTAATAGATGTACCCCTTATTTTACGTGCTATACTGGTTAAGGGAATCATTGTTCCTTTCCGCGGACCAAAATCCGCAAAACTATATAAGGCAATATGGTCTGATACAACCGGTTCGCCATTGATGCATTATAGCATAATGCAAAAAGATCTTTTGCAGCAACGCTTAGGTGATGATTACCACGTTGAGCTGGCCATGCGTTATCAAAACCCTTCTATTGAGAGTGCTTTAAAATTGTTAAAAGATGCCCAGGTTAACAGTATAAAGGTTATACCCATGTTCCCTCATTACGCTTCTGCTAGTACAGGCTCTGTGATGGATAAAGTAATGAAACTAGTCAGAAAGTGGCAAACCATTCCAAATATTTCATTCATTAATTCATTTCATGATGATGAACGAATGATCGAGGCTTTTTCTGATAATGGCAGAAAGCATCACCCTGAAACTTATGATCATATTTTATTTAGTTTCCACGGCTTACCCCAAAGACAGCTTCGCAAATCAGACCATTCTAAGGTGCACTGTCAGAAGGTTGAAAATTGCTGCTCTGTACTGACTGAAAACAATAAATTTTGCTATTCTGCCCAGTGTCATGACACCGCACGACTAATCGCTGAAAAATTGGAATTACCAAAGGAAAAATATTCGGTATGTTTTCAATCACGACTTGGAAAAGATCCATGGGTGCAGCCTTATACAAGTGTTGTAATTGAAGAATTGGCAAAAAAAGGGGTTAAAAAATTACTTGTATTCTGCCCTGCCTTTGTCGCAGATTGCCTTGAAACTGTTTACGAGGTTTCTGTTGAGTATGGCGATGAATTTAAGGAAATGGGTGGTGAACATGTACAACTTGTAGAAAGCTTAAATGATCATCCTTTATGGATCGACTCTTTAGAAGCCATGGTTAAAGGCCAGATCAATTAAAGCCCTTTTTGTAAATATAATCCAAGAAACTTTTTGTAGCTCCAGTATGACTACTTACATATTCTCGGGCAGTTGATCCACTTTTGATACGGTTTTCCACTTTTGAAAGTAGTTCCATTTGGGTATTTAATTCTTTTGAATCATTTACTGAAAATGCAGATCCGTTTTTGATTAGTTCAACAGCTTCTATAAATGTTGAATAATTTGGTCCAAAAATAAGGGGTAAGCCAAATGCAGCAGCTTCAAGTGTATTATGAATGCCTACTCCAAATCCACCGCCTATATAAGCTATATGCCCATATTGATAAATGGAAGAAAGTAATCCGATGCTATCAATGATCAAAACTTGTGGAGTTTCATTAGTTTGTATTTCAATCTCCTGCTTTTGAATTGATGATAATTTAACTGAGTTTGGAAATTGTTTTTCAATACCCTCAATTCGGGCAGTATTTACTTCATGAGGAGCGATAATAAATTTCCATCTGGGATACATCAGTACTAAATTTGAAATTATTTTTTCATCATCCGGCCAGGTACTTCCACCAATAAAAACAGGGGCGCTTTCACAGAATTCTTCAATAGCCTTGATTTTGATCGGGTTTTTTGCATTAAACTCTACCCGATCGAATCGGGTATCGCCGCTTACCGTCACCTGCTTAATGCCAATGAGTCCTAATAGTTCTCTACTTTCTTTATTCTGAACAAATACATGTGAAACCCAGCTTAACATTTTGCGATGTAAACTCCCGTACCATTTAAAAAACGCTTGATCCTTCCTGAATATTCCTGATATGATGTAATGAGGGGTTTTATGATCATGGAGTGCTTCAAAATAGTGGTACCAGTATTCATATTTTGTAAAAACAGCAATCGTCGGGTTTATCAGGCTCACAAACTTCCTGGCATTGTATCTAGTATCTATGGGTAGGTAAAAAACATGATCAGCCAAAGCATAGTTTTTTCTGATCTCGTATCCGGATGGCGAAAAGAAAGTTATAACTATGGATGTGCCTGGATAATCAGCCTTCAGTTTTTCCAAAACGGATCTGCCCTGTTCAAACTCTCCTAATGAAGCAAAGTGAAACCAGGCGTATCGTTTATTTTTATCAATGCTACTTTCAATTCGTTCCAGAATTCCTTTTCGCCCATTTAACCACTGGGCAGCTTTTTTATTTTTGAGTGATACAAGTGTGATCAGTAGGGTGTAAAGGCAGATTCCAGCATTGTATAAAAAAAGCATTTTTAATTAAATTAATTTCTTCATCGAAGTTAATATTTAATTTTTTATTTTTACTCTTCTCTTTTAGGCGAGAAAAACAGCGGTTTGCCTCTTAACTGTCTGTAAAACTCAATTAAAAAATAAAATGGGTAATGGAGGTCTTCCAATCTGGTGCCGGACATAAATTCATGGGCATAACAAACAAAAAATACGTATGAAAATTGCAGTTGTAGGTACAGGATATGTTGGTTTAGTAACGGGTACATGCCTGGCAGAAACAGGAAATACAGTTACCTGTGTCGACGTTAATGAGGAAAAGGTAAAAATGATGCAGGAATTTAAATTGCCCATATATGAGCCCGGCCTAGATTTGCTTTTTCACAGAAACATTGACCAAGGAAGGTTGAAATTTACTACCAATCTAGCAGATGCCATTTCAGATGCCCAAATCATTTATTTAGCCTTGCCTACACCACCAAATGGCGATGGAGCAGCAGATCTAAGTTATGTTCTAGGAGCTGCTAAAGATATTGCAAAATTGATTACAGAATATAAGGTCATAGTTACCAAATCAACCGTGCCAGTTGGAACTGCAGATAAAGTGATTAAGGTTTTCAAAGACAACACCTCGGTTGAAGTTGATGTAGTTTCGAATCCTGAATTCCTTCGCGAAGGGGTTGCGGTTGAAGATTTTATGAAACCAGACCGTGTTGTTGTAGGTACAGAAAGTGTGAAAGCACAAAAGCTAATGGCCGAGTTGTATGGCCCATATGTAAGACAGGGAAACCCAATTATATTCATGGATGCTCGTTCGTCAGAACTAACTAAATATGCGGCAAATTCATTCCTAGCCACAAAAATTACATTTATGAATGAAATTGCGAATCTGTGTGAGCTTGTTGGGGCTGATGTGGATGCCGTTAGAAAAGGAATAGGCTCTGATGATCGTATTGGGAAGCGCTTTTTATTCCCCGGTGTAGGTTATGGCGGCAGTTGCTTTCCTAAAGATGTCCAGGCTTTAGCGCATTCAGCAAGAGAGAATAAGTATGATTTTAAAATTCTCGAATCTGTCATGGAAGTCAATGATATTCAAAGGAAGGTATTGGTTGAGAAAATGAGGAAGTACTATGGCGGACAGCTTAAAGGAAAGAAAATTGCTATTTGGGGTCTTGCATTTAAACCTGAAACAGATGATATCCGCGAAGCTCCTGCTCTTTATATTATAGAGGAGTTACTCAAAGATGGTGCGATTATAAGCGCATTTGATCCCGAGGCAATAAGCAATGTAAAAAAGGTTGTGGGTGATAAAATTCACTTTGGAGACAATCAATATGATATTTTGAAAGATGCAGATGCACTTGTTATCGTAACAGAGTGGTCGGTTTTCAGAACTCCTGATTTTGACAGGGTTGGGTCACTTTTGAAAAGTAAAGTTATTTTTGACGGCCGGAACTTATATGATTTGCAAAAAATGATTGACAGTGGCTATTATTATAACAGTATAGGTAGAAAAACCATCAGCATATGATCCCAAGAAAACGAATATTAATAACAGGAGCAGCCGGATTTCTTGGCTCACACTTATCCGACCGGTTTATTAAGGAAGGGTTTCATGTGATTGGCATGGACAATCTGATTACGGGTGATCTCCGTAATATCGAGCATTTATTTCCCCTCGAAAATTTTGAATTCTATAATCATGATGTCTCTAAATTTGTTTATGTAGCAGGTGAACTGGATTATATTCTTCACTTCGCCTCTCCAGCAAGCCCTATCGATTATCTTAAAATTCCAATACAAACCCTAAAGGTTGGTTCTTTGGGTATTCATAATCTGCTGGGTTTAGCACGGTCTAAGAAATCTAGGATTCTGATTGCTTCAACATCCGAGGTTTATGGTGATCCAACCGTAAACCCTCAACCTGAAGAGTATTGGGGCAATGTTAACCCTGTAGGACCGCGAGGAGTTTATGATGAAGCCAAGCGTTTTCAGGAAGCAATGACCATGGCTTATCATACATTTCATGGTTTAGAGACTCGAATTGTCAGGATATTCAATACTTATGGCCCGCGCATGCGTCTGAATGATGGCAGGGTACTACCTGCATTTATTGGTCAGGCCTTAAGAGGTGAAGACTTAACCGTGTTTGGTGATGGCTCTCAAACCCGTTCATTCTGTTATGTTGATGATCTGGTTGAAGGAATTTATCGCTTGCTATTCTCAGATTATTCCATGCCTGTAAATATTGGCAATCCTGATGAAATCACTATAAAAGAATTTGGTGAAGAGATCATTAAGCTCACAGGAACAAAGCAAAAAATGATTTATAATCCTCTGCCTACCGATGATCCTAAACAACGCCGGCCGGATATTACTAAAGCCAGAAAAATACTTTCTTGGGAGCCTAAAATTAACCGAGCAGAAGGGTTAAAGATCACTTATGATTACTTTAAATCACTGCCAGAGCATGAAATAAAGCATAAAGATTTTACATATTATAATACTAAATAATGCCCGGAAAGAAAATTTTAGTCACAGGTGGTACAGGTTATATAGGCTCGCATACCGTTGTTGAATTGATCAATGCAGGTTATGAGCCAGTAATTGTCGACAATCTTTCTAATTCAAGCCCTCAAATAATTGATCAGATCATGAAGATCACTGGCAAAAAGTCTGCTTTCTTTAATTTTGATCTGTGCGATGAAAAGTTAACTCGTCAATTTCTTGACACTCACCCGGATATAGAAGGGATAGTACACTTCGCAGCATTTAAAAGTGTTGGTGAATCAGAAAAAGAACCTTTAAAGTATTATAAAAATAATATTTACTCGCTAGTCAATTTACTTTTGGCTGCTTCAGAACGAAAGATGAATATTGTTTTTTCTTCGAGCTGTACTGTTTATGGAGAGCCGGATAGCTTACCTGTAAATGAGCTTGCCGCAGTAAAAAGAGCAGAATCAACCTACGGAAACACGAAGCAGATTGCCGAAGAGATTTTAAGTGAAACTGCCCGGGTAAACCAAAACTTAAAGGTAATCGCACTTCGTTATTTTAATCCGGTAGGAGCTCATTCTTCGGCATTAATCGGGGAGTTGCCCATTGGTGTTCCTCAGAATTTGGTTCCTTTCATTACACAGGCTGCAATCGGTAAAAGAGGCAATATCATTGTTTTTGGTGATGATTACGATACGATCGATGGTACTTGTATCAGAGATTATATCCATGTAGTTGACCTTGCAAAGGCGCATGTTGCCGCATTAAAGAAATTAGAGACCGAGCCAGAGCAATTTGATATTTATAATATTGGCACCGGTCGTGGAAATTCTGTTTTAGAAGTGATTCATGCCTTTGAAAAGGCAACTGGCCAAAAATTGAATTATTCTATAGGCCCTAGAAGACCCGGTGATATTATTAGGATCTTTGGTGATGTAACTAAAGCTGAGCGTGATCTTTCATGGAAAGCTGAGCTGGGTTTATTGGATATGATGAGCTCTGCTTGGGAATGGGAGAAATATATAAAACAGAATCCTCTTTAAATAGTGTAAAATACCTTTTGGAGCACATGTTCCCTTAATAAAAAATCTATTTTAAAAATGAAGAAAATTTTGATTACCGGTGGAGCAGGTTTTATTGGCTCTCATGTTGTTAGGCGATTTGTAAATAACTATCCCAATTACCAGATTATTAATCTTGATAAGTTAACCTATGCCGGAAATCTTCTTAACCTTAAGGATATTGAGCAAAACTCCAACTATAAATTCATAAAAGGTGATATCGTTGATGCGGTATTCATTGATAACTTATTCTCTGAAGAGCAGATTGATTCTGTGATACACCTTGCAGCTGAATCTCATGTCGACAGATCAATAAGTAATCCTTTAGAGTTTGTTATGACCAATGTTCTTGGTACTGTAAACCTTTTGAATGCAGCTCGTCATCAATGGAAACACGCGTATAACAATCATCGCTTCTATCATGTTTCTACAGACGAAGTTTATGGGAGTCTGGGAGAAACTGGTTTATTTTCTGAGCAAACGGCCTATGATCCCCATAGCCCTTATTCAGCTTCTAAAGCTAGCTCTGATCATTTTGTTAGATCCTACCATGATACATACGGTATCGATGCTGTGATTTCTAATTGTTCTAATAACTATGGATCTTTTCATTTTCCTGAAAAGCTGATCCCGCTTTCTATTAATAACATCAAAAATAACCTCCCTATTCCGGTTTATGGCAAAGGTGAAAATATTCGTGACTGGTTATGGGTAGAAGATCATGCCCGTGCAATTGACTTGATTTTTCATCAAGCTCCTGCTGGAAGCACCTACAATATTGGAGGGCATAACGAGTGGACAAATATTGATCTGATTCGGTTATTGTGTAAGATCATGGATCAAAAATTAGGAAGAGAACCTGGTTCATCAGCAAAACTCATCACTTATGTAACAGATCGTGCCGGGCATGACCTTAGATATGCAATTGATTCGTCAAAACTTCAATCAGATCTGGGATGGAAGCCGAGCCTGCAATTTGAAGAAGGGCTTGAAAAAACTGTTGAATGGTTTTTGAATAATGAGGAGTGGCTTCAAAGTGTTACCTCTGGCAATTATCAATCTTATTATAATGATCAGTACGGAAAGAGATAAAACGTTAAATTCCCCTTTCAGCTTTAACCTTTTAGCTTTCAGTTTTAACCTTCCAGCTTTTAGCTTTCCCCTTTCAGCTTTCCCCTTTTAGCTTTCCCCTTTTACTCATACCTAAGCGAATCCACAGGATCCAACTTAGATGCCTTAACAGCAGGGTAAAGCCCAGACATTAAGCCTACGCCAATACAAAGAGTTAAACCAAGGATAGTCCAGACCCAAGGCATGATGAATGATCCGCCCATCACCATGGAGAGTAAATTACCAATGAGGATTCCTAGAAATACCCCTGTGATACCTCCCATTAAACAAATAACGATTGCCTCAATCAGGAATTGTCTGCGAATAACCAAGGGTGTTGCACCAATAGCCTTGCGGATTCCAATTTCGCGAGTTCGCTCTGTTACTGAAACGATCATGATATTCATCAGTGCAATTGCAGCCCCAATAAGTGTGATAGCCCCAATAACAATTCCTCCAATTCGAACAAATTTCAGATTTTCAACAAGTGTCTGAGCAATAGCATCACTTTTTGTTATCTCAAAATTATTTTCATCAGATATTTTCAAATTTCTGACATTCCTGAATAAGGCTGTTGCCTCGCCAATTGCATATTCCATTTGTGCTGGATCATCACTCATTACAGAAATAGTATAAGATGGATTTGCGATGGTCATCACCTGCTTGGCACGAAGTAGAGGGATGACACAGATCTTGTCGCCACCAAAACCAACACTCGAGCCTTTAGCGGCAAGTAGTCCTACGATTCGGAATTTATTATTTCCAATACTGATTGTTCTGTTGATCGGATCTACATTAGGAAAGAGTCGGGTCTTAATTTCATCGCCTATAATTACTACGCTAGTTCCATATTCAAGTTCTGCCTGAGAAAAGTTTCTGCCATTAGCTATTTTGTATCCTGCCGACATTAAATAATTTTCGTCTGCACCTATTACAGAAATATTCGGGTTGGTCTTTTCGTTTCCATACTTTGCAGTTCCTCCAAATGAAGCGAAGGTATTTACGGATATGGTTGCAGGAAAGTCAAAATTACTTTTAAATGCAGTAGCCTGTCTGTAATCTATTGATTTATATCTTTTAGGCCTCTGGCCACTTCCACCAATCCGGATTCCGATACCTCTATTTCTGATGGTAAATGAATTAGCTCCCATGCTTGAGAATGTATTATTCAAAGATCCTTCAATTGCATCAATAGACGTTAAAATACCAACTAATGCGGTTATGCCAATTGCTATGATTATTGCAGTTAAAAATGTCCGAAGCTTATTGCCCTTCACAGATTGCAAAGCAACCTTGACATTTTCAGAATAACTCATTGTTCCCGCCATAGTATAAATATAAAAAGTCCTGCTAGTTTGACAGCAGGACTTAATAAAATGTTACAAAAATATATTTTAAACTGAAAATGACGTGCCACAACCGCAGGTGCTGCTGGCATTCGGATTGCTGAAAGTAAATCCACGAGCATTTAATCCATCCTTGAAATCAACCTCCATGCCGGCTAAATATAAACCATGTGCCTTATGCATAAAGACAGTGATCTCGTCAATACTATATTCCTGATCGCCTTCCTTCTTCTGATCAAAACCTAAAATATAATTCATTCCTGCACAACCCCCTCCTTCAACTCCCAAACGTAATCCGTAATCTGAACCTAGTTCCTGCTGTTGAATAAGTTTTTTTATCTCTTTCTTAGCCCCATCCGTTAAGGTAACTGGTGCTGTAAGATTTGCAATTTCTGTACTCATATTTCTTTTAAAATCTTGCGGTAAATATACATGAAATTGCTCACTTTTGTTTTGATACATAGCTTTTTGACCATCTGTTAACAATTGCAGAATCATGAATGATATTACTTTTTTATTTGATATAATTAAATATACACTTTCTGGACTCTTAGTATTCTTTGCTGCCTGGTATTTTGTGAAGCCATTGCTATTGCAAAAGCTTAATTTTCAAGGGCTGGAATTAAAGAAAGCTGGACTTATACATACCCTTCCATTAAGGTTACAGGCTTATGAGCGTACAGTATTATTCTTAGAAAGAATCAATCCTTCAAATTTATTGGTTCGTTTGCATGTGCCCGGTATGAGTGCTATTGAAATGCACAAACTTATCATCACTGAAATTCGAGCTGAATATCAGCACAATATATCTCAGCAGATCTACGTGACTGAAATGTCCTGGTCTGTAGTAAAAGGAATTAAAGAACAGACAATTGGAATGATCAGCAGTGCTGCAAATGCTCTGCCAGCTGAAGCAAGTGCGATGGACTTGAGTAAATCGGTTCTCAAGCATCTGGCTAATCTGGAAAGCGAAAATCCATATGACCTTGCGCTGAACATTGTAAAAAAGGATATTCAGTCTTTATTTTAAACCAATGAGTGAAAAAAAAATTAAAACTAGTTCAGGAATTGAAATAAAGGAAGTCTATACAGAACCTAAAAGTATGGAATTGCCCGGTGAGTTTCCCTTTACCCGTGGAATTCAAAAGGATATGTATCGGGGCCGAATGTGGACTATGCGTCAGTATGCAGGATTTTCTACTGCTTTTGAATCAAATAAGCGTTATCATTATTTGCTTTCACAGGGTACAACCGGCTTATCTGTGGCCTTTGACCTTCCTACACAGATTGGCTACGATTCAGACCATGAAATGTCTGATGGTGAAGTTGGAAAAGTAGGCGTGGCAATTGATTCACTTATGGATATGGAGATTCTTTTTGATGGAATCGATCTTAGTAAAGTAACTAGCTCAATGACCATTAATGCTACTGCACCAATTTTATTGGCCATGTATATTTGCCTGGCAAGAAAGCAGGGTGCCGATCTAAAACAGATTTCAGGGACAATTCAGAATGATATATTGAAGGAATATGCTGCTCGCGGAACTTATATTTATCCGCCTAAACCATCCATGCGACTTATTACAGACGTTTTTGAATTCTGTAGTAAAGAACTTCCAAAATGGAATACCATTTCTATATCTGGCTATCATATTCGGGAGGCAGGGTCAACGGCAGTGCAGGAACTCGCTTTTACATTAGCCAATGGCAAGGCCTATCTTCAGGCAGCTATAGACAAAGGTTTGGATATTGATGTTTTTGCCAAACGACTGTCTTTCTTTTTTAACTGCCACAATAATTTCTTTGAGGAAATAGCAAAATTTCGTGCTGCCAGAAGAATGTGGGCACAACTTACAAAAAGTCTGGGTGCAACAGATCCAGCTGCACAGAAACTGCGTTTTCATACGCAAACAGGAGGCTCAACATTAACAGCTCAGCAGCCTCTTAATAATGTAATCAGGGTAACTAATCAGGCAATGGCGGCAGTGCTAGGTGGAACACAATCCTTACATACCAATGGATTTGATGAAGCACTTTCATTGCCTACTGAGGCTGCAGCCAAAGTGGCCTTAAGAACACAGCAGATCATCGCATTCGAAAGTGGGGTTGCTGATACTGTAGATCCACTTGCAGGCTCCTTTTTCGTAGAATCTTTAACCGATGAAATTGAAGCAGCTGCATGGAAATATATCGAAATTATTGACGCAAAAGGGGGTTCTGTAGCGGCAATTGAAGAAGGATATATTCAGAATGAAATTGCTAATTCGGCTTATCAGTATCAAAAAGATATAGAAAGTGCAGAAGCTACTTTGGTGGGAGTAAATAAATATGTAGATGCAGAAGGGTTAAAACCCGAAGTTTTCCGCGTAGATGATTCTATCCGCAAAGTACAGATTGATAAACTGATCAGTCTTAAGGCCAAAAGAGATGGATTGGCTGTTGATAAAGCTTTGCAAGCCTTGAGTGTTTCTGTACAGAATGGCTTGAATACAATGCCTTATATTATAGCTGCAGTAGAGGTTTACGCTACTTTGGGTGAGATTGCTGATGCTTTTAGAAAAGAGTTTGGCGAATATTAAGGCCTAAATTTTCTAATGGCTTCCTATACTTTTGTTTTGTTATCATTCAATTTATTATTGAACACTATTGATGTGGGATGTTCTTATTTTCTAGGCTATTGTTTTAAAATATGATATAACTAAAGCATCTCTACTAACCAGTAGTAGATAAAAATTCTAGCTAAAATTTTTCTCGGCAACCATGAAATTCAGAATATTTTTGGGATAATTTGATAAAAGAAAAGTCATTTAATAATTGGAATTACACAGAAAATTAAATTTTATTTATAAAATCAGTTTTTTTGCCAAGATTGAAATAATTATTCTGAAAGTTTCATGATCCAGTAATAACATTGGCTTTTAAATGTTTATGTGCATAAATACTTAATATACTGTAAATTTTGGCATAAATAGGACAATATTTTAAGCAAAATAATGCTAAATAATTCCTTTTTTATCTTTGTAGTTAGATTGCTAAAAAATAAGTTATTCTCTTGATTTTCAATAAGTTGTAACTAATTTCAAATTATAATTTTTTAATCAATTTTTTTTCCGATAATTGAGTCTCCAAAGAGTTATCAACATTTCTTTCGGCACAGATTGTAAATCAGTTTATTAGTAAAATAATATGGAAAAAACTTCTTCACATGTATGGAATAGCTGTCTTCAGATTATTAAGGATAATATCCCGGCTCAGAGTTTCAAAACCTGGTTTGAGCCTATAAAAGCCTTAAGTCTTGAGGGTAATGTTCTTACTATACAGGTGCCGAGTTTATTTTTTTACGAATGGCTTGAAGAACACTATGTTGGCCTACTCAGAAAAACAGTAAAAAAGCAATTGGGAGAAGATGGTAGGCTTGAGTACAATATTGTTGTGGAAAAGTCTTCAACCAGTATTCCCTACACCACCAATATGCCTTCCAATGGTAATGGTGCTGAGGGTAAAAACCAATCGATGCCAATGCCAATTTCCTTGAACAAGGATATAAAAAATCCTTTTGTAATTCCAGGGCTTAAAAAATTGCAGGTTGATCCTCAGTTAAACCAGAATTATACGTTTGAAAATTTTATTGAAGGTGATTGCAATCGGTTAGCACGATCAGCTGGTTATGCAGTAGCTGGTAAGCCTGGAGGCACTTCATTCAATCCGCTGATGATTTATGGTGGAGTTGGATTAGGTAAAACTCATCTTGTACAGGCAATTGGAAATGAAATTAAACGTACTCTGACAGATAAATTGGTGCTTTATGTTTCTTGTGAGAAATTTACACAGCAATTTGTTGACGCTTTAAAGAATAATAATATTAATGATTTTGTAAATTTCTATCAGGCAATGGATGTTCTTATTATGGACGACGTTCATAATTTTGCCGGGAAAGAAAAAACACAAGATATTTTCTTCCATATTTTCAATCATCTGCATCAATCAGGTAAGCAGTTGATCATTACTTCAGACAAAGCACCAAAAGATCTTTCTGGTCTGGAAGAACGCTTGTTGTCTCGTTTCAAATGGGGCTTATCAGCCGACCTTCAGATCCCTGATCTTGAAACTAGAATGGCTATTCTTAACAAAAAAATGTATTTCGATGGAATTGAACTTCCTTCTGAAGTAATTGAATATGTTGCTCATAATATCGATAATAATGTTCGGGAGCTTGAAGGTGCTATGGTATCGCTATTGGCTCAATCTACGCTAAACAAAAAGGAGATTGATCTGAACCTGGCTAAATCAATGCTTAAGAATTTCATCAAGAATTCAAGTAAAGAAATTTCAATGGAATATATTCAGAAACTGGTATGCGAGTATTTTGAGGTTCCTATCGAAATGGTGAAATCTAAAACCAGAAAACGCGAAATTGTTCAGGCACGTCAAATCTCAATGTACCTTGCAAAGCTCCATACTAAAACTTCATTAAAGTCAATTGGTGCCTTCTTTGGTGGACGCGACCACTCAACAGTGATCTACGCCTGTCAAACGGTAGATGATCTGATTGATACAGACAAAAAATTCAAAGGCTATGTAGCCGATATTCAAAAGAAACTAAAAATGAGCTAAATGCTCTTTTAAGCTCAATTTTATTTCTCTATTTAAGATCTCATAGGCCACTGCTTAGTTCTGGTATATGAGATTTTTATTTAGTAATTACTTGAATATTACCTATTTACTTGCTTTTATTTGCATTTATTCCTTAATTGCTTCTTGTATTTGTACTTGTTTGAACATTCCTTTGAAATAATAAATGAAAACATTACTCCTTTTAGCACTTAGTATCATTCTCTTTTCTTCCTGTTCAAACTCAGTATCTGATGATTATTCTGGCTGGGCTAATTATGGCGGGACTAAAGATGCTAATCGTTATTCGTCTATTGATCAAATCAATTTAGAGAATGTTACAGGTTTAGAGGAGGCATGGGTTTTTAATACAGGCGATAAAGATACTGCCAACCGAAGTGAGATGCAGTGTAATCCGATCGTTATCGATGGAACATTGTATGTTACTAGTTCAAAATTCAAGTTATTTGCCTTAGATCCAACAAGCGGAAAACAAAAATGGGTTTTTGATCCTTCAGCAAACTCAGTTGAGAAAATGGGTTTTGGAATAAACCGCGGATTAATGTACTGGCAAGATGAAAAGGGAACCGATAAACGTATTTTTTATGGCGCTGCCTCTAAACTTTATGCAGTGAATGCAATAAATGGTGAGCCCATTAAAGATTTTGGAAATGAGGGATCGATTGAATTGAAGGAAGGTCTTGATATACCAGAATCACAGGATGGATCTTTGCTACTCAAAACTCCTGGAGTAATTTTCAAAGATCTTTTAATTGTGGGGATGAGTCTTTCTGAAGATGCTGATGCCTTGCCTGGCCATGTCCGAGCATTTGATGTCAGAACAGGAAAACGTAAATGGATATTTCATACCATCCCTCAGCCAGGTGAATTTGGATATGATAGTTGGGAAGATCAGGAAGCATGGAAAAATATCGGGGGTGCCAATAACTGGACGGGCATGTCGCTCGATGAAGAGAGAGGTGTAGTTTATGTGCCAACTGGTACAGCATCTCCCGACTTTTATGGCGGTACCCGTAAAGGATCAAATCTTTTTGCGAATAGTATTATTGCTCTCGATGCTGCTACTGGAAAGTATATTTGGCATTATCAGGTAGTTCACCATGATCTTTGGGATCGCGATCTACCAGCAGCTCCCAATCTGATTACGGTAAAGAATAATGGGAAAAATATTGATGCATTGGCCCAGATCACCAAGCAAGGCTATATTTATTTACTAGATCGTACAAACGGGAAGCCTATTTTTCCAATCCCAGAAGTTCCGGTACCTCAAGAAGCCCTTCCCGGCGAAAAACCCTGGCCAACTCAGCCAATACCAACACTTCCAGAGTCATTTTCAAGACAGAAATTCGGCCCAGAAGATATCAGTAACATCAGCTCTGAAACCCAAAGAGAATTGACTAAAAGGTATGTTCAGGTCAAAAATAGAAAACAGTTTACCCCTCCATCTAAAGAGGGTAACTGGATATATCCTGATTTTGGGGGAGGTGGTGAATGGGGAGGTGCTGCAGTGGATATGGAAACAAAGATCCTTTATGTCAATAGCAATGAAGTGCCTTCAACACAGATTATGCTTGATGCTCCGCAAACCGAAGGGTCAGGTATTACACCTGGTAGAGCAGTTTATAATAAACATTGCATCAGTTGTCATGGCCCCGAATTAAAGGGTAGCGGAACTGAATATCCTTCTTTGCAGAATTTAAATAAGAAGTATAATGTAGTACAGTTAAGTCAAGTTATTAAACAAGGCCGGAACAGAATGCCTTCATTTAAGCATATACCTGAATCAGAACAAAAATCAGTGATTTCATTTTTACTTCAAATGGAAGCTGGCTCCAAAGAAAAAAACGCTGTTCTCAAGACTGTGGTAACCAAGAAAAGTCAGATCCCATTCATCATGAAAGGCTATGATCGTTTTGTGGATAAGGATGGTTATCCTGGCATTAAACCTCCATGGGGCACCTTAAATGCAGTGGATCTAAATAGCGGAAAGCTTTTGTGGAAAGTGCCTTTGGGTGAATATGCAGAATTGATCAAAAGTGGATTTGGAATAACTGGCTCACGTAATTATGGCGGACCAGTAGTTACAAAGGGAGGCCTGGTATTTATTGCAGCCACTCCAGATGAAAAGATAAGAGCATTTGATAAAAAATCTGGTAAAATGGTTTGGGAATCTAAATTACCTGCGGCAGGCTTTGCGAGTCCTGCTACTTATATGATCAATGGAAAGCAATTTCTGGTAATTGCTTGCGGAGGTGGAAAATTGGGCGCAAAATCAGGCGATAGTTATGTTGCCTTTGCATTACCTGACGCTAAGAGTAATTGATTCTTGTCTGATAAATTACTTATTTCTTGTCCCTTTTAACTTTCAGCTTTCACCTCTCAGCTTTCCCCTCTCAGCTTTAGGCTTTCAGCTTTCCGTTTTAGGCTTTCAGCTTTAGGCTTTCCGCTTTTAGCTTTCAGCTTTCCGCTTTCAGCTTTCCCCTCTCAGCTTTCAGCTCAACTACCAGCTGCCGCTTGATCCTCCGCCACCAAAACTTCCACCGCCAAAGCCACCGAAACCACCTCCACCACCACCAAAGCCGCCGCCACCACCAGAAAATCCGTCGAATCCACCACTATTACCTCTGCCCAGCTGTGAACCCATTAATAACCACCAAAAAGGACTTGCACTTCCGCGACTGCCAATTACTTCACTTCCTCCTCCACCTTTTTTGATTGCAAGGAGTATGATAATGATCATGATGATAATAAATCCAATTCCACTTCCGCTTTTTCTTCCTTTTTTCTTAGGAGCATCGTTTTTATATTCACCTTTTGTATAAGAAATGATTGCGTTTGTACCTTGATCTAAGCCAGAAAAGTAGTCGCCAGTTTTGAAATTTGGAGTGATCTCACGTTCAATAATTCTTTTAGTGATTGCATCAGGCAATGCACCCTCTACGCCATAACCCGTTTGAATGGTTACTTTTCTGTCGCCAAGTGAGATAAGCAATAATACCCCATTATTATTTTTTGCACCTCCGATTCCCCATGCTTCTGCTAATCGAACGCCATAGTCTGCTACATCGTAACCCTCCAAAGATTTGATCAGAACTACCGCAATTTGTGTACTTGTTGAGTCATTAAAAGCAACTAATTTTTGCTCAAGCTGATTGATTTGGTCTGGTGAAAGAGTTTGGGTGTAATCATTCAAAAGTCGGTTAGGCTTTTCCGGGAAAGTTTGTGCCAGAAGCACTACACTTAAAAATAGAAATACGACTGTAGAAAATAGGTGTTTAAATTTCATTTGAAGCTTTATTGAATTATAAATTTCACTATTTACCATCCATCTGAGTGATCTCATTAGGTAATTCATTCACATCTCCATCAAGGTATGGAAAAAATGTTTGGAGCTGTTCACCGGCAATTTTTATACCTGCAATGATTCCGCCAGTCATATTTCCTTCCTTGAAATAGCCTAACATTGCATCCTTGGTGCTATCCCAAAAATCATGTGGAACTAATTTATTGATACCTGCATCACCAATTATCGCAAATTGCTGATCCTGAGTAGCAATATAGATTAGAACGCCATTCCTTTGAGCTGTTTTGTCCATCCCAAGTTTTTTGAAATAGGTTGCAGCACGATCCAGAACCGGTTCGCTGCAAGTCTTCTCAACACATATTCGGATCTCTCCTGATGTGAATCGCTCTGCTGATTCAACAGCCTCACTGATCAGCTGTTGCTCTTTTTCACTAAAAATTGACATGGCTTAAATTTAAATCGCCGGAATTAGATTCCGGCGATCAGTGTTAATGAATAAATAAGGTTAGCTATACTTAAAACTCAACCTTTGGAGCTTTATTTGCACCGGCTTCTGCCTGAAAATATCCTTTGGTTTTAAATCCAAACATGCCTGCAGTCAGGTTATTTGGGAACGTTCTGATTGAAGAGTTATACTCCTGAGTTACTGAATTGAATTTTTGACGTTCAACAGTAATTCTGTTTTCAGATCCTTCCAATTGTGCCTGAAGCTCAAGGAAATTCTGATTTGCTTTTAGTTCAGGGTATGCTTCAACAGTGGCAAGTAAGCGTCCTAAAGATTGACTTATAGCCCCTTGTGCAGCCTGAAATTGTGCGATTGATTCTGGAGTAAGTTTGGTCGGATCAACATTAACTGAAGTAGCTTTGGCACGTGCCTCAATAACTTGAGTCAAGGTTTCTTTCTCAAAATTTGCAGCTCCTTTTACAGAGTTTACCAGATTTGGAATAAGATCCGCCCTGCGTTGGTACACATTCTCTACCTGAGCCCACTGTGAAGTTACCTGCTCATCCAGTTTAACCATACTGTTATATCCGCAAGAGCTTAATGAAAGCACTGCGAAAAATCCAATGATATTCAATACTAATCTTTTCATAATTCAATTATTTTTCTCTAGTCTATAAATTTACACTATAGGAATCAATTTTCATACCTTTGTTACACATCCGGGATAATACCCGGCAAAAAATATGATCAAAGAAATTGAACTGGTTCTCCTTCCGGAACATTCTGATGATGAGACTTTCATCAGAGACTCAGCATGTAAATTAGTAAATATCAGCCCTGAACGTGTAAAAAACGTACAAATTATCAAGCGCTCAATCGATGCACGTAGCCGCAAAGTGGTATTCAGAATAAGGCTAAATGTTTTTATTGATGAAGTTTTTGAACCTGAAATAATTACAGATTCTTATCAAAATGTCAGCGACAAAAAGCCAGTTTTAATAATCGGGGCTGGTCCTGCAGGTTTATTTGCTGCTTTGAGATGTATTGAAATTGGACTAAAACCTATTATTATAGAGCGGGGAAAGGATGTTAAGCAGCGCAGGAGAGACCTTGCTTTAATTAATAAAGAAGGCATCATTAATCCCGATTCAAATTATTGCTTTGGCGAAGGCGGTGCAGGCACTTATTCGGATGGGAAATTATATACTCGGTCCAATAAACGTGGTGACATTCAATATGTACTAAAAACATTTGTATCTCATGGTGCCACAACAGATATATTAATTGATGCACGACCTCATATAGGTACAAATAAGCTTCCTAATATTATTGTATCAATTCGTGACAGAATTCTTAATGACGGTGGCGAAATTCATTTTGATTGTCGTGTGACAGATCTGATAATTTCTGGAAATACGCTAAAAGGAGTGCTAGTTGGCGATAAAAAGTTTGAAGCTCAAAGCGTTATACTCGCAACCGGACATTCAGCACGCGATATATATTATTTGTTAGAGAAACATAACATATTAATTGAGGCTAAACCTTTTGCCCTTGGAGTCAGGATCGAACATCCTCAAGAGATCATCGACCAAGCTCAGTATCATTGTAGCGATCGGGGGCCTTATTTACCTCCTTCTTATTATAGTTTAGTAGAACAGGTTGATAACAGAGGGGTATTTTCTTTTTGCATGTGCCCTGGAGGAATTATCGCACCATGCTCTACCAATCAGAACGAAATTGTGGTCAACGGTTGGTCGCCATCTAAACGGAATAATCCGTTTGCCAACTCAGGAACAGTAGTTCAGATTAATATGGAGGATGTTCCAGGGAGTATTGAGGATCCGTTTAAAATGCTGAAGTTTCAGGCTGAGATTGAAAAGCTTGCATTCAATGCTGGAGGAGGTCATTTGGTTGCGCCAGCTCAACGTATGGTTGACTTTGTGAATAACAGGTTATCTACAGATCTGCCAACTAATTCTTATATTCCCGGGACAAGGTCTGCTGATCTGGCATCTGTATTGCCTGAATTTATCTACAAAAGATTACAAAAGGCATTACCGGTATTTGGGAAAAAGATGAATGGTTATTATACAAATGAAGCCATTTTGGTTGGTGTTGAATCTAGAACATCATCACCTCTACGAATTCCCAGAGATAAAGAAACCTTGCAGCACCCCCAGCTTTTGGGGTTATTCCCATGTGGAGAAGGGGCAGGTTATGCAGGTGGTATAGTTTCTGCTGCAATTGATGGGATGAACTGTGCGGATGCTGCTTTCAAAAAACTGAATTAATACTTAACTAAAAATAAAGACATGAAGAAGACACTCATTCTGGGAGCAAGTACTAATCCGTCACGTTATTCCAACCTTGCAGCACATCGTTTGGTTGAGCATGGTCATCCGATAGTGAATGTAGGAATGAAGCCGGGCGAGGTTGCAGGTGTTCCGATTGAAATGCCCGAAACCATCCATCAGGATCTAGATACAATTACGCTATATCTGGGACCTGATAATCAGATTCCTTATTATAAGTACATCCTGAAATCTAAACCTGGTAGAATTATATTTAATCCAGGCACTGAAAATCTCGAACTTGAAGAATTAGCAAAAGCGCAAGGCATAGAATGCACAGAGGCTTGCACATTGGTTTTACTTTCTACGGGTCAATACTAAAGCACATTCGGATTGGTAATTCTTATCTCCTTCGGAAAGTAGTTATTCAGTCGATTATCTAGGATTTTGGTCCAGCCCAGCGCTTGTTCTTTAAAGCACATCAATGCCCAGCCTCTGTAATCTGATTCCAATCGTAGCTCTTCTCGCTTTAAATAGGATATCGACTGCTCATGGGTCAGGTTGATCCGATGAACATCTGGACTATTTAAGAGGCTTACTGCCAGTTCATGATTTGGAACTAGGTCTTTCCCCATTACTTTCCCAATCCTAATGCCTGATTTTTTGAGATAAATTCTGGATTGTAAATAGGATAAGTCTGCTTCAAGTCTGGCAGGAATAGCAAAAAACTCCTCTTGCAGATTTATTAATCTGATTTCCTCAGAATCTATCAGCCATCTTCTGATAATTTCTTCGTTCTTTATATTGACCGTATTTTCTCTGGCTCTCCTAATCTGCGGGAATGCACTTATTGATTTCTTTCTAAAAGCAGCAATAAAAAATCCTTCTCCTTTTACTTTATGAGGATAGAACCGGTATCCATAACATTGGTGATCATCAGATTGTGTTTCTACGATTCCCCATTCAGTGTCTATTGGTATTCTGATGCTTTCCAGTTCGAAAGTTTCAAAAAGCCAGTCCGATATTTCTTCATTTTCTTGTTTAGAATAGGAGCAGGTAGAATAAATGAGGGTCCCGTTTTGTTTTAATGATTCAATTACGTCGGCAAGTATGCGCTGTTGCCGTTGGCTGCAAAGTTGTACTGCACTTTCCGACCATTCATTAATTGCTGCAGGATCTTTTCTGAACATGCCTGAGCCAGAACAGGGTGCATCAACTACTATTACGTCGAAATAACCTTCGAGTCTTTGAAAGTCTTTGGGATCGTTATTACTGACAAATGTATTCTCTGGCCCCCATTTGTTCAGATTATCGCAAAGTACCGGTACTCTGGTTTTGATGATCTCATTGGCCAGCAATAAGCTATCTTTAGTTAATAAAGAGCTAATTAAAGTACTTTTCCCTCCCGGGGCGGCACACAAATCAAGAACTTTTTGATTTTCTGATAGGTCAACAGTATTTTTAAGAACATGCTCCAAAAACATCGACGAAGCCTCTTGCACATAATAACAGCCTGCATGAAATAAAGGGTCTGCTGTGAATGAAGGACGTTCAGTTAGATATCTGCCATTAGTACACCAGGGCATTGGTTCAGAAGTTGCAAAAGCTTGTGAAGGCTTGAACGGATTTAGTCTTAAAGAGGTCAGCTGTTCGCCATTAGTATGTATTGCGATAAATTCTTGGTCCTCAATTTGATAATTTTCTATTAAAGAACGAATTAGTGCCGGAGGAAGTTTACTTGTCATAATTGATTCAAAAATACAGGAATACTTGATAAGACAAAGAACCAAGAACTAAGAGCCAAGACAAAGGATCAAAGACATAGGACTGCATACTGCTCATTTGAGATTTCCTGCTTTTTCTGATAACAGATAACCACTTTTTTAGTATTGAGTATAGCGTATTGAGTAGTGAGCTAATTTAGCTTCATTTCATAGCAGCACCTCCTACCTCAGACTTCAGCTAACAGACATGTCTGCTACAACATTTTTCGTATTCAGTTCCAGGCAGTTAGGGTTAGGGTTTAAAGAAAAGTGCCGATCTGTTGCGT
>Ga0222713_10001504_pt1 | contig 26061 bp, 15 predicted proteins | sample C33_649DmetaG_FD_165061 | JGI IMG/M metagenome (GOLD analysis project Ga0222713, IMG submission 165061) | Estuarine water microbial communities from San Francisco Bay, California, United States - C33_649D | ecosystem: Environmental > Aquatic > Marine > Unclassified | place: USA: California... | reverse complement strand
ATGTTAGACATATGCAAAAATATTCGATATGAACTATAAAAAAATTACAAGAGAGATTATAACAGAAATAATTAATGATACTCCAACACCAGTTATGAAGTACTATGCTTTTGATTGGGACGACAACTTAATGTTTATGCCAACAAAAATTTATTTAAAAGACGATAAAGGTAAAAGCGTTGGTATGTCAACAGAAGATTTTGCTGAATATAGAACAGACATTGGTAAAACCGATTTTGAATACGAGGGACATACTATTGTTGGGTTTGACGATAACCCATTTAGAGACTTTCAAGTAACTGGTGATAAAAAGTTTTTAAGTGACTCTAAAACCGCTGAAATAGGTCCCGCGTGGTCTGACTTTGTCGAAGCAATTAATAATGGATCGATATTTTCTATAGTAACCGCTAGAGGACACACACCATCGATATTAAAGCAAGCTGTTTATAATTTAATAAAAAGTAATGCACATGGAATTAACTCAAATGAGTTAGTAAAAAATCTATTAAAATATCGTGAACTAGCCGATGAAGACAAATTAACAAAGGATCAATTAATTAAATCTTATTTGGATATGTGCCGTTTTTATCCAGTTTCTTTTGGTGAAGGTTCGGCAACAAATCCAGAACAAGGAAAAATTGATGCTATGGAGGAGTTTATTAGATATGTGAAATTGATGTCACACAATTTACAAAAGAAAGCATTTATGAAAAATAAAATAAGTAACTACTTTACCCCATTTGTTGGATTTTCAGATGACGATGTAAGAAATGTTGAAAAAATGAAATCACATTTTGAAAAGAAAGATGATAATATATTACAAACTTATTTAACATCAGGAGGAGAAAAGAAATTGTATTAATATATTTATTATTAAAGTAGTTAATATATTATATATGTTTAATTAAAAAAAAACTAAAGTAAATAGAAAAATTTTTCAAACGATACTATTTATTAATAAAATAAAATAAATTTTTAAAAATTAAAAACTATGGCTGATTTGTTAATGAAAATGCCTATACCGTATGAACCGAAAAGACAGAATAGGTTTATATTACGATTTCCTTCAAGTCTAGGAATAAATGAGTGGTACGTTGAAAGTGCCTCAAGACCATCAATTAAAGTAAATTCAACAGAAATTCAATTCCTAAACACATCAACTTATGTTGCAGGTAGATTTAATTGGGATGAAATACAAGTTAAATTTAGAGACCCAATTGGTCCTTCTGCATCACAAGCCTTAATGGAATGGGTTCGTTTATGTGCTGAATCAGTTACAGGTCGTATGGGTTATGCCGCTGGTTATAAGAAAAATGTTGACCTTGAAATGTTAGACCCAACTGGAGTTGTTGTTGAAAAATGGATTTTAGAAGGAACATTCTTAACTTCAGCTAACTTTGGTTCACTATCTTACTCACAAGACGCAATTGCTGATATTACTTGTGGTTTAAGAATGGATCGTTGTATACTTGTTTACTAGAATAATATTACATATAAAATATATTTAACCTATGTGGGAAACTACATAGGTTTTTTATTTACTAAAAAAAACTAAAGTTTATTATTTATTATAAAAGTAAAATTGTATGGAAAATAATATAAATGTTAGTCAATATGGTCAAATAGATTTTAATCTACCACATGATGTTGTACCACTTCCTTCTGGTGGTATTTTTTATCCTTCTAAAAAGAAATCGGTTAAAGTTGGTTATTTAACTGCCGCAGACGAAAATACACTGCTAACTTTTGATGGTAATAAAACAATTAAAGAAACATTAATATTACCACTATTAAGAGGTAAAATATACGAACCAGATTTAAGACCTGAAGATTTGTTAGATGGTGATATTGAAGCTATTTTAATATTTTTAAGAAACACTTCTTTTGGGGATACATATAACGTAACTTTAGTTGACCCAAAGACTTCTAATAAATTTGAAGCCACAATACAACTTGATGAACTAAATATTAAAAAACCAGAGGTCCAACCAGATAGTGATGGAACTTATACCATACTATTACCAAAAAGTGGTGCAACAGTAAAATTAAAATTATTAAATCTAAGAGATAGTTTAGAAATTGATAAATCATTAGAAATGTACCCAACAGGTAGAGTGGCACCAGTTATTACACTAAGATTAAACAAACAAATTGTCGAATTAAATGGGTCTAGTGATAGAAACGAAATCTCTAGATTTATCGAAAATATGCCAATAATGGACTCAAAATACATTAGAAATTTCTTAACAAAAAACGAACCTAGATTAGATCTAGATAAAGAAGTTATCGCCCCGTCTGGAGAAAAAGTTGTTGTTACAATCAACTTTGGGGTGGAATTTTTTCGGCCTTTCTTCTAATTATAGACAGTATCTATTAGACGAGTATATGTTTTTAGCAAAAATGCTACATATGTCGTATAGTGACTATCTAAAAATCCCAACATACCAAAGAAAGTACATGGTAGATAAGTTAGTTGAAACAAATTCAAAAACTAACAACTAAACTATTTATATTAAAAATATATAAAATATGTTTATGTTCCAAGAACAAAATGAGTCTAATGTTAAGGCTGGTAATGTTGATCAATCGGCAGCAGAAGAGGCGGGTATAATACAAGGTAAAGCCTTTACTGATATTGTTTATAAAAATTTAGTTTCAGAAAATGGATTAGCTGGTCTTGGAACTGATATTGGAACTGAAATTGCAAATGCATTCTCATTAAAAGCAACATACATAAGAGCTGGTTACTTAGATAAACAACAAGCTGAAATTAGAGCTACCCTAGGATTAGGGTCACAAAAAGCAGATGAATTTAAAAAATTAGTAGCTGATGGTGCTGCAAATTTTGCAAAAATTGGACTAAAAGTCGATGATGTTGGAAAAACTTATGGAAGCCTACTCAAAACATTCCAAGCTGATATAGCAATTGCAGATGAGGATTTATTAGAATTAGGCGCAACTTCTAAAGTAACAGGACAAGAAGTCGGAGCACTAGCCCAAGGTTTTAGAGGTGTTGGTATTAGTATACAAGAGGTTGGTGAAAGAATGACAGAGGTCGCTCAAATCGCAAGAGAAGCTGGTGTATCTGTTGCCGCAGTATCAGCAGGTGTTGTTAAAAATTTAGATAAAATGAATATCTATAATTTTGAAAATGGCACTAAAGGTTTAGCTAAAATGGCAGCACAAGCCTCAAGACTTGGAATTGATATGGATAAGATATTTGCTGTTGTAGATAAAGCATTTAATCCAGAAAGTGCTATTGAAATGGCGGCAGCAATGCAAAGATTAGGTGTTAGTACTGGAGCTCTATTAGACCCATTAAGATTAATGGATTTATCTCAAAACGACCCAACCGAATTACAAAATCAAATTGTTAATATGACAAAAGACTTTGTTAGGTTTAACGAAGAATTAGGACAATTTGAAATTATGCCAGGTGAAAAAAGAAGATTACAAGAAATTGGTAAAGAACTTGGTATGACTAGTGGGGAACTTCAAAAAATGGCAATAAATGCCGCGGGACTTGATATGAAGATGAAACAAATTAGATTCCCAAGCAGTATTGCCTCAAAAGAAGATAGAGAATTAATAGCAACATTAGCAACAGTTAACAAACAAGGTGTTGCACAAGTTAAAGTAGCTAGACTTGATGAAAAAGGAGAAAGAACTGGTGAATTTGATATGATTGATGTTGGTGAGCTTACTAACGAACAATTAGAAACTATTAAGAAAGAACAAGATCTTAGGGGTCAAACAATGGAAGAAATTGCTATAGACCAATTAAGTGAATTAGATAAATTAAACACACAATTTGATTCAGTTAGACAAGCTCTAGTATTTGGTATCGCGACATCAAAACCAGTTAATGAGTCATATAAAGCAGCTACTACAGGGTTAAGACAAAGTTTGTTTGGTGGGTATGATTTAGGACTAAGCTCCGAAAGAAAAGAAGGTCTTACACCAGAAATGGTACAAAAAACACAAACATATAGAAGGTTTGCTGATAATTTAAAACTCGAAGACCTTGAAAAACTTGGAACCGCGATAAAAGATGATTTTAGTGGTATGATTAGTTCTATCACAAATGTTGATTGGTCAACAATTACTAGTAATGCTAGCAGCTTTTTTGAGACAATTAAAAATTCTGTTAACACCATAATACCTAGTATAAATCCATTTGGTGGTAGTGAAAGTGATCCATTAAGTAATTTTAAAGACGTAGGCGAAATGCCTAAACTTGAATTAGATGAAAAAGTAAATGTTGATATTAATGTTAAATTAGACCCAAATATCCAAAATCAAGCACTAAGTCAAATAATACAAACTGAAATTGAAAAATGGTTTAGTGAGAATAATCTAAGTAATGGAGGTATTGTTCATAAGATACTTGAAAATTTTAAAACAAATTCAGGATTAACAACTAAATAATAGTTTAAAAAAAAAATAATTCATATCTATTTATTATAAAAATAAATTGAATGTCTGAAACAACATTATCTTTTGACGCATCATCATCCTTTAGGAATGCACTTATCGCTAGAAATTTACCACCATATAGCGTACCAGGTGCATATGCACCACCACAAGGTGATGTTATATATGAAGCAACGCCATTATCAGATAGTACTGTTATAGATTCACCAAATGACTTAGTTGGAACAACAAATCAAGCAAATCAATTATATCCATTAAATGAGTATGGACCAGAAGGTGGATATAACAATATTACAAACACAAACAACCCACCATTACCAGTAGACTCAAATCAAGGAGAATATGGTTTAGATGATGCTGATATTGATTTAGTTAATGAATTTTACATCGATGCTGCATATGTTAAAAATATATTTGGACCAGAAAGTGGATATAAAGATTTAACAATAATCACAGATACAACACCTGGATATCAATACTTTTTACCTTATTATGATTTAGAACCATTAATATTCTTACCATCATCATATACACCACTAGATATTTTAATATCAGACAATCCAACAGGTAATAATGGTTTATTGTCACAAGATTCGTTCTTAGCTCAAATTGCTGCCGGCGAATTAAAATTTGCTTTTAATGAAAGAGTAAAGTTTGAAGAACAACAAATATTATCTAGTATTGTTAATTTAGATTCGTTACAAGATCCATTTGAAGCTAGTTTAGTTGCAACAGGACAACAACCATTAATTGGAAAAAATTGGAAAATTACAGTACCAGAAAACCCACTACTAGCTGGTGTATCATTTTTAAATAGAATTACTGGTACATATTTTCCAGTTTCATTTATTCCTGGTGATTATTTTGATGAAACATCTGAGGTTTTATCACCACAGACTGAAGGTGCGTTAAATGTTGCTAATAATTTAACTGGTGGAGCACTTGGACCAATATTAAACAAGTATAGAAACCCATCAGAATTATTTTTAGCAAACACTGGTTATGGACAAAAATCAGTTTTATTTAAAAGTTTAGACTACAACAAATATAGACCAAAATATAATAAAGGACTTATCCTTGGTGTTACAGATGCCATATCAAACCTATTAGGTGCGAACACAACACAAGGTGGTGGGTATTATGTTGGAAGTGATCAAGCAGAACCATCTAGAATAACATCACCAGATAATGAAATTCCAGTTGATTCATATGGTAAACAACAACCTTCACCAGTATATGGCCCATCAGAATTAGGAAAACTATATGAAGGAAATATTGATAAAATTAGTTTTGGTTTAGGTGGGAAATCATATACAAATCAAGGAGGAACATCAGGACAATTTATTTGGACATCACCAAAATACAAAGATAATTTAGGATTTAAAGTTGAACCAGGTGGTAATCCAGTTTATTTAGATAAAGAATTTGACGTTGTTAAAAATGAATTTAATTCAGATACGGAATCTAGTGAGTTCGAATTTAAACAAGGGTCAATTCTTGATAATACACAAAGATTAATTGAATCTGCAGACGGTCTAACAGGACAAAGACGACTACAGCACGTTGGAAATGCAATAAATCAAATATCCAAAGTATTCAATGATGGATATAAAGAAATGACAAAAGGGTCTCAAGTAGTAGCCTATTATGATAGCGTAGATGGCAGTCAAGTAATTGGAGAAAGTGGTTTTGAAGTTGGAAGAGAATACTGTAGAGTTTTTCAAAAAGACACACCATATTTAACATATGCGGATTTACAAAAAACAGATGGTATTACCAACAATGGTAGAGGATTCACCTACTCAGTTTTTGATAATACATACAATTTAAATATTGCACCATTAAGAAATCCAGGATCTACAAATATTGTTGATGGTAAAGTTAAAAAATATATGTTTTCACTTGAAAACTTAGCATGGAGAACGTCAGATAAACCAGGTTATACATATGATGATTTACCAGAGTGTGAACGAGGACCAAATGGTGGAAGAATTATGTGGTTTCCACCATATAATCTAACGTTCTCTGACTCATCAACAGCATCTTGGAATTCAACATCATTTCTTGGAAGACCAGAACCAATTTATACATATAAGGATACAAAAAGATCTGGTAGTATTGGGTGGACAATAATTGTCGATAACCCATCTATGATGAACACAATAATTGAACAACAATTAGCTAATTTTTCACAAGAACAAGTAGATGCAATTATGGACTCGTTCTTTGCTGGTTGTGTTAAATATGATTTATACACACTAGCAGCAAAGTATAACCAGTTATCGGTTAATGAATTATATACATACCAAGAGATTTTACAAAACCCAACCTCATCACTAGATGAAAGAATAGAAGTAGAAAAAAACATTACAGGAAATATTGGTGTTAGTGATGGTGGTGCGAACACTAAATTTGAGAATACTAGTGCTGGTAATGATACTAGTGGAACAGAGACTATAGTAACAAATAACGAATCTACAGCACCAACTAAAGAACAATTACAAACAGATTTAAATAATTTTGTAAATTACGGGTTTTATTTTGATAATGATTTTCCTATTGGAGCAACAAATTGGGCAACAGAGTTACCAAACTTATTTACTGAATATTATAATAATTACATATCAACAGGTGTTAGAAATAAATACCAAACTTTAGCGCCAGACAATGTAACCAATGGTGAACCATATAGTAAAGATGGTATTAATCCATTTTTTGATGATGTTGTTATTGGTAATTTTAATACAATTAAAGATGAATTAATACCAAAAAAATTAAAAGAAGTTTTAGTTGACTATGAAGGAACTGTTACAATCACATTACAAGGTTCTGCTTCAGCTCCAGCAACAAATAACTATAATGTTAACTTATCTAAAAGAAGAGATAGTGTTGTTCTTAATTGGTTAAGAACTCAAACTATTGGAGATCAAACAATAAAAATATGGGAGGAGCAAGGTAAAATTAAATTCAATTTTGAAGCAACAGGTGAAGACACTGTTGTTACGAGTTCAAAAAGTAATAATAACACTAGTGTTGGTTGTACTAATAATATTAAAGACACATCAACTAATAAAGTTACAACTAACTCACAGTGGTATAGTGTTCCAGCTATGGCATGTCGTAGAGTTGCAATCGCGAATATCGTAGTTGGTGACTCAACTAAACCACCAAAAAAATATAGTTGTGATGGTAATGGTAATTGTACTGAAGATGAAAATGGAGAGTTTAGCTCACTTGTTGAATGTCAAACAAAATGTACAAAACCAACTCCTGTAGTTACTAATTCAAAAACATATGATTGTGTAAATGGAAAGTGTATTGAAAATAAAGAAGGTAAAGGAAAATATACTGGGGACACATGTAATCAAGTATGTGGTAATGTTGTTACAGATATAACAACAAACCCATCACCATCACCAACACCAACAATACAAAAGAAACTTAAAGATGGAATTAGTAAAAAAGTATTAAGAAAATTATTTTCAGAGTGTGACTATTTTGAAGTTATAAAAGAAACAAATCCAACCGTATATGCTAGTATTAAGGATAAAATAAAATACTTCTCACCATCGTTTCACTCAATGACACCAGAAGGATTAAACGCAAGACTAACGTTTTTAAATCAATGTGTTAGACCAGGACAGACAATACCTGTAATTGGTCCTGATGGTAAACCAAAATATAATGACGCTAGAAATACATCTTTTGGTGCACCACCAGTTCTTGTATTAAGAATTGGTGACTTCTATCATACAAAGATAATTCCAAATCAATTATCCATAACATACGAACCATTATTATATGATATTAACCCAGAAGGTATTGGTGTACAACCAATGTTAGCAAAAGTGACATTAGGTTTTGATTTTATTGGTGGACATGGGCTAGCAGGTCCAGTACAAGAGTTACAAAACGCATTATCATTTAATTTCTATGCAAACACAGAAATATACGATGAAAGATCAACACCAACAGAAAGCACAAAAACTAGAGATGAAAATCTAGTACAAAAATTGGTTTTAAATAATCCAGGTCTTACAGCTGCTGAAACATCTAATGAAAATGATATTAATAATCAAATTCCTGAAACTGGACAAAATACAATAGGTACAATTCTAACCGAAGAGTTTTTTGATGACAATAGTTATCAAACAGGAACAACAAAATTTGATACAATATTTAAAGAACTATCAACTGAGACAAATACGTATTTTAAAAATATATTTAATCAGTTAAAAACAATTAATGAAAACTCAAATTACCCAACGTTACAATTAATCTCAAAAGAGAGATTTTACAAAATTGGCGATTTAGCTAATGAGCTAAGTGAGAAAGCGCCAACTGAAATTTTTGGTAAACAAGTAAAATATGAACAAGAAATAACTAAACTTATCAAACAAGCACTAAATGATATTGAAGATGAGACAAATCCATTAGTAAGTGCTATTATAGAAAAACAAAAAAATATAACAGGACCTACAAAAAGAGAGTTTAAAAATAAACTTTACGATATTGTTTTAGGACAAAATGAAAAAATAAATGAAAGGTTAATTGGATATATAAATGAAATAACAAATTCACAACAAAAATACGTTCAGATATTTAGAAAAATGGATTTAGTTGTAGATCAGATTGATGGAAAAAGGTTAGACACCGGAGAGTTCAAAGTTTACACATTAAGTGAAAAATATAATGCAGTCACTTTTGATCATATTAGAACAAATATATATCCAGTACCATTAAACACGGAATTAAGTGGTTATATAAATTCACTATCTGAAAATGATATTATAAAATCAGACATATTAACAACGAATTATGGATTTACACCAATTGCCGGAGACGTACTCTCATCAAGAGCAAAACAAACGTTCTATTTTTCAATGTCAGACATATTTACTAACGACAATAAGTTCAATACTTTTGTAGAAAGCATTACAACAACTGAAAAGGTTAAGGAAAATAGTGATTTAGTTAAAGTAATTAAAGATACTTGTAATGAAATTAAAGCCGAACATATTAAAGAATTTGAAGCTGAGAAAAAGAAATTTAAAGATTATGAAGATAGTCAAACTTATAAAGACAAATATTTAAATTATAAAATTAAAGACTTAGATACAACAGTATTTGAGTTTAATTATACAACACAAAAAGATGGTACAACAGGTGAAAAACGTCAAAAACTTAAAAAAGCATATACTGATTTAAATCTTAATAATAAAAAAGATACATTTAATGGGAAAACATATTTTTAGTAATTATGGCATTACAATACTACAATAGATATAATCAATTTTTAGTTAATGGACAACAAACCGTTGTCCCCTATGTTAATTTACCTACAAAGTCTTCAGATAAGAAATACATTTATATAGTTGGACAGTCTAGGTTAGATAAAATATCACAACAATATTATGGAACACCATTTTTTGGGTGGCTAATAATGATGGCAAATCCCGGGTTTACAGGTTTAGAATCAAACATACCAGATGGTGCTGTATTGACAATTCCATTTCCATTACTAACTTCATTACAAGACTATAAAACACAAATAGATAATTATTTCTTATATTATGGTAGATAATTCAGAAAATATTCTAGTTGAATTCGATTACCAAAACATATCAGTAATAGACCCAAATAAAGTTATTGATCAGGATGGTAATGTTAAGGAGAGACTAATTAAACAAGAAAATCTTGTTATGTACGCCAATCTTGAATGTTCTGTACTACCTAGAACAAAACTAGCTGTTGGCGTACCACAATCTGAAGCAATAAAAACAATTTCTGTTGGTAAAATAAATTTTCTAAACCCTGGATTTAAGGAATTTCTTGACACTGGTTGGTCTGATGAAATAACTGGTAAAGATACTATAAAAGGTATGGGAGTTAATCAACCAGCAATTAATATCACTAAAAATCCAGATTTAAGTGATGATTTTTATATTAGTCAAGTTTTAAAATCAAATGGTGAACCAGGTGCTGTTGACAATGGACTTCTAGGTATTACTGACATCAATATTAATTATGGTTTAGATTTTTTACCTGTTGTAAATATAACGTTAGAGGATGTTAAAGGTAGAGCTTTATTTGAGGCTGGTAACAACTCACCATATGCTGCGTTTTTTAATTTACCATACCCATTATTTTATTTAACATTAAAAGGTTATTTGGGTAAAGCAGTTAGATTACCACTAATGTTACAAAAATTTAATGCAAGTTTTGACCCATCAACACATAACTTTAGAGTTAGTTGTAGTTTTTACACCTATAAATATACAATATTAGCGGATGTAACGTGGGATCAAATGATGGCTGTACCATCAATGTATAGGGTAAAAGTAGACACACAAGCAACAGAATCAACAAGTGCAACAGATAGTAAAAGAAATATACAAACAACCTACACAAGTGGTGGGTATCAAAAGATGAAAGAACTTTATTCTGAATATAAAGCAAAAGGTCTTATTGATGATGATTTTCCAGAAATTACAATTTTAGAATTAAAAACAAGGTTAGAAAAATTAATAACAAATATTGAAGAACAATTTAAAAAAACTAATTTAGATGTATTAAATGATTTAGATAAATATCTAGAAGATGTTGGTGAATTTACAAAAGAAGTCTATTACACGTTAGGTGTCTCATGGGCAAAACAATTTTGTGACCAAGAACTTGTTTTTATTAAAAATGACACACAATCAACAATACTATACCAATTTAGAAAAGATTTAATTGGTGACACACAAAAACAAAATGACGCCCTAACAAAATTAGATGGGTTAATATTAAAGTATAAAACACTACTTGAAAATAATAATGTTGTTGGGAAAGACATCTCAATTCCAATTAAAACAACAACCTTTTTTACACCAACAAGTATAAAAGACATTGATATTGAAAAAACTTATAAAAAACGAAGTGGACTAGATTTAGGAAGTGTATCGTCAGAAGAATATAAAACTTTTAGGTCTACTTTAGAAAAAGAAATCCTTAACGCCAATAGTTTAAAAGACTATGAAGGGTTAATATATTTTACAGGTGTTGGGTCATTCTTAGATCAAATAAAAAAAATCGAAGAAAAATTCTTAACCAAACGACAGGAGGTCGAAGAAGGACTAACAAACCAAATAAAAGAACAATTCCAAAACAAAAATAATGGTCTAGGATTCCAACCAACAATGAGGAATGTTATGGCCGTATTTTTTGCTCAAGGTGAAGCCTTTTTAAGAATGTTAGATGATGTTCACGAAAAAGCTTGGAGTATTAGGGATGATGAAAATAGAAAAAAAGCGATATACAATACAAGCACCTCAGCACCAAGTGTTGATTATGTCGACTCAGATACCAACGCACCAATATACCCATGGCCACAAGTAATTGGTGAAGTATTAGAGGAAGGTAAAGAAAAGTATGTTTTAAAATATCCAGGAGATGAGGATATAGCAACAAAGATAAACGCATATGTCCCTGAAATTTGGCCAGAGGTACAGTTTGTCGAGGAGTATTTGAAAGGACTAACAGAAAAAGCCGCACCAGTTTTTGAGGATAATAGTACCGGTAATTTTATAAATAAACCAGATAGGTTTAGCTTTAACGCTATTGAATTTACAATTGGCAATGATGTCTACCAAAACACAGAAGAGGCTAAGTTTTTCTATGAAATTTATGAAAGAATGTATTTAAATTCATTCTATTCTAAAATGAATAGAGATAGTATTAAACAATATGCTATTAATAATTTTATATCAGAATCTGAAACATTAGATATCGTAAAAGCACTTGGGACGAACAACCCATTTTTAACAAAAAAGTTAAAGGAGTATAATGTTACAGAAAATTATTTAGGGTTTTTAAGACACATCTCAAATCAAGGACAAGGTGTATCATGGCAAAATTATATTAGAGGTGAGTTTAATACACCATACATAACTAATGATATAAACAATTCATTCTTATTTTATAAAGGAAGTATTTTAGATGATAATAAAGCATTACCAAATTTATCATTAAAAAATGAAGACCAAGTAATTAATTATTTTGGAGAAACAAGTGTTAATGATAATTTTGATTTTACAGACGTATATCCATTAACAAACATTACTTGGTGTAATCAGTACTTAGCTAATGGTAGTACACTTCAGTCAGAGGCCGACATTTTTAGAACTAGTACAACATTAGAGTATAACACACCAATAAAGCTAGTTAAAAATAAAGATTTATATCCAATAACTAATTTTAATTACAAATCAAACGTATTTAACCAAACACCAAATACACAGAATTTAAAAACTTTTTATGATAATAGATCAATACCAACACAATACGTAACAGAAGGTGATGTTTATTATGATGGGTATAGTGGTGAATTAAGTGAAACACAAACAACATCAATATTAAACACACCAATATTTATAAATGCGATACAAGAAGGTGTTAATAATTATATGTATAATTCTGAAAATTCAGATAGTAATTATCCATATACAACAGCCGCATACGTCTTTTTAAATAGTTTACCATTAGCAACATTAAGGGATAAATATAAAGAATATAATGAGAATGGAACTGCAACACCAAAAGGATATATATTACCATCGTTATTAAAGTTTGGAGCGATACATGAATTACCATATGCGTGGGTACTTAGATATGGGTCAATATGGCATAGGTATAAAAAATACAAAGAAACTAATGAGGATATTCTAGATAATGTTTGGAAAAATACTGATTTTATCAAAAACTACGACCCATTCTATAGCGCGACAACAACACAATATAATATAAATCTTAATGGTGAACAATATGATATAGTATTAAATGATACTATCACAAATGCTGGGCTTGATAAAGAAACTATAAATACTGGGTTTTATCCAAAGCTAATTAATGATTTTAATTATTTCTTACAAGGTAAAAAACTATTTAAAGAAACTACAAAAATAACAGGAACATATTTTGTTAGTGGCGATATATTAGAGGTTGTTACAATAAACTACCCAGCTTTAGAACCAAATTTAATATTATCTAGTAGTACTTTTGATTTAGGAACAAAAATAGTTTCACAAGTAAGTGGAACACAAGGAGGTGTTGGTACATATATAATAACACCATCACAATCAGTCAATGTTCAAATCCCCGCTTTACCAGTAAATTTTGTTGTTACAAATAAAGAAACTGGAGGGTATGGATCACAAACAATCCAAGACACTATAGATAGTAATACTTTTAAATTAATAACATCTAGTGATAATATAATAAACAAACCATTTGGTTTTGATTTATTAAATCTTAATAGTAGTTTAAACATAACACCATGGAGTTCATTTGTTTATACCAATGATAATAATTCAGTATATCTTATGCCATCTTTAGGGTCTAGTGTAAATCAAGTAAATGATGAGTGTTTTAATATTTTTGGTAATGAAGTTATTGACGTAACAACAAACCCAGCAATACACAATGGGTCTATTAGAACATTTTGGGACGCACCAAACTATGGTTATTTTGATGTTACTAATTTACAAAAACCAGGTCCAGATCAGTATTTAAGAGAAATTTTTAATGACGATGAAGAACAACAAAATTTTGGATTATTTAGTACACAAGATAATTATAGTACTATAAGTGAGTTATTAACAACATTTTCATCTGACGTTTTAGACAAATTTGAAACACAGTTTTTATATTTTAGTAAATCAATTTATGACTTTGAAAGTAATCTATCACCAAGAGCAACTGACTTTAGAATTGAGGAGACTTATGAAAACTTCCAAGGACTAATGAGAGAGATGTTTAAAATAGATGAGAACATTACTAATGAGTCTGGAACACCACTTATTGATGAATTAAAAGAAAAACAAAAACAAAAAATACAAAAAACATTAGATAATTTTATTAATTACACAGTTGTTTTTAAACAGGGAAATCCATCTAACTTTGATAAAAGACTATTTTATTCCTTTTCTAATAAGTCTATTATTAATCCATATACATTTAATAATTATACACCAGGAACTTTACCATCTTTAGGTGGAACAATAACTTTAGCACAATCTAAAACACAATACCCTGAAACTTGGGCAGCATTAGAAACCTATGTTGGATTTTCAGAAATTTTAGAACTACAATATAAAGACACAGGATCTTATATCACAGACTTTTTTATTGATAATAATATTGAGTTTAGTGTTAATAACATCAAAACACTTAGTCCAATAATTAAGATATATGCAACCCAAAAATTAAAAGACCCAACACTTAATAAAAGTAAATTTTATTCATTAATGGATGAATATATTACAAAAGGTGAAGAATATTTAAACATAATACTAAATAATACATTTACACAATTAAGACCAAAATTACCAGATGTTAAAGTAACTCCATCTAGTGAAGGTGTTAAATTTAAAGAATATAGTGGAGACCTTAGTAGATATGAAATGTGGGATATGTTTAAATCTATTAATGATAAATGGATATCGGGAGCCGATTTAAAAACTAAAACATTATTTGAAGATATATTAATTCTTGATAGGGCTAGTAGAGACGTTGGAGATAAAGTTTTTGTTGATATATTTAAACTACAAAATCTAATCTCATCTTCTAACTACAACAATAGAATGTTAGGTATTATTGAAGGTATTTTTGTAGATAATAGGTTTAAGTCATTTATACTACCTTCTTATGCTAATTTTTATAATGTACAGGATGCTAGTAAAAACCCAACACCAAAACCAGAAGGAACGTTAGAATTTGCTAATTCATTATTTGGGACATTTTTAAATGTGGATTACAGAGATACTACTGCAAAATATATTGGAATTTATTCATATGTACCAAGTCAACATTTAGCAATGAATGAAAATGTTGATTATAGGTATAGAGATGATGCATTTGATTTAAGAAGAGCAACTGACAACCCATTACTTGAAAATCAAGCGGGCAAGACAAACTGGGATAAGTCAAATAAAGTTGTTGGGTTTAATGTTGATTTTGGACCTCAAAACCAACAAGTATTCAAACAACTAGATATTTCACAAGACCCAGGGTTACCAACAGCAGAATCAGAACAAGTGGTAACACAAATGGCAAATTTGTACCGAAATAGACAAGGATCAACACAAAGTGCTTCACTTTATAATGTTTATCGCAATAGAAGTTACAAGTGTTCAATAGATATGATGGGTAACGCATTAATACAACCAACTATGTATTTTAATTTAAGACATATACCAATGTTTAGTGGGCCATATATGATTACTAAAGTATCGCATAGAATTAACTTGAATGGTTTTGATACGACATTTGAGGGACAACGACAACCATTTTATAGTATACCGTCTATTGATAATTTACTACAGTCATTGAGTACACAAATATTAAAATCAATAAAAGAAAGAGTTGAATCACAAGAAAAAGTTATAAATGATAGAAATACTGAAATTGCGTTAAAATCTAGCGTTGTAAATAAAGCAAACACTATAGAAGCCACATTAACACAAAATCAATCATGTCAAGAAAAACTAAACACATCGTTTACTCAATATACAAATCAAACACCAACTGAGACAACAATTACTTTTGGTAATGCGAAACAAATTATAGAAAATAGAATAAATACAATAACAACATTACCTACAGTAAACAAGGCTAAATTATTGTTATTTATAATGTCTACTATGTATATTGAAAGTGGTAAAGGACAAAAATTTGTATCATATGATCACAATTATTCCGGAATTAGATTAGATATAAATCCATATGGAGCTGCCGCAACAACATATTTTAAAAATACATATTACTGTATTAATAGGGGTGAGATTAAAAATATTCCATATGTTTCATTTACAAATTTTGAAAATTTTGTTGATTTCTTTATCGCTAAATATCGGGATAAGATTTCATCTCTACAACTTTTTGAGGATAATGACACTCAGAACATCAAAAATATAACTAGAGCCTATGTAATTAGTTGGCCAAGTAATATTGAGGTTAAAGTTTGGGATGATTTAATTGATAGTACAAAAGAAAAGTTACAAGAAAAAGTAAACGTTATATATCAATATTTATTACCATAAAAACCTTTTTTTGGTTTTACTAATATTTATAAATAAAATGTTATGAGTAATACAAAAGCAATTTTAGATCAATATCTAGGTAAAGATACTAGAATCACAGAAAAAGACGCAGGAAATGGGTTTAAGGAAGTTTGTGATTTAGATACTGGTGATTGTTATACTGTTAGACTAAAAGATGGTTTAATTGAAAGAGTTGACAACACTATGAGACAATTTAAAAAAGTTCAGGTTGAAACAAAATCTGGGATAAAAACATTATTAAATGGTTAAGATGGGTTTAGATAAAAAAATTCTAGAAGAAATTACAAGATATAATAGGATTAATACCTATATCATGGAACAAGACGCACCGCTTGGCGATCTTCCACCACCACCAGGAGGTGAAGCTCCAGTTGGAGAATTAGGTGACGCACCACCAGCAGAAGGGGCGCCGCCACCAGCAGAAGGCGCGGCAACAACTCCACCACCAGCGCCAGAAACCGCAGAACCTATTGACATTAAAAATGATGAAGATGTTGAAGAGGTTGATGCTGAAGAAGAAGAAGGTGGTGAAGATGAGGAATTAGATATTACAGATTTAGTTGACACACAAAAAAGTATGTCAGAAAAACAAGAAGAATATTTTGATAATTTATTTTCACAACTATCAAACCTAGAACAGAAACTTGGTGATATGGATGAGTTAGTTAATAAAATTAATTCACTTGAAAGTAAAATTAGTGAATTAAAACCAAAAACACCTAAAGAAAAATTAGAATTAAGAAGCTTAGATTCCGGACCATTTAATCAAAAATTATCCGACTTTTTTATAGATAAAGAAGACGAGATGAAACAAAGTGGTAAAAATGATTATGTTTTAACCAGTGATGAGGTTGAAGAATATTCACCGGAAGAAATCAAAAGATCTTTTATTAATTATGATGAAGATAATGACAATAATATGATGTGATTTTTAGAGGGGAAAAATTTCCCCTCATTTTTAAACTTTATTTATTGACTGCGACAAAAAAATAACTTATATTTTCTATTGTAAACTTTTAAAAACAAATACATAATATGGCGACAAACAATGTTTTAGATGCGGTTTTGGCTCAGTATGAAAGCTCAAAACAAAGTGGTTCTTCTTCCACTTCAAAAATGTCACAAGAAGAAAGAATGAAAAAGTATTTCGCTGCAATTCTATCAAAGGATGAAAAGCAAGGACAGCGAAGAGTTAGAATTCTACCAACAGTAGATGGGTCATCACCATTTAAAGAAGTTTGGTTTCACGAACTTTATATTGATGGTAAATGGCAAAAATTCTACGATCCAGGAAAGAATGATAACGAACAATCTCCACTTAACGAAGTTTATGAAGAACTTATGTCAACAGGAAAAGATTCTGATAAAGAGTTGGCAAAACAATATAAAGCAAGAAAGTTTTATATCGTTAAAGTAATTGACAGAGACAAAGAAGAAGACGGACCAAAGTTTTGGAGGTTTAAACACAACTACAAGCAAGAAGGAATTTTTGATAAAATTATTCCTATCTACAAAGCTAAAGGAGATGTTGCAGACCCAGAAAAAGGGAGAGACCTAATCCTAGAGCTTACAAAAGCAAAAACACCAAAAGGTGCAATTTACACTGTAATCCAAACGGTAATGTATGACGATCCAGCTCCAGTACACACAGATGAAGAAACAATGAACACTTGGGTTAATGATGAATTAACTTGGGAAGATGTATACTCTAAAAAACCAATTGAGTATCTTGAAGCAATCGCAAGAGGTGAAACACCAAGATGGGACTCTGACGCAGGTAAGTATGTGTATGGGGACTCAAGTGAAGCTGAAATCACTATTGGTGGAAACAAAAAACAAGAAACTGTTCTTGATCCACAAGTAAATGATGACGTTGATGACGAACTACCATTCTAAATCTTATTAAAATAGTGTGGATATATTAATTACAATGTATCCACATTTTCTTATATTTTTAAAAAAAACATATGGCAATAAAGAAAAATGATTTTAGTTCGGTTAAGAAAAAATTTTCATCTGAAGCTAAATACAAACAACAAAAATATTTTGATCTTGGTTCTGAATTTTTGGACGCTGTTGGACTACCAGGGCCTGCAATTGGACATATTAATATGTTCTTAGGTCATTCAGATACCGGAAAAACAACAGCACTTGTAAAAACTGCAGTTGACGCACAAAAGAAAGGAACATTACCTGTTTTTATTATCACGGAACAAAAATGGTCGTTTGATCACGCTAAGTTAATGGGATTTGAATGTGAAGAAGTTGTTGATGAAGAAACTGGAGAACTTGATTGGGATGGATTCTTTATATTTAATAACAATTTTGAATACATTGAACAAATCACAGAATACATTAATGATATGTTAGACGCACAAGAAAAGGGTGAATTAGATTATAATTTATTATTTTTATGGGATTCGGTTGGTTCAGTACCATGTAAAATGACTTACGAAGGTAAGGGTGGTAAACAACATAACGCATCAGTACTTGCGGATAAAATTGGTATGGGAATTAACCAAAGGATTTCTGGGTCTAGAAAAACTAGCACTAAATATGAAAACACTTTAGTAATCGTTAACCAACCTTGGGTTGAATTACCAGACAATCCATTTGGACAACCAAAAATTAAAGCAAAAGGTGGTGAGGCAATTTGGTTAAATTCATCTTTAGTATTTTTGTTTGGTAATCAAAAAGGTGCTGGAACTACAAAAATTACAGCAACAAAAGACAAGAGAACTGTTAAATTCGCATCAAGAACAAAAGTATCTGTAATGAAAAACCACATCAACGGACTTGGATTTGAAGATGGTAAAATTATTGTAACTCCACATGGATTTTTAGCGGGTAAAGACGCAGCGGAGGAGAAAAAATCAATTGAGGAATACAAAAAAGAAAATGCAGATTATTGGAAAAATATTATTGGAACAGAAGGTGATTTCGATTTAAAAGAAGAAAAGGTTTATGAATAAGAATAAATTAAAAGTTGTCTCATTATTTTCTGGATATGGGACACAAGAACTAGCACTAAAGTATATTGGAGTTGACTATGAGAATGTCGCAAACTGCGACATATTAAATAGTGCTAATGAGTGTTATGATGTATTACATAAAACAACAAATGGTAATCTAGGAGATGTTTCAAAAGTAGATGAAACAACTTTTCCAGACTGCGATCTTTTAACATATTCATTTCCTTGTTTTACAAAAGATACATTAGTATTGACAGATACTGGATACAAAAAGATTATTGATATAGAAATTGGTAATCGTGTTTTAACACACACAAACACATACAAAGAAGTAAAAAACAAGTTTGAACAAGGTAAAAAAGAAATTTGGAATATTAAATCACCAATATTTGATGAGTTAAAAACAACTAAAAACCACAGATTTTATGTTGTTAGTAAAATTGGTGGAGATAAAAATAATTTAACAGAACCTTATTGGAAAGAATGTAAGGACTTGACAAGTAACGATTATCTTGGAGTTGCAATAAATCAAAATAGTATTATACCAAAGTGGGATGGAATCGAGTTCAAATGGAATGACGGAAGAAAACCAAGATACAAAAATGAGTTATCACAACATATGGATAATGAAGATTTTTGGTGGTTAATTGGTAGATATATTGGTGACGGCTGGTCAAGACATCAAGCTGGAATAATTATATGTTGTACAAATAAAAATGATTCTGAATTACAAGAAATTAGTGAAAGATTGGAAAGATTGAAATTTAATGCGGCAGTTGTTAGAGAGAGAACTACATATAAGATACATTTACCAAAAAAAGAAATTGGTTTATTTGTTCAACAATTTGGGAAGTATGCTTATGGTAAGAAATTGACTAATACAATTTTTGATTTACCAATAAATCTTTTGAAATCATTTATCCAGGGTTATTTTTCTGCTGACGGTAGCTTTTATAAAAATTCAACAAGACAAAGAATTACAAGTGTAAGTCGTGAATTAATTTATGGTATTGGACAATGTATTGCAAAATGTTATAATGTGTCATATTCTATCTATAAAACAAAAAATAAAGATAAATACATTATTGAGGGTAGATATGTTAATCAAAGAGATAGTTACACAATTGCTTTTGATTTAGACCAAAGCAAAAATAAAAGATCTTTTTTTGATAATGGTTTTATTTGGACGCCAATTAAAGGTATTATTAATACAAATAATACTGAATTTGTTTATGATATTGAGGTAGATGAAGACCATTCATTCACAGCAAATGGCTGTATTGCCCATAATTGCCAAGACATTTCAATATCCGGAGTACAAAGAGGAATTCAACAAGGAACAAGAAGTGGATTATTATTTGAAGTTGAAAGAATTTTAAGTGTTAACAAACCAAAATATCTTTTAATGGAAAATGTAAAAAACTTAGTCTCACACAACCATATTGACAAATTTAAAAATCATATTGAATACCTAAAGACATTAGGTTATAGTTCATATTGGAGAGTTTTAAATGGAGCTGATTTTGGTTGTCCACAGAATAGAGAGAGAGTTTTTATGATGTCAGTACTAGACAGTGATTTTGAAGATGTCAAACAAAAAATGTTAAATGTTGACAATCATAAAAAAGCTAGAGTACCAATGAGACCTTATATTGAAGAAAATTTTGATGAGTCATTATTAATTGAATGTCCATATACTAGAAGTACACCAAAAACAAATAGTGTATGCAAACTAATCGCAAGACGTGACGATGTTCGATATGATCAAGCTAGAAGAATTTATTCAGTTGATGGCTGTTCACCTTGTCTCACAACTAGTGGTTCACCACAAATTATGACAGAGGATGGTAGAGTTAGAAACATCACAGCTAGAGAAGGTTATAGATTTATGGGTGTTAGAGAAGACGATATTGATTTGCTTTTAACAACTTCATTATCAACAAAAGCACATGTAGCATTAGCCGGAAACTCAATCTGCGTTCCTGTTATGGAAGCTATATTTTCAGAGTTCTTTGTAAATTACTTTTTACAAAAAGAACCAGTTTTGTCAAATGTATTTAACATTAACGACTAATGACCAAAACACTTTTAGTTGATGGTAACAACCTATTAAAAATTGGTTTTCATGGAGTTAAAGACTTTTTTAACAAAGGGGAACACGTTGGTGGTATTTGGCACTTTTTAAATACCCTTAGACGATTTTTAGAGGAAAGTAACTACACTAAGGTAGTTGTATTTTGGGATAGCGAGACATCTTCTTTAGAAAGAAGACGAATATATCCAAAGTACAAGTTAAATCGAGACGCAGTAAAGAAAGAAGAGTTTAAGGATGAATCATTTTTAAAACAAAAACAAAGGGTTAAACAATATCTTGAAGAGATGTTTGTTAGACAACTTGAAATTGAAAAATCTGAAGCTGATGACTTAATTGCATATTACTGTCAAATATCAGAAGACGAAGAAAAAACAATCTTCTCTTCTGATAGAGATTTAACACAGTTAATTTCGGAAAAAGTATCGATATATTCACCACAACAAAAAAAGTATTTTAAAAATGGAGATAACATTAAGATTTACAAAAGAGAAATCCCACATTATAATGTTAAAACCTATAAAATATTAACAGGTGATAGTTCAGATAATATTGATGGTATTTTTTATTTAGGTGAAGAAACTTTTATAAAATTATTTCCAGAAATACTTGAAACTGAAATAAAATATACCGATATTTTAACCAAAGCAGAAAACCTTTTAAAAGAACAAAAAAGTAGTGTTGCACTACAAAATCTTTTAAGTGGTAAAACAAAGGAAGGAATATTTGGGGAGGAGTTTTTTACCATCAATGAGAAACTAGTTGACTTATCAAATCCACTGATCACGGATGAAGGTAAAGAATTAGTTAGTCTTTATTACTCAGAGTCATTGGATCCTGATGGACGAGGACATAGAAACTTAATTCGAATGATGATGGAGGACGGACTCTTCAAATACCTACCAAAAAACGATGAAGCCTGGGTTTATTTTTTAAAACCATTTTTAAAGCTATCACGAAAAGAAAAAACAAAATTTAGAAACAGAAAAAACAAAAAAGATGAAAGAAAATAATAATTTAACTAAATTAGAATTTTTATTAACATGTAATCAAAACATTGTAGTACAGAGGTTCTTCAATGTTAGAAATTTCAACAAAAATGCAATTAAATCAGAAGAACTTTATAACTACATAAAAAGACTATGTGACGAACTAAAGTATGATTTAAAAATGAAATCTGTTGTATATATGCTGGACAATGAGTATGAGATTATTCAAAATCCAGAGGTTTTAAACACATCATACACAGATGATGATGAGATATTTAACATATATATTAAGACTGAAAATATGACAATTTGTCATAGAGTGTTTGACGCAAAACTTTACCCACCAAAGGTAAGATATACCGTAGACCTACGCCCAAAGTTAAAAGAGATCTTAAATAGCTTAACTGACATTTTTTCAGATACAAAATTTAATTATTTTTATCCAGATTTTAATTAAAATCAATAGTATTTATCATTACTAACATTAATTAAAATATATGGCGACAACAAAAAACTTTGAATATCTAGGAAATAATTTTCAAATCCAATTACTTAATCAAATTATCGTAGACAAAGACTTCTCTCATTCAATAATCGATGTAATTGATAATGGTTATTTTGAAAATAAATATTTTAAAATCATTATGCAAATGATTAAAGAGTATTATATAAAATATAACCACACACCATCATTTGAAACATTAGAACAGGTTACAAAATCTGAATTACAACAACAAATTGCTGTTAAAGTTGTGCTTGATACAATAAAGAAAATACAAGAAGCACCAATTGATGGTGTTGATTTTGTACAAGAGAAGGCACTTAAGTTTTGTAAGCAACAAGAGTTACAAAAGGTGATGTCAAGAGCTCAAAAAATCATTGATGGTGGGGAGTTTGAGAACTATGACACTCTAGAAGAAATGGTAAGAGAAGCCCTTCTAGTTGGTTCAAAAGACACAAGCACCATGGATGTCTTTTCAAACTTAGATCAAGTATTAGAGGATGATTATAGACACCCAATACCTATGGGTATCCCAGGTATCGATAGACTATTAAAAGGCGGTCTAGCTAAAGGAGAGATTGGTGTTATTCTAGCTCCAACTGGAGTTGGTAAATCAACAGTACTTACAAAGATTGCAAACCATGCGTTTAATCTTGGATTTAATGTACTACAAATCTTCTTTGAGGACAACCCAAAAGTTATTCAAAGAAAACACTTTACACTTTGGACAAAGATTCATCCAGATGAGTTATCAGAAAAGAGAGTTGAGGTTATGGATAAGGTTAATGAAATCAAAAGTACAATGGATAATACATTAGATTTAAAGAAATTACCATCCGATACAAAGACAATGTTACAGATTAAAAATGAGATTAGAAAGATGATTGCTGACGGAACTAAAATCGATATGGTTGTACTAGATTATATCGATTGTATAGTCCCAGACAAGAATTTAGGTGATGAATGGAAGAGTGAAGGTTCAGTAATGAGAGGTTTTGAAGCGATGTGCCATGAACTAAATATTGCAGGATGGACAGCAACACAAGGTAATAGATCATCAATTTCATCGGATGTTGTCACAACAGATCAAATGGGGGGATCAATTAAAAAAGCTCAAGTAGGTCACGTTATCATATCTGTTGCAAAATCACTACAACAAAAAGAAATGAAGTTAGCTACAATAGCAATTACCAAATCTAGAATTGGAGATGATGGTGTGGTTTTTGAAAATTGCAAATTCGACAACGCTATGATAGAAATAGATACCGAAAGTACCACAACATTCTTGGGTCTTGAAGAACAAAAAGAAGAACGTCAAAGAGAACGTGTTAAAGAATTGTTAGAAAAAAGAAAACAAAGAGAACAACAAATCAAAAATTAAATAAATTAGTTAAAATTTTAAATTATGGATATTTCACAAAAAATATTAAGTGACGTAACTGTCTATATGAAATACGCTAAGTATGTCCCAGAATTAAATAGAAGAGAAACTTGGGAAGAATTAGTAACAAGAAATAAAGAAATGCATCAAAAAAAGTACCCACAAATTAAATGGGAAATTGAACAAGTGTATAAAATGGTATATGATAAAAAAATATTACCATCTATGAGGTCTTTACAGTTTGGTGGTAAACCAATCGAGATTTCACCAAATAGAGTTTATAATTGTGCATATATGCCAATTGATCATACAGATGCCTTTGCTGAGACAATGTTCTTACTTTTAGGTGGAACTGGAGTTGGATTTTCAGTACAAAAACACCACGTAGATAAACTACCTGAAATTAGAAAACCAAACCCAAATAGAACCAGAAGATACTTAATTGGAGATTCAATCGAAGGGTGGGCCGATGCCGTTAAGGTATTAATCGAGTCATACTTAGGTACAAAAGCGTCAACCCCGGTTTTTGACTATTCAGATATTCGTCAAAAAGGAGCCCTTTTGGTTACATCTGGAGGTAAAGCACCAGGGCCACAACCACTAAAAGATTGTATCCATCACATTACAAAAGTATTGGATGCAAAAGAAGATGGTGACAAATTGTCACCAATTGAAACTCACGATATCGTATGTCATATTGCAGACGCAGTATTAGCCGGTGGTATTCGTAGAGCGGCACTTATATCATTATTCTCAGCAGACGATGATGAAATGATTTCTTGTAAGTCTGGTAATTGGTGGGAGAAAAACCCACAAAGAGGTAGAGCAAATAATTCTGCAGTTCTTTTAAGACACAAAGTAACACAAGAATACTTTATGGACCTTTGGAAAAGAATTGAATTATCTGGAGCAGGTGAGCCAGGAATCTATTTATCAAATGATAAAGACTGGGGAACAAATCCTTGTTGTGAAATTGCACTTAGACCATACCAGTTCTGTAACTTGTGTGAGGTAAACGCATCAGATATTGAATCACAAGAAGATTTTGAAAATAGAGTTAAAGGAGCTGCATTCATTGGAACACTACAAGCTGGCTATACAGACTTCCACTACCTAAGAGACGTATGGAAAAGAACAACCGAAAAAGATGCACTTATTGGTGTAGGAATGACAGGAATTGGATCTGGCGTTGTATTAGGTTATGACATGAAAGCAGCAGCTAAAGCGGTTAAAGAAGAAAATGAAAGAGTTGCGGAACTAATTGGAATTAACAAAGCAGCTAGAACTACAACTGTTAAACCATCTGGAACTTCATCACTTGTATTAGGAACTTCATCAGGTATTCACGCTTGGCACAATGACTATTATTTAAGAAGAATTAGAGTTGGAAAGAATGAAGCAATCTATTCTTACTTAGCGGCAAACCACCCAGAATTAGTTGAAGATGAATACTTTAGACCTCACGATACTGCGGTAATTACAATACCTCAGAAAGCACCAGAGGGATCAATTTTGAGATATGAGTCAGTATTCCAAATGCTTGAAAGGGTTAAAAAGGTGTCACAAGAATGGGTTAAATCAGGACATAGA